>TARA_R110000787_G_scaffold1400_1_pt1 | contig 20559 bp, 19 predicted proteins | sample TARA_R110000787 | Tara Oceans TARA_R110000787 (sample SAMEA4397920) | marine metagenome | biome: Polar Biome; feature: [DCM] deep chlorophyll maximum layer (ENVO:01000326); material: water (ENVO:00002006), including particulate matter (ENVO:01000060) such as... | depth 35 m | reverse complement strand
TAAGCTTGTGCCAAATAGCGCCTTGGAAAACAGGGCCGTTGAGGCAGACAGGCCCGGCTACGGGCGCAAAGAAAAGAGCAGAACCGATGGAAGCAGAAACGCTGGCGGCGGCGAGCGAGATTGATTTCTCGCTCTTGGGGTTATTTCTCAGAGCGACAATTACCGTAAAATTAGTAATGATCATCTTGATCCTGGCCTCGTTTTGGTCATGGTCGATCATTGTCCAGAAAATCATTCAGTACCGTCGTGCCAAGGCGGAAAATGAGCGTTTCGATCAGGCTTTCTGGTCAGGGGAGCCTCTGGACGGACTTTATGATGCGATCGGGCCGGACCCGGACGGGGCCGCAGAGAAAATCTTTGCGGCCGGTATGACCGAGTGGCGCAGGTCGCACCGCGAGGACGGCGGCCTGATTCCGGGAGCAACGGCGCGGATTGATCGCAGCATGGACGTCGCGATCGCCAAAGAGGCGGAGCGTTTGCAAAAAGGGCTTCCGGTACTTGCGACAACAGGGTCGACGGCGCCGTTTATCGGATTGTTCGGAACCGTTTTCGGGATCATGAACTCGTTCATCGAAATTGCGGCGCAGCAAAACACCAGCCTCGTCGTCGTCGCACCCGGAATTGCAGAAGCGCTTTTGGCCACGGGTATCGGGCTGTTGGCGGCGATTCCAGCGGTTATATTCTATAACAAGCTGAGCGCGGATTCTGATCGCATACTGGGCGGTTACGAAGCCTTTGCCGATGAGTTCGCCACAATTCTCAGCCGTCAATTGGACAGTTAAATCATGGCTGGTGGGGTAATGAAGAAGCAAGGCGGCGGGGGGCGTGGCAGACGCCGGGGCCGTGCGCAGCCGATGGCCGAGATCAACATCACCCCGTTTGTGGACGTGATGCTGGTGCTTTTGATTATTTTCATGGTTGCGGCCCCGTTGCTGACGGTTGGCGTCCCTGTCGAGCTGCCGAAAACCGCCGCGACCGCCTTGCCGTCCGAACAGGAAGAACCGCTGACCATCACCGTTCTTGCCGACGGGTCCGTGCAGATACAGAAAACCGAAACAGCGCGCAACGATTTGGTCACCAAGCTGAAGGCCATTGCCGCAGAACGCGCGAGCGACCGGGTGTTTCTTCGGGCCGATGGGGCTGTGTCCTATGCCTCGATCATGGAGATCATGGGCGCTTTGAATGCGGGCGGGTTCAGCAACATTGGCTTGGTTACCGAAAACGGCGGGCCCAAGCTGGATGGCACAGGCGCGTCGGGCGGGTAACATGCACACCGGGCATTACATTTCTGGCGCGGGCCATCTGGGGCTTATTGCCTGGCTTTTGCTGGGGAATATTTTCACGTCGCGCCCCGAACCGTTCAAGATGCAGGAAGTATCGGTCATCTCAGCGGCTGAATTCGATGCGATGGTGGCATCGGCTCAAGCTCCGGAGCAAAGCTCTGAGGTGGACCAGCCCGTCGCGCCGGAAACATCCGCGCAGCCGCCTGAAGTCGACGCACCCTCCGATCAGGCCATTGAACAGCCCACACCATTACAGGCAGAAGCCCCACCGCCCGATCCGGTACCCGAGGTGGCCGAACCTGCCCCGCCGCCCCCGTCCAAGGATATCAGCAAGCTAGCACCCGAAGCGCCGGAGCCGCCGGCCGAAGTCGCTGTACTGGTGCCGGAAAAGGCCCCAGTCGCCGTGCCCCGCCCGGTGGAACGCGTCGCTCCGGAAGCGGTTGCGCCACCAGATCCCGCGGCGCGTCCTGACGTTATCGAGCAAGAGGCGACGACGCCCGACGCGACCGCGGAAAAAATCGTCGAAGAGGCACAAGAGGCCACCGCGCCCGAAGAGGCGACGACGCAGATCGTCACCGAGGCGACAGAGGCACCCAAGGCTGCCCCCGAACAATCGCCGCGACCGCCTGCTCGTCGGCCGACGCCTCCTGCACCGGAGGTGGTGGAAACGGCTGTCGATACACCAAAGCCGACCCCGGCAAAGCCGGCACCCGCCAAGCCAGAGGCCCCTAAGCCTGATAAACCCAAGCCGAAGCCCGCCCCCGCACCATCGACCGACAAAGACGCCGTTGCCGCCGCTTTGGCCGAAGCCTTGGGCAGCTCTGATGCGCCGGCAACGGCCCCGGCGACCCCGTCTGGTCCACCGCTGTCGGCCGGCGAGAAAGAAGCGTTGCGGGTGGCTGTCTCGTCATGTTGGAATGTCGGTTCACTTTCCTCTGAGGCCTTGCGCACTACTGTTGTTGTCAGCGTGGCAATGAACCAGGATGGTACACCCCAAACCAATTCGATCACCATGACCAGCAGCTCGGGGGGGACACAAGCCGCTGCCGGTCAGGCGTTCGAAGCGGCAAGGCGGGCGATTATCCGCTGTGGGGCGCGTGGATACCAGCTTCCTGTAGATAAATTTGGCCAATGGCAGAATATTGAGATGACTTTTAATCCTGAAAGGATGCGCATCAAATGATTGTACGAGTCTTGAGCATATGGTTGGCGCTTGTTGGCGTGTTGGCCACTTCGGCACAGGCGCAGCAAGGACCGCTGCGGATCGAGATCACAGAGGGCGTGATTGAACCGTTGCCGTTTGCCGTTCCCAGTTTCCAACCGGAAAGTGGTGATGCAGGTCAGATGGCCGTCGACCTGGCGCGGGTTGTATCCGAAGATCTCGTCGGCTCGGGCCTGTTTCGCGAAATACCTGCGAGTGCATTCATTTCAACGGTAAGCGATTTCAATGCGCCGGTGCAATACGCCGATTGGAAAGCGATCAATGCCCAAGCTTTGATCACCGGGGCCGTAAGCGTGTCGGGCAATACGATGAATGTGAAGTTCCGTCTCTACGATGTATTCTCGGGGGCCGAACTTGGGTCGGGCCTGCAATTTGCGGGAACGGTCGATGGCTGGCGACGGATGGCACATAAAGTTGCGGATGCCGTCTATTCACGTATCACTGGTGAAGGCGGGTATTTTGACAGCCGCGTCGTCTATGTATCAGAAACCGGCCCCAAGGATGGTCGTCAGAAACGACTGGCGGTGATGGATTACGACGGTGCCAACGTGCAGTATCTTACCGATAGCTCGTCGATCGTGCTGGCCCCGCGCTTCTCTCCTTCGGGTGATCGCATCCTTTACACCAGCTACGAAAGCGGGTTCCCTCGCATTTACGTCCTGGATATCGGATCGGTTCAGCGCCGCGGGCTGGAAAGCGCCGAAGGCACGATGAGCTTCGCACCGCGTTTCTCTCCATCGGGGAACACCATTGCTTATTCGCTTACTCAGGGCGGCAACACCGATATCTTCGTCATGGATATTGCCACAGGGCAATCCACACGGCTTACCAATACACCGTCGATCGAAACCGCCCCCAGCTATTCGCCGGACGGTAGCCAGATTGTCTTTGAAAGCGATCGCTCAGGTTCGCAGCAGTTGTACGTGATGCCCGCCAACGGCGGAGAGGCGACACGCATTTCCTTTGGCGAGGGTCGATACGGGACACCCGTATGGTCACCGCGCGGTGATCTGGTTGCGTTCACCAAGCAGAACAAAGGCCGCTTCCACATCGGGGTGATGCGTCTGGACGGTTCGGAAGAACGGCTGCTGACGGCTTCGTTCCTAGACGAAGGCCCGACATGGGCCCCCAATGGACGTGTCATCATGTTTGCCCGTGAAACCCAGGGTGCAGGGGGTGCTTCGTCGCTGTATTCTGTCGATATTTCCGGCCGGAACCTGAAACCCGTACGCACTCAGGAAGGCGGATCGGACCCGTCGTGGTCGCCACTACAGAAGTGATTTCGCGATACCTTGGCATTTCCCAATGCCCAGGCTCTGTGATAATAGTTTTGAAACACCGATAACAGCCAGCTTTAAAAAGGCCCATCTTATGAACCGCATTCTAACCAGCACTCTTTTCATCGCAGTCCTGGCCGTTTCCGCCTGTACCAACCCGAACCGTTTTGGTGCGGACGGTATGAACGGTGCCGGCAATATGGCCAACGCCAACGGCGGAATTATCCCGGGCAGTGCGAACGACCCGGCTTCGACGACATATTTCCAGCAGGCCATCGGCGACCGCGTGCTTTTCGAGGTTGACCAGTCCACGCTGACAACCGTTGGTCAGGCCACGTTGAACGGTCAGGCTACGTGGCTGAATACCAACACCGATTATCAAGCCGTGATCGAAGGTCACGCTGATGAGCAGGGCACACGCGAATACAACCTCGCCCTGGGTGCACGTCGTGCCAACGCCGCACGTGAATACCTGATTTCGCGGGGGGTCGCGGCCAACCGGTTGCGCGTCGTGAGCTACGGCAAGGAACGGCCGATCGAGATTTGCTCGCAAGAAGCCTGCTATGCCAAAAACCGCCGGGCGGTGACGGTTCTGGCTGGTGGTTTGACCAGCTAAATCAGCTTACGGGAAGTTAGGAATATCACTATGCGGTTTATTTTGATAGTGACGCTTGGGCTGGCCTTCGGGCCAGTCGCAGCGCATGCACAGGATGCCCAAACCCTGGCGGATGTGCGCCAGGAATTGACTGTTCTGAATGTTGAGGTGCAAAAACTGCGCCGCGAGCTTTCAACGACGGGCGGAGCGGGTATCGCCGTGGCAAGCGGGTCGGTTCTGGATCGCGTCAATGCGATGGAAAGCGAACTGCAACGCCTGACTTCGAAAACCGAAGAGCTTGAGAACAAGGTCAATCGGGTAGTGACCGACGGAACCAACCGGATCGGTGATCTTGAATTCAGGTTGGTTGAGCTCGAAGGCGGTGACGTGGGAAGCATCGGCCAGACATCGACGCTTGGCGGAGGAGAATTGCCGGCCACTGCCGCACCTGCGGCATCTGCGCTGACGACATCGCCAACAACGCCGTACAACGGCGCGGAACTGGCGATTGGTGAAGCATCGGATTTTGAGCGGGCGAAGGCGGCGCTCGCTGACGGTGACTTTCGCGCCGCCGCTGACCAGTTTGCGACCTTCAATCAGACCTATCCGGGCGGACCGCTAGGCCCCGAAGCCGACTTGCGCCACGGTGACGCGCTGCAAGGCTTGGGTGATACCCGCGAAGCCGCGCGTGCGTATCTGGCCAGCTTTAGCGCTGATCCGACCGGACCGTTGGCCGCGGAGGCGCTTTTTCAACTGGGTAAATCCCTCGGCGAACTGGGTCAGGTTCAGGAAGGCTGCGTCACCTTAGGTGAGGTTGCCATGCGGTTTCCTTCCAGCCCATACGTGGCACAGGCTCAGGCACAACGTGCCGTGCTTTCGTGCCAATAAACAATGACGGCGTCAGCGCTGTTTCATCGCGTCGCTGACAGCTTCCTGCCCGACCCTCCCAAGTTTATCGGGGTCGCGGTTTCCGGCGGGAGCGATTCGTTAGCCTTGTTGTACCTGTTGCACGATTTTGCGCGGGACCATCACGTCGCGCTATCTGCCGCTACCGTGGATCACGGGTTAAGGCCCGAAGCCGCAGCCGAGGCGAATTTGGTTGCCGAAATCTGCGCCGGGCTGAATGTTCCTCATACGGTGCTGCCATGGATCGGTTGGGACGCGCGCGGCAACCTGCAAGACGAGGCCAGAAAGGAACGTTATCGCTTGCTGTCGCAGTGGGGTCGGGTGCAGGGGCTTGACGTTATCGCGGTGGGCCATACGGCGGATGACATGGCCGAAACATTTGTCATGCGGTTGGGGCGACGGGCCGGAGTAGATGGTTTGGCCGCAATCTCGCATGCATTTGAGCGCGATCAAATGCGGTGGGTGCGCCCGCTTCTGACTTCGCGCCGGATCGAATTACAGGAATATCTGACCGCAAGAGATATCACCTGGGTAAGTGACCCAAGCAACAATGACGACAAATACACCCGGGTTCGCGTGCGCAAGGCGTTGGCCGTACTGTCCGAACTCGGCATTGATTCTATGGCGCTGGCGGATGTCGCTGGAAATCTGAAATCTGCACGCGATGCTCTTGTTCATCACATGTTGATGGCTGCGCGGCAAATCGCGGTGTGTCGCGCAGGAGCCATTTCAGTTGACGAACAGGCGTTCCGAACGCTTCCGTCTGAAACAAGGCGTCGGTTTTTATGCCATGCTTTGAAATGGGTGAACAACGCGCCATATGCACCACGAAGCAGCGCATTGCGTGACGTATTTACCAGTTTGGAAACGTCCCCGGCGGCCACGGTTCAGGGCTGCATCATCCGCCGGAAGGGCCAAAAACTCTGGATATTCAGAGAGTTGAATGCCGCAAACATGCATGAGGCATCGGTTCTGGACATATGGGACACCCGGTGGCGTGTCGTTCCGCCCCCTGAATGGACCGGTAATCTTGACCATCTGACCATCCGGGCGTTGGGCCCCGAGGGTCTGGCACAATGTCCCGACTGGCGCGACATCGACGTGCCGAGAGGGGTGCTTTTGGCTTCTCCGGCGGTGTGGAACGGCGCAGAACTGATCGCGGCACCCCTTGCTGGTTGGGCGCAAAACTGGCAAGCAGTGCCCCAACGAGGCGAAGACGTATTCTTTGCCACTCACATAACGCATTGAACATACGCTCATCGTGTCTATCTTAGATGCAACGGGTGCTTTGTCTTGGTGCCGTCCCCCGGATGTAGGAGACTTTCCTTTGGGTAATATGCGCAATCTCGCCTTTTGGGTTGTATTGATGCTTTTGGTTTTGGCGCTGTTCAATTTGTTCAGCGGGTCGACCGGTGGCCTTCAAAGCCGCGAAATCAGCTATTCAGAATTTGTGACTGCTGTCGAAGCCGGTGATGTCCGCAACGTCACGCTGGATGGTGAACAGGTACGTTTCCGCCGCGCCGACGGCAGTGACTATGTCACGATCAGGCCTGAAGACGCCGAAGTGACCAAATTGCTCATGGCCAACGACATTCCGGTTCGTGCCGAACCGCAGCAGCAATCTGGGTTCCAGACGTTTCTGATGTCGTTGCTGCCGATCTTGCTTTTGATCGGTGTGTGGATCTATTTCATGAACCGCATGCAAGGTGGGGGCAAAGGCGGGGCCATGGGCTTTGGCAAGTCCAAGGCCAAGATGCTGACCGAAAAGCACGGTCGGGTGACATTTGATGATGTTGCAGGTATCGACGAAGCCAAGGAAGAACTCGAAGAGATCGTCGAATTTCTGCGGAACCCGCAAAAGTTCAGCCGCCTGGGCGGCAAGATCCCCAAAGGGGCGCTGCTTGAAGGCCCTCCGGGTACCGGTAAAACGCTTTTGGCCCGCGCAATTGCGGGCGAGGCCGGCGTGCCGTTCTTCACCATATCGGGTTCCGACTTTGTCGAGATGTTCGTCGGTGTCGGTGCGTCGCGCGTACGGGACATGTTCGAACAGGCGAAAAAGAACGCGCCCTGTATCGTGTTTATCGATGAAATTGACGCTGTCGGACGGCACCGGGGTGCGGGCTATGGCGGCGGCAATGACGAGCGCGAACAGACGTTGAACCAGCTCTTGGTCGAGATGGATGGCTTCGAGGCGAACGAAGGCGTGATCATCATCGCCGCGACCAACCGTAAGGATGTGCTTGACCCGGCGTTGCTGCGCCCTGGACGTTTCGACCGTCAGGTGTCGGTCGGCAATCCCGATATCAAAGGCCGCGAGAAAATTCTGGGCGTCCATGCTCGGAAAACGCCGCTTGGCCCTGACGTCGATCTGCGGATCATTGCACGTGGTACACCGGGCTTCTCGGGTGCCGATCTGGCGAACCTTGTGAACGAGGCAGCGCTTACTGCTGCGCGTGTAGGCCGCCGTTTTGTTGCGATGATGGATTTCGAATCCGCCAAGGACAAGATCATGATGGGCGCAGAGCGGCGTTCAATGGTGCTGACGCAGGACCAGAAGGAAAAGACTGCCTATCACGAAGCTGGCCACGCGATCGTTGGCATCAAATTGCCCAAATGTGACCCTGTCTATAAAGCGACCATCATCCCTCGTGGCGGTGCTTTGGGGATGGTGATGAGCTTGCCCGAAATGGACAAGTTGCAGATGTTCAAGGATGAAGCCGAGCAGAAGATCGCGATGACGATGGCGGGCAAAGCTGCTGAAATCTTCAAATACGGTGCTGAAACTGTATCGTCGGGACCGATGGGCGATATCATGCAAGCCAGCCAGTTGGCACGTGGTATGGTGATGCGCATGGGGATGTCCGACAAGGTGGGTAACATCGATTACTCCGAAGCTGCGGCAGGTTATCAGGCGAACGGCGGGGCGGGCGGCTTTTCAGTCTCTGCGGCCACAAAGGAACTTATCGAAAGCGAAGTGAAACGCTTTATCGATGAGGGGTATGATCGCGCCTATAAGATCCTTTCTGAAAATGAGGAGGAGTTCGAACGTCTGGCTCAAGGTTTGCTGGAATACGAGACTCTTACCGGCGAAGAGATCAAGCGTGTGATCGCGGGCAAACCGCCCCAGGACCCCGACGGAGACGACACCAGCGGCATGGATAAACCCAGCGTGACCGCTATCCCCAAAGCCAAGGGAAAGAAAACGCCGCCGTCGAGCGGGTTGGAACCTGAACCAATGGCCTAAGCAGCATCGCTGTTTATCCCGATATGTCATATTAAAGAGGCCCTGCATTTGCGGGGCCTTTCCTTTTGATCTGCCATTGCGCAAACTGCGGCGTGGAAAAACGAACAGGATATAAACTATGCCGGCGCTCAGACCCACCGACTTCACGGGGACTATCACTTGGCTTGGCGTGGTCCCAAAGCTTGCCAACGGCATCCGTGCCGAAATCCGGTCGGAAGTGTTCGCAAGTTATGCAGGGTTCGAAGAGGACGTCCATTCCGGCCTCACCCGTCCGTCTTGCATACGCATGACGGCAACCTATCCCAAAGGCACCGAAATCAGAAACGTGCGTCAGCTCTCCATTCTATCTGCTGAAGAGCTGGCTTTGATAGCAGATGACATGGGCCTTGATGATCTTGACCCTATTCATCTTGGTGCCTCTATCGTCATCAACGGGATTCCCGATTTTACTCATGTGCCGCCAAACGCGCGCCTACAAGCCGAGTCTGGTGCGACCCTTACCATAGATATGGAAAATCTACCCTGCGTGTTACCTGGACGCGAGGTAGAGCGTGACAACCCCGGTCATGGTGCAAAGTTCAAGGCTGCCGCCTGGAATCGTCGCGGTGTAACCGCTTGGGTCGAACGAGAAGGGCTGCTGAAGGTCGGTGATGCACTGCGTCTGTTCATCCCCGATCAACCCGCTTGGCGACACGGCTGAATGACGTACCGGCCCTGAATCGCTAAAAAGATTTCCAAAAAGAAACGTGCTTGGGGTCAGTCGCCGTTTCACGTGGTGGAAATGTCGGAAATGCGCCCTCTGAACGTGGCATATGGCGCGTATGCAAGGCACAGCAACGCATAACGTCCAGCACCGCGACAGGGGATCAACATGGCATTCAAGACCGATATTCAAATTGCACGTGAAGCAGCAAAACGACCCATTCAAGAAATCGGTCAGAAACTTGGAATCAGCAGCGCCGATCTGCTGCCCTATGGGCATGATAAGGCGAAGGTGTCGCAATCATTCATCAACTCGGTACAGGACCGCCCCGATGGCAAACTGATCCTGGTCACGGCGATCAACCCGACCCCTGCGGGCGAAGGTAAAACGACCACGACCGTCGGGCTGGGGGACGGGCTTAACCGGATCGGAAAAAACGCGGCCGTCTGTATCCGCGAAGCGTCGCTTGGCCCGAACTTCGGAATGAAGGGCGGTGCCGCTGGGGGCGGCTACGCCCAGATCGTACCGATGGAAGAAATGAACCTGCACTTCACCGGGGATTTTCATGCCATCACATCGGCGCACAACCTGCTCAGTGCGATGATTGATAACCATATCTACTGGGGCAACGCGCTTGAGATCGACCTGCGACGGGTCGTCTGGCGCCGTGTTGTTGATATGAACGACCGCGCCTTGCGGCAGATCACGGCGTCGCTTGGGGGTGTGTCCAACGGCTTCCCGCGCGAGGCTGGTTTCGATATTACCGTGGCATCCGAAGTCATGGCGATCTTGTGTTTGGCGCGTGACCTGAGTGACCTGCAAAAACGCTTGGGCGATATGATCGTCGCCTATACCCGCGAGCGTAAACCGATCTATGCCCGCGACATCAAGGCAGATGGCGCGATGACCGTCCTGTTGAAGGACGCGATGCAGCCGAACCTTGTGCAGACGCTAGAAAACAACCCCGCCTTCGTTCACGGGGGGCCGTTTGCCAATATCGCACACGGATGCAACTCGGTCATAGCAACCACGACCGCGCTGAAGCTGGCGGATTACGTGGTCACCGAAGCGGGTTTCGGCGCTGACCTTGGGGCAGAAAAGTTCCTGAACATCAAATGCCGCAAGGCGGGGCTGGCTCCGTCCTGCGTGGTGGTCGTAGCCACGGTGCGCGCGATGAAGATGAACGGCGGCGTGGCCAAGGCCGATCTGGGGGCCGAAAATGTCGATGCCGTCCAGGCAGGCTGCCCCAACCTCGGGCGTCATATCGAAAACCTGAAATCCTTTGGCGTGCCGGTGGTTGTGGCGATCAACCACTTCGTGACCGACACCGATGCCGAAATCCAGGCGGTAAAGGATTACGTCGCCTCTCAAGGGGCGGAAGCGGTCCTGTCACGGCACTGGGAACTGGGCAGCGCAGGGTCTGCTGATCTGGCAACCAAAGTTGTGGAAATCATAGATCGCGGCGACGCTAGATTCACACCCCTCTATCCGGATGAAATGAGCCTTGCCGACAAGATCAATACCATCGCGACCAAGATATATCGCGCCGACGCCGCCCTGATGGATCATAAAATCTTGAAACAGCTTCAAGACTGGGAAGAGCAGGGATATGGCAATCTGCCGGTATGCATGGCCAAAACCCAGTATAGCTTCACTACGGATCCCGAAGCGCGGGGGGCTCCGACTGGCTTTCACATCCCGGTCCGCGAAGTGCGGCTTTCCGCAGGCGCAGGATTCGTGGTCGCCATCTGCGGCGAGATCATGACGATGCCGGGCCTGCCACGTGTACCTTCGGCTGAAAATATCCGCCTAAATGATGCCGGTGATGTTGAAGGTCTGTTCTAAAGGCGTATGAAAAGGGCGCGGGAAAGCTTCGTCCCGCGCTCTTTCACATGCAACGCGCACGCATTTAAATTAGTGAATTGCAGGAGACAGAACCATGGCGGCGACTATCATCGATGGTAAAGAGTTTGCAGGCCACGTACGTGCGCAGGTGGCACGACATGTCGACCGGTTGAAATCCGATCACGATATTACGCCGGGGCTGGCGGTGGTCTTGGTCGGTACCGATCCTGCCTCCGACGTTTATGTCCGGTCAAAAGGCAAGATGACCCGCGAGGTCGGTATGAAATCGGTCGAGCATCGTCTGGATGCGGCCACGTCCGAAGCGGAATTGCTGAACCTGATCGAGACCTTGAACGCAGCCCACGATATTCACGGGATACTCGTACAACTACCGCTGCCCCGGCATATCAATGAAGACCTTGTCATAAACGCCATTGATCCCGCCAAGGACGTCGACGGGTTCCACATCTCCAACGTCGGTATGCTGAGTACCGGTCAGAAGGCAATGGTCCCCTGCACCCCGCTGGGATGCCTGATGATGTTGCGCGACCATCACGGGAGCCTGTCCGGCATGAACGCCGTAGTGATCGGGCGGAGCAACATCGTCGGCAAGCCGATGGCGCAGTTGCTGCTGGGTGACAGCTGTACGGTGACGATTGCCCACAGTCGCACCAAAGATTTGGCAGACGTTGTGCGCCGCGCCGATATCGTCATAGCCGCGGTAGGACGACCTGAGATGGTTCCGGGCGACTGGATCAAGCCAGGTGCTACGGTCATCGACGTGGGCATAAATCGTTTGGACGCCCCCGAACGCGGCGCGGGCAAAACCCGACTTGTCGGCGATGTCGATTATGAAAGTTGCGCCGCGGTCGCCGGTGCGATTACGCCGGTACCGGGCGGGGTAGGGCCAATGACAATCGCTTGCCTGTTGGCAAATACCGTGACGGCCTGTTGCCGCGCCAACGGGCTGTCGGAACCCGAAGGGCTGACAGCCTAGCACATCGCGACCCTTCGCTGAACCTATGCCTCTACCGGCACCATCGTTCCTTGCAGCAGGGCGATAAGCTTCTGAACGCCTTGCTCCACGGCAAAAACCTCTGCGGTCACGACGCATAGCCGCTTACCCGGTTTCACGACCTTGCCGATGGCGATCAGCTTTTCTCCCCGCGCAGGGGCAAGCAGATTGATCTTTATCTCGGCGGTCACGACTTCTTGGTGCAGCGGTAGCGTCGTAAGGGCGGCATACCCCGCCGCGCTGTCGCCGATCGAAAAGGTAAGGCCGGCGTGACCAAAGCCCTGCTGCTGGCGGGCACCGGGAGAGATTGGTGCCTCTATGCTCACCGAACCGCGCTGGATATCGATGATACGTGCTTCAAATGTGGCCATCATCGTCTGTGCAGCAAAGCTCGTCCGGATGCGGGTTTTTTCTTCAGTATTCATACGGTGCCCTTTTAAATAATTACCACCGTTATACCCCGACAATGCACGTGTCTAACGGGGCATCGGAATGGGGGTGGGGCAAAACCCGGTCAAGATGGCACAAGCGTCGGCGCTCATCAAAGACTGCAAAACCGGAGAGCTGCTGCGCAAGCCTCCGGTATATGTCCCATAGGCTGGCATGATTACCCGATTTCCATCAATCAAGAACGCCGGTCTGGATATTGTGTGCTTCCCAAACCGCAGGCTTGCTTTGGGGTGATAATGCCCCGACACCTCGCCAGACGCACCTGCTACGGCAATGTGCCGGAAGGTAATAGGCCCGATACACACCTCGGGCAGACACACGCCGCCCATATCCATCGGTGCCGGATCGTGGTTGCCCTGTATCCATACCCATTCTCTTTGGCTCTGAAGACGAGCAACCCAGCCCCGTATACCGGTAGGCAAACTACGACCTGCTGTCATGTCATCAAAACTGTCGCCCAAGCAGACGACCGTTTCGACCGGATAATCTTGCAGATCCTGTTCAAGACGTTCCAACGTATCTTGCGTTTCATAGGGTGGCAGAATGGCACCTCCCCTGCGGGCTACGCGTTCCGACTTTCCCAGATGAAGATCTGACACACAGAGTAAACGTCTTTCGGCCCACCACAAGGCACCCGATCCAAGAGCTGTAAAATATAGGCCCGAGAAGTTGAATTGGCAGCACATGTTCATGATGCGTTCATGCAGCGGTCAGCCGCCAGAAGCAAGCAAATCCTTCGTGAAATATTGAAGTAGTGGGAGCGGCATGGGGGCTTCATGAGTATTTCAGAAAGGGTGAATGGAAGACGTCCGTAATCAAAAGATGCATTCTTGGGAACGGACGCCTTCACCCTTTACGGCCATCGGCTCTCCAGCCTGTACCGCACCTATCTGGATACTTGGAACCAGTGAATATTCTGTGAATGTCCGGCTTCACCCTTTTTAAAATACTCACTTCATCGCCCGAAGCGGTTGCCACGTTATCAAACGAGGCGAGACATTTGTGCATTTTGTTATGCAGGCGAGACATTTAAAGTTAGCAACCCTGCTTCCCCCATAAGTCTCTCGGCTTCTTTTGTCATGAGCCTTCGTTCCGCTTCGCCTTTTATAGGAACACGACCTACCTCCAAGAGCATAGGCGCACTCAGAGGGCTCACCCTGTCGAGTTTAATATGATCGATGCGGTCGTCGACGCGCAGGAGCATTTCCTTGATTCGTCCGAAATCCACCAGTCCTCGAAACGCCTCTTCTCGCGTGATCTGGAGTAGAAGATGTTCTGGGTCATACTTAAGCAAGGTATCGTACAGGATGTCGGAACTGAAAGTGGCTTGGCGCCCTGATTTTCGAGATTGAGGCGTGTTTTTTTCTATCAGCCCGGCAATGGTAGCTACAGCACGAAAGATACGTTTCATAACGGCATTGCCGGAGAGCCATGCGTCCAGCCCGCGATCCAGAGTGGCGGGGGTAAGTAAATCGCCTGGAGCGTCGATTTCATCCAACCCCCACACAAGCGTCGCGTAGTCGGTTGCCACAAAGCCAAGAGGGTGCAGGCCAAGCTCCTCCATTTCCCGGGTCAAGAGCAGGCCGAGCGTTTGTTGTCCGTTTCGCCCTGCAAAGCCATAGAAGGCAGTATGTTGGATGCCTTCGTGGGGAAAGCTTTCAATCAGCATGCGGCCGGGCTGCGGGAGTTGGCTGATGTGACGTTGCAGCGATAGCCACTTTGTGGTGTGTCGAGGTAATTCGGGCCAGCCATCCCGAGCCAGTATGGCCTGGACCTTGGCCGATAGTTGGGTTGAGGTCGCGAATTTTGTGCCCATGAAACTCGCCACGCGCGGTTTTTTCGCTGTAGCGCGGCTTACCTCGACGGTCAACTCGCGCAAGCCTTCGTATTTGACGATCCGACCCCCGATCAGGAATGTATCACCGGCCGAGAGCGTCGCGGCGAATCCTTCTTCGATTTCGCCCAAGGGAACACCGGTACGTTTCCCTTTCATGCGCACCTTCAGTTTTTCCGTATCCTGGATGGTGCCAATATTCATTCTGATAATGCGACTGCTTCTGGGGTCACGCAGTTGCCATTTTCCGTTTTTTAACAGCAGTCTTTGCCAACGGTCGTAAAAGCGCAATGCATATCCACCTGTTGCACAAAATTCCAGGCAGGCATCGAATGCGGGGCGTGTGAGGGTCGCAAACGACCCGGTTGAGGTGACCTGGGCATAAAGATCATCGGCAGCAAACGGGCCGGCGCACGCGGTTATGAGGATGTGCTGGCACAGCACATCCCGGGGGCCGGGGCCGCGAGGCTCACCGTCCAGTTCTCCCGCCATCGTCGCTTCTAGCGCTGCCGCGCATTCAACGACCTCGAATTGGTTGGCCGGCACCAAAAGCGCCTTGGATGGAGCGTTATAGCGGTGATTGGCCCGTCCTATGCGTTGCACGAGGCGTTTGACGTTCTTGGGGGCACCGATCTGAATTACCAGGTCGACGTCCCCCCAGTCGATACCGAGGTCAAGCGATCCTGTACAGACGATCGCCCGCAAGTCGCCGCGCACCATCGCGGCCTCGACGCGGAGGCGCTGCTGGCGGTCGAGCGAGCCGTGGTGGATTCCGATGGGCAGGCTTTCTTCATTGGCGAGCCATAGCCTGTGGAAAAAGATTTCAGCCTGGGCGCGGGTGTTGTGATAAATCAGCGTGGTCTTATGTTGTTTTACCTGTTCAAGTACGTCTGGGATTGCATAGGCCGCACCGTTTCCCGCCCAAGGAGGCGACGCATCCGTGCGCAACATCTGGATGTCTGGAGCCGGACCAGGGTCAGCCAGCAGTATTGGGCATGGATCCGGATGCCGTGCCATGAACCGCGCGATTTCTGCCGGGTCGTCAACGGTTGCCGACAAACCTACACGACGAAGACCGGGGCAGAGCGTTTCCAGTCGAGACAGCGCCAGCATCAGTTGATCGCCGCGCTTGCTGTCGGCCAGAGCGTGTATTTCATCGATCACCACACGTTTGAGGCCTTTGAATGTGCGGGCCGCGTCTTCGTAAGACGTCAGCAGCGCCAGGCTTTCGGGGGTGGTAAGCAGGATATGCGGCGGATCCGCGCGCTGCCGGCGTTTATGCGCCTGGGATGTATCGCCGGTGCGGTCTTCAATGCGAATGGGCAAGCCCATTTCGGTAACCGGTGTCATCAGATTGCGTTTGATGTCGGCTGCAAGTGCTTTGAGCGGTGAAATATACAGGGTGTGTAGCCCTGCATGGTCGCCATCGGACAGGTCGATGAGGCTTGGCAAGAAGCCCGAAAGGGTCTTGCCCCCGCCGGTAGGCGCGATCAGCAACAGGGCCGGCGCATCTGCGCGATCCAGCAAGTCTTGCTGGTGAGGATGGATCGTCCAGCCTTTTTGGTTAAACCATGCCGCGAAGTTGGGGGGTAAACTGTGCATGTTGGGTTAAATAGGTGCGAACCGGGCGGGGGCCAGCCCCCGCACCCCCGGAGTTTATCGGCAAAATGAAATCAGGGGCGCGGTTTCAGGTTTGCGATCGCGGATTGAATGGCTGTGGGGAGAGCGATGTCAGCGCCCGGAGGGGCGGCATCCAGTGCGCTTGCGATATCCTTGACCAGGATGCCGATGGTATTGTCCCGGGCATAGCCGTCGCGCGAGAATTCTATTTCCTCCATTCCCGAGGCGAACCAGTTCTGGCCGGATGAGGTGTGGATAAGGGCGAGGAGGTTCGCCTCGTGGATGCCTGCGTGGTCGGCCCAGTCTAGCACAAGTCGGGTCATGGCGGTGTTTGCGGCGGCGAGCATATTGTTCAACACTTTGGCCTGCATACCGGCACCGTAGTCGCCCATGTGGTGAAAATGGCTTCCCATTGCGGACAATAGGGGTCGAATCGCGGCAATGTCGGTTTGCGAACCGCCCAGCATGAAGCTTAGCCGTGCCTGCTGAGCTGCGATCCTCGCACCAGACATTGGAGCGTCTATCAGCGCGATATGGGGCGCGATACGTGCGCGGAGATTTTGAACGTAACGGGGGCTCAGGGTCGAGGATACGACGATGCGCTTGAGGTTTGGCGAGTCGATAAAGGCCTGCTTGTTGAAAAGCACATCTTCCGTCTGGGCGATGTCGCGGACGACGGTGATGAGGGTTTCAACAGCTGCATAGACCTTTGAAATGTCGGTGGTTATGAAACTGTCGTCTTTGGGAACGACGTCGAAACCCCATGCTTGATGCCCGGCACGGCGTAGCGCGGCGAGCATGGGTTCGCCCATGCGACCACATCCGGCGACGACGATCATTTTATGATCTTTTCATCTTGGACGAACATGTTTGCCCATGCACGGTCAATAAGGTCAGGGGACATCTGATTGGGGATGCCTTCGAATTCGCAGATCGCGATCATCTGGTCGATCAAGAAAATCGGCTGATAATTCGCGAATACATTGTTGATCGTAGGGTATTTGTGTTTGAGAAGATGGATCAACGTCCCTTCGTCCAGCGGGACCTTGCGCTTTTTCGCTACCATCGCGAATATTTTCAGAAAGTTCTTTTGATTGGGTCCATCTATCTTGATCTTGTAAAAGATACGCCGCAGGGCAGCCTGATCGAAGATCTCGTTAGGGTGAAAGTTGGTAGAGAAAATTACAAGTGTGTCAAAAGGCACCTCGAATTTTTCTCCTGACTGGAGGGCGAGAATATCTTTGTTTTCTTCAAGAGGGACGATCCAGCGGTTTACCAGACTTTGAGGCGGTTCAGCCTGACGTCCGAGGTCATCCACAATGAAAATGCCGCCCGTCGATTTCAGTTGCAACGGGGCTTGATAGGTCCGCGCGGTCGGATTGTAGACCAGATCAAGCATCTTGAGGGTCAGTTCCCCGCCGGTGATCACCGTCGGGCGTTCGCATTTTACGTAGCGGCTGTCAAAGCGGGTGATCCGGCGCAGGGCGTTGGGGTCTTGCGTGTCATCCTCGGCGGCGGTGTGCACGATCGGATCATAGACGGTAATGACCTGGCTGGCATATTCGATCGCCCGGGGGACGTATATCTTATCGCCCAATGCGTCGCGGATGCCGTTTGAGATACTCGATTTGCCGTTGCCCGGTGGGCCGTACATCAAGATTGATCGCCCCGCAGAGACAGCAGGGCCCAGATTGCCGATCAGCTCATTCGGAAGCACCAAATGGCCCATGGCGCCTTCGAGTTGAGAACGGGTTATTTGCATGTTCTTGACGGACTGGCGTTTTACCTGTTCACGGTAGACGTCCAAGGGAACAGGCATCGCCCCGAAATATTCTGATTGCGCCAATGCATCCAAGGCGCGCGCCTTGCCGAGATCGGTCAGTTGATACCCCATTTCGTTGGAGCTATTGGCGTTGAGCGTTCCGGTCGCCTCGAGCAGGCGCTGGTCGCGCGCCAGGTCAACCAACTCCTGGGTAACTTGAACCGGCAGATGGACCGCCTTTGCCAGGTCGCTTACCGAATTGGTATTTTTGCGAAAAATTGTCTTGATCAGAATGTCTCGCATCATCACCAAAGGCAGCCGCATTTCTTCGATAGTACGAGGCGGCGGAGGTGCCATAACGGCGTTGCTGTGCATATTCATGAACGGCCCTTCAGATCGGATGTAAGCGCTTATGGGCATACCCTAAGGGGCGAATATGGCGTAATTCAGGCCCCGAAGATCACACCGAGAATTAAATAGAACGCGAGCGCGGTACCAAGCGCCAGCCCCATGGGGAATTTCGTGGGTTGATCCCAACTGACCCAATGCGGGGCAAGCTGGCGCAATCGGGTATGTTTAACGCCGCGATGGATCACCACGGCCGCAACCAAAGTGGCCATGAACAGAGCCATGGCAAGTCGCAAGTCGCCCAAAGCCACAAAGGGCGTGGCTGCGGCGATGAATTTTGCATCACCCGCGCCCATAATGCCCGCAGCATTCACGAGTATGCCGACGATCAATGCAATGAACATCGCGAGCAAATGCCAAAGATAAGTCTCGAAAGGCAGCGCTATCGGCCCGATGACGACGAATACCGAAGCGAGGGCGATAACGGTCGGATTGGTAATCCGCATGGAAGCCATGTCGGTATAGGCTGTGTACAGGCACAGTGGTACGACGAAGGGCAGAAACCACATGGCGGCGTAAACGCTGATCGACACGGAGAATTATCCAGCGTTTTCAAGCGCGCGAAGAGACCGGGCAGCCGCCTCGAAATGCTGCGGGTGGGTGTTGATCGCGTCTTGCAGCAAACCCTTGCCAGTTTCCACGTCGCCTTTCTTGATCGCCGAAAGGGCCAGAGTATGCAAAAGCTGCGCACGTTCTGTCTGATCCATTTCGATTGGCGGAAGCGTATATTCACGCTGCGCCCCCCGGGCCAGAACCAGGTTGTTCTTGGCCGTGAACAGGGAAGGATCGTTCTGAATAGCCTCTCCGAACAGCCTTTCGGCGGCGCTGTAGTCGCCGCGCGTCAGCTTGGAGTACCCCCAGTTGTTCAAGACGGAACCGGGAGTGGTCGTCAGGCCGATTGCTGTTTCATAGAAGCTGTCCGCCTTCGCCCATTCCTGCTTGCTGTCCGCGATAATCGCTTCGAGGCGATAGCGGTTATAGGTTTCGTGGGTCGGTGGCACGGCATCCAGGGTCTTTTCGGCTTCTGCCCATTCGCCGGCGCGGATCAAGGCATCGGCATATTCGACCTGGTCATCGGCAGTTGCGTCTTCCATGTTGACCACCACGGCCCAGGCGGAAGCGCCTTCCTTGTTCCGTTTGGCGCGGATCAAGGATTTGGCAAGACCACGCTGGATATCAATGCGGTCGGGGCTTTCTTTGGCGGTGCGTGTAAAATAGGTGACCGCTTCGTTCGGGTCGCCGACAGTCAACATGACATCGTTCAGATTGGACTCATCGACGACATTCACGTCCTGAAATGCGCGTGACACCGTGTTGTCACCTGATTTGTCACCGCAGCCTGCAAGCGTGATGACACCTGCAAAGCAGGCGGTCAGTAGAGTGGGGTGGCGCATTTTTTGCGTCCTTTTGTTGCTCTGCCTCTTTTATGATGCTGGCCGGATAAGAAAATCGCCCGAACCGCGCCGCACCAATTTATAGCTTTCTTCTTTATCTTGAACCGTAACAGATTTTTCCGATTTTGCGAGTGCTAAGCGCAAATTGTCGCGGATTGCGTCACTTTCGCCATTATCCAGCGCATAGGCCTTGCGAAACGTCAGTTTTGCTTCGGCCAGTTTGCCACGCTCCATCAGGACCACCCCGAGGTTGTTCCAAACTTCGGGGCGTGTATCGTCGATTTCTACGGCACTGCGCAAAAGATCTTCTGCCTGACCCAGCCGACCCAAACCAAGGTTCGCGCTGCCCAGTCCGGAGAGAATTTCTGCATCGAGCGAGGTGGCAAGCGCCGCACGATTGAACGCGCGGATCGCCAATTCGTATTCGCCGGCCTGCATCAGGCGATGCGCTACTTCGATGCCGTCTTGGGCATCCTTGCGTTGGTTGATGCCGGGAGCATAGGGGCTGGTTGGTTTTTTGAACCCCGATGAATCGGAAAAACTGCCCGCAGAGCAGGCAGTCAATCCGAATAGGAACACAAGACAGATCACAAGCTCAAGGCGACGCTTGCGGAGTGTTATCGGGGTCATTTGGGTCCTGCGGAACCTAGTTGTGTAATGCCCATCACCGAAGGTGCGACCAGAATAATCAGCAACGGCGGAACAGTGAGCATCATAGTGGCAAGTGTCATCTTTGTTGGCAACTTGTTTGCGGCTTCTTCAGCACGCATAACTCGTTTGTCCCGCATTTCTGACGCATAGACCCGAAGCGCATCCGCAATCGATGTCCCGAAAGACGCAGATTGCACCAGCACCGTCACAAACGAAGCCACGTCCTGAACACCGCAGCGTTCTCCCATATCGTTCAACACGCCGACCTTCTCCTTGCCGGCTTTCATCTCGTAGGCCACGATTTCGAATTCTTCCGCCAGGGCCGGGTAAGAGGCGCGCAATTCCTTTGC
>TARA_R110000787_G_scaffold40193_5_pt1 | contig 20574 bp, 8 predicted proteins | sample TARA_R110000787 | Tara Oceans TARA_R110000787 (sample SAMEA4397920) | marine metagenome | biome: Polar Biome; feature: [DCM] deep chlorophyll maximum layer (ENVO:01000326); material: water (ENVO:00002006), including particulate matter (ENVO:01000060) such as... | depth 35 m | reverse complement strand
AGGGTATCATAAATTAAGTTGCCCTAACAACGATAAAAAACCAATAAAGATAGGTGTTGATATTAAACCAAAACAAAGAAGATGAACAATAACAAACTAATAGCAGAATTTATGGGGGATTATGACTATAATATCGAAGGGGCAATACCTTATGGAGATTTTACTAATTCATGGGATTGGTTGATGCCTGTAGTCAGTAAGATAGAAAGTCTTGGATATGAGTTTTTTATCGTGGAAGATAGGATAAAGATTGCACATAATACAGACCATTCAACAGAAACTATAATTGATTTTACATTGGGTGGAAGTAAACGAGATGCAACATACAAAGCAGTAGTAGAGTTCGTCAAATGGCACAACAAGAAAGCATGATCAATTAATTAATTAAAACAAAAAAGATGATAAAACTATTAATATTATGCATAGGGCTCTTTACTTCAAATGAGGTAATTGAAATGCCTCCTGGAAATGAGTTTGGGATTAAACCTATTACTATTATCGCTCCTAAGAGAAAGAAAAGTAATTCTTTCAATAAATGGGTGGTTCGTGATAAACTAACACTTTCTCCTAGACGTAAGTACAGGAAACTAAAGTCAAATATAAAATCATTTAAACAGAAAGTAAAATGAACGAATTTAAAGGAACAAAAGAAGAGTGGAAATCTAAAAAAAGCAATACAGGTAGTTTTGTTGTAATAGCAAATGGTTATTACATTGGCTCATTCAGGAAAGAGCATGACGCAAAGATAGCAGCAGCAGCTCCAGAGTTGTTAAATGCTTTATTAGAAATTGAAAAGATATTAAAAAAAGAATGGCCAGACACAGAATGGGATGATTTTGCAAACGAAGAAACATCTTTTACTAAAGCAATTAACAAAGCATTAAACTAAAATATTATGAGAGAGATTAAATTTAGAGTATGGGATAAGTCTCACAAACAATTTTTACCGGCAGAAACTTATAATATTCATAACCGAACATCCTTTAGCTCATTTGGAGTTATGCGTAAAGATTGGAATAATTACAGTGAAGGAGAGTATTTCTATGATATTGATCAGGTATTAGAACAATTCACAGGATTAAAAGACAAGAACGGAGTAGATATTTATGAAGGGGATATTGTTACGACTAGAACACTAAGTGATGAGTTGAATGATTTATCTTTTAAAAACTATCAAGTAGGGTTTTTTGAGTGTACATTTTGTTTAATAAAAAACGATCAAGCTATTAGGCAATGGAAGGATGGCACTCATGATTGGTATTCTTTAGAAAATACAGAATCTTTTGAAATTGAAGTAATAGGAAACATTCACGAGAACAATAACCAAACGACATGAAAGAAGTGAAATTAACGATGATAATGAAGGTAAGTGATGAGTATTATGAAGAAGAACTCAAAAAACTTAAGGATGAAATACTAAGCGGAGAACATCAGAGAGATATGATGAAAGATGCTAAAAGGTTCAACAAAGGAATGAAAGCATACAAAGCCACATTTGAGGTTATCACTAACCATTAAACCAACCGACATGAAATATCAAACAACTAAAAATAAAAACTATAAAAATAAGTAAATGATAAAAAAAAATGAAGATTTTAAGTCGCTAATTTTAATAATTGAATCTATTTTAGGAGTAGATGTTACTAAAAGTAAATCAAGAAAAAGACATGTAGTTAACGCTAAAATGATATTCTCTTTTCTTTTACATAAAAAAGGTTATGGGTGTTCTATAATAGCAGAAGCTTTGTTTTCACACCACGCTACAGTACTGTATTACTTTAAGAAAGTACCAGGGCATTTAAAATATGACTCTAAATTCCGTAATGAGTATGAAGCAATACAGAAAGAAGATCATGAAAGAACTCTTTCAAATCTTGAAATGAGAGTGTTTCTTGCAGACGCAGAAAAAACAGCTATAGACCTTAAAATGGAAATTCTAGCTCTAACTACAGTTGTTGAGCAACAAGAGGTAGAAAATTTAAGATTGTCAGGTATAAATGAAATACAAGCGGAAGCAAGTGTTAGACTACAAAAAAACCTAAAGAATAGTATTTACACAGAAACAAGGTTATTTTCTTTATATGAATTAATTAAAACACGTACTCCGGAAGGATCAGAAAAGAAGATGCTATTAAAATTAAATAGGCTTTATAATTAAAATATGGTATATACACAAGTTGATATAGATGAGGTATTAAGTTATAGTGGCTTGTCTATAAAAGAGAAGGAGGATGAGTTGTTGAGGATGGATTGCAGTATGTACTGCCACTTGGGTATAAATTCAACAGAAAAAGAAATAAATGAAGTTGCAGAGGTATCATTAAAAATATACACTGCCGCATACAAAATAAACCCTGAAGTAAGGTTAATTGTTGCAGACTCATAAAATATTAAGACATCATGCACAAGGGTGGCATGATAGGCTGTGGTAGCCTATAATATGGGGAGGTGATAGCAACGGCTGTCGCCTCCCCTTTTTGACTTTCCACAGAAAAAATTTGACTTTCTGTTACTATTTGTATAGTAGGTTGTATTGTTCTTTAGTGTCTTTGTTTAGCTGCTTTAAAATAGGAATAAGGTCAGTAATCTCTTTCTTTAATCTACTATCTCCTCTTCTTCTTCCCGTTTTATATTTCTCAGTAGGGTTAGCTAGTTGAAATGCTACATCAAAAGTATCTTTAACTACACCTAAAGATATAATTAAAGATTTAGTCATACGCATCATTTCATAAACATTACTATATACACCAAATTCTCCTTGAATACGTTTAGCTAAAAATGCAAGGTATATTAAGTCATCATCATCTTCAGTTGCTTTAGCTAACAATACTAACGAAATCATTAATCCTATTTCTAACATTGCTTTTTTAACCCTCGCTTTTTCTTGCTGGTTCATTACTCCCCAAGTATCTGTAGCTGACTTTATGCCTGATGCTTTGAGTGACATAATCATATGGTTTAAGAACCGTACCAGCTCAATATAAGTACCTCTTTCTAATTTCTGAGTTTCTCTATTAAATCTAGCGTTTTCCAGCTTTTCATCTCCATACATAGTACGAATCTCATATCCTCCTTTATATCTTTTTAATACTCCGGTAAAGAACCACCCTCTCATATGTTCTACCAAATTACCTATTATAGTACGTTTAAAGATAGATCTGTTTTCAGGGTTATAGTTACCATATAAATCTCTAGCAGTTCTTGAATATAAGCTTGAAACAACAAATTGAGCGTCTCTACCTAAATCTGCTGTTTTCTCAGTAGAAGCCGCTTCAGGATGTAATACAAGCTTACCGTCTACAACAGTATAAGCCTCATCCATACTCATTGCCTGGTCTCTGTTTTCTACTACATTTCCCTCTTTATTAATAAATTTACCTTCCTTGTTTTTTACCTTAATGTTATCAAGCATAGAGTACATTAAAACGCCTTGAATAGCTTTTTCTGTAATTCCTTGAAGTAAGTATAGATTAGATCCTCCAACTTTCTTTGCTATTGTATCTTTAACGAAAGGATTGTTTAAGGCTCCACCGGCATCACTTTGATTCAGCATGTGGAGCAGTAGATTTGTTTTAGACTTTGAAACATTACGGTTAGTATCTAAAACTAGCTCAATTACATCAGAATCATATTTAATAAAACCATTAACTCTGTTTTTAGCGCTAAATAAATCATCTTTACCTCCGGCAGTTTCAATCCAAGAAGCAAGTTGGCCTTGCATATAGTTTGTTCCTGCAGACCATAGGTTAACTCCAATACCAACAGCAGAAGAATACCGTTTTATCTGATCAGTTACGTGAGCAATTTTTTTATCTCCTTCTATTTTAACTCCATATACTCTACCCTGCATTAAATTATCAAGCTGCTTAAGTACATTAGAATCAGCTCCTGTTTTTAAAGCTTGTTTTCCGGTTATCCAGTTAATAAATACATTACCTCCTTCTTTCTGATTTACTTTACCGTCAGCAACAACATCCATTAACGTATCAAGTATAATAGCTGCTTTTGTTTTAGCCATAAAGTTATCTACGTTCTTAGCGTCTATTACTGCTACACTAGCTATATCAAATGACATATCTGAAACAGGTACTCTTGTCTTAGACCGGTAATGGATAGGTACAAATTGTATTACTTTACCTGACTCAGATGTAACTACAGATTTTTTACCTTTATTTAATAGTGTCTCAGCTGCAGTTTCCGGATCTTCTAGTTCTCCAAATAAAGTAGAATCCTTTATGTTAGTTAAATCAGTAAGTGCATTAGAAACCCCTTCTATTAACCCTTGTGAAGTAGCTCTCTCCATGTTATTCCTGTTCATTCTAGGAATACTGTAACCTAATCTTTTTCCTTGAGATACTCCTTTATCTCTTTCAAGCTGCTCAGTAACTACTTTATTGTAAAAGTTGTGTACAGCTGTACCTGCGTACTTATCTTGAAACTCTCTATGCTGTCCTCCAGGAGAATGAGGGTTTATATAATCACCGGTTAAATTTCCCTCGCTATCTTTTTCTAATATTGCATCATACAACTTCATCTGATTATGACTGTAACCTACTTGCTTTATGTATGCGTCTCTTAGTACCTCTATGTCTTGAGCTAACTCCATGTTATCTTGCTCCATTTCCCAATCATAACGGTCTAAATAAGACACAGCCATCTGAATTACATCATTATCTAAATCTTTTGGGTTAAGTAGATAGTTTTCTATTCCAGGAATATCATCAATTTCAGAAAACATCTTAGCGGCCATGTCTTCTTTTTCAGCTTCTCTCATACCTGCTGTTTCTTCCATGTACTGCTGTACGTATTTTTTTCTTTCTTCTGCTATTTTTTCTTTCCCTTTATATCTCTTTTTTTCATTTACGTCAAACTGTCTGTTTGCGGTCTGAGTATGAAATAAATCTACTTTCGTTAAATGCGGAGCCCATTGCTCAGTAAGCTCAGCACGTTGCTGAAATAACCTTTCTTTTTTAATTAGTATTCTAGCCTTCATTAAAGCTGCAGCATCCACAGAAGCATCTTTAAAGTCAGGATTATTATCTAACTCTGGAGCTAACTCAATAACTAAATCTAAAACATACTCAAACTCTCTAATTTTATACAGCTGCTTTAAGTTTCTTTTTTTGGTGCCGTTTTTTACTCCTTCTAAATAGCTAGTAGATAGTTTTTCCATTTTCTTGGCCGCAGCAATAAAAGCCTCAATAGCATATTCTGTATCTAAAGTAACCATTTTATCTATAACGGATTCAAGAGAAGCTATTTCCAGATAATCATGTTCATTCTTAGTGGGATTACGCTTTAATTTCTCAACCCTACTACTAACAACTTCTCTAGCAGCCTCTAGCTTTTCTTTTTTCTCTATAATTCTAATGTCAGGACCCCCTAAATCTATAGAGGTATCTCTATCTTCATCTATTGCGGCTGCTTCAGCTATAATATCTTCAGGAAATTCATACCTCGGCTCACCTGTAACAGGATCTTTACTGTACCATACGGCATAAGCCTCAGTCCTGCTACCTAAAGACTCTACTAATAACTTCCACTCAGTACTTTTAACTGGACAAACTGTTCCTTTTTTCATTCTTTTTTATTTAACTGATGTCACATGTATTAGCTTTATCCGCTAATTCCTCTTTCTCTGTAAGGGTTAATTTCGCTAAGTTGTTATCCGCTACATTAATTGTTTCTGATTTAGGGTCAAAAACAGGTTTAACAGGATGGAAAGCTCTCCCTAAGAAATTTTCTGCTGCTGCTTGGAACTCTCCTCCAGGAGCTAGCGCCTTATTTGCTTTATACTGTGTCTTACCGCTTTCTACAGCATATTCATATATCTTACTTCCTTTATGGTTATATCCCATCTTAGCTGTATTTTTATATATAGCTATTCTTTTTTTGCCTTCACCTAAATAACCAACTAATTCATAAAGATGTCCTTCTGCTTGACCTAATGTAGCGGTTTTAACGAACTTTTTAAATTGAATAAGTCCTTGTGCATCTTTTCCTGCTATTAGGTTAGGGCTTCTTGAAGGCTTAGACATAAATACCATACTTGGATCTACTCCTTCTCCTATGTTACCCATATCAGCTGCTTGAACAACAGGTACAATATCATTCTTTCTCCATAAATGACGTATTACTTTATCTTCCATTTCTGAAAGAGCGCCTCCATCTTCCATCATATGCATAGTTTTATTCCAAAACTCAATATATCCTCTATCCATTAATAAATCTGTAGGTATATGCTCATAAAACACTCCAAAATTACGCTGCATTCCTGAAGTATAGTACGCTGTATGTATAAGGTCAGAAAACAATGTAGGATCTGCTGTGTAATCTTTAAGCGCAAGCCAGTCCAAATATAAAGCATCTTTAGCGTCTTTACTTAAGTTTTTAGAGCTTATTAAAGGAGTTTTGTATATACCTCCTGAAACACCCATACTTTGAATAAGCGTATTCCTTTCTAGTGCAGGGTCTTTTTGGGCAGTAAGTACTCTATCTGCTATACCTTCTTGAGTATCATCTCCAATAATTAATACTTTTTTCTGTAACTGAGTTAAGTGGTAAGGACTTCCTTCAAAATCATTCACTCCTGAACGTAACCCAGCCATAAGAGTTTCAGCTAGTGCCTCTCCTCTTGAAGTACTGTCTATCTTTAGTCCTTGTTTAGAAGCAATAGATAACATAGCTGATTCAGCTGCCTTTGTTTCAGACAATAGTTGTCCTTTAAAGACTTCTCTAACCGCTAGTACTGAGTTTTTAAAGTAAGTACCTATAATCTTACTACTACCCCATGAAATAGCTCCAGCCTGTTCCACTCCATCTAAAATCTCTCTGTAATCAGCATCCGTAGGTTCAGCAGTCTTACTAGGTTGTTGCGTTGGTTGTATTTTAGAAAATTGATATATATGCTTAGTTCCTTTTCCGCTGATAAAATCTACTGTTGCTTTCTCCGTAGGCGCTCCTTTTGTTGTTTTTGCAAAAGCTTCTCCTTCAGAATATTCAACTCCAGTCTTAGCTTTAACTTCTGAATACTTTAATTCTCCGTGATATGTTACTTTAAAATCAACTCCATCTACTGTTTGTACTCCACTTTCTCCAAGACTTAAATTCGGTATAAATTTAAAATTCCTTGAAGTAATTGTTTTATCGCCATTAAGTATCAACTCTTTGTTATTACCATAGCTAAATGGAATTTCTTTTGAAACTTTAGGTAATTCAACCTCACTAGCTTGTTGTGCTGGTTGAGATAGTGTAGTAGGTGCATCCGGCATTCCAAACTCTAAATCCCTCACTCTTCTTAACGTCACAGAAATTCTGTATGCGTTTGCAGGTATAGTTTGGCCTCTTATAGTTAACTTAGGTAAATTACCCCTACCTCGCGAAGGGAGTGTTCTATGATATACGTCTCTATTTTTACCTTCTTCACCAAATATATAAGCGCTTCCTGAAGATAGTGCTTCGTCTATATACTCCTTACTAGCGTACCCTCTTTTATCTTTTTGGCTATTAACGCCTTCAATACTTAAACTTCCAGCGCCCCCTATATTTGCTACTATAACAGGATAGTTAATAGCAGTTACAGATTCATCTACATCAGCGTGTGCGGATATAAACCCGTTTTCTTGGTAGATATTAATGATTGCTCCGTCATAATTAGATGCGTCAACACCTGTAGCTTTTGTCATTAATTCTTTAAGTCTAGGAGGTATTGCCCCTAAAGCCGTACCATCAATAGCTACATCGTAATAAGCGTATTTATTTCTTTGTCCTTGACTGTTTACAATTGTTTCTTTTATTTCAACAGGAGTTTTTCCAGGGTTATTACTTTTATAATCCCATCTTAATCCCATACCTATCATTATAGGAGCATTTTTCCCTTTATTAGATCTAGATCCCTGGCTTTCAAGAAAAGGTTTAATAATTTGAAAAATCTCTGCTTCCTCAGAACTAGTTAAGGCATTGCCTATAATTTTAACTCCGTCCGCAACTTCCTTAACTTTCCTGTCTACTACAGAATCACCAAAATTAAACCCTATATTTTCTAGTACTTTTTTACTGGCTGGGTTGTCTTGGTATCTAACTATATCACTATATAAAGCTTCTAGTATTTCTTTTTTAGCCCCATCAAATCCACCAAAGAAACTTGACAAAGGAAATATACTTTTACCTTTATTGTCTATTATAGCCCAACCTGCACCCTTTGCATAATAAGAAAATAAATCAACATTTGGTTGGCCTTCTATTATAATAGCTGTCCCTTTAACTTCCTTACCGTTAAACAAAGTAAAAGTTTCCAAATTACCCTTTTTAAAGCTTAGGTCTTTTTCTTTTACTGGTTTACTTGATTGTGATGGTTTAGAAGTTTGATTGATTAAAGTACCCGGCTGTGATTGACTACCTACAAACTCTTTAAATCCTTCTATGTCTTTTTTAGAACCTAGTATGTGGATTTGCTCTGGTTCAAATACTACATAATTATTTGTATAAATATTTGTTTTTTCTCCTTTAGAAAAATCAACTTTATCTAAATAATCGTGAATAATAGAATCATTATCTTTTACATCTTCTGGGTTAATATATGATATATCATTTTGAGAAAAAGGATCTTTATCTGCAATATCTTTTGGGTTTTTAATATTTAATAGTACAGAATATTCATTAAGATTTTGTTCATGCTTAGTCCCAAATTCATGTCTATTTTTATAATATTCTGGATTACTAGTAAAATGAAATCCTAAATAAGAATCATTAAATTGAGGAAATTCTTTAGTAGGATTAGTATTACTTCCTAACTTAGATTTATCAAACGTATCAAATTTATTTTTACTGCCATGATAAACAATATCATTCACCTCACTATCAGGAAATACACTATCTAAGTAATCAGAATACTCTTGTTCTGTACCTATACTACTTAACTCAGAGTTCTCTTTAAATACTTCAGATACTCCTTCTTTAACTTCATTAGGCTGCTTTGGTAGTAAATCAGATAAATAGCCTTCTGTGTTTATTACTTTACTATCCGGTATTGTAGATATAGCTTCATTAATCTGCTGTTTCCATTCTTTTGTGTCGTACTTAGCGCCTCTTTCCGCTATTCTTTTCCCAAATTCTACATCTGAAAGATTTATCACCTTGTCAAAAGCTCCAGAATTAGTTTTTAGTAGATTAGTATTAGAAGTAAACAAGGTTTTACCTTCTTTGGTAGCTTTAGCTTTAGCTATATTAAATAACGCTTGCATTTTAGCGTTATACGCTTTATTCCAAGCCTCCTTACCTCCATCTTTAACTTGAGAAGTTGTGACTTTATGTTTTTTAGATATAGCTTCTACTTCTGCATTAATCTCTGAACTATAGTCATCATCTAAAGAAATAAAATCATTTCTACCGCTATCTTTTAAGTAACTTTTACCAATTGTAGGGTGGCCAAAAACTACTCTGTCTGTAGCTTCTAATTTAACTTCATTAAGTTGTTGAGATTCAAATATTTTAGTTCCTTTTATCCTTTTAATTTCAGCTAACATTTTATCTCCAAACACTACGTTAGATGGAATCTGCCTTCCTCCAAATGTATTAGCTAGTTGATTTAAACTGCTCTTATTTAAATTATTATCAGAGTTATAAGGTATTATGAAAGTTTTAGTAGGGTTTTTTCTAGCAGTCTCATATAAATCTTCTACTTGGGATCCTAATTCAACATAATCTAAAGGAGAACCTATCTTTAACCTTCCGTTTTGTATAGATGCATTTTTTGTAACTATACCATAACCCGTACCTTTAGTACCTGTAGTAAGACCTACTTCACCTGCAATAGCAAAATCACCCACTACTTTACTTTCAATATCAGAAACTAAATTAGGATTCCATTTTCTGTAATTATCTGTTGTATTAGCATAAGCTAATGCTGCTACTCCTTGGCCATGTCCTCCAATAGAATTGGCTCCAAATACCATAACATCATTTTCTCCAAACATTTCCTGTGACACATTACCTGTAAAAGCAGGCGTTAAGTTAGGTTGTTGAGGTGAAGAATCTAAATCCTCATTAGCTTGATTAGAGATGCCTACTATATCATACCCTAAAAAAGAAGCTAGGTTAGTAAATGAATTATCAAGTATCATATCAGTCATTGCTCTTTCAGCTATACCTGCGGCTACTAAACTTCTACTTGCTCCGTTAACATCTGCTTTAGTTACTCTAATAAAAGTGTTAAGCTTTTTAGCGCTTTCTTGCCATCTTATAAATTGAGCTAGTATATCTAAATCTGATTCACTTCTTTCTTGTCCTACTAGTGATGCTGTAGGATCTTCAATTAATTCACGTAATTGAGCTGCTGTAACGTCTATATTTTGATTTATTGGAGCTAATCCTGCTGGAGGACTTAAATGATTTAAAAAAGACCCAGAAATAGCATTACTCTTAAAGTGAGCTCCTGATGTATATACTCCAGCGTTATCAAGATCTCTAACCATTTTATCTAAAACAGTAAGTTTTTTACCTGTTAAAGGATCTCGTTCAGGCTGTGATATTCTTCCTTCACTTAGTTGGGACATTTCCACATACTTCTTAAGTACTGGAGAACCCATGAAAGCCATTATAAACTCTCTACTAGCTCCAGTTCTAGCTAACATAAAGGCTACTCCTGCTGTTGTCTGGTTAATGTTTGCTCTAGTTATGAAAGGATCTTTAGCAGCATCTACAATTGCATTCATAAATGCCCCTAATGTTTCTGATATTTGGTTATTTTCTTCGTCTGTTCTTGTTGAAATAACTGAATACCCGTAACTATTTGTTACTCCTACCCCTAAATTAACACCTTCAAAAGCTATTACCTCATTTAGTGTAAGCATGTAATTTGAACTCTGATCTGCAATAACTCCAACTAGTGACTTAGCGTTATCAAATCTTGCTTTAGCTTCAAGTTGGTCAGTAGCAGTAAAAAACTTTAAGTCTTTCTTTTTAGTCTCAGCTGGATGTAATTCATAGGCCATTTCCTTTAACCATTCTGAATCTATAGGGGCCATTACCTGAAGATATGCTTCAGGATGTAGTAACATTTGAGACATTAAATCTGCTCTTCTGTTCTGTAACCCTTCTTTGCTTGTGTTGTTTACGCTTATTGTAGTAACTAACCCAGTAACTGAATCAAACTTTAGGTTAGGGAATATAGCAAATGCTTTATCAATATCAAAATCTGATCCTGTTTTAGTTGTAATTTCAGAGTAAGCTATTATAGTATCTCCCATTTCAGGAGGAAGTATTCCAGCTATCTCAATAGCATCATTAGAACCGGGAGCTTGATTTGGTATTCTATATATAAGCCCGGCCAAAGCTTTCTTATCTATAAGAGAATTTATTTCTTTATGGCTTAAATCTTTATAGTGTGTTCCTTTACCATATTTCTTATCAATAGCTTTTTGAAGCTGCTTTAATATAGGACCATGGGGTATTAATATCTGGGCTCTTTTAGCAGCTATCTTACCGCCATTATCTTTAGTAAGAGTCATTGGCTGTAACTCTTTAGTAGGATCGCCAAAGAAAATAATTCCGTCTTTAACGGGGCCATTTAAATTAACTTCCGCACCCATGATGCCAAAGTCAGACATTTGAACAAACGCTCCACCTGACTGCTTAAGTTTAACTGCCTCTTTAGTTATCATTGAAGTTAACCTGGACTCTATGTTTATAGGTAAAGAGTCTAAAGCAGCTCCTCCAAGAATTGCATCAATTACGTTATCTGAAAACTCATCTTTAAGTTCTCTCGCTAACGCTTCCCGGAACTTCTTTTGATCTAATTCTCCAGTGTCAGGATTAAATCCTATCTTTTTCTGATACTCTTTTAATCCAATATTAGAAAGTTTAGATATAGTACTGTTAAAGTCTTCTAATAACGCTATTCCGTCTACTCCTTCTCCATATATACGCTCAGGGTAAACTATACCCATTAGGTTTTTAGTCATTTGCGTACCTACCAATGTATTCTTTACTCCTTTAGTACTTAAGTCTTGCTGTAAGTACAGATTTGAGTAATCTAAGTCTATTGGATTAAGTTCTATTGCTGTTCCAGGTTGGTGATTACCGTTAGTCATATCTGTAGTTCCAATGGCTCCTGCTTTCTTACCGTCAAGAACAATAACATGGTCTACTTTGTTTTTTTTCATTGAGTCCATTAACGCCTTTAACGGAGTCTCATCATGAATACCTGGTATAAGAGGAGCTTCAGATTGTTTGTTAATCTGCATAGACATTATACCTCCAGGCAGTAACTCTAATCCTGAATGGACTGTTTTAAGAGGCATAGCCAATAATTTAACTTCATCAGGTAGTAGTTTTCCTGCCATTACATTATCATAAGCTATATCATGCTTACCTGTCCATTTACCAAAAGCCCGCATTCTTTCTTTATAAGCATATAAAGAGATCCAAGCTTGCGCATCTGTACGGTTAACCTCATTATAAGGAGAAAGTACTTCTTTTACGGTGTTAACATCTATACCTGTAGCTTCTGCTATAAGAGACACATTTTCGTTAGGTTTACCGTCTTCATTATCTTTTGTGTTTAAAGCTGTAGAAGGCATATTATTTACGTCCTTTGTAGTCGCAGAAGAATACTTTCTACGTACCGCCCAAGTACCGTCTGGGTTTTTAAACACTCTAGCATCTCTACCTGAAGAAGTAGCCATTGGGATTCTTTTACGGAAATCCTCAAACCCGTCTCCTTTACCTTTCTTGTATAAAGCAGGGTCACCAGTAAACATCTTTGTATTCTCTACGTTTGCGATTATAGAGTTTACAGTATAATTAGCTACTGCGTTAACAATACGGGAACCTTCATCAGTTCCTTGTATAGCTTCTCCGTGTAAAACATCTTTATCAATAGAAACATTAGCTAGAGCTCCTGTTTTTGCGTCCTTCTTTATAACCCCGTACTTTAAAGAAGCAGCTATATCCTCTGTTACTCTTTCCTTGAGTATTTCAGCTAAAGCAGCAGCTACATTTTTGTTTTTAAATAATTCTTCTTTAGTAATCTTATTTGGGCGTTCGCCTCCCATAAGCCCAAGAGCTTTAAAGTCTAGGTTAGGAAACAAGTAACTACCCATAGCATTACCTTCAGTTCTTTCTGTTTCTCCAGTTTCTTTATTTACCCTTTCATTATAGTGATAATACAACAACTGCTTATCTTCAGCTATTTTATTTTCTCCGTATCTTTGCTCATAAGCAGCATGCCATCTATTAAGTTCATCAGCTAAGTATCCTGCAAGTATTTCAACCGGTAAAGAACCAGGATCAACTACTATCATTGAACCTTTATTATCTCCAATAACTTTAGACTTTATTACTTTAGGTCCCCTTATGTACCACTGCTGTCCTTTATCAGCTTCAGCTAGACCTACGTATAAACCAGTACCGCTTTTACTTTTAAATCCATTTAAATATTTGTTAAGCACATCATTAAACTGATCAGGAGTCTTAAGGTCTCCTGCTTTATCTCCCTTATCTGCTGAATCTTGATCTCTATAATTACCGTATAATCCAGTAGCAAGCTCTTCTCTTAGCTTAGGGTTATTAGATAAAGCGTTTGCCCATACAGAATTAGTACCGTTTGGAGTAGCTAATAACGCATCAATAAAAGTAGTATCGTTATTTTTAATTCTTTGTATAGCTTTGGTAACGGAATTATTATTTTGGAATATCCATGCCTTTTTACCTCCAGCAATGATTTTCATATTCTCACCCATAACATGAGTAAATTCTGCCTCTGCTTCAGCTAATGCTTTTACAAATGTTTCATCTTCTAAAGGACTAGAATCAAAATCTATAGGTCCAGATAAAGCTTTTATTCCAGTAAGAGCAACATCTAATCTATAATCAAACTTAGCCATTTGCGTTGCTTGATACGTTGCTTCTGACCCTGACCCGTCTCCAGGGAAGCTCTCTATAACCTTAGCTATAGCTTGAGGGTGCATATATATACCCAAACTGTTTAAAAGTACTCTCCTAGCTTTAATAGCAGTTGCTTTTTCTGAAGCAAATGATGTAGTTAATGAAGCTCTGTTAAACTCTGCTGTTGCTTTTTTACTTGCTGCTATAAGTTGGCCAATAGCTTTTATTTTTTCAGTATCATATATAGGTTCTTTTGTAGTAGGGTTTGTTGTTCTGTATATTTTAACAAACTTATCTGACCATTTGCTTATAAGCATTGCTTCTTTAGCAAAGTTATCTGCAGACGTTATTTTAGATATAGGGGCAGAACCAGTACCTGAAATAAGGTGATCAATATAATCTCCTTTTACAGCAGAGAACTTAACTACAAATTGCGTTTGAATTATTTCAGAGGACTTCTCTAAGTTAGTTACAATCTGAGCTAACTCTGGATGCTTTGAAGTCATAAGACTTAATTTACCTATCATTAAAGTATAAGGATCAATGTACTCACCAGTACCTGCATCATAGTGTCCAATAATACCATGTAAATTCTGCTCTAGCTTATTCCATAACTGAGAGAAATCAGCTTTAGTAGGTAGTTTTAAATACCCTGTTCTTTCGTTAACTATGTCACCTTGGTCATCATATACTACCTTGTTAGTTAAAGCTATCAGTAGTTTTATATTAGCAGTAGCTGTACTTTTACCTGATACTTCATATGAGCTTAATTTAAGTAAGCTATTACCTCCTGTTTCTTCATCAAGCTCTGAGTCTTCATCTTCTTTTTCTTCCTTAGTTTTTCCGTCTATTGCTAACTTCTTAGGAGATATTCCAAATTCACTAAGGTAGTCTCTAACTTTTTCTATGAAGAACATATCATTCTCCTTATATATTTCATCGTACAATCTAGTTAACCTACTTGCTGTTTCTGCAGCGTCTTCTATTTTACCTCTTAAGTATTCTAATTGCCGTTGATCATCTGGGTTTGTAGCGTCTATTCTAGTTAAAATATCTTCTTGTATAGAGTTATAATGTCCAATAGCTTGAGATAAACTTGTTTTAATATTAGCAAAATCAATATTTTCAATATCCTCAATTACATCAACATCTCTCATTGCAAAAGAAGCCAGACTTCTAGTTATCTCTAGAACATCTGCTGACTGGTAATTTCTGTGAGCTTTAAAAACCACTTTTCTTGTTACATTAACTGGAGAGTTTTTATACTTACCCATTTTAATGTCCTGGAAAATACTATTAACAGTCCTAGGATTACTGAATACGTTATTAATCCAACTAAATAATTTATTAAAGAACCCTTTAATTCCTTTAGGGAATTGTTTAGGTAGTACCTGAGTACTTGTGCCATACATATAACTACCAAACTCATCAGCCATCTGCTCTTCATAATAAAGATCAGCTATGTCTTCTTTACTCATGTCAGGATGTTGGCTGGCAAGAGCTGCTAATTGCTTTTGGCTTGCTAGAGGGAATATTCTTCTAGCGTCTTTTTGTAACTGTATTCTTTCATCCGCTGTAGTCATAGTCCTGTAAACAGCGTGGAAAGCCTCATGGTAACCTGTACCTTTTGGAGCTTTTTTAGATAGTCTAACCATACCGTGTTGGAATAATCCAACAGCAGACCATCCTCCTTCTAGTATTTTAACGTACCCGTCTACTAGTTCAATAGCTACATCATCCGGTAATAGAGACTTTAAATGCTCTGCTTCAGATGAAGCGTAGTCATTTCCTTCAGTTTCTTTCCCAATACTAAATAATCCAGAATCAGATGCGCTGGCCCCATGTTCTCCTTTACTTTTAGCTAAGTCTGCTTTTATTTTAGCTTCTCCTGTAAGTTCTGTAGAATCTTCAGCTACAGGAAGTGATGTGTCAGGTATATAAGTTGTAGTAGCTCCTTCTTCTTCTACAGGTAAAGTCTGGTCTTTTACTTCAGTAAATGCAGGTGCTGGCCCTAGAGCAGCTAATTCTTTTCTGTATTGCTCATTAATCCTGTCTATTTCAGCTGTATTTTTAACAGTAGTAGTGATAGATTGCGTGCTTCCATCTCTAATTTCCTCTAAAGTTTTTCTTACGCTGTTTTCTCGTATTGCTTCAAAATCTGTAAGATGATATCCAGTTAATCTTTTTTCTATGATTTCTTGCATTTCATCAATACCTAGTTCTTCAATGTATTGTTTAAAATCATCTATATCAGTAGCTTGAGCAAATACACCCATAGCATCACGTTCAGCAGATTCATTTCCGCCAGTAGTGGTAACTATGTCTTTTACGTTATTTAAATCCTTATCCCGTTTAGCTTTTAATGCCGTTTTCTTCTCGCTATTAATAATCTTCGCTGCTGGTAAAGGAGAACTATAAATAGTAGCTTTCTCTATAACCGCAGCTATTATAGCTTTATGTACAATCTCTTTTCCTGAAACTTCTGAAAGTACCTTTCCTTTCTTGTTAATATAGTATGTCTTAGTTGTAGTATTACCTGTATTTTTATTTTTAGAAGTAAGAACAATTTTCTCTGCTCTTCCGTTAGCTAAAGCATCTTCAATAAATATCTTATTTCTATCTACTGAATCAGTAGCGTATACTTCTACACCTTTACTATTGGTTATCTTTTTACCTGCTACATTATATTCTTGAGCAGGTAGCTTGCTTCCTTTAGGCTTGTATTTTACTTTAGTTCCTTTAGTAGAGGTACTAACATTAGAAGCACTTACAGAAGTAGTTACAGGAGCTTTAGGTGCAGCTGCACGTATAATAGCGTACTTTTCTTTAATGTGAGCAATTAGATCTTCTTTATTATCATAAGCCAGGTCAAAAGCGTATCCTTTAGCTGAAGGGAAAAACAGTGATCCTTCTTCATTGGTAATTATAGCATCAATCTCTGCTTGCTCAGCTACAGTAATAGGGTCTATAGCTGATTGATTGTCATTTTTACCACTTTGTTGTGCTGTCTTTCCTTTTACTTCAGCTATAAGCTTGTCATAGTTATCGTTGATTCCTGCTTCATTCGACAGTACTGTATATCGCACACCATGCGTTTTTTCCCCGCTGTTCATACCTTGGTCAGTGGTTTTCCCAGTGTTCATTTCGTGACCATCAGAGGTATACTTCAATCTCCAAGTTGTACCGTTGTCTTTAATAATGACAGCTGTATCCTCTAAAACACCGGTTGAACCATATAAATTTAAAGTACTTCCAACTTTGAAGTCTTTTAATTCTTCTTTCCTTCTCCCCTCTAACTTAGCTATTTCAGCTTTTTCAACCTCAGTAGTTTGTTGTGTTGGTTGTAAAGCAGCTAACTTAGCATCGTATTTAGCGTTGATTTCTTTACTTTTAATTTTTTCAAAATTGTACAATACTGTTTGAGGGCCTATTTCTATACCGTCTATACCCAACTCTAACATAACAGGTATCATGTCAGAAGTGTCTAAAGATGAACTAAAAGGTATTCCATAATCTATTTTTACCAACTCTCTGAATAAATCTGTCGCTAAAGTATCAGCAGTTATGCTAGTATTTTCGGGGTATTTTTCTTTAATCTTATTAAATAATTCTTCTCCTATTCTGCCTTTTTTTACAATGTTAAAATCTTTGCTGTTAAAATACAATACTTCAGGTTTCCCCCCTTCTAATTTTTTTGCTTTTCTCTGTTCTAAAGCTTGTTCTGAATACCTTTCTCCTAACTTTTTATCATTAGTTAAATAAAGACCTGCACCTGCTGCTTGCCCTGCTGTTGTGAAAGCTGAATTAATATCATATTTACCTGATAAAACATTCTCTGAAGTAGCTGTACCATGAAATAAATCAGCATTATTCAAATCCTCTTTTCTACTTCTTTTTACCTCGACATCACTAGTTTGTTGTGTTGCTGGTTTAGCCGCATACTTTTTATTTAATCTATTAACGTTATCTACAAAGTCTACTCTTATCCTTGCAAATTGTTTATTAGCTTGAGCTTCAGTAATATCTCCACTAGCAAGGTCTTCTTTGTATCTACTTATCGCCCAATCTCTTTGAGCTTTAAGCTCGGTTAACTCCCCTTCTTTAAGGATTGCGTCAACATTACTAGGGTGTGTTGGCTTTATCCCTAACTTCTTTTTTTGATCAAGTGTTAGACCTGCTATTTTTTTAGGGTTGTTTACTTCAGTTCCACTTCTCTCCCCTGTCTTTCTCATCACATACCCATCCCCTGCAAAAGTACTCTCTGCTAGTTGTTCAGCAGTTAAGCCATCTCTGACAATGATACTATTGTCTCCAAGTTTAATTCTTTTCCCTCTACCTAAACTATTTCCATCTACATCAAAATTTTCAACTTCTGCAGGATTTAAAGAGCCATCTAAATTTGTTTGTATAGTTATTACCTGTTTACCACCATCCTCATCAGTTAGAGTAAATGTTTCTTCCTTTAGAATAACTTGATTATCTCTAAATTGGTTATTACTACTAGCTGCAGCCGGTTTACTAGAAGCAGTAATAGGATTTTTGTACGTAATAGAAGGCTGTATAAACGGTCTCTTTGTAGGAGTAATTGCAGCATTAGTGGTTACTACACCTGTAGCCATTAAATACTGCTTGTACTCCTTATTAGAAAGCATCTCTACATTAACTTGACGTTTTCTGAATTCTATTAGATGAGTTGTTATTTCTACTTGAGCTTCCTTAGTACCTAAAGCAGCTATACTGTATGTCTTATCTCCAATATGTAAAGTACCTTTATCCACCCATAGCTGAGAACTTCCTTTACCTTGTGTAGCGTTTTTACCGGCAAACACTATCATATTTAGTAATTCGCTATTTGTAATAGCCTCAGTATCTAGCTTCATTACTCTATATAGCTCTGAAATCCTAGGGTCTTTACTCTCCTTCATTTTCTTGAGTACCTCTTTAGATACATCTGAAGTATATGCGTTATTAGTCGCCACTTCTTTTAATAGTGCAAATGCTAGATTAGCTTCAGAAGGACTGATATTATCCACACTTAAACGTAAAGGAAAAGAGGTTCCGTTAGCTCCTTTAGTTGAAATATATATTCCTCCATCAGTTGAACCACTGAATGCTGATAACCCTCCGTTTGGAGATCCTTTACCGTCTACTCTATCAAGATAATAACTGTTGTGGCCATACACCCAATCAGAATCTGAGGCACCTACAATTACATCATCTGGATTACTGTTAATCCAACTACCGTCTTCATTCGTAGCAATTTTAAGGTTACCTCTTGTTTTAATATCAAAGTCTAATCTTAAATTCTCTCCTTTCTGTATTGCTTTAATTGCTTTTTCCTTGAGCGCTAAAGTCTCTAATGCTCTTGCTTCATTTAGTTCTGCACTACCTCCTGCAAAATTATCATCATGTATAAACATGTATAAAGCTTCTCCATGGTGCTCTAGAGGTTTTCCATCTCTATACATCACAGCTTTCATAGGGATCTTACCATGATCATCTGGAAGTTTCCCTGCTTCAAAATCTTTCTTTTTTCTCTTCCAGCTTTTATTTGCTTTTTGGCCCCAAGCATCACTTTCTGTATCTATCTCTATAACGAAGTAAATACCTTCCATGGACTGGTCACCTTCTAAAAACTCAGTTAGAGCTGCTCTTTCTTTGTCGTGTTTAGTTAATTCACCTTCTTCCCCTGGGTCTACAGGAGTTCTGTTATTACTTGTACTTGCCCAAGCTAGTTTAGGAACCATTTTACCTATTACCACTGTTTCTGCTCTCACAACAAACTCACCTCCTATTCTTTCCGTTTTAGGAGGAGTGTTTTCAGGAGTTTCTGCTACGTCATGTGTAATTGCTTTCGCTACATTTTTTGGTCCTGTACCTTCTTCTGCAGTAGGTATTGTTTCAACTCCTTCAGTAGAGCTCTCAGGGTTTCCGTCAATAACTGTACTTAACGCATCTATTGCTTCTTCATTTTCCTCCCAGAAAGTATACTCTTCCTCACTTAATTCTGTACCCTCAGAAACTTTTTCAGCTACGTTTTTTATAGTAATTACCGGAGATACCTCTCCAGTTTCCTCGTTTAAAGAAGAATCATCAGGTAACCCATTTCTATGATTCTCTAACCTTGTTTTTTCATCAACGTTTAATTTAGACTCTTCTATTGCTCCTTCTGTTATTGCTTTTTCTAATTGAAATCCGCTTAATCCTCCAGGCTTAGCTCCTCCTCTAGTAGTTCTTTCTTCTTTTTTCTTTGCTTCTTCCGCGTCAAGGTGGGCTATAGAAGCGGTTATTTGATCTTTTAGTGTTTTAGCTGCAGCCTCTTGCCCTCTTTCACTAGTTAACCTAGTGATATTTTCCATGTGTCTCTCTATTGAGTTCTCTACATGGTATAGCTCTGCTGAATGTTTTGCTAAGGTTTTAGTGTATTGAGAATTTTCTTTTAGCGCTACTTTATCTACCGCATTTAACGTAGTAGACTCCGCAATTGTATTATTAAGTACAGCTGTTTGAGCGTCTAAAGCAGCTTCTAGAGTAACAATTCTAGCCTTCATATTAACTACCTCTTCTTTTGAAAGATTTTTATCTACTTTTATTCGCTGCTGCATTCCTTTAACTGCTCTTCTACCTCCCGCAATATCTACAGCAGATTTTACTAGTGCTTTACCGTCAGTACTTAAAGCATGAAGTATC
>TARA_R110000787_G_scaffold69603_2_pt1 | contig 20593 bp, 26 predicted proteins | sample TARA_R110000787 | Tara Oceans TARA_R110000787 (sample SAMEA4397920) | marine metagenome | biome: Polar Biome; feature: [DCM] deep chlorophyll maximum layer (ENVO:01000326); material: water (ENVO:00002006), including particulate matter (ENVO:01000060) such as... | depth 35 m | reverse complement strand
GGAAGTTGGCCGAATGGTATCTGTCGAATGTTGAATGGGAAGAAGTGGAAGAAGTGGAGGAGCCGAAAGGTGGCACGCAACCAAGCGACAAAGGCGGTGACAAAGAGGGCGACAAAGGCGAGCACGGAACTGGCGCAGGTAAAGGCGACAAACCATGGGAGTTAGGAGAGCCAGAAAATCCAGCAGATGCATTGGACGCTGTAGATATCAAGCAATTACAGGACGCAGTTGCAGAGGATATTCAAGGTTCAGCACGTGCGCGTGGAGATCTGAGTGGGGATATGCTGCGCAAGTTTACCTCAGTATTGGAGCGTCCAAAAGTAACGTGGCAACAGATGCTACGAATGCACGTGCAAAGAGCGGTCAACTTTGTCGCTGGACAAACTGAGCGTTCTTATCGTCGCGCTTCCTTGTTCCAAGCGTGCGTGCCACATGGCACCATATTGCCAGGCGGTGTTTCACCCGTGCCCGAGGTGTCGATTGTTATAGATACTTCTGGTTCGATGAGCGAGGGCGCAATCAAGGCTGCGCTTTCCGAGTCGCAAGGTATCATCAAAGTGTGCGCGGGTGGCGAGGCTACAATGTTCACCGTAGATTCTAGGTCATCTGCGCCGCAGAAACTGCGTAACGTTAGAGACCTGCAGTTATCTGGCGGTGGTGGTACGGATATGCGCGTCGGTATTAGCGCAGCGTTAGAACACGGTGCCAATATCATCATCGTAATGACTGACGGGTACACGCCGTGGCCAGAGGCTGCGCCACGCGGCACGAAAGTTATCTGCTGTTTGGTCGGCAATTACGTGACGTCGAGCAGTCAACCAAGTTGGATGCCAACTATTACCGTGGAATAATCCATACAGAAATGCACGCAGCCGCGTGCATCTGCGAGTGACTCTCGTACTGATGAAGTTTTAGCGTATCGTTAGCGCATAATAAAGTGGAGAATAAAATGATTGAGAAAGAAATCAAGTTGAATGGCGGCGTTGTGTTCTGGTCTTTAGGCGAGGGCACAAACGCCCAAGCATTAGAGGCTGGCTTAACCGCGCTAGGTTTGGACACGTTTACTGCGGAGGCAAACACACCGAACGGTGCGTTGAAAATTGCACTTACTAAAACGTATGGGCGTTCGGGCGTTAAGATTGACGCTCTGCCCAGCGGTGATGGGTACGTCGTAACGTACCTCAAAGGCGACAACCAAAATGGTGTTAAGACTTTGGATTATGAAGTGGCTTTCTCCGTGGAATATCCCACGGACATTACTGGCTCGCTGATATTCCGCTCACCTAAGACGGGCATGGTAGTGCAACCGAACGGCCACGTAAATGCGCAGGCTATTTACACCAACGAAATGTCAACGTGTGCGCGGCACAAAGTTGCGCGTTGTTTGACGCGCATTGTTACGCACCTAAACGGTGTTGCCCTTCGTGATCGCGGTGGCCTGTACTGGTTACCACAATCTAAGATGGCCACGTTTGGCGACGTCGCACGTGTGGTTCAGAATGCTGGTAGTAATTCAGTGTACACAGTACGCACCGCGCACGACACCGAAAGTGTGCGTGCAATATGCGACGCGTTAACTAACGAGGTTAATTCTGAATTGGATACCATCAATGCAGATATCATGGGTGGCGACATCAAGAAACGCGCCATGAAATCACGCCAAGAACGTGCTGTCAATCTGCGCTCGCAAGTTGCAGAGTACGAGAGTATCCTAGGAACTGCGCTCGATTCGCTCAAAGATAGGTGCGACGAAGCAGACACCGCAGCCGCTACAACAATACTCGCAGCATTTGGAGCATAGAATGGGATACGATATAAAGATGATTCGTGGCTGGTGGTCGATGGGAGTTATTGGCTCGGACTTGCGCAAGTATTCCGATACGGAATCTGACCAGTTACCACGCCCCATTACGGCTAAGGTTAATTGCTTGCGCCAGCGGCACGTAATTACACTAGACATGGATGGCGTGAAAATGCACAACCATTCTGATGGGGAGGTTGAGAGCATACTAGCAATGGACGCTCTCGCCTCTGCATTTGGTACGCCAAGTGCACTGCGTGGTAAAGCGAGCGAGTGTAGGTGCCAAGAAATCAAGACGCTTTCTCTTGCATTTCTTCGTGGCAAATACGTACAAGATGCTCACCAAAGTGAGTGGAAGCGTTTGCCTAAAACATTCCGAGAGGAAATACCTAATCGGTTACGCGTCGGTCGTCGTCGTCGAAGTGCTTTCGACTCTACATCGCCAGATAATCTAGACAAACTTGGTACGCCCCATGGTAACTATTGGGAGAAAAACCGCTCTACTGCATTCGGCAACAATCTTAATAGGTATTCTGGTATGCTGGAATCTATCAAGAATAACAACTGGCGTTCTTCTGCTATGGGTTTCCGCGCTATGTATGCGAACCCGTATGCAGTGTGGGAACGTGGTGCACTTGGCGAGACTCCTATTCACCATGACTCGCACGTACGAGTAAGAGTGATGCGCAGACTAGTCCCAAACAGTGGAGCGTTTGAGCGCAAGGAACCGCACTCCGTTTTATTCATGTGTGCCGCTGTGCATTATGTGGGGATTGCGACGTGGCAAAAAGTACCCGTTCGCCCTCTTACTTATACTGAGGGAATGCGGGGTATGACTAAATCGCAGGCGTCGGCATGGCGTAGGCGTTACGCCGAAGGGCAATTAGTGTGGGGCTGGAAACTATCAGTACAAAAAGAGGTGGAAGATGCGTAGTAAAATCAAGGTAGAAAACGACACCGTTACAGTGACGTGCCCTAGTTGCGAGTCGTGGGAAGAGATTCACGTTGACGAACAGCGGCACCATTTGCAGTCATTCTACATCGTGGATTGGGTGTACGAAAATCCAGACGTTTCGCTCACTGAATGCGGTAACTGTAATATGCTCTTTTCTCTGACGTGGATTTACCCCGACTAGAATCATCTCGAATACTGCACGTGAAACCGCCCAGCCTTTTTTAGGTTGGGCGGTTTTTTTATATTCTGGCTTTTCTCCTGGCGAGCGGGACAGGCCAGGAGAATATAACTTTCGCGTGGAGTGTGTCACGCGCTACGAATACCGCGTGGAATACTGCGCGTGTGGCTGGTACGTTCTACGCGTTGGATTTCGATTCAGCGCAAAAACCGCCCCGCGCCGCGTGACAGTCTCACTGTTCGAGGGTCACTCGCCAAAACTTTCCTCTGCCCTGTTGGTGGAACTTTCAAAAAGAAACGCCCGCCAGAAAAACTGACGAGCGCATCGTAGATCGGGTAGAGTATAACTTACGCTGTCCACGCTTGGCCGCTGACCGCACCGATGCACTGAGCAGGTGCAATAACTACCTGCCCTGTTGTTGCGTGTAGTGATAGGACATTTCCGATGATAACATCTTCAGTTGGTGCTGAGATAACGTGACCTCCCGCCGTGTCGGATAAGTACACGGGCGCTCCGAGCGCCGAGCCAGATGTATCTATAGCGGTGGTGATTATCTTGTGCGAAACTATTCGTACAGAACCACCATCTGGGGCGGCATGGTCTGCGATCCCCATTAGACCTGCGCGTTTGTTAGCGACATTCGCGTCTGCCTTTGTGAACTTTAGGCGGTCGCCACTAACTCCAGAGACAATGACAACATCATTGACCACGAGTGCGCCGTCGGCAACTCCGAGGAACGAGCCGTGGTAACCGACTCCGTGTTGGCTGTGTAGATTTCTTGGCTTGATGTATGGCATCGTCAACTCCTTGACTCTTATTGAACTTCAGTCAGCCCGTAGTATATCCACGGGTATGCTTCATGAAGTATTGCACGTTTTACTGGTCGGTGCAATACGAAGTTACATTCTCACTTTTTTAAGCTTTGGTGAAGTATTCCACGCAGACTACGAGAGGTACCCTACTTTATGGGGGGGTTCGGCCAAAAAGCGGGAACTACCTACGATACCATGAAAGTGTAGTTACAACCTGTGTTATGGGAGAGGTGTCACAGTGCTGGCTAGTGGTGGTAAACATAGTCACCGCGTGTGAGCCACGTGGCGTCACTAACTATGCCGTTACAACCTACACTTTCAGCGGCGGCTAGTGGCTACTAAGTTGTTAGACAGAGAAAACATGACTCTTATATAAAAAAAAGTACCTACCTATATAGAGGGGGGTAGGTAGGTGTGATATGCCCAGCGGTTAGAACTACCCCCGACTCACAACTTGTTAGCCGCTCGAACACTCGACCAAAATGCAGGTTCTAACGTGGCTTTGCGTGGAGCGTTTCACACCCAATAATGGCTCACAACTTGTTAGTCCCCTGCCGAACCTTTTTTAAGTTATTTCACTATACGGTTTGCAGTATGGTGTCTAGATGACTATAGGTATGGTGTTAGCAAAGGAAGTGATCATGGACTTATCCGCCCCAGTGGCGGCTATGGCTCAACGCTTAGCGGATACCTTGGGTATCTCGCTAGAGGCGGCTGTAGCCGTCGCATTACACAATCTAGAGGAGAGCATCAAGATGAAACCAGAAACAGAATGGTCAGTACAACAGATAAGCGAAGAAGCAAAAGGGCTTATGGTCGAGCACCCGCGTGGGTTCACCGCCGAGGCGCTCTTGGAACGTTTGACGGAAAGAGCACGCTACGGTTTAGTGCTAGAGCCTCATGCCGAGAAGCAGAGAATAGGAATAGTCCTACGCTCGCTAGGGTACAAGCGCCGACAGATTAGATTCCGTGGTAGCAGATTGTTACGCTGGTTTGCACCTATGGGCGCGGAGGTAGCACGATGAAACTTACACAAGAGACTAGGGATAGGGCGCAGGAATCTGACGTAGTTGATTCCGCGTACCGTGGTGGTGGCGTGGCAGGTACGGGTCGCGGAGAACGGAAGCGTAAGCCGCTACGTCTACCCGCTGAGTTATGGGATCAAGTTGCTGAACTTCAGTCACAACTACAGCGGTCATTCCCTCAGCGTTATGTTACTTTGAACTCCACCATTGAGTTTGTGTTGCGGTCGGCCATAGCCGATTACACGCAAGACGAATAAGGAGTTTACGTGTCAGATTCTACCCTCCAGTATCCTTGGAGCATTTCGCTCTTCCCTTCCATGCTTTCTGCTATCCCTACTAAGGTAGTAGTTAAAGATTCCGCAGACATAAGCAAGATCTTTGAGGCCCCTAGGGAACGGGATGAAACATTCGACAAGAAGCAGTTGCCCTGTTGGTCTCCTGCCGTCTACGCCAAGGGCGAGCGGCGAGGCAACGAAGCAGTCAAGGCCGTGACTTCTCTGGTGTATGACTTCGACCATGATACCCACGACATAGGGTTGATGGCGATGCACCTCAACATAGCAGGTGTGGCTTACGTGCTACATTCCACGTGGTCACACTCTGAGAACGAGCACAGATACAGACTTATTCTATTCCTTACACGTGACCTGACACCCAGCGAATACGCTGGGGCTTGGGACTATGGTTACCGTGTAATATTAAAGGAAAATGCAGGCGTAGATCAGCAAGCAAAAAACATCTCCAGACACTACGCACTTCCAGTGAAGAAAACAGGTAGTGGTTATTACATCGCGATTGGGTTGGAAGGTAGGCTCGTAGATGTTGACGCAATTCCTGCACCAAAAAACATCACGAAACCTAGCGACGTTATACAGACACAGAAACTGACAGCAGAAACTGTGATAAGTTTGGACTCTGGTGAGGCAGTGCTGCCCGAGGGCGTACTCGCTATGGGAGAGGGCAAGTATAAATGCGCGTGCCCTTTTCAGGCTGACGCGAGTGCAGGCTCGGCCTTCGCACGAGTAACTAAAGATGGTAGACTTTTCGTGCAATGTACCAGTACACGGCACACCCACACTGGGTCACAGTTTTGGCTGTCCAATAGTAAGAACTCAAAGGGCAGGACGCGTAGCGTCGAGGCTCGCGTGTCCTCACTGTCCGAGGTTCCAGATGAACTCGTGGAATATTGCGAGGACAGAATTGCATACAATGCCTTGCAGGGTGTGTTCTATCGTCACGCGGAGGGTGCGTGGCAAATATCAACCCCGATGCGAAAAGAAAATCTAACTGATCACCTTGTCGGACTTTTGGCGGTCGGCTGTGATAAGTCCCATGCAACCGCACTTATCGACCACATACTTTCTCGGCAGGTCTATGGGTTCGACTGCCAGCCAGTAAAAGATCGTAGAATAACTCACATGGATGTTCCCCACCTTAATCTATATGCGTGGCCAGACCTAGTACCCGCTGTTGGTAAGTGGGACCGCATTAATGAATTGGTAGATGTTCTCGCGGCTAACGATCCCGCCGCCAAGAAGTGGTTGATACACTGGTCGGCTGCACTTATCCAGAATCCAGAACGCCGTGCGATGACTGCTGTTCTTGTGCTGTCACCGCAGCAAGGTATCGGCAAGAGTATGTATGGCCGGCTCCTTGCGGAGATTATTGCACCTAAAAATACCGCTGTTGTTTCTAACCGTGCTTTGCGTGACAACTTCAACGCACACTACGTGACCAGTCTACTCATCCTAGCAGACGAGGTTGGTATCAAGCGCAGCGACCAAGATGTTATCGCGGAAATTAAGGCCGCAATTACTGACGATAGGATTCACTGCTCAACTCCGTACGCTGCTCGTACCACAGTTACGAATAGGATGACGTGGTTCATGACTTCCAATCAGCGCCAGCCCTTTGTGGTTGAGGCTGATGACCGTCGCTTCACTATACTGAGTCCATCCCACGTTACCCAGAAGTATCGGAATATGCTGCGTGATTGTTTTGACCCCAAGACTTCTAAGTTTATGGACGACTTCCATGAGGAGGTGCAGGCGTTTGCGTTTGACCTTAATAATGTAGAGGTTGATTACGACTTGATCTCTAGGCCGTGCGCTTCTAGGATTAAATCCGAACTACAGTCTGCTGGCATGTCTTCGATAGATTCCTACATGCAGGCGGTGCAGAAGAGTGGGGCAGTAACTATGATTACGTCCTACCCGCCTAGCCAGAACTACTTCCAGATTAACAGCGCTGCTGCGATGCGGGCCATACCATGTGAAACACTCTACGGGAGTTACCGAGAGTGGTGTAGCATAAAAGGGCGCTCGGACTTACGGAGTGAGACATTCGTTCGACTCACTGCAAAATCCATCCGAGGTGTGACAGTCAAAGCCGCTAGGTTTGCTGGAGTTAAGATGGATGTGTATGTCGGGCTACCCGCTGTTACGTGGCATGAAATGGTTTCTAACCCCGATGAGGAAGTGGAAGGTTCAACCCAAGAAAAAGAAGGTAGTGAGGTAAGAGATGCTTAAAGTTGACATTGCTAAGTGCGATGACGGGGAGTGCCCCCGCGCAAACAGTTGCTGGAGATTCACCTCACCCCCAAACCAGATACCATGGAACATTACACCAGAGCGCAAAGAGGGCGCGGAAGCCTGTGACCTATACTGGCCGGCCACCCACCACCCAGAAACAGAGCGCATATGTTACCCACCTGTTACAGATAAAGACTTAACTAACAAGTAGAGAGGAAAAATGGCACAAGTACCCAGTTGGGCAAAAGACCCGAACGCTGCAGTCCCTAAAAAATTCAAGGATTTAATGGGTAAGTACCCAGAATTAGTCTCAGCGATGCAAGAAGATCGTGTGAGCATAGTGGACTTAGTGGAGTCGATGGGCATATCAAACTATGCAGCGGCTACGCTAAAGCGAGCCATCCTTAGTAGGAATGGTAAGAAGCGGCGACCCGCTCAAGACCCTAATGAGAACTTCAACGTGACTAAGCGCGGCCCAATTCCCCTGCCCAGTTTGCGCAGTTGGGATCGCGAGGCAGAGATTCTGCCCAAGGGTTTGTCGTGGGAGGCGGAGGAAGAACCATCCATAAAAGATCTGATTGATCGGCGCACCGCAGTATTCAATGACCTGCACCACAGAAAAGAAGCCAACAAAGTTACTCGCATAGATGTGAAACTTCATGGCCCTATTGCGATCACGCATTTAGGTGACCCGCACGTTGATGCCGATGGCTGTAACTGGCCGGAGTTGATTAAGACGATAGAAACCATCAGCAAAACCGAAGGCATGTACGCAGGAAATATAGGCGACACCACTAACAACTGGGTCGGTTCGCTTAAAAGACTCTACGCACACCAGTCTACTACATACGATGAGGGAGTGCGATTAGCAGAGTGGCTACTAACTTCCGTGCCATACGTCTACGTCATACTGGGCAACCACGATGGCTGGAATGAGGGCGGCTCACTTATCCGTCAAATATTGAAGAACTCTTCTGTCGCAACATGCACTGCTGGTTGTGCCCGTATTGAGTTGCACTTCCCTAAAGGCGACCCAATCCGCATCATGGCACGCCATGACTTCAAAGGCTCCTCGACTTGGAACCGTGCACATGGTCCGATGAAAGCCTCGAAGTTAGATCCTTGGGCAGACATTTATGTCAGTGGGCACAAGCACCATTGGGTTAGCCACATGCATGAAGGCATGGACGGGAAGCCGAAATGGTCAATGACTGTTCGCGGTTACAAGTGGCACGATAGTTTTGCAGAAGAGCATGGGTTCTACGAGCACGAACTCGGCGCAAGTTGCACAACGATCCTTGACCCTACCGCTAAACCTACTGAGCGAGTCAAGTTAGTGTGGGACGTTGAGGAAGCAGCAGACCTACTCAAGTTTTACAGAAAAAGGGCTGGGTATAACTAGGTCGGATCGGTTATACAATATAAAATTGAAAGATTAGGAGTATGCAATGGCAGTAAAGACAGGCGCACACCGCTCTGGCAGTACCTATAAGATAACCACGGACACGGCACTGACGAACACAATGATAGTGGACGTGACTGGCGGGACTGGAATATTCTACGGATTAGAGTGCACGGCTGGAAGTGGCGCTATTATCCTCCGACTTTACGATGACACTTCGGCAGTGGCGGGAACGACCGTGCCTCTCATGGCTTACATTATCCCTGCTGCTGCATCCTTTTCGGTCAACATTCCAGAAGGTCTAGCGTTCACTAGCGGGCTCTCTTTTAATGCTACGCAAACGGATGCCGACGCAGCAACGACTACCGCACCTAGCGCAGTCTCTACTCTTTTCATCTACACTTCCTAGGAGAATCCAATGGCAGTAATTCTATCCTCATATGGCACCAGCAGTGTAGCCACCCTTATTCGCGACGTTGATTGCGACAACACGATTGAGCATAATATCACGGGAGCAGGCGCAGCGGATGTGCAGCAAGTTTTCATAGACAACACCAGCAACGCTGGCTCAGACTTTTACCTGTTCATGTACAATGTTACAAGCGGCGTAACAGTTGGCGCGACAAAGCCACAAGCGGTTCTCTACTGCCCTCGGGCTAAGTCAAAGCACTACGTTTTCCCGCGCAACATGGTATTCGGAACGGGCATCAGTATTGCCGGCTCGACGAACAACGCGGCAGCAACCTTCACAGAGGCTAACCCCGGAAGTAATGTCGCAATCGGCATTTATATTTCCGCGTAAAGTTTATGTCAAGTGCCCTAGAGAATAGGGTTTAACAATCAACAGCAGAGTAGAGAGGATAAAATGGGATTCATAGGAAGTAGGCAGTACAGCGTACTGCAAGCAGTGGAGCACGTGCCGGTTTCGGCGCGTGGAATATCCGCCGCAACAGCGATCAAGTACGGGGACGTCAACAAGACACTAATAGCCTTGCACTTTAAGGGGTGGGTACACCAGACCGATGACGGCGCTATAGCGATTTCAAGCCGAGGCGTAAGAACCCTCAAAAACATAAGAAAGGGAGAGCAAGATGGTAGAACTAATTGAGGACATAGTAGCAGTTGCAATAATGGCAGTGCTGGCGTGGTTTACTGCGGTGGCCATCGTTGGGCTAATCTAATGATAGATCCAGATGACTTCATGGCGATGCCATTAACTCTACTGTTTATGGTCATGCTGGGGCTAGTGATGGAAATGGGCTGGCTGGCTGGCCTAATCACTTGGGTGCTAAACACGGTAGGGTGTGGCAGTAATGTCTAATGACGCATTTTTCGTCAGGAATCTCACGGAGTATGATCGTGAGATTCCCGGTGTCTGGCCGAATAAGCATGGCGCAGGCGGGCGCATCCCACGAAATGCTGCTGCCCTTTTGGGGCGGTCGAGTGGGTCGCAGCGTCCTGTAGCCTTGGAGCCTATTGTGAACTCGCCAGCGTTTAAGCCGTGGGTTTGGGATATGCTTATGCCCCATCAGAAAGACCTAGCCTCGGCTGCGCTTTCCCGTGAAGGATTCCACGCATGGTCTGCCGCAGGGTCGGGCAAGACATTAGTTGGGCTGATCGTTCTTGCAGGCGCAAAGGATAAACCCAAGGTAGTCATCACCAAAGCCGCAGCACGTGGAACATGGCGTGAAGAAATACGTAGGCATACGAACTTCACGCCGATGCTACTAACTGGGATCAAAAGCGTACTACCCTTTAAGAATGATCCGAGTTGCATCTACATTACGGCGTGGGAAACTCTGATACACTGGGCCAGTGCCCTTGCGGCGCTGAAGCCACACACGCTGGTACTGGATGAAATACACCACGCAAAAAACCACAAGCGTTCTAGGATGGTACTAGAGGAGGATGGCTCACGCAGGTTCGACTCACTGGGCAACATGGCAGCAGCCGCGCAAGTGGTAGCAAAAGCCTCAACCCGCAAACTTGGGCTGACCGCCACGCCGATCCCTAATCGTACCCGCGACCTCTGGGCGCAACTAGATCTATGCGAGGCTTGGCAGTGGGGATCATTCCACCAGTTCGGTGAGAGATACTGCGCAGGGTTCAAGGATACCTATGGCTGGAAATATGATGGAGTATCCAACGGGGCGGAACTGCTAGAACGCCTAGACTACTCTAGGCTAAAGACCGACCAGAAAGCAATCCAGAAAGCGATGCCAGCAAAACGGCGGCAAGTCGTGCACCTAACAAGGGCTGAGCAGAACGCACCCAGCGGATTCTCTACTGCTATTAAGGCAGCCCGTGGGGACGAGACAACAATGTTTGAAGTAATGCTACAAGAAGCGGCATCAAGAAAACGGAAATATGTTGTGTCGAGGGTTATTGACGCGTTACTGGCGGGCCAAAAGGTGACAGTCTTTACTGGGAGGCGAAAGGATTGTGACAAGTTAGGTGAGGCAATCGAGAAGGCCCTGCGCAAAGCAACTAAAGGTACCACGTTAAATATTCCAACACACTGTGCCCATGGTGGCACACCCTCGGAGGCGAGAGATGAAATTCGTAAAAATTATATGCAACATTCCGGTGCTACTGTGCTTGTGGGCACTGGCCACGCTTGGGGTGAATCAGTTAATCTCCAAGACACTGACCTTGCCCTTTTTGTAATGCTCCCGTGGACGCCCCGCGCTGTTACGCAGTGGGAGGGGCGGTTCGCCAGACTAGGGCAGAAGAGGCCGGTGCTCATTTCGTACATCATTGCAGAAGGTACGGTAGATGAGCACGTGGCAGATGTCTTGTTAGAGAAGTTGCCTGCTGTGGGTAAGATAGCCGAGGACACTAACGTCGAGGCTATAGAGAAGGCATTCGAGTCAGACAAATCTGATTTATTAAGCAGAGTTTCTGCATTCTAGGTTGACAGGTGTTCAACACACGTTAGTATAAGGGAAAGGAAGAAATATGAAAACTCTAGTTGATGCAGGGCCGTCCACCCGTGGATGGCACCAGTTCGAGATGGCAGCGCGTTGTATGCGGTGGTGGGGTCTAAACAAGGTCGATGGCCGTAAGTGGCCACTCAGTGCCCCGTTGGTCAAAGGCTCTTTGCTACACTCCGGCCTAGCCAACTACTACCAGCGTATCGCTGATGGCGATAATGCCGATTCTTACTACACAGCACTGGAAGCAGTGAGCGTGCTCGCCCAGCAGGAATCCGACAAGGCCGAGGATGGCAATGAAGCATCACTCTGGCTCAGTAGCGTTCCCGTCATACACTCAGCATTGCTTGACTACGTGGAACGTTACAAGGATTGTTCATGGGAGGTTGTAGCCGTTGAGCAAGAACTCCGTGCGGATATCCCACGCCGTGAAGATGATATTGGTGAGGGTGATACGTTCCTATACACCCAGCGTGCTGACCTCATCATCCGCGACGCTCAAGGGTTCGGCTGGATCGTCGATCATAAATCCGCGTACCGTATCACTACTCATACGCTGCGCCAGTATTGTTTATCTGGCCAGTTCCTCGGCTACCAGATCTTTGGCCGTAAGATGTTCGGCGCTAAGTTTGGGGGCATTATACTCAACCGCGTGAAACTCGTTGCCCCTCATGAGTTTGATCGCTGCGCAATAGAGCCAGCACCACAGGCGGTAGCAGACTTCGTGGGTACGCTCAAGGATATCGAGGCTCGCGTCAGCCAGTATTCTCACCTCAAAAAGGGTATGGATTTTACACCTGTGCTCAGCGAGCAGACTTGTTATGGTAAGTATGGCGCTTGTCCCGCCTATGAACTATGCCGATGGGGAGAGTGAGGATGCCGTACACGAAAAAAGACGCTAACGGCAATACAATCAAAGGTGCCGATGGCAAGCCCGTTAGGGATCTAGAGAAAGATAAGCCAGAAAATAAAGAAAATACACAATACCGATCTGACTTAGGGAGTTCCCGTAGAGCGGAAAATAGGAAAAGAGCGGTAAGAGGCTTGGCAAAACTCAAGACAACCGAAGAAATGGACCACAAAACCCCAGCCTCGAAGGGGGGAAGCAACGCCCCCAGTAATATGCGAGTTGTTTCACGCGAAACGAATCGTAAGAAGTATAATAAATAAGTTTAAGTTTAAGTTTAAGTTAGTTCACATAGGAGAATGGAATGCAAGGTGTTTTCGTAACCGTCTACGGGCGGTCTAAGACTGGTAAGTCTACATGTACAGGTGCTGCGGGAGCAGCAGGTTTATTCATCGCAAGCGGTGGTGGTCTCTTGCCCTTGAAGAGTTTCCTTGGAATTGATGTAACCAACGTCATTTCTGCCAGCAATGTCCAAGAGGCCGCAGAGATAATCGAGAAGCATGCCCACCCCGATCTAAAGACGATTGTGGTTGATGACTTCTCACTTCTCGTGGAACGTACCATCGGACAACTAGAGAAGACCCACTCGTTCGGCGACATGTGGCGAGCACTCCGTGCCCAAGTCCTACGCTGCCGTGACGCGGCCCGTTCTGCAACCGAGAAGGGCACAACGATTATATTCAACTGCCATGAGTCACCACCAAAGGTTTCTTCCGGTAAAGCCGTGCGGGGAGGCCCTGCTATGCCCGGCCAACTCCCAGAGCAATTCTCCGCGTTTAGCGATATTGTTGCTCGTGTCAAATATGACGAGACAGCCGCTCCATGGAAGTTTGTCTTGACAACCGTTTCAGATGCTGAGTTTATCGGAGGGGATAGGCTCAGTATCTTCCCACCTAACGCGCCCATGAATCTAGCAGAGGCACTACGCGCTGCTGGGTACGATATTCCATACCCTAAAGGCATGGAGTGGGCGGAGGGTACCGTTGCTAAGTTGGCAAAAGCGGTACACAAGAACGGTCTGGAGAATTGGCGTGAAACACTCAAGCCAGCAGCAGACGCACTTATGAAGAAGCACTCACCACAGCACACACGCTGGGTTATTCAAGATGCCTTGCATCGTGCAATTCTAGCAAATTCCCGTAAGGGGATGGTCAGCGAATTATTCGCTGAGAGCGATGCTTGGTAATTTCGCCAAGCATTATAATGTAAGAGATAAGCAAAAGCTTAAAGGGTAAGATAATGAGTATTAATATTGATCTTGATTTCACTGATGTAACAGCGGCAACTGGCAGTTCGTTAGGCGTTTTAACTCCCGGCCTCCATAAGGCTACCATTGAGGAGTTCACACACTACACCGATTCTGGCAGCGTTCTGTACGCCTACATGACTTCTAATGGAATTCGCCACCGCGAACGCTTCAACCTCTCAAACGTGAAGGCTCTTCCTTTCGTTAAGGCATTCCTGATTTCAGCAGGCGTCCCAGAGAAGAAGATTGCAGGCAGCGGCCAAGTCCCATTTGATAAGTTGGTTGGTAACACTGTGTATCTAAACTACGTGCCGCCACAGATCGACCAAAACGGGAATGCAGTTAAGGGTACTTACGCAAAGTACAACTTCTATGATAAGAAGCGCTTTGAAAAGTTGTCAGAAGCCTCCGCTCCTGCTAAACAAGCAGAAGAGGCGACAGCCGACTCCAGCAGCGACTTTGACTTTCTGCTCGACGAGTAGATAACATTCCCCACAGCCCGTAGAGTTTTTCTTCCATTTTCACTACGGCGCGACCGCTCGCACACCGGGCCATAATAGTGTGCCCCTTTTGGAGTTTTGGATGCTTTGTGATGGCTGCAATACCTGTCCTATATTTAAGGATACCGAAGATCATTGCCCTGTTGTGTCTCGTGGCACAGGAGACATTGCCGTATTAGGTAGTGTGCCGACCAGTGCAGACACCATCGAGGGTCGGCCTTTCGTTGGGGCTGAGGGGGTAGAGTTGCAGAAAGCCCTCTCTGCTATAGGGGTAAAACGGGAGGAAGTACGGCTAGTGAACGCCGTAGCGTGCACGGCGACACACGCTAAGTTCACCAACTACCTTGCTAGGCTGTCCTCGCGGAATGCTTCACGTAAACGCAAGAAACAGGCTCTGTACCCGACCCCAATGGCGGCGTGCAGGGATAGGATGATGGCCGACCTAGAGGGCTGCACCAAGATAATAGTCCTCGGCGGGCTGGCAGCCTCTGTTCTACGCGGAGGTAAAGTTGCCACAATGAAGATTCGTGGGGCTTGCGAGGAACTAGAGATGCCATGGGGTAAGGTGAAAGTGGCCTACACCATGCACCCAGAACTGGTGCTGGCTACACCCAAATGGCGTGAAGTATTCCAGTTCGATATGGCAAGGGCGATGCGCTACTTTAATGGTGAACTGAAGTGGGCTGCACCAGAAGTCCAGATAACCTACACGGTCGCTGAAGTTAAATCCCAGTTAGATCGGTTAGCAGTGTCTGGGAAACTAGTAGCCTACGACGTGGAAACTGACGGCATAAACCCAATGACAGCAGCACTACGCTGTGTCGGGTTCGCTAATGACGATCTAGCAGTCCTTGTGCCCTTGCTGGGTATCGACGGGGAGAAGCGTTTCTTCAGCGCTACTGACGAGGTTGAGGTGCGGGATCTTCTCCGTGAATTCCTAGGCAACCCACCAGTCCCCCTTATCGGCCACAACGCAGGGCAGTACGACAGGTTGAATATTGAAGCCTCGCTCGGTATCACCCCAAAACTTGCAGCCGATACCCTATTACTGCACCTACTGGCCGATAACGAGATGCCGCACAACCTAGGGTTCGTAGGCTCCTACTATACGGACTTCACTGAGGCTTGGAAAGCAGACCATACAGCGGTTCATGCTAGGTCGGATTTAGACCTGCACCTATACTGCGCGACTGACTGCTGCGTTACTGCGCGAGTGGTTCCCGGAGTTATGCGCGACGTCAAGCGCCGCAAACAGGTGCACTTAATAGAGCGCGAGCATATGCTCCAGAAAGCGGCTGTCGGTATGCAGAAACTAGGGCTTCGCGTAGACTGGGACAAGGTGAATGAGAACGAGATTGCGTTTGAGGCTAGGGTGCTAGAGAATAAGCGTGTCTGCAAGGAGATTACGGGTTCAACATTCAACCCACTATCCTTCAAGCAACTAGGCAACCTACTCTATAAGGAGTGGGGTATTGCACCGGAAAGGTACAGCGAGAAGACAGGCGCACCTAGCACAGACGATGACTCCCTTCGTACAATCTACACGAAGCACGAGTTGCGGCCAGAACAGAAGCACCTCATACACAGCGTGCGAATGATCCGGCGCTACTCGAAACTACTCAGTACCTACATCAGACCACTGAGCGGTAGGTATGCTCTAGAGGATGGGCGCGTACATCCATCATACAACCGATTACCTGCCACGGGCAGGTTCTCATCATCAGCCCCCAACGCGCAGAACGTTCCGGGATTCCTACGTGAAATGTTTATCCCAGAAGAGGGCCATGTTTTCGTTGGCGCAGATATGGATCAGATTGAGTTGCGGCTCCTAGCCGAGGAATCTAAAGCCAAGTTACTGCTTAAAACAATCCACGAAGGTCTCGACCCGCACAATGAGAATATGGAGATTGTGTACGGTAAGAGCGTTTGGGGCCTAGCGGGTGCGCCAGAGGATCGCCGTATGAAAGGCAAAGGTGTCTTTAAGGCCACCAGAGGGGTCACTAAGTGCGTCTTCTACGCTTGGCAATATGCAGCCTCCATTCCGACGATACACCAGCAGGTTGTGAGCGTAGAGGACGAAGACGGCAAGTTGATATACGCCCATCTTGGGCACAGAGATATCCGTGATGTTGTACAGGGTCTAGGTAAGGCGCTACCAGAGGTGCCCGAGTGGTGGGAGACCCAGAGGAGGCTATTCCGCAAGCAGGGCTACCTAGATGACTCCCTGTGGCATCGGCGTAGAGATTTCCGCGACAAAGAGAAACTCAATGAGTTAGTCAACCACCCGATTCAGAGTGCGGCGAGTGCAATAGTGCATGAAGCCACGCTAGAGCTGCTCTATGGGGTAAAGGGCTGGTCTACTGAAGGTTCGGAGTTCGAGGGATTACTGCCCTTTGACTACGAGGCCAGAACTGGGCTAGTCAACCAGTGCCACGATTCTTTGGTATTCGAGGTGATGGAAGATGATGCGGAGGAGACAGTTAAAAAACTAGAGGCAGCGATGAATCGCCGTAGGCTGATAAACCCGCTCCTTACCTATACGGCAGAAGCTGATATAGGCGTTCACTGGGGAGAGGTGTAGATATGCCAATATACGAGTACAAATGCAAGAGTGACCACAAGTTTCAGAAACTCATGAAGATGAGTGACCCAGTGCCGCCCTGCCCTGAGTGTGGCGACACCGAGCCTGTTAAGCAGGTTAGCGTGGGGTCGTTCTCACTCGTAGGTTCCGGTTGGGACAGAGATGGCTATGGTTTAAGATCCGATTCTAAAAAGGGAGAATAAAATGAAGAGAGTATTTTTCGCGCATTCTGCGCAGACAGATGTAAAGGACGTACGCAACAATAGCAAGCGACTAAAAGAGATGCTGGAACGGCTGCATGATGACACTTACAAGGTCGTCGCTGGCAGGCAAGATTATCAGTCGTATTTCCGAGGAGACTGGGACATATGGCAGAAGGGTGTGGTCAACCGCACAGATGCAGTAACGGGCGCACCTGTTTACAACATCTTCGTGGTTCTGGGCAAGACCTGCGGTCGAGCCACGGCTGGAATATTGAAGGCAGCACTAGAGGCTGGTCGTCCTGTGCTACGCTGGGATGGCGCAGAGGTGCTGGATGAGGTTACGGAGGTACGCTCCACCGACCCCGACGATTGGCAGACTGGGTATAAACTTTACTGCCCTGCTCAACAGCTCGGCTTGTTTGAGGGTGAGTCATGAGAGACGACACCAAATCCATGATACTGCAACTGACATCTCTGCACGGGCAGGGTTGGTCTGATGCAGAGATAGCCGCAATGGTGCGGGCAGAGATTATGGAGGCTATTCCAGAGTGTAGGAACCACATCCTAGTCTCGCCCTCCGGCCAGACTATAAACCGATGGAGGACTGGTAAGTCAAAGCCATCCTCCATTGTAACAACAATTTTGATAGGTAGAATATTTGAAGAAAAAGGAGAAGAAGATGGAAGCAATACTAAAGATAAAGACTAATGTGAAATCAATCGACGGCACGGTGCATACTTATGCGCTGGGAAATAAAACGCTGATTGTCGGAGATAACGAGAGTGGTAAATCTGCCCTCACCGAGGCCATCCACCTTGCGGTGACTGGGAGTGCGCCGAACATTCTACTCAGGAATGGGGAGGTCAAGGCTGGGAAGGACTTAGCGACCCTGATGCCAGAAGGCGCAGACGAGTTAATTGCCACGGCCTCAGACCTCGAAGGCAACCAAGCGGCTTGGTCGATGACAGTCGGAAGTGCCCCAAAGCATGTCGTTAGCTCATCGTTCCCGCGCATGATCTTGCCCTTGGTTGGGTTGCGTCAGGCGTTATCGGGTACAGGGGTTACTGCTATGAAGTACCTCCTGCCGTACTTGTTCCCCTCGGGCATAAGTTTCAACACTGACGTAATGGAGCAGTTGACTAAAACTGCGCCGAATGGGGATGAGTTAGAGGAATATTGGCACGATACATGGTATGACGGCGAAGATATCATTGATGGTTCGGAGATGGTGTCTTTCCTTAACTATCTAGGGAAGGATAAGCGTACAGCCTCCGCCAACGCGAAAGAAACGCAGTCGCAGTCCCGCATACTAGCAGGGGCCTCAAACGCTAAGGGCTTGAATGGCGCGTGGAAGCAGTTGTTCACGTCCTTGCAGTTCGAGTGGTTGCGTAAGATGTACAAGGAGAACGAGGAGCAGCGCCCATTCTTGCGTGCTGAGATCGCTAAGATTGTGTCGCCAGAGGAAGCGAAGAAGATCCCCAATTCGGTGCAATGCTCTACGGACGTAGAGGGTTGGCTCGCTGTCCAGCAACGGGCAGAGTTAGCACGGGGGCTAAATGAGCGCGAAGTGAGGTCCCGCCAGAAAGCCGAGAAGCTGAAGCGGATCGAAGACTGCCTAATCGAGGGGCTAGTGAATGCCGCTCAGTTAGCCATGATGCCGTACGAAGGCAGAGTTGCTAGGCTTTTACCAGCGGGTGAAATGGCGCTGATCACACTCACTGCCCAGAAGCTCATGGTTAAACTGGTTCGAGACAAGAAGACCTACCGAGCCTTATCTGGTAGCACCGAAGTGCGCGTACTCGCCGCCCTTGGCGGTGCTTTGGCTACGGACGAGAAAGTCTTGCTGCTCTTAGATGACCGTATGTGGGATGGCGCAACGTTGGCCAAGACAATGCGTGCGCTGGGAGAGTCGGAAGCGCAGACCGTTATAATGTCTACAATCCCGCCCAAGGGTAAACTACCCAAGGGCTGGACTCGACTGGACTTAGATCCTAGAAAGTAGGTGACGGTGCTAGGCGCAAAATTACGCCTAGCACAACACTTATTCTAGTGCTTTGGCATCAACGTATGCTTGGCCAAAGATGTATGAGATGATGATTGCAGTAGATGCAGTCATTGCCTCAACGGGGTCGATCATTCCAGTTACCGCTGAAACTAAGGTTGGTCCCATTGCGCCAACAAGTGCGAACCAGAATTTACGGCTTTTAAGTTTACTCAACATGGCAGTCTCCTTATCTACGCCCTAATCTAGCAGCGTATATGTGAACGAGTTTCCATGGCCGTTCGCCATTTGACTCTTGGCGAGTTTAACCATTTCCCTAAAGTCGTGCAAGGATGCGAACACTTGGCAGCCTGCGCTCCACTTGCCTACTTCCTCTTGCTCGCCGTACAAAGATGCTCGGTGTATGTTGATCCCGAAGTAACCTTCTTCGGTTGGAACATTCCACACGTCTATAGTCTGATCTCGGTTATTATCTCGGTGAACGATTACGGGCGCTCCCCTCTGGACTAAAGCCTCGTAGGAGCCTCGGTGCAGCCCTAGCTTATACGCACCTCGGTATTGGCCGGCGGCTAGTACCGCAGTGCCCTTTGGGTTCATCGGGGTTTCCCTGTAAGTAAGTCCGGCATCTGTGGTTGCTGCCCAGTAGCGCACAATCCATCTACCGTCTTCCTTGTATGCACACCCTAGCATATCGTTGAATGTTCCATCTACCCTGTCTGGGTGCCGTATTCCGAACAGGTTCAGGTTGAAATTTCCCTGCGTAAAGACTGCGTACCCCGCACTCCTTATCCGCTCTAGGATCTCTGGGAGTATTTCAGTTGCTATAGGGTTGGCCATATTATCTCGATGCCCAGCATCGCGGCGATGAACGACACTACAATGATCAGGGTTTGGGGGTTGCGCAGCTGTCCCGCCCAGCCCTTGTTTTGGGTCGTTAGGCAGTTGAGCATCCTGTGCTGCTCAACCATACCCTCACGGATTTGGCGGAAATTCTCGGTCTGCAATACTTTGGATTCGGCATGGCTTACTTGTAGTTTGTTCAAGCCTTCCTCCACCTGTATAATGCGCCGCCCGTGGTCCTTGAGGGTGTGCTCGACCATGTTACTGGCTCCACTGGTTAGACGGTGACATCACGGTTTCTGCCCTTTAGCTGCTTAAAGGCCAATCGGACTATGAATTTATTATTGGTACTAGCCCCCGCGAAGGTGGCGTGGAGATAAATCTTAGAGGCGGCATCTGGAGATACAATGATTGGGCCGCTCCCGCGTGCCAAGTCTAGTTTGTGAAAAGCGGTGGACTTAGCGAGTGCAGCGCCCTCGTATACAGAGGCTCCCGCTCCCGGTGCGAACCCAGTTGCTTCACCGACAGAAAAGGCGACATTAGAGGCAGTTCCGCTGACGTACTTGTAAGTGAAACTCACTAACTCCCACAGCGCGTTGTTGCCTCGGGCTTGGGGCAATGTTAGCGCCACTTCTGCGTTAGTGCCATTACCGATGCCTGTATCGGCTGTGTAGGTT
>TARA_R110000787_G_scaffold66719_3_pt1 | contig 20638 bp, 18 predicted proteins | sample TARA_R110000787 | Tara Oceans TARA_R110000787 (sample SAMEA4397920) | marine metagenome | biome: Polar Biome; feature: [DCM] deep chlorophyll maximum layer (ENVO:01000326); material: water (ENVO:00002006), including particulate matter (ENVO:01000060) such as... | depth 35 m | reverse complement strand
GCCCGCGCCTTCATGGCCGAGCACGCTGGGGAAGAGGCCTTCGGAATCCAGCCCGTCAAGCGTGTAGGCGTCCGTATGGCAGATGCCGGTGGCCATGATTTCAACGAGAACTTCGCCCGCCTTGGGGCCTTCCAGGTCCAGCTCGACGATTTCGAGGGGCTTCTTGGCTTCAAAGGCAACGGCGGCGCGGGTCTTCATGGGGCAGTCTCCAGATATTGTGTTGCCCCCTACCTAGACCGTGCGGGCCCGATAATCCACACCCCCTTATCGTTAGTGGACATGTCAGGGCTGGGGGCAGCGCTGGTTCAATAGGCGCTTGCAATGACAGCAAATTTCGCTCGATATAGAGGGCAGACGGAAAGGTGCTGACAGGTCCGCCAGTCAGGCAGTGCGGGATGGACAGATGTTCAAAGTGGTAGGCTGGGCGATCGGGGCGGCCGCAGTCCTGCTGGCAGGCACCTATTGGTGGGCTGGCAAGGACCTTAAGGTCATGGATGCGGCTGCGCGGGCCGAGGCGCCGGGCGACTTTTTGCAGGCGACTGACGGCCAGATTCACTATCAGGCGCGTGGGCCCGAAGACGGCAACGTGATCGTGATGGTGCATGGCTTTTCGACACCGGCCTTCATTTTCGAGCAAAATGCCGATGCGCTGAGCGCTGCGGGCTTCCGGGTTGTCCAGTTTGATCATTTCGGACGCGGCTGGTCTGATCGACCGGACGGCCCCTATGACGAAGATTTCTACGATCGGGAGCTGATGGACGTGCTCGATGGCCTTGGGCTGGTTGAGCCGGTTGGCTTGGTCGGCCTGTCCATGGGCGGCCCGATCGTGATGGCCTTTGCGGGGCGCCATCCCGAGCGGGTGTCGCGCGTCTTCCTGTTGGTGCCGGCGGGGCTGCATGTCGACGGCGATAGCGGCGTGGCAGCGGCGCTGGTCAAGTTGCCGGTGGTGGGCGACTGGATCTGGCACGTGTTCGGACGCGGCATCCTGCTGGGGGATCCGCAATATGACGAGAGCGCGCTGGAACCGGAAAATCGCCTGCAGGGCGATGTCACGCGACAGATGGATTATCGCGGCTATGGCAAGGCGCTGCTGTCGACGCTGCGGCACTTCCCGCTGTCGCACCGGGAAATCCTGTTCAGTACGGTTGCACAGAAAACCGACACGCCGGTGATGGCGGTATTCGGGGATGAAGATCAAACGGTCGGTATATCGAGCGCGGCTGAGCTGGTTGCGCTGATCCCCGCTGCCGATGTCCGGATCATTGAGGGCGGCACACATGGCCTGAACTATCAGCGGCACGGAGAAGTCAATCCGATGCTGGTGGAATGGTTCGCGCCGGCAGCGGCTGACTAGTCCTCGACGCGGGCGGCGCCGTCTTCGACGCGCACGCGCTGGGCCCTGTCGCCGAAAGCCTCGAACAGAAAGCGTTCTGTGCCCGTCAGCCAGGCCTGGCCGCCAAGGGCGCCGAGTTCTTCGTAGAGCGCGGCCCGCCGGTCGGGATCGAGATGCGCAGCGGCCTCATCCAGGAGCAGAAGCGGGGCGGGGCCATCGCCATCGGCGCGCAGGGCACCTGCAGAGGCGAGGATCAGGCCGATGAGCAGCGCCTTCTGCTGGCCGGTCGAGGCATCGCGTGCGGGCGCGCCGGTGGGCCGGTGAATAACGACAAGGTCGGAGCGGTGTGGGCCGTCAATGGTCCGTCCGGCGGCAATGTCGCGGCGGCGAGTGGTGCGGAAGGTCTCGGCGAGGGTCTCGAAAATGGATTTGAAATCGTCACCGCGCAGGGCAGCCTGCTCGGCGTCGCCTTCGAGCGTGAGATCCGCTTTGGGAAAGTGGCCGTCCGGACGAAGCTCGATGGCAACCTGCAGCGCTTCCAGCACATGGGCCCGGTTGATGGCCATCTCGGCGCCGGCTTCGGCCATGCGCGCCTCGATGGCATCGGCCCAGGCCGGGTCGACATGGCCGCGTTCCAGCAGGGCGTTGCGCTCGCGCATGGCCTGTTCATAGCGGCTGGCGGCGCGGCCATGGGTGGGAATATGCGCCATGACCTGACGGTCGAGGAAGCGGCGCCGGTCGGATGCACCGCCGCGGAAGACGCCGTCCATGGAAGGCGTAAGCCAGACAATGCGGATGAGGTCAGCGAGATCTGATGCGGTTGCCGATGCGCCATCGATGCGCACGTTGCGCTTGGCGCCCGATCCGGTTTCGAGCGCGACGCCGATCTTCTGGTCATTGTCCAGTGTGGCAGCGACGGTCCAGCCGCCGGGAGTATCCTTGCGCATCATTTCCGGCAGGGTGGCGGAGCGCAGCCCGCGCCCCGGGCCAAGCTGGCTGACGGCTTCGAGCAGGTTCGTCTTGCCTGCGCCGTTAGCACCGAACAGACAGACATGCCGCCCATCGAGCGGCAGGGAGAGGGACGCGTAGTTGCGGAAGTCAGTCAGTGAGAGGCGAGTAAGCGCTGTCATGCCGGTACGCAAGGATGGCGGCTATCCGTCAAGAGCCGGAACCCGATCTTCTCCCATGGTGTCGCGCGAGCAAACGTGAAGCCTTACACTCTCAGCGGCATCAGCACATAGCGAGCGGAATCGTCTGACGGATCAAGCACGAGCGCAGGCGATGCCGGGTCGTTGAACATGAACTCGGCCGTGTCGGCCTCGATCTGGCCTGCAATGTCGAGCAGGTATTTCGCGTTGAAGCCAATCTCCATGGCATCTGAGCTGTACTCGGCTTCGATTTCCTCGGTGCCGGCGCCGGTTTCCGCATGATTGACCGCGAGGGTCAGCTTGCCTTCCGACAGGGAGAGTTTTACCGAGCGCGAACGCTCAGCCGATACGGTCGAGACGCGGTCAACGGCGGCTTCGAAAGCCTTGTTGTCGACGATCAGTTTCTTGTCGTTGCCCTTTGGAATGACGCGGGCATAGTCCGGGAAGGAACCGTCGATCAGTTTCGATGTCAGCACGGCGCGGCCTGCGCGCACGACAATCTTGGTGTCGGACACTTCGATATCGATGTCGCCATCGGCGGCGTCGATGAGACGGCGTGCTTCTGCCACGGCCTTGCGGGGCACGATGACGCCTTCGAGCGTCTCCGCGCCCTTGGGGGCAGGGATCTCGGCGAGGGCGAGGCGGTGGCCATCGGTGGCGACGGTGCGCAGCACAGCGTCGCCATCATCATTCTTGGCGCCATGCAAATAGACGCCGTTCAGGTAGTAGCGGGTCTCTTCGGTGGAGATGGCAAAACGCGTCTTGTCGATCAGGCGGGCAAAGTCCTTCGCGTCGACGGAAAAGGCCGTTGCGCCATCATCGCCGCTCATGGTCTGGAAGTCCGAGGCTGGCAGGGTCGGCAGTTCGAAGTGCGAGCGGCCTGCACGGATCGTGAGGCGCTGATTGTCGGCTTGCGTTTCCAGCTCGACCTCGGCGCCCGCAGGCAATTTGCGGATCACGTCAAACAATGTGCCGGCCGGCGCGGTGACAGAGCCCTCGTGAGAGACCTTGGCGTCGGCGCTGTCGACGGCCTCGATATCGAGATCGGTCGCGGTGAGCTTCAGCTCGCCCTTGGCAGCCTGAAGCAGCACGTTGGAAAGGATCGGAATGGTGTTGCGGCGTTCAACAACGTTCTGCACATGCGAAAGGGCATTGAGGAGATCGCTGCGTTCAATCGTTAGCTTCATCTGTTGGTCCGTCCATCACGGGCGCCGGATCGCGCCTGTCTGCCTTGTTGTTTCTATTGGGCTGGTTCGTTCCGGTCGGGCGGGTAGCCCGCGGTAGAATCAGCCCGCCCTCCGGTGGAGAGCGGGCTAAGAACACTTAAACAATCGGGCGGAAAAGCCAAGCGCCGATGCAGAATTGCCCAAGGGCAACCTGACGGGGCTAGTTTACGCCTGCGGCCTGCAGTTCGAAAATGGTCTCGGAGACGCGGGCAATGTCGCCGGCGAGTTCGGGATCAGATGCGATATTCTTGGACACCTTGCGGTGAGCGTAGAGGATCGTCGTGTGATCCCGCTTGCCGAAGCTGTGACCGATCTGGGGCAGGGACTTGCCGGTTTTTTCGCGGCAGAGATACATCGCCACCTGACGGGGATAGACAACTGCGCGGGCTTTGCAGGGGCTTTCCAGGTCGCTCTTCGAAATCCCGAAGACCTTCATCGTGGCACGTTTCACCAATTCGATTGTCGGCACTTTCACTTCTCCCTGATGGCGGCGGATGACGCGGTCGAGCATGTCCATGGTTGGCGCACGCTCACCGAAGCCAGCTTCGGTGTAGAGGCTCCAGATGGCGCCGGTGAGTTCACGGCCCGGACCCCGGATACCTGCATTGATACGGGCGATCATCTCGTCCGTCAGGACGAAGCTCGGGTGACCGGCCTCAATGTGAGCGGCCAGACGCACGAGGATCTCGCGGCGCATGCCGGCATCGGGCAGGCCAACCTCGACAGCGATCGAGCCCTTGAGTTCAGCCCGCATGCGTGGGCCGAAGCCGGTGACGTCTCCGGGGGCTTCATCGCCTGCCAGAACCACAAGGCCGCCATTGCCGGTGACTTCGCGGATGTTCTGGTAGAGTTCTGTCTCCGTGCCGGGCTTGCCGGCGATGCGGTGCAGGTCGTCGATCAGCAGGAGGGTCGCAGAACGTAGGCGCTTCTTCAGGGCGCTCGTGTCCTTCACCTTCACACCATCATGATAGGCCGACATGAATTCCTCGGCCGTCAGGTAGACGACGACGCGCTCGGGATCATGCGCTTCGACCTCATGCTTGAGGGCATAGAGGAGGTGCGTCTTGCCGGTGCCCTGACGCCCATAGATTAGCGCTGTGGATGTGCCGACCGTCTGGCCCAGCGCGATACGCTGTGCGAGCTGCACGGCGATCTCGTTGGACTCGCCGGTGACGAGTGTGCCGAAGGTCATGTCAGGCGCGCCAGTTGCCGTTGGAGCAACTGTCGTCTTGCCGCCATCACTGCCATTGCCGCCGGACGCGGCAGCCGGTGCAGGCTGTGGCGTCACTTCCGGTGCAATATCGGCCCAAGGGTCCGATACCAGCTCGCGCACTTCTGCACGGGCATTGCGCCAGCATTCCAGCCGGATGCCACGGCGTGCCGGATCAAAGTCGCGCCATGTGCGCTGGATAAGGCGCTTGTGCTCAGCCAGCACGCGATCATAGGCAAGCGGATCGCGCGCGGCGATCACGATCTCGCCGTCAACCTCTGCGATAAGACGCAGGTCTTCGATCCAGCGATCGTAGTCGGTTGCGTTCAAGACGGTCGCGAGCTTCGCCCGGACCTGCTTCCAGATCGACTGGCCGGGGATATTGCTGCCTTTTTCCGCGCCCGAAAACTCTACGCTGTGCTCAGAATCAAAAAGTGTATTTCGGTCCATCGCCGAGCCCCATTTTCTTGTTATGTTTCGTCCTGACCAGCAGGCACGCAACTCTCCCTCCAGATTAAATCTGGGCCCCGTAAATACTCCGTGCAGGGAGAGTTTTTTGCTGGTATCCACAAGGTAACTTCCAGCGGTTTTACTGACAAGTGTTACTTTTCTGCGATCACGGGAAATGGCCAGTTGACTCTTTCGGCATGTAATCAAAAGGCCATCAAAATCAGCCGCTTACCCCTGTGCATTTTTTTGTGAGTGAGTCGTTCTGCGCAATTGTTCGCGAATGTTCTGTCAACACCACCTACACGATATTGGCTGTGAAATTCGGCCATTTTCTGAAGTAAATTTTTGCACAATTTGCAAAGGCCTCAAACACGCAGAGCTTATGCCTTCGGCTGCCTGAAAATGCAGGAATGGCTCCCGGAAAAGCATGCGTCGAACAGACCACAACTGGCCATTCATGGCGAGCTGATTATTCTGAATTCGAGGCAATAAAAAACCCGCCAAGCGCGAACCGGGCGGGTTTGAAATTTTTGATCCTGGACTTTCGTCCGGGAGGGCTTCAGCCCATTGCGCCGACGCGAGCCGAAAGGCGCGAGACTTTGCGGGAAGATGTATTCTTGTGCATCACGCCCTTGGTGACGGCGCGCATCAGTTCGGGTTGTGCAACGCGCAGGGCTTCCTGTGCGGCTGTCTTGTCGCCTGCGGCGATGGCTTCCTCGACCTTGCGAACATAGGTACGCACACGCGAGCGGCGCGCCTTGTTGACTTCGGTACGAGCCGCAATCTTGCGGACCATCTTCTTGGCGGAACGGGTATTGGCCATATCTAACTCCTGAAGCCGGGGGGAGACCTCCCTCAAGCTGAAGGCGGGGGCATACATAAACGGTGCGAAGGCGTCAACTGGGATGCTGACAGAAATCTGAGCTCACAGGTCGCTTCTATTCAGTTTCCGGCTGCTCGTCGGCCACCTCGCTCGCGGCGCTGAGGCGTTCCTGGAGCACAGGGTTGCCTTCCAGGCCCAGTTCCCGGGCTGAAAACACCACGAGTCCCCCGGATTTACTGAGCATCGAGACAATGTTTTGTCGTGTCTGCATTTCCATGAGGCTAAGCAGCGTGGCTATCTGCTCAGGGCTGCGGTCGCGGAACTGGTCGAGCAATTTATCGAGGTCGGTGCCGAGGAATTGCATGGCGCCCGGGGTTTCACTGGTTTGGGCGGCGCTTTCGCCCCGTGAGGCGGCGGGGGCCAGGGCAATGCGCTGGGGAGACGTGGTGGCGGCGTCAGCGCCGTCTGCAGGGCTGTCAGGCATGTCGGCGGTGACCGCCGTATCGGACGCGATGACGACTTCACTGGGAAGCGCTGTGCCATCCCGGTAGGAGAAGCGGGCTTCAAACACCGTAATGCCCAACGGAACGCCCAAAGCGTCCGTGCCTGTCTCGACCCCGGCCAGCTCTTCTGTCACTTCGCTTTCAATCTGGTGGTGGCTTTCGCGCAGCTGCTCATCCTTGCGACGCCCGATGGCGCCGGAAAAGGCAGACCGGATGCGCCGCTCGAACTGGTCACCGAAATCGCCGAGGCGGGCGAGATCCGTCACGCGGGCGGGATCGACGCCGAAGCTGACAGAGGGGGTGACGGTCACAGTATGCCCGTCATTGGTGACGGCCGTGAAGGGGAAGGGCGTGGTTGTGTGGATGCGTAGGGAAATGGCGCCGCTGTCAGTCACGAGCCTGTCGTGTGAGAGCGCGTTGAATCGCGGGTCGTAAACGGGGAAGCGTAGCTGCTTGCGGTTCTGAAACTGCACGATACGCGGATCGTCGGGACTGATCTTCATATCGGCGGTCAAGGCCTGGATGCGCCCTTCAGCGTTTCGGATCAGGTAGGTTTCGTCATCCCCCGGGACGAGGCTGGGCACGCGCGTTCTGTACAGGAAGGCGGCAACGGCAACGCCAACGGCAAGCAGTGCCGCCAGTACACTGATGATCAGTCCGGTTGATACTGCATCCACATCAGCCATAGGTTTGTCCCCCGCTGCAGAGCCGCCCCGTCCCCTGGGCACCTGCACGGTAACACAATCCTGTCCGAATAGAGAATAGTTGGCTTCAGTTAGCCCGTTTACCGGTCCTTGAAGTGGGCAGAGCGTTTTTCAACATAAGCGGCCATGCCTTCCTTCTGATCCTCGGTTGCAAAGAGGGACTGGAACAGGCGCCGCTCGAAACGGATGCCCTGCGACATGGGTGTTTCGTAGGCGGCGTTAATGGCCTCTTTCGTCATCATTGCTGCAGCACGCGGCATGGCGGCAATCGTGCGAGCCATCTCGCGGACGGTGTCCATCAGGTCGTCAGCGGGTACCACGCGTGCCACCAGACCGCAGCGTTCAGCCTCTGCGGCTTCCATCATTCTGCCCGTGAGACAAAGTTCCATGGCTTTCGACTTGCCTACAAAACGTGCAAGTCGTTGCGTGCCGCCAGCGCCTGGCATGACGCCCAGACGAATCTCTGGCTGTCCGAAGCGGGCCGTGTCGGCTGCAATTACGATGTCGCACATCATGGCCAGTTCGCAGCCGCCGCCGACCGCATAGCCACTGACGGCCGCAATTATTGGCTTGCGGGCGCTGGAGGTGCGTTCCCAGTTGCGGGTGATCAGGTCTTCATAATAGGCGGCCGGATAATCCTGCTCCATGATTTCACGGACGTCGGCGCCACCGGAGAAGGCTTTGCGCGATCCGGTCAGCACAATGCAGCCAATATCCTTGTCGGCCTCGACGCGGTTTATCGCGTGGGTCAACTCGGTCATCATCTCGTCATTCAGGGCGTTTAGGTGGTCAGGGCGGTTAAGCGTAATGACGGCGACGCCGGTTTCGGCGTCAAATTCGGTCAGCAGGGTCTTGTACGACATAGGGCGACAGGTCCTTCTTGCGGCCGGATGATCCGGCCATCGGCGCTGGCGTTTTGCTCGCAGCATCCGGTTTGGTTTATTTGGGGGTACATAACATGCCCGGATCATCATGTCCGGCTGGGGTTGAGGCGACTAACGACTCTCGTGTTGCGACCGCGATCAGGGGCGGACGCGGGCGCTATAGCCTGAAAAAAGGGGGCTTGTCACCCTTTTGCCTCAATTGTCGATGTCGAAGGTCATTCCGGCATGTGACTGCAGGCGGCCGACAAGGCTGAGGCCCATGGCAGCTGCGGGGGTGTAAATGCCGCCTGAAAGGTCTGCGCAATCCTTCACGAGGCAGAGCGCGGCCTCAGAGATGATCTTGGAGGTCGAGCCATAGCCCGGATCCTTGTCGCCGGTCACTGTGGCACGCAGGCGATCACCGTCACTAGTGATGCCGAGGAGAGCAAAATCATAGAGTCCGGCCTCGCGCTCTTCCTTTGAAGGGCCTTCACCGGGCTTGGGGCCGTCTTCGCCGCCCATGGAATCACTACTGGCGATGGCTTCTGCTGCTGCCTTGCCGGTTTCGCCGGGGCCGGTGAGCATCATCTCGTCATAGACGAAGTCTTCGCCATAGGGGTGCCCCATCAGTGCGTTGGAGCGGTGGATGTTCTTGGTATTAATGGGTGCCATGATGAAGGGGGCGGCCCAAGCGCCGAAATCCTCGTCTTCCAGCACTTTCATGCCGTGGGGCTGGTCAGGGCCGACAAAGCCGCCTGTCAGCGAGAAGGGGTTACGCAGCACGGCCATGACTTCCGGCTCGCGCATGGCGCGGGCCATGGTCTCGCGGCCCGATGCCGCCGTGCCGCCTGAGAATGTGCCCTTCATCTTGCGCATGCGGCCCTTCACGCGAACGGCCGGTTTGCCGAACTTGCGCATGGACTCGTTCTGAAGGAACAGGACGCCGAGATCGAAAGGGATGGAGTCAAAGCCGCAGGAGAAGACGATGCGCGCGCCGCTCTTCTTCGCCTTGTCCTGATAGGCCGCGATCATGTCATGCATCCAGGCGACTTCGCCGGAGAGGTCGACATAGTCGGTGCCATTGGCGGCGCAGGCTTCGACGAGAGGCGTGCCATAGAGCTGGTAGGGGCCAACCGTCGTGAGGACGCATTTGGTGGATTTCACCATGTCCTCAAGCGATTTCGGATCGGACGCGTCGGCGACGATCAGTTCGACCGACTTCGGGATGCCCATCTCGTCGCGCACGGTCTTGAGCTTGTCGAGCGAACGCCCGGCCATGGCCCAGGCGACATCATTGCCCACGCCATAGGTCTCATTCATGTATTCGGCCACAAGGCGGCCGGTGAAACCAGTGGCGCCATAAATGACGACATCGAACTCTGCAGATGGGTTCATGGGGCGGCCTCCAGCGCGTTTGACCTCCAGACTTGCCCCACTCGGGCCGTGGCCGCAACCATGGGTCCCGTCTTTTGCAAAACGTCACACCTGCCAATCCCGGCGAAACCGCCTATATCAGCGGCATGACCGATACGCCTGACGTGCCCGATCCGGAACGCAATCGATTGAGCGGGCGCCTTGCCCGCACCGCCCGCGTGGGCGCAAACTTGTCCGGTGCCGGCATCAGCTTTGCCGCCAATTCCCTTTTCGGCGGGGACCAGAGCGACGAGCGGATCGCCAAGGCGCTTGCGGCCGCGCTGGGCAAGTCCAAGGGGCCTTTGATGAAGGTCGCCCAGATGGTGTCGACTATCCCGGATTTCCTGCCAGCCGAATATGCTGCTGAACTCAGTCAATTACAGGCCGAGGCGCCTGCCATGGGCTGGCCGTTCGTGAAACGCCGGATGCGGGGTGAACTCGGGCCCGGCTGGGACGACAGGTTTGCCGCGTTCGAGAAGGAGGCTTCGCATGCAGCCTCGCTGGGCCAGGTGCATCAGGCGACGCTGCATGATGGCCGCCGGGTCGCCTGCAAGCTGCAATATCCGGACATGTCGAGCGCCGTGGAATCCGATGTGGGCCAGCTAAAGGCCATGCTGGGCCTGTTCAAGCGGATGGATGGCTCGATCGACCTGACAGAGATGGTGGGTGAAGTGACCGACCGCTTGCGGGAGGAACTCGATTATGGCCGCGAGGCCAGGCATATGTCGCTCTATGCGCGGATGCTGGCGGACAAGGATTTCGTGCAGGTGCCAGAGCCTGTTCCGGACCTGTCGACGGACCGGCTGCTCACGATGACATGGCTGGACGGCGAGCGGCTTGGTGCCTTTGAAGACGCGCCGCAGGAGACGCGTAACCATATCGCCGAGATGCTGTTCTGGACCTGGTGGGGGCCGTTCAACAGCCATGCCGTTATCCACGGTGACCCGCATCTCGGGAACTATCAGGTGACCGGCGGTGGCACGGGTATAAACCTGCTGGACTTCGGCTGTATTCGCGTTTTCCCGCCGACCTTTGTGGAAGGCGTGGTGGACCTTTACCGGGCCATGCTGCGCGACGATTTCGACGCGGCCTATGCCGCCTATGAGAAATGGGGCTTCCAGAACCTGTCGCGGGAACTGGTCGAGGTGCTCAACATCTGGGCGCGCTTTATCTATGGGCCGCTGCTTGATGACCGGGTGCGCACCGTGGCGGACGGCGTCACGGCGGGGGAGTATGGCCGCAAGGAAGCCTTTCAGGTGCGCAAGCTGCTGAAGGAAAAAGGCCCGGTGAAGATTCCGCGTGAATTCGTGTTCATGGACCGGGCGGCCATCGGGCTTGGCGCGGCCTATCTGCGGCTAAAGGCCGAAGTGAACTATCACCGCCTGTTCGAGGAGAGCCTTGAAGGCTTTGACGTGAAAGCCGTGGCCGAAAGGCAGGCGGCGGCACTGAAGGCTGTCGGGCTCTAAACAGGCTAGCGCTGGCGGCCGGACGGCGCTATCCCGCATCCATGACCGACGATTTTACCAGAAGCCAGACATTCGACATTCCAGACGGCTATAATGAGCTGCCTTGGCACCGGGGCTTTGGCCGGCAAGTGGGACCGCTGTTCGAGAAGCGGGATGCGAGCGGCCTGACGCGGGCTTTCCGGGTTGAGGAGCATCATACCAATGGCATGATGAACGCCCATGGCGGGATGCTGATGACCTTTGCGGACATGGCGTGGGGCGGGGCTGTCGAGAAGGACGAGGATACGTGGTGGGTGACCATCCGCCTGATGTGCGACTTCCTCTCCGGCGCCAATCTTGGCAGCTTCATTGAGGGCAAGGGCGAGGTTGTTGGCGTTGCCGACGACGTCATTACGGTTGAGGGGCGCATCTGGACGGGCGACAAGCTGTTGATGCGGGGCACCGGCATTTTCAAGCTGATCCCGCGTCGCGATGGCGCCGAAAAGCCGTTCACACGACCGGGCAAGTCGGTCTGAGGAGAGGCATTGCGGTTGACTCCCGCGGGCCGGATCAGTATCCGCCTGCCCAATGAACATTGCACTGCACCACCATCACCACCACGCGTGACGCGCCAATGAGGCGCGAACCGGTCCGGCTGCGCCTCCTGCAAGTGTTCATCTCCCAGAACCAGATCAGATGAGGCAAGCTGCGGCAGGGTCGCGCTTCTGCAACGTGTTGCCTTCCCATCCAGACCGTCTCCGTCTATGCGGAGCGCGGCGGTAAACAGGACCTGAATTGATATGAGCGACAAGGACACCCAGCCTCTCACCGGCAAGGATCTTGCCCGCAAGCCACGCGGCTTTCCCGACAAGCGCGAGAGCCTCATCCATGCGCAGGCGAAACTGGTGGAAACGGTCACCGGAATCTATCGCAAATGGGGCTTTGAGGCGCTGGAGACGGGCGCGTTCGAATATGCAGATGCGCTTGGCAAGTTCCTGCCGGATGATGACCGGCCGAATGCCGGCGTGTTTGCCATTCAGGACGATGATGAACAGTGGATGTCGCTGCGCTATGACCTGACAGCGCCCCTTGCGCGGTTCATCGCAGAGGCAGGCCAGACCGTTGGCAGACCATTCCGGAGGTACGCAGCGGGGCCTGTGTGGCGCAATGAGAAGCCCGGCCCCGGTCGCTTCCGTGAATTCTGGCAGTGCGACGCCGATACGGTTGGTGCACCCGGCTTCCATGCAGATGCCGAAATGATCGCCATGGGCGCCGAAGCCCTGCGGGCGGTCGGCATGGAGACGGGCGAGTTCGTGATCCGCGTGAATACGCGCCGCCTGCTCAATGGCGTGCTTGAGAGTGTTGGGGCGACGTCGTCCGACACGCGCCTTGCCATTCTGCGGGCGCTCGACAAACTTGACCGGCTTGGGTCGTCCGGCGTGGCTGACTTGCTCGGCAAGGGCCGGCTGGATGATAGCGGCGACTTTACCAAGGGCGCAGGCCTAGGCGACGCGGAAGTGAAGGCCGTTCTGGCATTTGCCGAAGCGGGCGCGACAACGCGGGCCGAGACGCTGGCGAACCTGTCAAAGGCGGCGGGCAATAGTGAGGAAGGCAAGGCGGGCCTTGCCGAGCTGGAAGCCATTGCTGTGGCGCTGGAAGCGCTCGGCGCGCCGGAAGGCGATGTCGTGATTGACCCGTCGGTTGTGCGCGGCCTCGAATATTATACCGGGCCTGTCTATGAGGTCGAGCTGCTGCGCGAAGTGACGGGCGAAGACGGGAAGACCTATCGCATCGGCTCGATTGGTGGCGGCGGACGCTATGATGATCTTGTGGCACGGTTCACGGGTGAGACGGTGCCGGCGACGGGGTTCTCGGTCGGCATTTCGCGTCTGGCGTCGGCGCTCGCGATCATGGGCGAGACCGTGAAACTGGACGGCCCGGTTGTCGTTCTGAACCTCGACAAGGAAAGCCCGGCTGTGGCGCTGGAGATTGCGACGCTTCTGCGCCGGGCAGGCCTGAGGGCCGAAGCCTATATGGGTGGCTCCGGCATGAAGGGGCAGATGAAATATGCCGACCGGCGCGGGGCCCCTGCCGTGGTCATGGTTGGCAGCAACGAAATCGAAGCGGGAACCGTGACGATCAAGGATCTCGAAATGGGCGCCCTGAAAGCCAAGGCGATCCAGTCCAACGAGGAATACCGCGAAGCGCGCCCCGGTCAGATTGAAGTACCGCGCGATCAAATGGTGGAAGCTGTGCGGCGGATCGTCGAGGCGCAGGGATGACGCCGGAACAGATTGTCGAAGCGGCGAGCGCGGTCTTCGCGCAGACTGGCGCGCGGCCTGTGGACCCGGCCTATGTACTGGCATCCGACATTCCGCTCGAATTGTCGGGTGAGGCTGTGCGGGCGCGCCTCTGCGTCTTCACCGATCATCGCGGGAACGAGATGGTCATGCGGCCTGATCTGACCCTGCCTGTGGCGGGCATGGAGGCGGACCGGCTCGCGTCCGGTCGCAATGGCCCGGAAGCCTATACCTATGCGGCCCGCGCTTTCCGACTGCCGGCCTCGCAGGACGATCCGATGGAATTCACGCAGGTTGGGTTCGAACGGTTTGGCCGCGAGTCCAGCCCGGATCAGGATGCGGATGCGTTCGCCCTCGTGCAGGCGGCGGTAGCGGCTTGCGGAATTGATGACTGGCGCATGGTAATGGGCGATCTTTCCGTCTTCCCGGCTTTCGTGGATGCACTTGGCCTGCACGGCGTTACCGCCAGCCTGCTCAAGCGCGCCTTTCGGCAGGAGGGCGGCGTCGCTGAATTGCTGGCCGGGGCGCCGTCTGCGCCTGAGGTCGAACTCGCACATCAATTGTCGGCGGCTGCACCTGAGGCAGCCGGGCCTGCCTTCCTGAATGCCTTGCGCGCGCGGTCAATTCCGATGATTGGCACACGATCCGTTGCCGAGATCATCGAGGGCCTGAAGGCCAAGGCCGCTGCGGCGGATGCGGGCGGTGTGCCGGAAGAGGCTCGCAAGGTGCTCGGCGCCCTTGCTGGCGTCAATTGCAGCGCGGCGGAAACGGCTGAGGCTCTCTCCACCATTGCCCGCAATCATGGCATCCAGGGCCTGGACAGCGTGATCGAGCGGGTCGCACGACGTGTTGAGGCGATCATTTCAGCTGTTCCGCGTGTTGCAGAGACCGGCAAGTTCCGCTCGGGCTTTGGCCGACGCTTCACATACTATGATGGCTTTGTTTTCGAGATATTCGCAGGCGCGCTCAATGAGCGTCAGCCGATTGCTTCGGGCGGGCGATATGATGGCCTGATCGCAGGCCTGTCCGGCGGTCGAGCGAGGGCATCCGGCATTGGCGGTGTCGTGCGGCCTGACCGGGTAATCCGTGCGCGGGAGAATGTGGCATGAGCAAACTGTCTTTCGCCATACCGTCCAAGGGACGTCTCAAGGAGCAGACCGAGCAATGGCTCTCGGAGCTTGGCTTTCCGGTCAGCCAGATTGGCGGCGAGCGTGGCTATCAGGCGGAGATTGCCGGGCTGGGCGACGTGGAAATGCGGCTGCTGTCAGCCAGCGAGATTGCGCGCGGCCTGATCGAGGGCAGTCTTCATCTCGGTGTGACAGGTGAAGACCTGTTGCACGATTTCGCGCCTGACGGGGCATCCGAATTTCGCATTGTACGCCAGCTTGGCTTTGGCGGCGCGGATGTGATCGTGGCTGTGCCGCAGGCCTGGCTTGATGTGGATACGATGGCCGACCTTGAAGCGGCGGGCGCGGCGTTCCGCAAGCTGCACCACCGGCGCCTCCGCGTGGCCACCAAATATATGCGCCTGACGCGTCGGTTCTTTGCGGCGAAGTCAGTCGGCGAGTACAGGCTGGTCGAGAGCGCCGGTGCAACTGAAGCCGCGCCGACCACGGGCGCAGCGGACGTGATTGTCGACATCACTTCGACCGGGGCGACTCTGAAGGCCAATGGCCTGAAGATTCTTGACGATGGAATCATTCTTAAAAGCGAAGCGTCGCTGGCATTGTCTCCAGCGGCGGACTGGAGTGATGAGGCGCAGGCCTCTTGCCTGAAGCTGTTGGAACGGCTCCAGCCGGATGCAAGTGCGGGCGCAAAAAATTTGTTGAACACATTCTTGACACATGTGTGAAACTCGTGGCGTATGAGAAGGCAAGTTTCTGGGAGGAAACGCTGCAAACGGTGGAGAGGCGCGAGACCCGGTTTCAGGTCTTGCGCCTCTTTCCGTTTTGGAGGTGCTTTGAGGTGTTGAAGTCTTCCGCCTGCCAGGGGAGCAGGCTGATTCAAGAAGGCCGAGACGAACCGTAACGACGGCTCAGGTGAGGTAGGGGGCGTTTTGGACATCGGTCCGATCCGCCTCGTCTTCCCGATAAGCAATATCTTATTATCGATTATCGTCAAGTATAATTATCGTTTTTCGATTAATCTTTTGTAATCGTGATCAGCGCGCCCCCTTGGCCGCCTTCCGGAATAATCCGGATGATCCGTGTGGTGCCATCTGGCGTCGCGGTTTCCGTGATTGTATGCGCGCGCGCGACGATCTCGAGAAGATCCAGTTCTGCATCGCGATTATGAATGATCGTTCGAAGTGTGGACACTGGGGGCAGGGCCCCGGAATCGCTTGCGGCCTCCAGTGGAGATGTCAGGGATTCGGTCTCCGTCTTGCGCCCGTCGCGATCTGTGCGGACAATGCGTCTGCTGATGACGGGCTGATTGGTAGCGGTAACAGAGGTAGTGTCGGTTGTGTCCGTAACAACCTCTCCGGAGCCGTCTATCCCTTGGGCGAGGACTGGCGGCGAGGTGATGAGCAGCAAGGCTCCCACAAGGCATATCCTGATCATCTCATCCTCCGGAACGTGTGCCAAAACCCATGTTGTAAAGCCACAGGATTGCAACCGTGTGACGCTGCCGTGCGAGCCGGGAGTGGCCAAGCTGTTGACTTACGGTCAGCGTCTCGCCAAGCGTACGCGCAACTTCATCATACTTGCTAATCGCAGGAGAAATCATGAGCGATCCGCGCCAGCATATCATGCCCGTCTACCGGCCACCGGAAGAGGTTTTCGTCGAGGGCCAGGGCCCGTACCTCTTCACCGAAGATGGCTCACGTTATCTCGACTTCATCGCCGGCATCGCGGTGAACGCGCTTGGCCACGCGCACCCGGCCATGGTCGATGCCCTGCGCGACCAGGCGGGCAAGCTGTGGCACACGTCCAACATGTTCCGCGTGCGCGGCGCCGAGGAACTGGCTGACAAGATCTGCCGTGACACGTTTGCCGACCGGGTGTTCTTCACGAACTCCGGCACCGAGGCAATCGAGTGTGCCATCAAGTCTGCACGCAAGTATCACTGGGCCAATGGTCGCGAAGAGCGCATCGACATCATCACGTTCACTGGCGCCTTCCATGGCCGCTCGCTGGGCGCGATCAATGCCGGCGGCAACCCGAAATACCTTGAGGGCTTTGGCCCGGCGCTGCCTGGCTTCGTGCATCTCGAATGGGGTGACCATGAGGCCCTGAAGGAAGCGGCGGCGCGCCCGACGGCGGCGGCTGTCCTGGTTGAACCCGTGCAGGGCGAAGGCGGCGTGCGCGCCATGCCGGACCAGTGCCTGATCGGCCTGCGCAAGCTGTGCGACGAGCATGGCCTCGTGCTGATCTTTGATGAAGTGCAATGCGGCATGGGCCGGACCGGCAAGCTGTTCGCGCATGACTGGGTGGAGGGCGCCGAGCCTGACATCCTGTGCGCGGCCAAGGGCATTGGCGGCGGCTTCCCGTTCGGCGCCTGCCTGACCACCGAGGCCTGCGGCGAGCATATGCAGCCCGGAAGCCACGGCTCGACCTATGGCGGCAACCCGCTGGCCATGGCGGTCGGCAATGTCATCTGGGACATGATTGCGAATGAGGATTTCCTGGCTGAAGTGCGCCGCGTTTCCGGCACGCTGGCGCAGGGCCTGAAGAGCCTTGCCGACAGCCACCCGGACAAGGTGGAAGGTGTGACCGGCAAGGGCCTGCTGACCGGCCTCAAGATGAAGGCCGATCCGAAAAGCCTGCAAGGCCTTTGCCGCGACAAGAACCTGCTGGTTGGCGTGGCCGGCGCCAATGTGTTGCGACTCGCGCCGCCGCTGATCATCAGTGACGAACATGTACGTGAAGCGACCGGCATCATGGATGCGGCGCTGACGGAGTGGGAGCCAGCCTGAGGCCATGACGGATTATCAGGGCAGTTGTCATTGCGGCGCAGTGACGTTCAGCATTGCGACGGAAATCACCGATCTCTATCGCTGTGACTGTTCGCTATGCCGCATGAAAAATGCCGTAATGACAACTGTTCATGAGGACAGGTTCACGCTGCTCAGCGGCGAGGACGGACTAAGCGAATATAACTGGAACACCGGCGTCGCGCGCCACTTCTTTTGTTCGACGTGCGGTATCTATCCGTTTCACAAGAAGCGCACGCGCCCGGATCATTATGGCATTAACGTCAATTGCCTTGCAGGATTCGATGCCTCATCTCTGCCTGTGAGGGCCGCTGAGGGAAAAACCATGACAGTCAAAGCCGCCGGGGCGCGTGATGCGTGGTCCGGGCCGCGCGAGACATGACCGTGATCCGTGCCGCCTGTGTGCAGATGCGCTCTACCACGGCGGTGGCGGAGAACATTGCTGCGGCCAGCGCGCTGGTGCGGCAGGCGGCGGAGGCGGGGGCGGTGTTCATCGCGACGCCGGAGATGACCAATCTGCTCGACATTCGCCCCGGCATGGCGCGGCCAAAGATTGTCGCGCAGGAAGATGATGCGACGCTGGCGGCATTTCGGGCGCTGGCGGTTGAGCTGGGTGTGTGGCTGCTGCTCGGCTCCATCGCTGTGACGGCGGAGGGCGAGGACAGGCTGGCCAATCGTTCCTTCCTGATCGCGCCGGACGGCGACGTGGTTGCGCATTACGACAAGATCCACATGTTCGATGTGGAGGTTGGCGATGGCCAGACCTATCGGGAATCGCGCACTTATCGGCCGGGTACATCAATAGCGCTTGCCAATGCCGGCATCGGCCGTGTGGGCATGACGATCTGCTATGACCTGCGCTTCGCGGCGCTTTATCGCTCGCTGGCACAGGCCGGGGCGCAGATACTCACCGTGCCTGCTGCCTTCACGCGAGTGACGGGCGAGGCGCACTGGCATGTGTTGCTGCGCGCGCGTGCGATCGAGACGGGCTGTTTCGTTATTGCGCCGGCGCAGGGTGGCAAGCATGAAGACGGCCGCGAGACCTATGGCCATTCCCTCATCATCTCGCCCTGGGGCGAGATTCTGGCGGAAGCCAATGGCGATGAGCCGGGTGTGATCTGGGCGGACCTTGACCTTGAAGAGGTTGACAAGGCGCGCGCGCGTATCCCGTCGCTGGGCAATAATCAGATGTTCAATCCGGGCCGGGCATAGAGGCAACGTTTCGCAAGATAAGGACTGTCGCTTCTTCTTAGGGTTGCTTAGGTTTCAGCCAATGAAACTGAAGATCAGGGGGATATGATGGAGCGTGTGGACGACTTTGAGGAGGCGACACGGCTTGAGCGGCTGGATGACAAGCGCTGGGCGGTCGATCTTCGTGAGGACTGGGGGCTGTGGAGCCCTGCGGGCGGCTTCATCTCTACGCTGGCCTTGCGGGCGGCGGGAGAAGCGACGCGGTTGCCGCGACCGGCCAGCATGACGTGCCACTTTCTGCGCATGGGCAAATATGGCCCGGCTGAATTGCGCGCGGAGATTCTGAAGTCAGGCCGACGCAGTGAACTTGTCAGGATCGAACTGGTTCAGGAGGGCAATGTCCTGCTGATGTGCCATGTCTGGGCTGTGCAGGATGAGGCGCCGGGGCTTCAGCATGACGCATCACGTCTTGAGAATGTGCCAACCCCGGAGTCGCTCAAGAGTTATGAAGAGCTGCACCCGGACAGGCCGGCGCCTCCATTCCTGCAACGCTTCGAGGAGCGGCCGATCAAGGGCATGCCGGAGGCCGGGGATGGCGCGCGCGACCCGGAGCTGACGGGGCTCTACAAGTTCCGGCCAAGGGCACGCGCGGAGAATACGTTCGTTGATGCGGCGCGGGCGATGGTCCTGCTCGATACCTATGGCTGGATGGCGCAATATCCCGCGCACCCGGAAGATGATCCGTCACCCTGGATCGCGCCGAACATGGATTACCATTATCGCTTCCATCGGCCGACAACCGAAGCGGAGTGGCTGCACATGCGCATCAGGGCGGGAATTGCCGAAGGCGGTCTCATGTCCACCGATGGTGAAATTCATGACCTTGAAGGCCGCTTGCTTGTCAGTGGCACGTCGCAATTGATGTGCCTGCCAAGGCCCGGCGTTTAGCGGCCCAAACGGCGGCGGAATTCTTCGTAGCCAAAATTCGAGAGCGGTTCGATGACGCCGTCTTCCCAGCGTACGGCGAGGTTAGCGAGCGGCGTGCCGTTGAACGTGTTCGTCTTGACGAAGCTGTAGTGCATCTGGTCGGTGAAGATCAGCTGCTGGCCGGGCACGAGTGGTTCGGGGAAGGAATAGTCGCCCAGCACGTCGCCGGTCATGCAGGTCTTGCCGCCGAGGCGATAGGTATGCGCGAGTTCGCCGGGGTCGCCTGCGCCGATGATGTCTGGCCGGTAGGGCACTTCGAGCACGTCGGGCATGTGCGTGGAAGCAGAGGCATCGAGGATGGCGAGGTCGATCTCGTTCTTGTGGAGCGCGAGGACCGTGGCGTAGAGCTCGCCCGTGTTGACAACAAGGCCTGCGCCGGGCTCCAGCACGACTTCCACATTGAACTTCGCCTTGAAGGCCTTGATGGCCGCGATGAGCGCGTCGACATCATAGCCGGGCTTGTTGAGGAAGTGGCCGCCGCCGAAATTCACGGCGGAGACCTGCTCAATGTATTTCCCGAACTTGTCGGCCACGAATTCGATGAGGCCGACGGAGCCTTCGGCGAGGCTCTCGCAGAGGGCGTGGACGTGGAAGATGTCGACGCCGGACCAGTCGACGCTGTCCAGCATGCCGGGCACTTCGCCAAAGCGGCTGCCGGGGGCGGTGGGATTGTAGAGGTCACCGCCGAGCGTGGCGTTGGAATAGCCGGGGTTCACCCGCAGACCGACCTTGCAGCCGGCATCGCGCGCGATCGCACCGAAGCGGGCGAGCTGTTCAGCCGAATTGAAATAGATGTGCTGGGCGACCTTTGTGAGGCGCTGCACTTCGTCTTCCGTATAGGCGGGCGAATAGACGTGGACTTCCTTGCCGAATTCCTCAGCGCCCATGATGGCCTCATGCTCGCCGCTGGCGGTTGTGCCATCGAGATAGTCTCGCATCATCGGGAACACGGCCGGCATGGCGAACGCCTTGGTGGCGAGCAGGACTTTGCAATCGGCCTCCTCGCGCACGCGCTGGGCCGTCTCCAGGTTGGTCCGGAGGCGGGCGACGTCGAGGACGAAGGCGGGTGTAGGCAGATCGAAAGGACGGCTTGGCATCGGTGGCTTCC
>TARA_R110000787_G_scaffold97991_3_pt1 | contig 20668 bp, 16 predicted proteins | sample TARA_R110000787 | Tara Oceans TARA_R110000787 (sample SAMEA4397920) | marine metagenome | biome: Polar Biome; feature: [DCM] deep chlorophyll maximum layer (ENVO:01000326); material: water (ENVO:00002006), including particulate matter (ENVO:01000060) such as... | depth 35 m | reverse complement strand
CGTCAACCGCGCCATCGCTGCATTTTACCAGACAGATCAAAGCATGCGTTCCCCTTTTTCGGGGGGGCGCGCTTGCTGTTTTGGGCAGTCGTGCCTGACAAAACGTGCAACCGTCGAACTTTCTGAAGTTCATCGCATCGAAGCTCAGTTAAGCGCTTGACGCATCGCGGCGCTTATCCTATTCCGCCCTTACTGCGCGGTTGTAGCTCAGCTGGTTAGAGTACCGGCCTGTCACGCCGGGGGTCGCGGGTTCGAGCCCCGTCAACCGCGCCACTTATCCCACTTTTCCAATCATTATATGCAAGGCCGCTGCATTGCCGTGCGGGCTTTAAACGGGCCGCGTGGCCCGTTCTTTCGCTTTCATGTGGCGGATCAGGTAAGAGCATCCAGGATCCGTGCCCAGCTTCGGATGCCTTTGTGAAAACTTTGCATATCGTATTTTTCGTTGGGTGAGTGAATCGCGTCATCATCCTTGCCAAAGCCGATCAACACCGGGGTGGTATTCAGTATCTTTTGGAAATGCCCCGCGATCGGGATCGACCCACCGCACCCGACATAGGCGGCGGGGACGCCCCATTCGTCTGTCAGTGCATGGCGCGCCTTTTCAAATGCCGGGTCGACCGTTTCAAACACCGATCCTTGGCTTGCACCATGCGCTTGAAAGCTGACCTTGCAATCGGGAGGCACCATGTCGCTTACCATTTTGCGAAAGCTCTCTCGGATCGCCAGAGGGTCCTGAACACCGACAAGGCGGAAGCTGATCTTTGCATGGGCCTGTGACGGCAAGACGGTCTTGAAACCCGCACCGGTGTAACCTGACCACATGCCGTTGACCTCGCAGGTCGGGCGCGACCAGATCATTTCAATCGGCATGCGGTCTTGTTCGCCCGCTGGCACCGATAATCCGACATCACCGAGAAACGTTTTGTGGTCAAACGCCAACCCTTTCCACTGCGCCTGGATGGTATCCGGAAGCTCGGGTACCCCGTCATAGAAACCGGGAACAGTTATACGGCCCGTGTCATCGTGAAGTGCGGCGATGACTTTGCTCAGCACGCGGGCAGGGTTCATGGCAACGCCACCATACATGCCCGAATGCAGATCAAGGTCGGGACCGGTGATGGTGATTTCTTCGCCCAGCAGTCCGCGTAGCATGGTAACAATTGCAGGGACCTTGCTTTGGAACATGCCAGTATCACAGATCATCGCATAGTCGGCGTGCAGTTCATCAGCGTGTTCCTTCATGAACGGCACCAGCGAAGGCGATCCTGATTCTTCTTCTCCTTCCAGGAAAAGCGTCATCCGGCACGGAAACTCGCCGTTTACGGCCTTCCATGCACGCAAGGCCTCTATGATGGTCATCAACTGCCCCTTGTCATCCGCAGCACCACGCCCCCTGATCACGCGCCCCTTGGCGGTTTCCTCAACGGCGGGGTCGAAGGGATCGCGGTCCCACAGTTCCAGCGGGTCAACCGGTTGCACGTCATAATGGCCGTAGAAAAGGATATGTGGTTTGTCAGCCGGTCCATCGACATGGCCCACCACCATCGGGTGGCCCGGCGTCGCTCTTTTGGTGGTTTTGATGCCAATGTCATTCAGATCCTTGACCAGCCAATCGGCGGCGTCGTCACACGCCGGCTTGAATGCGGGATCGGTAGAAATAGAGGGAATCCGGAGCAAATCCAGCAGACGGTCGGTTGCGGCGTCTATATCCGTGTCAATGCGGTCGAGTACATCGTCGAGGGCCATGATTAACCTTTCCATTATCAAATATTTAAGGTGACCGTATCAGTGGCGCGGCTGGTGTCTAGGGCAGGATATGCGGATCAGCCGGGCGATGTATGTCCGTCAATCCGTATGGAAGCCACTGTCGAATTTGCTTGTGGCTGCCGTATTCTGACCGGGTATCGCTTCGCTTCGAGATGTTAAAAGTCTCGCGCGAGCGAGGCCGACGGCATCGTGCGACAATTGGTGCCGATTAAAGTATTGAAATAATTGTCCCCAAACTATAGTCATTCTAAAACATGAATATGGCGAGAGACCCGATTGCCCTTGCTGGTTTTCTCACTAATCGGGGAGAGAGGCACGATGGATTTCACCACACAGCTTGATCAGGCAATTGACCGGTTACATCAGGAAGGGCGGTACCGCACCTTTATCGACATCGAACGTCGTAACGGACAATTTCCCCACGCTGTATGGACGCAACCTGACGGCCAAGAGAAAAACATCACTGTTTGGTGTGGAAACGACTATCTCGGCATGGGGCAAAACCCTGTGGTTCTGGCCGCAATGCACGAAGCGCTGGATGCGACCGGGGCGGGGTCGGGCGGGACTCGCAACATTTCCGGCACGACTGTCTATCACAAACGCCTCGAAAACGAATTGGCCGACCTGCACAGCAAGGAAGCGGCGCTTCTTTTCACCAGTGCTTATATCGCCAACGACGCGACACTCAGCACGTTGCCAAAGCTTTTTCCCGGACTCATCATCTATTCCGACGCCTTGAACCATGCGTCGATGATCGAAGGGGTGCGCCGGAACGGTGGCGCGAAACGCATTTTCCGGCATAACGATGTAGAGCATCTGCGTGAATTGATGGCCGCCGACGACCCGGCTGCTCCGAAACTGGTTGCCTTTGAATCGATCTATTCGATGGATGGAGATTTCGGCCTGATCGAAGCGATCTGCGATGTCGCGGATGAATTCGGCGCGTTGACATATATTGACGAAGTGCACGCGGTCGGCATGTATGGACCTCGTGGCGGCGGCGTGGCCGAGCGCGACAACCTGATGCACCGTCTGGATATCATCAACGGTACCTTGGCCAAAGCCTATGGCGTCATGGGGGGGTACATCGCGGCGTCCGCCAAGATGTGCGACGCGATCCGGTCATATGCGCCCGGTTTCATTTTCACGACATCCTTGCCACCTGCCGTGGCCGCCGGGGCTGCCGCATCGGTCGCTTTCCTGAAAACCGCGCCTGAGCTGCGTGAAAAGCACCAACAGCAGGCCAAAATACTGAAGCTGCGTCTCAAGGGGCTTGGGCTGCCGATCATTGATCATGGCACCCATATCGTTCCGGTAATGGTCGGGAATCCTGTCCACACCAAAACGTTGTCGGACCGCTTGCTCGAGGATCACGGCATTTATGTGCAGCCTATAAACTTCCCCACAGTTCCCCGTGGCACCGAACGGTTGCGTTTTACCCCCTCGCCCGTGCACGGCCCCCTTGAAATGGAAAGATTAGTACAGGCCATGGACGGGCTGTGGTCGCATTGTGCGCTGAATCGTGCCGAAATGGCTGGGTAGTCGTTTATATTCCTTATATCTCGTTGATTTATGCTATGGATAACGAAAGAAAAGGACCAACTCGAATCAACATGATGTATCGGGTATGGCTATCGGGCATAAAAGCGGGACATACATATGATAGGACGGTGGGCTTCTAAGTCGACAGATGACCATCAAGTTGAAGCTAAAGGCTTTGACGCGTTTGACCTGCGCCTTGGGGATCTCATGCGGGGCGAACGCGCTACGCTTGGTAAGTCCTTACTTGATGTCCAGCGCGAGCTGCGGATCAAGGCCTCCTACATCGCCGCCATCGAAAACTCCGATCCCGATGCATTTGACACTCCCGGTTTCATCGCTGGGTATGTGCGATCGTATGCCCGTTACCTCAACATGGACCCGGACGCGGCGTTCACTGCGTTTTGCAAAGAATCCGGCTTTTCCGTAGCGCATGGCATGTCCGCCGAAGCGTCGGTGGTCAAGAAGCCGACCCGCGAAGAGCGGATGACCCGCACTGCGGAGGTCGATATCTTCAAACGCCCGTCCACTCCCTTCACACCGGTTGGCGATTCCTTCCTGGGCCGGATCGAACCAGGTGCGGTCGGCTCGGTTCTGGTTCTGGTCGCCTTGATCGGGGCGATTGGGTTCGGCGGGTGGAGCGTTCTGAAAGAGGTTCAGCGTGTACAGGTGTCGCCTGTTGACGAAACACCCGTGGTGCTGTCTGACCTTGATCCTCTGGACGGGGCTCTTGCCTCTGCGCCGGAGGAAACGCCAAATGCGGTTGCCCCCAGTGCCATGTCGTCACCCCGCGCCGATGCGCTGGATCGGCTGTATCGTCCTGCGGCGCTGGATGTACCCGTTCTGGTGGCCAGGGATGCTCCTATATCCTCGATCGATCCGCGCAGCGTCGGCAGCTTTACCTCGACCATGCAAGGGCTGACGGTCGCGGAAAATGATCTGCCCCAGACCGATCAGATGGCAATTGACGCCGCGGTCAGTGCGGTCGTGAACAGCGACCCTGGCACGATCGCCGTGCCACAGGTGGTCGAAGGCCCCGCGCCGGCGTTGCGCATGGTTGCGGCCTATCCATCATGGGTGCGTGTGCGCGCGGCCGATGGCAAGATCATCTTTGAAGGTATCATGAACAAGGGTGACAGCTGGGAAGTTCCGGCGACCGAAGAACCCCCGACATTGCGCACCGGTGAATCGGGTGCCATCTATTTCGCGATGGACGGTCAATATTTTGGCCCCGTTGGCGACCGTGGGGCTGTAACATCCAACCTGCCATTGCAGCGGCAGGCCTTGGCAGAACTGTATGAGCCTGCCTTGCTCAAGGAAAACTCCGCCCTCGCGACCATGGTCGCTGAGTTGCAGAATGCGGCACCTTCTCCTACAGAATAGGTCGGTTGCCATTGCAAGACGGCACCTGCCTGAATAGGTGTAGCGCTGACTCATGCTCTCGCTGATCCATTGTTGAAGGTGCTTTTTCATGTCGTTGAATCATATTCGCCCGTGGCGTAACATTGACCGCCGCAAGTCGCGCCAGATCATGGTTGGCAACGTTCCCGTTGGGGGGGACGCGCCGATCACTGTGCAAACGATGACCAATACGTTGACCACGGATGTCAAAGCAACAATCGCACAGATATCAGCGGCCGCCGAGGCCGGTGCCGACATCGTTCGGGTTTCGGTGCCCGACGCGGAAAGCTCGAAGGCATTGAAAGAGATCGTGCGCGAGGTTTCCGTGCCGATCGTTGCCGACATCCATTTTCACTATAGACGCGGCATCGAAGCCGCGGAAGCGGGGGCGGCATGTCTGAGAATCAACCCGGGGAATATCGGTGACGAGAAACGCGTCAAGGAAGTGATCAAAGCCGCGCGGGACAACAACTGTTCAATGCGCATAGGCGTCAATGCAGGTTCGCTTGAGCGGCATTTGCTTGAGAAATACGGTGAACCGTGCCCGGACGCGATGGTCGAAAGCGGTCTGGACCACATCAAGATCCTGCAAGACAATGATTTCCACGAATTCAAGATAAGCTGTAAAGCGTCTGACGTGTTCATGGCCGCTGCTGCTTATCAGTTGCTGGCAGATGCGACCGATGCGCCGATCCATCTTGGCATCACAGAAGCCGGTGGGTTGACCTCCGGGACGATCAAATCTGCGATCGGCATGGGAAATCTCTTGTGGATGGGGATCGGGGATACGATCCGCGTGTCTCTTTCCGCTGACCCGGTAGAAGAGGTGAAGGTCGGTTACGAGATCCTGAAGTCACTGGGCCTGCGTCATCGTGGTGTGAATATCATCAGTTGCCCCAGTTGTGCCCGGCAGGGGTTTGACGTGATCAAAACTGTCGAAGCATTGGAAAAACGTCTGGAGCATATCAAGACCCCGATGAGCTTGAGCATTATCGGCTGCGTGGTCAATGGCCCCGGAGAAGCTTTGATGACCGACGTCGGCTTTACCGGCGGAGGAAACGGGTCGGGTATGGTGTATCTGGCCGGCGCGCAGAGCCACAAGCTTGGGAACGAAGGGATGATCGACCATATTGTAGAACAGGTTGAGATCCGTGCAGCCGCGCTCGAGGCCAGCGAGCAGGCCGCAGAGTGAGTTTTGTTGCGACGGGCGATTTATCCATCGACAGCCAAATGTGCATTCCATATCAATAGATATGCCCATTGACGTACCTCAGACCCCAAAATACGCCGAGTTTTTCTGCGGTGGTGGAATGGTGCGCGCTGCGTTGCGCCACCGATGGGACTGTGTGCTTGCCAATGACATCGATGCGATGAAGTGTGACGTCTACGCAAAAAACTGGGGCGATGACGCGCTTGTACAAGGTGATATTGCCGCCCTGCCTGATGACAGGTTGCGCCGGCAGATAGACCTGTATTGGGCGTCAAGCCCATGCCAGGATTTCAGCCTTGCCGGCAAGGGGCGTGGTTTGTCTGGGGTGCGCAGCGGTGTGTTTACCGATTGGGCCGACAAGATCACGACTGCGATCGAAAACGGCTTTGCCCCGCGTATCATCGCGTTCGAAAATGTCGTGGGGTTGGTGTCGCGCAACGGCGGCACCGACATGAACACCATCCTTTCGACGTTTGTGGGCCTTGGGTACAAGGTAGGGGCGCTTGAGATCGACGCACGGCGTTTTCTGCCGCAAAGCCGCCCGCGTCTGTTTGTGATATGCGTGCGAAATAATATCGACCTGTCGGGTTTGACCGTGCCGAAACCTTCTCATGTATTCCATGGCAAGCGGCTGCAAAAATTCTATAGCGGCGCGTCGCGCAGCGTCCGTTCCGATTGGGTGTGGTGGAAGCTTGCGGACGCGCCGGCGGCGGATCAGGCGCTGGATACGGTTCTGGAGCGGCGCAGCTCAATGCCCTGGTTCAGTGATGCCGATACCGAGCGGTTGATTTCGCTGATGTCAGCACCCAGCCTGGAACGGCTTCGTACTGCCCGCCAAGCAGGGCGCACGGTGGTCGGAACAATCTATAAACGCGGCCGACCCGATGCGCAGGGCAACGTGCGCCAAAGGGCTGAACTGCGCACGGACGGACTCGCCGGCTGTCTACGGACACCTGCGGGGGGCGCGTCGCGGCAGATATTGATGTTCATCAAGGGCAAGCAAACCAAAGCGCGGCTTGTGTCCTCACGCGAGGTGGCGCGGTTGATGGGACTGCCAGACAGTTATTCAATGCCTGAAACGTATAACAATGCGTACCGGGTGGCGGGTGATGGTGTCGCTGTGCCAGTGGTTGGCTATCTTGACGAAATGCTGTTTGCCCCGATCTTGCAACGTCGCAGCCTCGAAGCAGTTGCATGACCGCAGCGCAGTCGTATCGGGGCGGGGCGCTGAGTGCGTTGACCAATCAGATCGGCGTCTACGCCCTGTGCGATCTTGATCAAAACCCGATCTATGTGGGTCAATCTGTTGATGGTATTCGCACACGGGTACGCCGGCATCTGACCTCTGCAAGATCCGATGTGATCGCCAATCGCCAGATTGACGTCTGGGAGATTGCCTTTGTCTGGGCGTGGCCGGTGGCGACGAAAGCCGAGGTCGAGCCGTTGGAGCGGTCGATATTCGCGCATTACGACGCAAAACTGCCCTTGATGAACGGCAAGGCAATGATCGCGGCCCCTGGGGACGTGCCCTGGCCACAAAAACAGGTCGTGCAGGTGATCGAGGAAGAAGAGAGGCAATCGCGGCTGACGCCCTCCAACCGCCTTCCACGCCAGATCAAACAATATGATTTGCTGGTCGATTACATTTTGAATGTCAAAGAGGCACCGCACCTGAAACGGTCACTCGATGCACATTTTGAACGTATGGTGCGCTATCACCAGCGGTTCTTGTAAGCCGCTATTTCGTGAGATAGCGCACCAGCACGATATCCGGGATATGGCCGCGCAGTATCATGGTTGGCATGACATAGAACGGGGCTTCGCCTATCCCGAGCCGTTCGGCCAAGGCGAAGGTCGCCGGGTTAGACATGTCGTGAATCTTGAACTTGATGTCATAACGTTTTGATATATCGTCCAATTCCCGCTCTGCGTCCACACATGCAAGACAGTCCGGAGCAATGAACAGCGCGATGCTTGACCCGTCCAGAACCTCGGCGGACAGGTCGTTCAGCAATGCCAGATCGGCATCGGCCTCGTCGCGATAGGCTTCGGCCGCATAGTTCGGGCCGGCCATCGCATCCGCCGCCAGCTTTGGTTCATCCATCAGCAACGCGCGGACTTCGGCCCCGAACGCCGTGCGTTCGGCCTGTGTCATCGCTGAAAAGTCTGTCTGTGCGACGGCAGGAAACGCCATCGCACACAAAAGGAATGATAGACGCATTCAGTCGCGCTTTTCTTTCACAATCGCCTTCATCTGGTCATAGGGGACATAACCGCGAAGCATTTCGTCTTGCATGACAAATGTGGGTGTCCCTGTAATCTGCATGGCGTCTGCCAAGGCACGGGTCTTTTCGATCGCGTCGGTGACTTCCGGACTGTTCATCTTTTCGGTGATGGCGGCAGGATCCAGGCCAAAGCTTTCGGCAAGGCGCTTGAGAGATGTAGGGGTGATATCGCCGTTAAAGCTCATCAGCGCATCGTGCATGGATTTATAGGCCTCGTCACCGGCGACCACTTTTGTCGCGATTGCAAAGCGCGCGCCCAGCATTGATTGCTCGCCCAATATGGGCATCTCTTTGACGATGAAGCGAATATTGCCGTCGCCCTTGATCAACTTTTCCACTTCAGGGAAAGCCTTTTTGCAATAGCTGCACCGGTAATCCATGAATTCGACAATGGTGAAATCGCCTTCGGGGTTGCCCCCGACATATGAAAATCCGTCGTTGAAGATCGCGTCGGCATTTGCGGAAACCAGGGTGAAGTCAGCCTGCGCCTGTGCTTCGGCTTCGCGCTTTTGCAGCTGGCCTACGGCCTCCATGATGACCTCGGGGTTCTCCATCAGGTAAGAACGGACTTCGGCGCGGAACTGGGCGCGTTCGGCATCGGTCAATTCTTTCAGATCCATCGCAAGCGACGGCCCGGTCAGGGTAAAGGTCAAAAGGGCTAGGGCAATCAGCTTTTTCATATTTGGCTACTCACTGTTGGTTATGGATCTTGTGGACATACCGTCTGGAATGTCGTGCGCGATTTCAAGCCCTCATACAAGGGTTGACGGCACCGTTTGGGTGCGTTGAAAGGGCTTGGATAAACAGTAGGATTAAGCCGATGCGCATTTCAACCCGATCTCAGGTCGATCCCTTTATCGTGATGGATGTGATGCAAGCTGCCGCAGCCGCAGAGGCACAGGGCCGCCACATCATCCATATGGAAGTCGGCCAGCCGGGTACCGGTGCCCCCCGCGGCGCTGTGCGTGCTTTGTCGGATGCGATGAACGACGGGGCGCTCGGGTACACTGTGGCGCTCGGGTTGCCGGCGCTGCGGGCCCGGATCGCCCAGATGTACGGCACGTGGTACGATGTCGATCTGGATCCCAACAGGGTGGTCATAACGTCGGGGTCGTCGGCAGGATTTATTCTAGCGTTTACAGCGCTTTTCGACACGGGCGACAGGGTCGGCATCGGCGCACCGGGGTATCCCAGCTATCGCCAGATCCTCAAGGCGCTAGGACTGACCCCTGTCGATCTGCCCACGTCTTTGGACAACCGCCTGCAACCGGTCCCGACCGACTTTGCAGATATGGACCTTGGCGGGCTGCTGGTGGCGTCGCCCGGCAACCCGACCGGGACCATGCTGGATCATTCCGCTATGACCGCTCTGATAGATGCCACGCAAGCGCAAGGTGCGTCATTCATCTCTGACGAGATATATCACGGTATCGAGTATGAGAAAAAAGCCGTGACCGCCCTTGAGGTCAGTGATGACGTTTACGTTATCAATTCGTTTTCCAAGTATTTCTCGATGACCGGATGGCGTGTGGGATGGATGGTCGTTCCCGAAGACCACGTGCGCGTGGTAGAGAGAATCGCCCAGAACATGTTCATCTGCGCCCCTCACGCCAGTCAGGTGGCCGCCCTTGCCGCCATGGATTGCGAGGAGGAGCTCAAGGCCAACATGGAAGTGTACCAGGCCAATCGGGAATTGATGATCGACGGATTGCGAGAGGCCGGGTTTACCAGCTTCGCGCCACCAGATGGCGCGTTCTATGTCTATGCGGATGTATCGGACATTACCGATGACAGCCGCAAGCTCGCGCATGATATCCTCGAGAACGTCGGAGTCGCCGTTACGCCGGGGCTGGATTTCGACCCCGACAGGGGTCATAAGACGCTTCGTTTCAGCTATGCGCGCAGCACCGGTGACATTGCGCAGGGCATTGACCGGTTAAAGGCGTATATGGCGTCGCGCTGAAACACTGGCCCGAAGGAGGTGTTGGTGGTATAGACCGGCGCGAACACCTCGGTCAGAACGGTGATAGGCATGCGGTATCTTTCCCTTATTGCGGCGTTTTGTACGTTTGCGGTTCAAGCGTCCGCGCAGTCAGCGCAGGAATTGACGGCGCTTGCGCGTGTCGACCCCGCGACCAGCGCGATCTCGGACGGGTGGTTTGGCAAAACGACCCTCCGCCTTGGGTTGAGTCAGGGCGTACCGTTTCGGGTATTCTTGCTGATGGACCCGCCGCGTTTGGTGGTCGATTTTCGCGAAGCGGACTGGACGGGTGTCAAAGCATCCGATGTGCTGACGCAGCCGGGGCGCATTTCAGACCTGCGTTTCGGCCCGTTTCAACCCGGCTGGTCTCGGCTGGTTGCGGATCTGGCTGAACCGATGATCCCACGTGAGATCGGGATGCCGATCGACAAGGAATCGGGCAGGGCAACGCTGGAAATCACGTTGGAGAGCGCGGACGAAGAAACATTTGCCGAAGCATCGGGTGCCCCGGTCGATCCAAGCTGGACCATGGCGCTTGCAGCACCACCCAAGCCCAATTCGACCGACCCCCGTAAACGTTTTCGCGTCGTATTGGACCCGGGGCATGGTGGTATCGATCCGGGCGCAGAGCGCGACGGGGTCACGGAAAAGGACCTGATGTTGAGCTTTGCGCTGTCTCTGCGCGATATTTTGGTGCGCGACGGCATTGATGTGGTCATGACGCGCGATAGCGATGTCTTCGTGGCCTTGGAAAACCGGGTCGCATTCGCCCATCAAGCCGAGGGAAACCTGTTTATCTCGCTCCACGCAGATGTCTTGCAACAGGGCGGGGCGAAAGGTGCCACGGTTTATACGCTGTCAGACGAGGCCAGCGATACGGCCACGGAACATCTTGCTGCCCGGCACAATCGATCTGACATAATTGCAGGGGCGGACCTTACCGGATCTGACGACCAGGTGGCGGGAATTTTGCTTGATCTCGCGCGTCAAGAGACCGAACCCCGCTCCGTCGCCGCCGCCAAAGCGCTGACTGCTGGCATGAAGGCTGCAGGCGGCCCGATGAATCGTCACCCCATTCGCAATGCCGGTTTTTCGGTTCTCAAGTCAGCCGATATCCCGTCGGTCCTGATCGAAATCGGTTTCCTGAGCTCCGAACGTGATCTCAGCAATCTGCGCGACCCGATATGGCGGGCCGTCATGGTGTCGGCGATTGCCGATTCCATTGCCAAATGGCGCGATACTGATGCGGCATTGAAACCATTGATCCGACAATAGCGTTAACGGGATAGCCACGACGGTTCTGCGCGGTATATCGCCGTCATAATTCTGTATCGTGTTTTGACGATTCCACATGGGCCGCGTATAGATCGTGGTCAAACCCTCCTTGCAAGGAACTGCCTCTCGTGTTTCGTATAATTCTGTCCTTCTTCGGAGGTATCTTTACAACCCTTACCATGAGCATCGGCATGGTGGCCCTGACCATCGGTGCGGTGTTCTGGATGTATGGCCGCGATTTGCCCAGTCATGAATCCCTGGCGCAATACACACCCCCGACGATCAGCCGGATTTACTCCGGTCAGGGGCGCTTGATCGACGAATTCGCCAAGGAACGCAGGCTTTTCGCGCCGGCCAACACCATTCCCCCGCTTATCAAGCAGGCGTTTATCTCGGCGGAAGACAAGAATTTCTATACACACGAAGGTTATGATCTGCGCGGCATCGGTGCCGCAGCCATCGATGCCGTGCGCACCGGTGGCAAGGACGTCCGGGGTGCGTCCACGATCACGCAGCAGGTGATGAAAAACTTTCTGCTTTCGGGCGACCGCAGGGCCGAACGCAAGATCAAGGAAATCATCCTCGCTGCACGGCTCGAGGAAAGTTTGCCGAAAGAAAAAATTCTCGAACTTTATCTGAATGAAATTTTTCTGGGGCAGAACTCGTATGGGGTAGCAGCGGCATCTCAGACTTATTTCAACAAGACCCTTTCCGAACTAGCCCCGCACGAGGCCGCTTTTCTGGCGTCTTTACCCAAGGCCCCGTCAGACTATCACCCCGTGCGCCGCAAGGAACGCCTGTTGCAACGGCGTAACTTTGTCCTGCGCGAGATGAAGGAAAACGGGTACATCAGCCAGGCTGTCTATGAAACCGAAGTCGCGCAGCCTTTGCGGTCCGTGCAGAACGGTGACTTTGAAAGCTTCAAGGCCGAACTGCCGCCGCGTGACTATTTTACCGATGAAATCCGTCGTCAATTGTCCGAAAACTTTGGCGAGGGCGAATTTTTCACCGGGGGTCTTACTGTGCGCGCCACCATCGACAACGAGATGCAGCCGATCGCGGCGCAATCGTTGCAACAGCAGTTGGAAGAATACGACCGCAGCATCGGTATTTGGCGCGGCACAGGAAAGACCATCGCCGCAGAAAAGTTGACCAGCGAAGCAAGCTGGCGCGAAGCGCTCTCCGGCGTGCGTGTCCCGCGCGACGTGGAGCTGGACAGCCCGTGGCTTCCTGCCGTGGTGCTGGGCTTGCAGGACGGTGGTGCCCGGATCGGTATCGAAGGCGTCGACGAAACGGCTGAGGGAAACTTTGTCCCCGCAGAGGATGTGACGTGGGCCCGAAAGCGGCTGGACAACGGCAAACTGGGCGGTCGCGCTCAGGTGGCGGGCGATTTGCTCGAGGTCGGCGATGTCGTCCTTGTGCGACGCATGACTAGTGACAGTGATGGGTCGTTTATCCGCTGGACGCTGCGCCAGATTCCCGAAGTGCAGGGCGGCTTTGTCGCGATGGACGTAAACACCGGGCGCGTGATCTCGATGCAGGGTGGGTTTTCCTACCAGGCATCCGTGTTCAACCGTGCCACCCAGGCCAAGCGGCAGCCTGGTTCCAGCTTCAAGCCTTTTGTGTATGCCGCTGCTCTCGATAGCGGGTACACGCCGGCCACAATCGTTGTGGACGCGCCGATTGAAATCGATACGCCGCAGGGGATGTGGCGCCCACGTAACTCCTCTAACAAGTTTTACGGGCCGACGCCGCTGCGCACCGGGATCGAACAATCGCGTAACCTGATGACAGTGCGTCTTGCCCAGGAAGTCGGTATGGACGTTATCGGCGATTATGCCGAGCGTTTCGGGGTCTATGACAATCTTGCACCCGTTTTGGCCAATGCTCTGGGGTCTCAGGAAACCACCCTGTACCAGATGGTGTCGGCTTATGCGATGTTTGCCAACGGCGGTGAACGCGTGCAACCTACCTTGGTGGACCGTGTACAGGACCGCTATGGGCGGACAGTGTACAAGCACGATCAGCGCATATGTAACGATTGCCAACTGCCCACACTCGCGCCAGGCGTCGGGCCGCGTATCATCTCGAACCGCGAACGCGTCATGGACCCGATCACTGCCTACCAGTTGACCTCCATGATGAAAGGCGTTGTTGATCGGGGAACCGCCCGCGGGGCAGTGAACCTGCCTGTGCCGATCGCAGGCAAGACCGGAACGACCAATGATGCCAAAGACGTTTGGTTCATCGGCTTCTCCAGCAACATCGTTGCCGGGTGCTATATCGGTTTTGACAATCCGCGGTCTTTGGGCAAGCGCGCCTATGGGGCGGGCATGTGCGGGCCAGTGTTTCAGCGCTTCATGACCGAGGCCATCAAGAAATTCGGTGGCGGGCCGTTTGAAGTGCCCCCCGGCGGACGATTTATCAATATCGACCGTTTCAATGGTTCGCGCCTTTCCGACAGTGCCGCAGGCCCGAACGTTGTTGCCGAATATTTCCGTGATGGCGAAGAGCCACTGTTCGGGATCACTTTCGATGGTGGTTTTGCGATGGGTGCTGACCTGCCGCTGATGGATGAGCTGAATGGCTCGGGCGCACGCGAAGTCATTACCTCGACCGGTAAAAAAGCCCGAGTGGGGCCGAAGGCCAGCTTTGGCACGATCAGCTCCGGCGGGCTTTACTGACGGTTTTCTATTTTTGGCTAGCGCTTGCCCAGGTGGCGGCGCTGGTCTATTTGATACGCGGCCCCGGTATGACGGGGCCGCACTCTATTTAAAGGCAGAAAAGAATGCGCGCAGAGGCACAGAATACAGCAGATCAGATCACTAAATCTCTAGAACTGCTGGCACAGCGTTTGAACGTCGAAACCGCACCTTATCGCTTGGAAGAATTCAATGCGCGTGTTGAATCGCCGACGCTTTGGGATGACCCCGATGCGGCGCAAAAGCTGATGCGCGACCGTCAGGCACTGGTGGATTCCATCACCACCTACGAGACCATCAAGCAAGAGCTCGCGGACAATATTGAACTTATCGAATTGGGCGAGATCGAAGATGACGCCGAAGTGGTCAGTGAAGCCGAAGAGGCATTGAAAAAACTGGCCAAAACGGCGGCCCAGAAAGAGCTTGAGGCGCTGCTGGACGGCGAAGCGGACGGCAATGATACCTTCCTTGAAATCAACGCAGGTGCCGGCGGTACCGAAAGTTGTGACTGGGCAAATATGCTGTCGCGCATGTACGTTCGATGGGCTGAAAAGAAGGGCTATAAGGTTGAACTACAGTCCGAAAGCCCGGGTGAAGAAGCCGGCATAAAATCGGCGACCTACAAGATCAGCGGGCTCAACGCGTATGGATGGTTGAAATCGGAGTCCGGCGTTCACCGTCTTGTCAGAATCAGCCCTTTTGATTCCGCTGCAAAGCGCCACACTTCGTTTACCTCGATTTGGGTTTATCCGGTCGTAGATGACAACATCGATATCGAGGTGAACCCAAGCGATATCCGCGTCGATACCTATAGGTCATCAGGGGCGGGGGGGCAGCACGTCAACACCACGGATTCTGCCGTTCGCATCACCCACCATCCCACCGGTATCGTGGTCACGAGCTCTGAAAAATCGCAGCACCAAAACCGTGACATCGCAATGAAGGCACTGAAATCCCGATTGTATCAGATGGAACTTGACCGCCGGAATGCGGCCATCAACGAAGCCCATGAAAATAAAGGCGATGCCGGGTGGGGTAACCAGATCAGATCATATGTCTTGCAGCCCTATCAAATGGTGAAGGACTTGCGGACGAATTACGAAACCTCGGACACCAAAGGTGTTCTGGACGGTGATTTGGATGGCTTGATGGGGGCTGCGCTGGCGTTGGCGGTATCCGGGAAAAGCCGCGCTGAGGCCCAGGAAGGGTGACGGCTTTCCGGTAACTGCGCTTTTGCACCACCAGGGTCTTGTATACTTACCCGTCCTTGCGTCTGATGGGCGCAAATGGAGGGTGCATTGATGAATTTACTGGACATGGGTGCGTTGGCGCAATCGGAAGCGCTGGCAAACCGCAGCCTGAGCGCGGTGGAGCTTATGGAGGCTACACTAGATCGGATCGAGGCGGTCAACGGACGTGTGAACGCGATCGTATCCATGGTAGCGCGCGATGTTCTGCTGGATCAGGCGAGGGCGGCGGATGCGGGACGACGTCGCGGGTGGCTGCACGGTATCCCGATAGCGATCAAGGATCTTTCCGACGCCAAAGGCTTGCCAACGTCGAAAGGTTCGCCGCTTTTCGCCGGCAGCATTGCGGAAAACGACAGCCTGTTCGTTGCGCGGATCAAAGCCGCGGGCGCGATTGTCATCGGAAAGACCAACACGCCGGAATTCGGTTTGGGCAGTCACACATTCAACCCGGTGCATGGCGCAACACGCAACCCATATGACCTGAGCCGGTCAGCGGGTGGCTCTTCGGGGGGGGCGGCTGCGGCGTTGGCATCCGGTATGCTGAGCATCGCAGACGGGTCGGATATGATGGGCAGCCTTCGCAACCCGGCTGGTTGGAACAACGTCTACGGCATGCGCCCCAGCTGGGGCACCGTGCCTGCCGAACCCGAGGGGGATATGTATCTGCATCAGCTCGCGACGTCGGGGCCGATGGCCCGAAACCCGCGCGATTTGGCGGCATTGCTTGACACCATGACTGGAGCGGACCCCTGCCAGCCGCTGGGACGGACCCCATCAGCAAGTTTGCATGCGTTGAACTCCATGCCTCACCGGCTGAAACTGGGTTGGTTGGGGGATTGGAACGGAGCGTTCCCGGTCGCTGACGGAATACTGGATTTGTGTTCTGACGCCTTGTCGGGTTTTGAAGAACTGGGCCACAGGGTCGAGGATACAGAAGCCCCGTTCGACGCCGAAACGATGTGGGAAAGCTGGATAACCTTGCGGTCCTTTTCCGTAGCCTCTGGTCTGGAATCAGTCTTTAACAATCCCGACCAGCGCAAACATCTGAAAAAATCCGCCCAGTGGGAGATCGAACGCGGGTTAGCGTTTTCGGCGATGCAAGTCCATAACGCCAGCGTCGTGCGGTCGCAATGGTTTCGCCGTGCGGCCGCTCTTTTCGATACTGTTGATGTGCTGGTTCTGCCCTCGGCACAGCTTTGGCCATTTGCGGTTGATCAGGAATACCCTGCCGAAATTTCCGGTCGGCAGATGGATACCTATCACCGCTGGATGCAAGTGGTTGTTCCGGCAGGGCTAATCGGGCTACCGGTCGTCAACATTCCGGCTGGTTTCAACAAAAACGGTTTGCCCGGAGGTATCCAGCTTATCGGCCGTCAGGGCAGTGACACGCTTTTGTTGCAACTCGCCCAGGAATGGCATGACGCGACGAATTGGCCCGGTCAGCGCCACCCTGATCTAAGCTAGGCGGCGCGAGCAGCCACGCCTGACCGGGCGGTTGGGCGTGGCAGACAGGTCAGAGTTCGGGTAGCTGTTCACGCGAACTGAACATCAGGGCGGAGCAGGCGTCGGTGGAACGGTGCAAGCTGGTCTATCGTGTAAAAACCTTTGGCTCTGGCAGCTTGCAACACTGACGACGTGTTTTGCGGTATGTATTCATAAACCAGCCGGGTTACGCGCAGATCAACCGGGCTTTCCGGTACAGTCCGGGTAATGTATCCGACCCAAAAGTTGTTGTCGAATGACGCCACGCGGTGAAGGTAGTTGAACGACGACGTCATCGCACGTTTGCGCGAGGCGATGATCGCGATCCCTTCCTCTTGTTGCAAAATGATACCTCGAAATTCGCGAACTTCGCGTGTCGTCGGCAAGCTTTGCATCCGCACGGCCGTACTGGTTTCGTAGCCTTTCAAAAAGGTGTTTTGATCTTCTCGAAACACAAAAACCAGGCCGATGATAAAAAGATCTGGTTCGATAAAGCTTCGACGTGAGAATTTGTAAAACCCGCTGGGGAACACGTCCTCGGGCAGGCGACGTCTGCCGGAAACGAAATAATCGTTCACAAATGGCGCGAGCGAGCTGTACGAACTTTCGGATTCTTCGGTGGCCAACGGTTCAAGCAAGATACGCGCATCCACCTTGAAGAAATCGCATATGCGCGCCAAGACATCAGGCCTTGGAAAACTCTCGCCTGACAGATAGCGATTAAATTGTGTGCGGTTAATGCCAAGTTCAAGCGCCAAGGCAGTGACAGATTCATAATCCTTGGACAGCACCGATAAATTCGCACCGAATATGTTTCTGATCTCGGCGGGGGTATTCATGTGACGCTTTCAATTGCAGATAGCATAATTCAAACCTTCTCGGATTCGACCTACTTTGCAAGCTCATTGATGAAGCATCTGCCGGATGTGACGCTAACTAGCGTCAAATTGCAACCCAGGTGACACAAAATCAAATTGTAACAATATCGACAAACTGTTGAAATGCCGCAATTATATTTACAAATTCGGAATTTTTTTTGAGGAGCCGCACAAATGTACGGAGTGGTTATTTGGAGTAGCGTCAAAGAAAAGAAAGCGGTTTTCTGGTGTGAAGATCACGGCGATCTTGTCTTTTTTCACAACCAAGAGGCTGTGGATGAAAATGCCGAACCCATGTTTGGTGCGGGGGACCTTGTTCAGTTCGACGTGTATCTTGATGCCAAAGTACGCAAAGCACGCAATCCTAAGTTGATCCGTGAAAAAGCCAATCTGGAATTGACCGAGAAGCTGCGCCATCACGGCACTCTGTCACGCGCTGTTGAAAGACGCGGCCAGGTTCTTCACTTCTCGGCCCAGCCTCCGGTGCCGACGCTCTCTGCCCAGATAAAGCACGCCTAAGCGGCCTAATTCCCGCGTGACAGCGCCGCGACCCCCGTACGCGCGACATCGGTTAACCCCAAGGGGCGCATCAAATCGGCAAAAGCGTCAATTTTATCCGGCGCACCGGTGATTTCAAAAACGAACGTTTCCAAAGTGCTGTCAACGACGTTGGCGCGAAAAATGTCGGCAAGACGCAACGCTTCGACCCGCTTGTCGCCTGTACCATTTACCTTGAACATCGCCAGTTCACGTTCAACCGAAGGACCTTCGACGGTAAGGTCATGGACCTCGTGCACCGGCACAATCCTCCCCAGCTGCGCCTTGATCTGCTCGATCACCTGCGGCGTGCCCGAGGTAACGATGGTGATGCGGCTGAGGTGACCGGTGTGGTCGACCTCTGCCACGGTAAGGCTGTCGATGTTGTATCCACGGCCCGAAAACAGACCGATGACGCGCGCCAGTACACCGGGTTCGTTTTCGACCAGTACGGCCAGCGTGTGACGTTCGATCACATCCGAGAAATTGGGACGTAGGTTATAGGCGGAATGGCTGTTGGAGCCTTTTTTGATCTTTAGGGCTGACATGACACTGTCCTTCTAAGATTTGTTCAATCTCGGCGCGCGACCCCGCGCCGATGTGTTTCCTTGTGCCGTTCGCGGCTTAGACCAAGACCGATCCCTTGGCGTCGATCACACCCTGTGTATCGACACCGGCCAGCATCATGTCGTTATGCGCTTTGCCCGACGGGATCATCGGGAAGCAGTTTTCGTGTTTTTCCACCAGACAGTCAAAGATCACCGGCCCGTCATACTCCAGCATCTCCATGATCGCGTCGTCCAGATCGTCGGGGTCCGAACAGATGATACCCTTGGCCCCGAAGGCTTCGGCAAGCTTGACGAAATCGGGCAGGGATTCAGACCAGCTTTGCGAATAACGTTCGCCGTGCAGCAGCTCTTGCCACTGGCGGACCATGCCGAGGCGTTCGTTGTTCAGAATGAACTGTTTCACCGGCAGGCCGTACTGCATCGCGGTGCCCATCTCCTGCATGTTCATCAGCCAGGATGCTTCGCCGGCAACGTTGATGACCAACGCGTCAGGATGCGCCATTTGCACGCCGATAGACGCAGGGAAGCCATAGCCCATTGTCCCCAGCCCACCAGAGGTCATCCAGCGGTTCGGATCTTCAAACCCGAGGTATTGCGCCGCCCACATCTGGTGCTGGCCGACTTCGGTTGTAATGTAACGGTCGTATTTCTTGGTCAGCGCCTCAAGCCGAGAGAGCGCGTATTGCGGTTTGATGATCTTGCCGCTTTGCTCGAACTTCAGACAATCTACCGCACGCCATTGTTCGATTTGCTTCCACCATTTTCCAACGGCTTCCGAATTCGTCTTGCGGCCGCGCGATTTCCAGACCTTCAGCAGGTCTTCAAGCACATGGCCTACGTCGCCAACGATGGGGATATCGACGCGGATGATCTTGTTGATCGACGACGGGTCGATGTCGATATGCGCTTTCTTCGATTTCGGGCTGAACATGTCGACAACGCCGGTGATCCGGTCGTCGAAACGTGCGCCGATGTTGATCATCAGATCGCAGTCGTGCATCGCCATGTTCGCCTCGTAAAGCCCGTGCATCCCCAGCATTCCCAGCCATTTGTCACCCGACGCCGGATAAGCGCCAAGCCCCATCAGGGTAGAGGTGATCGGAAAGCCCGTTCCATCGACCAGTTCACGCAAAAGCTGCGAAGCCGCAGGGCCGGAGTTGATGACGCCGCCGCCGGTGTAAAAAACCGGGCGTTTGGCATTTTCGATCGCCGAAACCAATTCGGTGATCTCTTCCATGTCGCCTTTTACCGGCGGCTGATAATGCGACGTCGATGGTTTCTTAGGGGTATAGGTGCCGGTCGCGAACTGCACGTCTTTGGGGATGTCTACCAGAACCGGGCCGGGGCGACCGCTGGTGGCCACGTGAAACGCTTCGTGCAGGACGCCGCCCAGCTTGTCGGTATCTTTGACAAGCCAGTTGTGCTTGGTGCAGGGGCGGGTGATGCCCACGGTATCGGCCTCTTGAAACGCGTCAGAGCCAATCATGAAGGTCGGCACCTGGCCCGTCAGAACAACCAGCGGAATGGAGTCGAGCAAGGCATCCGTCAGGCCGGTCACCGCATTGGTGGCACCCGGGCCCGAGGTTACAAGAACAACGCCCGGTTTTCCGGTCGAGCGCGCATAGCCTTCGGCGGCATGCACCGCGCCCTGTTCGTGACGAACCAACACGTGTTTGATACTGTTTTGCTGAAACACCTCGTCATAGATCGGTAGCACCGCGCCGCCGGGATAGCCAAATACGGTATCGACACCCTGATCAATCAGGGCTTGAACGATCATCTTCGCTCC
>TARA_R110000787_G_scaffold16622_71_pt1 | contig 20673 bp, 18 predicted proteins | sample TARA_R110000787 | Tara Oceans TARA_R110000787 (sample SAMEA4397920) | marine metagenome | biome: Polar Biome; feature: [DCM] deep chlorophyll maximum layer (ENVO:01000326); material: water (ENVO:00002006), including particulate matter (ENVO:01000060) such as... | depth 35 m | reverse complement strand
CCCGTACCGGTTCCGCCGCCTCCGTTATTTTACAGCCGTCGTTCGATGGCGTTCCAGACCAGCGCCGACAGATCGACATTGTCATATCGGTCGATTTCCTGAATGCCGGTCGGTGAGGTCACATTGATCTCGGTCAGATTGCCACCAATCACATCAATGCCGACAAAAATCTGCCCCTGTTCCCGCAGGACCGGGCCGATAGCCTCACAGATTTCCTTGTCACGTTTGCTCAGTCCGGCCTGAACCGGCCGGCCGCCAACATGCATGTTTGAACGTGCCTCGCCTTCTGCCGGGATACGATCGATCGCACCAACCGCCTCCCCGTCAACCAGAATGATGCGCTTGTCGCCCTTGCGGACATCCGGCAGATACTGCTGGGCCATTACCGGCTCGCGGGAGTTGCCTTCAAACATTTCCAGCAGGGAAATCAGGTTCTCGTCACCCGGTTTCAGATGGAAGACCCCGGCCCCGCCATTCCCGAACAGCGGCTTGACGATGATGTCCTTGTATTCCTCGCGGAACGCAATGATGTCGGCGCGGTTGCGGCTGATCAGCGTCGGCGGCATCAGCTCCGGGAACAGGGTTACGAACAGTTTCTCCGGTGCATTTCGAACCGATACCGGGTCGTTGACCACCAGGGTTTTCGGATGGATATGCTCAAGAATATGGGTCGCCGTAATGTAGGACATGTCGAATGGCGGATCCTGACGCATCAGGATGACATCGAAGGTCGACAGATCGACAATCTCAGTCTCGCCCAGACTGTAATGATTGCCCGCCTCCCGGCGAAGCGTCATCGCCTGACCGCGTGCGGTAACCTTGCCATCCCGCCAGGAGATGTCGAAGGGATGATAGTGAAACAGCGAATAGCCGCGCTTCTGCGCTTCGAGAGCCAGAGCGAAAGTGGAATCGCCGTTGATATCGACGGTCCAGATAGGGTCCATCTGGATGGCGACGGATTTTGTCATTTGGGTTCAAGCCTTACCGGTGGTGTTACCGGTTAATGTAGCCGCGCCCGCAATTCGTGCAAGAGAACCGATGCCCGATAGCGTGCATCATCCGTATCAACCCGCAGCAGATAGCATTCCAGCGAGGCAATCGCGGAGGGAATATCACCGACGCGGGCCTGCATCAGTCCGGCCTCGCGCCAGAGCGTCTGCTCATCCGGCGCAAAGGCCAGCATGCTCTGCACTACCTTCAGGGCTTCTTCAATATGTCCGTTCTGCAACAGCCGCAGTTTCACATTGTTCTGCAGCCGCAACAGGATCTGCCGGTCATCAACGGTACGGTAATGGTCGGGGTGCAGTTCAGCCCCCGGCCCGGACAGAGCCTTCAGCAGGTTCCGCAGATCGGGCGTGCGCAACAGCTTGCCGCCATTGAACGGGTCAACAATCAGACGTTCTCCGTCCTTTTCGACGCGAACCAGAAAATGACCCGGGAAATTCAGCCCTGCCGCCTGATATCCGGCGCCCCGTGCCGCATGGATATAGAGGATACCCAGAGATACGGGCAGACCGCATTTGCGGTCCATGACGCGCATCAGATTGGCGTTCTGCAGATCATCATAGGTACGTTCATCACCCCGGTAGTTTTCTTCACGGAACAGAACATCATTTACAGCAGCGATAACCTGAACGGCGCCCGGATCATCATTGCTCAGGAGTTGTTCACCCGTGCGGGTTGCCAGAAGGTCGAGCAGACGACGGTAGCGATCCAGTCCGACACCCGGCCGGTCCAGCGCAGCCAGCAGCAAGGCAGCCTCGCCAAGGTCGAAGCGAACGCCGTCACCGGAGGCAAAGGCACCAAGTGCCTCATGTATCTGTATGCTGTCGGTCACTGGGCCGTTCGCTCGGCAGACTGTGTGCCCCGGGGCAGGTTGATGTGATTGACGACCTTCGTCACCCCTTCAATATTCCGGGCGTGATTGAGGGCAACATCCAGTTCTTTCTGTGACCGGCCTATGCCGAACAGATAAACCACACCATTCACCGTTTCGATCGTGTAGTTGATATTGCGGACATCACGGTCGAACAGCAGCTTCGTTTCAAGCTGGGTACTGATCCAGCCATCCCTGGCCGAATCCAGAACGCTGAAATCCTCGACAACCTGCGTCTCGTTGATGACCTCGCGAACGCCATCAACCTTCCAGACCAGCGCACCGGCAGCATCCCGTTTTTCGGTTTTGTCGACAACGCCGGTAATCAGAACCCGGCCGTCATGAACCTCACGTGAGAGTTTTGCGACCATCACATGATCGTACTTGAACCACTGATCGAAAATATCCAGTGAGATTTTTGAATCAGTTGCTGCAGTTTCAATGCCGCGTTCCTGCTGGGAGTAAACACCCGCCGTTGCACCAACCCCCAGCGCTGCGCCAATCGGCGTACAGGCAGTAGCCAGCGACAACATCAGGAACGAGAACCCGGCTTTCGCAAAACAGTCCGCCCGGAGCATCAGATGTTTCATTTCATTAAGACCCTGAATCGTTAATCATGGCAGCCGGTTTTCACCAGTTTCCGGATGAAACGCGGCAACGGTATGGCAAGGCCACCCCAGTTCAGCAGTCAGAATGACGTCAAAGCGTAAACAAAATGCTGCGAAATGCGGGCGTCTCGAAATAAACCAGCCTGCGGCCCGGATAATGCGCTGTTGCTGGCGCGGGCTGACAGCCGCAAGCCCGATCGCCGAATCTGTTCTGTGTTTGACCTCGACGAAAGCCAGCAGCCTGCCCCGCCGGGCAATAATATCGATTTCCCCGGCCGGGGTCCGACATCTGCGGGCAAGAATGCGATACCCCTTGAAGCGCAGGAACCAGGCAGCAATCCACTCTGCCCGCCGTCCAGCCCGTTCCGAGCGCCGCCGGCTACGCCGGTTCAACGGCCTTTCTGCAGATCCAGCGCCCGGCGATAGACTTCCTTGCGGGGCAGACCTGTCAGCTCCACCACTTCATCAACCGCATCCCGCAAACTGGCAGAAGCCAGCGCTTCGGTCAGGGCTTCATCAAGATCAATGACGTCTGTGGTATCGTCCGCGACGGGCGGGCCGACGACCACAACGATCTCTCCCTTCGGCGGCCCCTCGGAATCATAATGAGCGATCAGTTCGTCCAGCGAGCCACGCCGGACCTCTTCAAATTTTTTGGTCAGTTCCCGGGCAACAGCAGCAGAACGTGGTCCCAGCGCCTCACGCATATCGGCAAGCGATGCCGCCAGCCGCCGCGCAGATTCAAAGAATATCAGGGTTGCCGGAACCGCAGCCAGTTCTGCAAACCAGCTGATTCGGGCATTGGTCTTTGACGGAGCAAATCCGGCAAACAGAAACCGGTCACTGGGCAGGCCGGACAAGGCCAGTGCCGTGGTTGGCGCAGAAGCACCCGGCAGGACCGTTACATTAAGGCCACGTTCCACCGCTTCACCGACCAGCCGGTATCCGGGGTCCGAGACCAGCGGCATCCCGGCATCACTGACCAGCGCCAAAGCCTCCCCGGATTCAAGCCGGGCCATCAGCTTTGGACGGACGGCCTGGGCATTATGTTCATGATAGGCCTGCATCGGTCGCTTCAGGCCATGCAATGTGAACAGTTTGCCGGTGACGCGGGTATCCTCGCAAACCACCAGATCGGCGGCACCCAGCACTTCCAGCGCCCGCAGGGTGATGTCTGCCGCGTTTCCGATCGGGGTCGCGACAATATACAGACCGGGATCAATGGACCGCGTTGCATCGGTTTTATCAGCTCTGGCCATAATTTCGCCCTGTCCTTCCGGTTTACTTCCCATAACGCCATCGCTACCTTGCATCCGCCCGTGAACCAGGAGGGATTGCCCGTGCATCGCAGGTCTTTCCGACAGCCAGCTTATTCCGGCCTCAGAGCCGGTTTTATCCTCGCCGCCCTTAGTCTTGGGTTAATGGCCTGTGCCCAGGATAACGGGCGCATCCCCGAAGGCGACGCCATTGCCAAACCGACTGTCCCCGCGACGCCGGAGGATACGGGTGCCACGACCGTGACACCACAGCAAGCTGCCCGTCCGCGTAGCGGCTATCAGGTTCCCGAAGGGTTCGACTCACGGCTGGACGCAGGCCCGGACAGCACGTCGCCTGAAACCCCGCAACCACCCACGACTTTTATCGACAGCAGTGACGAGGGCAAGGTTCGAGTCGCCCTGCTGCTGCCGCTGACCGGTGATGCGGAGACCATTGGCAAAGCAATGATGAACATTGCAACCCTGGCCGTCTTCGACCTCGCCGATGACCGCTTTGACCTGCGACCGCTGGATACACAGGGCACACCGGCTGGCGCACGGGCTGCTGCTGAGCGCGCCGTCTCGGAAGGTGCCCAGCTGATCCTTGGCCCCCTGTTTTCAGAATCCTTTGCGGCCGTCACACCGGTTGCGCGGGCCGCCGGCATAAATGTCATCGGCTTTACCAATGACCTGAATGTTGCCGGGCCGGGTGCCTATGTCATGGGTTTCACCCCGGAACAGCAGATTGACCGGGTTGTTGCCGCTGGTCTGGAAAGCGGCGCCCGGCGCTATGCGGCCCTGCTGCCAAGCAACGCCTATGGCCAGCGTATTGCCCAGTCACTTCGGTCAGCCGTCGCCTATCGTGGTGGCGAAACCGGCGATGTCGTCTTTTATGACCCCGCCGCCGAGGATATCAGCGGTATCGTCCGACAACTGGCAGATTACGACCAGCGCGCTGCAGAACTGAAAAAACAGCGCCGGGAACTGGCCGGGAAAACCGATTCCCTGTCAAAATCGGTCCTGAGACGGCTGGAGAATCTGGATACGGTCGGTGACCCGGATTTCGATGCCATCATTCTGGCAGAAGGCGGCGGGCGCCAGCGGGCCATTGCGGCGCTGCTGCCCTTCTATGACATTGATCCGGGCCGGGTCCGGGTGATGGGTACCTTCCTGTGGGATCAGGATCCGTCAATCGGCACTGAGCCGGCACTAACAGGCGGCTGGTTTGCCGCACCTGAACCGGCAGGCCGTGAAGATATCTGGCGAAGCTACCGCGACGTTTTTGGCACCACGCCGCCACGTCTGGCTTCTCTGGCTTATGATGCCGCCGCACTGGCCGCTGTACTGGCACAGGGCGAGGGCGGTCCCAGATTCGACAGCGACACCCTGACCACCCCAACCGGATTTCAGGGTACAGACGGCTTGTTCCGGTTCCGCCCGGATGGCCAGTCAGAGCGCGGCCTGGCCGTTCTCGAACTGACGCGGGCCCAGCCTACGGTCGTTTCGCCTGCCCCGCGCACCTTCAGTGATGCCATCAATTAGCGCCTGGAACTCACCTCCGCATAACAAAAACGAATACCCTCCTGAGAAATTGGTATTTGTTGTAATACGATAAACAGCGTTAACCTCTCTTTGTGGCTGGCAGTCTGTCCGTGTTCTGCGGCGAAACTGCTTTAGCCTGATCATTTTGAGGGAGAGTTTCTATGCGCATGAAAACAGCCTTGGTTTCATTCATTGCCGCTGCCACGCTTGGGGCCGTTACGGCCAGTGCGGCAGACATCACCATGCGACTGCACACGCTGGTCAAGTCACCGCATCCGTACAACGACATGGCGGATTCTTTCAAGAAAGAGGTCGAAGCCAAAAGCGGAGGATCGCTCAAGGTTAAGATCTTTGATTCCGGCACGCTTGGCAAAGACCCTGCCGTTCTTGGCGAAATGAAACTGGGCACGGTCGATCTGATTATCGGCTCCAGCAGTAACGCCGTGAAGCAGGTTCCGGAATATCAGGTTTTCAGCCTGCCATACCTCTATCCCGGCTTTGACTCACTGATGAAGTCCGTTGCCCCCGGATCACCGGTATTTGAATATTATGAAACGGTTTATGCGAACCGTGATCTCGGCATCAAGCTGCTGTCCATGGGCGCTTCCGGCAATCGTCACATGTCGAACGCCAAGGGCCCGGTGAACAGCGTTGCCGATATTCAGGGCATGAAAATGCGCACCCCGCCGTCACCAATGATTGCGAAAACATGGGAAGCGCTTGGCACACAGCCGGTATCGGTCGCCTGGACGGAGCTTTACGCTGCCATTCAGACCGGTGTCGCCGATGGTCTGGAAAGCTCGATTGCCGGTTACAAGGGTTCCAAGCTCTATGAAGTTGCCCCTTATCTGGCACTGACCGGGCATACCATTCAGGTCAATCACTTCTCGGTTTCCAACAAGACCTGGGACAAGCTGTCGGACGAGCAGAAGAAGATCGTCAGCGATGCCGCCATTGCCTCACAGGATTATGGCGTCGCCAAAACCCGGGAATATGAAGATGCCTTCATCAAGTCCCTGCAGTCAGAAAACGGCGTCACCGTTACCCGTCCGGATACAGCAGAGTTCATCTCGAAGCTGTCTGCGGTACAGGACACGCTGGCAACCGAACTGAAGCTGGCCGAGCCGTTCGCCATTATCAAAGCGAACCGCTGAGCACCTGCTGCCGGGCGCTCCCCATCGCGTCCGGCAGCATCTTTTTGAATACCGAACTGTAAACCGGCGCCCGTCAGGGCGCAGCACAACCGGTGTAGCTGATGATGAATGCCATACGCACACTCAACCGCAGGCTCGACAAGGCGCTGCAGATGCTGCTTGCGGTGATGTTTGCCTACATGATTTTCGTGGTCTTTCTGCAGGTCTTCAGCCGCAATGTGCTGGAGGTGTCGTTCATCGGCATTCTGGATATCGCCCAGTTGCTGTTTTCCTGGAGCATTTTCCTCGGCGCTGCTGTCGCACTGCGCTGGGATACCCATTACAATCTCGACCTGATCCCGGCTCACTGGCACAAGACCAATGTGCTGCTGAAAGCCTTCGGGCATTCCGCGTCGCTGGTCGTCGTCTATGTTCTCGCCGTTCACGGCTATGACTTCACCATCAACAGTTCCAGCCAGGAAATCCCTTCATTACAGATCAGCGGACTATGGCTGTTTCTGCCGATCCCGCTTGGCGGTATCGCCATGGGCCTGTTCCTGATCGAAATGATTCCTGACGAGATCAGACAATTGCGCGCCGAAAGCGACGCACGTAAGGCAGCCAGTTCATGAACCCTCTCGTCCTTCTTCTCAGCAGCTTTTTTGTTCTGATCGCGCTGCGGGTCAATATCGGTTTCTCGCTGATGCTGTCCTCTGTCATCGTCATGCTGCATGAAGACCTGCCGCTGACGTCGGTGATTAATCAGATGTACGCCAACATCGATTCCTTTCCGCTGCTGGCCGTCCCCTTCTTCATGTTTCTTGGCCGGATACTGAATTCCGGTGGCATCACCGAGCGCCTGCTGAAGGTTGCTGATGTGACTGTCGGTCATGTCCGTGGCGGGCTTGGCCATGTCAATGTGCTGGTCTCCATGGTTTTTGCCAGTCTGTCGGGTTCGGCAGCTGCGGATACGGCCAGTGTCGGCTCCATCCTGATACCGGCGATGAAGAAAGCCGGTTATAATCCGGCCTTTGCTGTTGCCCTGACTGCTGCCTCTTCGACTCTCGGCGTGATCATCCCGCCAAGCATTATCCTGATCATCTACGGTGCTTTCGGAAATGTCTCCATCGGCGCACTGTTTCTGGGCGGGGTCGTTCCGGGAATCCTGATCGGCCTGTTCATGATGGCCTATACCTATGTGCTGGCCATTCGCCATGGCTATCCGGCTTCCGGACGGTCATCACTGAAAGAAGTCGGCGTCACGCTGCTGCGTGCTGCTCCGCCCTTGCTGATCCCGGTCATGGTGCTGGGCGGTGTGGTCGGCGGCATCTTCACCCCGACAGAGGCTGCCATATCTGCGGTCATCTGGGCGCTGATACTGGTCTTCATCGTTTACCGGGATGTCCCGATCCGTAACCTGCCGGAAATGCTGGCAAAATCTGCCGTCGATTTTTCGGTGCCCCTGTTCACCGTCGCCGCCGCCGGCATTTTTGGCTGGCTGATTTCCTATCTCGGTGCCGCTGATCTGGTCGTGGAATTCATTCTCTCCGTCTCCCGCGACCCTATTGCCATCATGCTGATGCTGATCGTCTTCCTGCTGTTGATCGGCACGGTCCTGAATCCCATCTCTGCCGTACTGATTTTTCTGCCGATCATTCAGGCCCTTGGCGATATCGCCAGCATGAATCCGGTTCATCTCGGCGTTCTCACGACCATCACCCTGTCCGTCGGGCTGGTGACACCGCCCTATGGTATCTGCCTGCTGATCGCCAGCCAGATCGGCGAAGTCAGGGTCATAGACGCCATCGTCGCAATCCTGCCGATCATCCTGCTGGTGGTCTCGGTTGTGATTATTTCCCTCTTCCTTCCCGACCTGGTGATTGGTCTGCCGAAGGAATTCATGCCCCGCATCTTTGGTCTGCCTGCGGGCTGACCCTGATCCAGATATAACCCGCCCTTACACAGGAGGAACTCATGACTAAACAACTTATCACCGGCTCATTCGTCGCCCTGATCACGCCCTTCAACGAAGATGGCTCAGTCGATTTCGCAGGCTTCCGTGACCTGCTCCAGTTTCAGGAGCAGAACGGCACCTCTGCAGTCCTGATCATGGGCTCCACCGGCGAGGTCTCCATGCTGACCCCGGATGAACGCCATGCGATTGTCCGCGAAACCATGAAAATGCGCACTGGCAAGATGCAGTTCTGGTACGGCTGCACCGGCACCACGACCGAAGGCACCATCGCTTATGTAAAGCAGGCTGCTGCCGAAGGTGCCGATGGCGCCATCATTGCCGCCCCTGCTTATATCTGTGCCTCGAATGAGGACATCGTTCAATATGCTCTCGAAGTCGCTGATGCGTCTCCTATCGCTATCGGCTACTATAACAACCCGCCGCGGGTAAAAACCGATCTGACAGCCGCCGATCTGATTCGCCTGTCGGAACATCCGAATATCGTGGTGAACAAGGAATCGACCACCCGCGTTGGCCAGATTGCCCAGCTTTGTGCCGCAAAGCCCGACATGTCGCTGATGTGCTGCTGCTCGCCGAACCTTGGCCTTGTCGTGCCTCTGATGGCACTTGGCGGCCATGGCACGGCCAACATGACCGGCAATCTTATCCCGCAGGAACTGGCGGTGATTTCCACCCCCTGGAAGAACGGCGATGACGCCTTCGCCTGCCGTGAAGCCTGGCTGCATAACCTGCCGATGCTGCATTTCGCCTATTCAGCCATCAATCCGGTTGCTGTGAAAAGCCTGATGCGTGCCGTTGGTCTTCCGGCTGGTCCGCTGCGCAAGCCGCTGCGCGAACTGGATCCGGCGCATCTGCAGCGCGGTCTGGACATTGTCCGCGACCTCGAACTCGACAAAAAGTATGGCTACAAGCTGCCGACGCTTGCCGTCGCCGCCGAATAAGTCATCACAGGAGACGAACAAATGGACCGCGTAGTCCTGATTACCGGTGCCTCCAGTGGCATCGGGGCGGCAGTCTGTCGCCGTATTGCCGCGCCCGGAACCAGTCTCATGCTGCATGCCCGGGGCGGCAAGAATGGCGAGAAGAAAGATAACCTTCTCGCCATCGCGGAAGCGGCACGACAGGCCGGTGCAGAAGCCGAGACCATGTTCTGCGATCTGGAAACACCGGGCAGCGCCTCCGCCCTTTCTGCCATGACGGTGGAACGGTTTGGCCGGATTGACCAGATCGTCAGCAATGCCGGTTTTGCCCTTCGTCAGGACATAGGAGAGGTCACCCGTCAGGATCTCGACCGTTCCCTGCAGGGCATGGCCGGTGCCTTCTTTGACCTGATGTCAGAAAGCTACGAGAGCCTCCGGACCTCTGAACGGGGCCGGGTGGTCGCGGTCTCATCCTTCGTGGCGCATGTCTTCAAGGCCGGACAGTTATTTCCGGTCACCGCCGCCGCCAAGGGAGCGATCGAGGCAATGGCGAAATCGCTGGCCACTCAGCTGGCACCGTTCGGGGCGACCGTGAATTGTGTTGCACCCGGCTATACCCGGAAAGAAGCGACCGGCCATTCGGCCCTGTCGTCCAGTGCCTGGGACACCGCAGCCGACCTGACCCCGATGAAGCGAATTGCAGACCCCGATGATATTGCGGCAACGGTTGCTTTCCTGCTGTCCGATGATGCAAAACATATCACCGGCCAGACCATCCATGTCGATGGCGGCCTGACGCTCGGTTAACAAGGAAACCATCATGCCCTACGTGAAGATTCAACTCGTCGAGGGCCGCGGCCCTGACGTGAAACGCGCCGTCGGTGAAGAAGTGACGGATGTTATCGTCAAGCATTGCGGCGGCTCTGCTGACCATGTCTATGTTGTCTTTGAGGATGTTCCGGCAACCGACTGGATGGTCGGCAAGGAAACAGTCGCTGACCGCCGGAAGGCTCGCGGCGAAGGATAAGCAACCCGTGGCCTCCCCCGCCCTATCGCGGAGGAGGCCAACCGGACAACGGCAGGGTAAATCATGACAGAACTGATCAGCCTGACCCATTGGGGGCCTTTCATTGCAGAGGTTGAGGACGGTCGCCTGGTCGCGACCCGCCCGCTTCCCGGCTCTGGCGCATCAGAACGCATGATCGGCGCCCTGCCTGAAGCCCTCTATTCGCCCCTGCGCATCAGCCAGCCGATGGTCCGGCGGGATTACCTCAGGAAGCGTGAGAAGTCTGACCGCAGCATCCGGGGTACAGATGATTACGTCCCATTGTCATGGGATGAAGCCACCCATCTGATCGCCGGGGAAACACGCCGGATCCGCGACCTTCATGGTGATGCCTCCGTATTCGGCGGCTCCTATGGCTGGTCATCTGCAGGGCGCTTTCACCATGCCCGTACACAGGTTCGCCGGTTTCTGGGTGCTGCCGGGGGCTTCACCGACCAGTCCGGCAATTACAGCTGGGGCGCCGCACAGTTCATCCTGCCCCATGTGCTGGGCGACCATGCGGCAGTTTCATCCGACGCAACAAGCTGGAAATCGATCAGCGAACATGCGGACCTGGTTGTCGCCTTTGGCGGGCTGAACCCGAAGAACTGGCATGTCACCTCCGGCGGTGGTGGTGATTACCATCTGCCGGACTGGACCCGGAAGGCGAAAGCCCGTGGTGTGCGGTTCATTTCCGTCAGTCCCCTGCAAGGCGATGCCCCGGACTGGCTGGAGGCGGACTGGATCGCCCCCCGCCCCAATACAGACACCGCCATCATTCTCGCACTGGCGCAGCATCTGCTGGCGACAGACCGCCATGACCCGGCGTTTCTGGACCGTTACTGCGATGGCTGGCCCACATTCCGCGACTATCTGACAGGTACCAGCGACGGCATTGCCAAAACGCCGGACTGGGCAGCCGCAATTGCCGGAATTCCGGCCACCGAGATTACGGGGCTGGCAGACGCCCTTACAACGGGACGTACCCTGCTGACAGCCAGCTGGTCGCTGCAACGATCCGACCATGGCGAACAGCCGTTCTGGGCGCTGATTGCCCTCGCCGCCATGCTCGGCCAAATCGGCCTGCCCGGGGGTGGTTTCGGCTTTGGCTATGGTTCCATGAACGGTGTTGGTGCCGTCCGGCGTAAAGGCGTCATGCCATCCATGCCGATGACAGATAACCCGGCCAGATCGACCATTCCGGTTGCCCGCATTTCCGACGCCCTGCTGAATCCCGGCGCCGAAATCGCCTTCAATGGTCAGACCATCCGTTACCCGGATATCCGGATGATCCAGTGGGCCGGGGGCAATCCGTTCCATCACCAGCAGGATCTTCGGCGCCTTGAACAGGCCTGGCAGAAACCGGAAACCATCATTGTGCAGGACAGTTGGTGGACACCGGCAGCGAAGCGGGCCGACATCGTGTTACCGGCGACCACCGCACTGGAGCGCAGTGATATCGGCGGCACATCCCGCGACAGCCATATCTTCGCCATGCAACAGATCGTCGCCCCGGTCGGACAGGCCCGGAACGATTTCGACATGCTGGCCGACATTGCCGAGGCTCTGGGCTGTCGGGACGGCTTTACCGACGGGCTGGACAGTACGGGCTGGCTTGACCGCCTGTATGAAGACATGGCCCGGAAAGGCCGGAAACAGGGACTGACCCCGCCAGACAAGACCCGTTTCTGGCAGGATGGCGGATGGACCCTTCCGCCACCTGATCAGGATGAAGTGATGTTGTCCGCCTTCCGGGAATCACCTGAACAGCATCCGCTGAAAACCCCGAGCGGCAAAATTCAGCTTACATCCCCGACCATTGATGCCTTCGGTTATGATGACTGCCCTGCCCATCCCGTCTGGCTGGAACCGGCAGAATGGCTTGGAGCCGCAGGCACGGATGAATTGCATCTGCTGACCCATCAGCCCCGATACCGCCTGCACAGCCAGTTAGGCCAGACATCCGGTGGCAAATCAGAACAGATTGATGGGCGGGAACCCGTTCTCATCAATCCGCGGGATGCGGCAGTCCGTGATATCCGGCATCATGATCCGGTCCGGCTGTACAACGCCCGGGGCGCCTGTCTGGCCAGTGCGGTGCTGAGCGACGAGGTCAGACCGGGCGTTGTCATCATGCAGACCGGAAGCTGGTTCAACCCCGACGCAACCGGGGCGCTGGACCTGCAGGGAAACCCGAACATGCTGACCCGTGATGCCGGTGCATCCCGTCTGTCACAGGCCCCGACAGCCCAGACGGCACTGGTCCGGATCAGGCTGCACAGAACTTCATGATCTGACCCTTCCGCTGCCTTTCCGGGTATGGCAAGGCAGGCAACAGCGCGTTATCCTTTCCCGGGAACACAGAACAAGCAGGGAAAAACACCTGCACCATTCGGGAGAGAGACCAGAACATGCAGGACCATACCGTTACGATTGACCCCGGTCAGGCTCCGACCGGCATTACCTACGCACCGGTCTTCAATGTCGCCATTCCCTTCATCGACAGGCATCTGGTTGAAGGCCGTGGTGACAAAGTTGCCATCCGGACAGTGGGGCAGGCAGACATCAGTTACCGGGAACTGGCTGACGGTGTCTCGAAAGCCGGTAATGTGCTGCTGGATGCCGGGGTCCGGCCCGGCGAACGGGCCCTGATGGTCATCAAGGACTGCCCGCATTTCCATTATGTTTTCTGGGGCGCGATCAAGGCCGGTATCATTGCTGTACCGCTGAATACCCTGCTCAAGGCCAAAGACTACCGGTTCATGATTGAAGATTCCGGCTGTACCGCGCTGATCTATTCGCCGGAATTTGCCGGCGAGGTTGAAGCCGCCCTCAGCGATGTATCATCGCCCCCCGCAACCATCATGCTGACAGAGGGCGGTGACGATAGTCTGCTGAACCGGATGGCCGGTGCCAGTGTGACCCTTACCCCGCAGCCGACGACAGAAGATGACGACTGTTTCTGGCTCTATTCTTCCGGCACCACCGGCACGCCAAAGGGCGCGATCCACCGGCATCGCGACATGGTTGTCACCAGCCAGCATTATGGTGTCGATGTGCTTGGCATCCGGGAAGACGATGTCACTTTCTCCGCTGCAAAACTGTTCTTTGCCTATGGTCTCGGCAACAACCTGACCTTTCCACTCTGGGTCGGGGCAACGGCTGTCCTGTTCCCCGGCGCGCCGACACCGGCCGCCATGTTCGAGACGATTGAGACCTACCGGCCAACGCTCTATTTCGGCGTCCCGACGCTTTATGCCGCACAGCTTCGGCTGCTTGAGCAACAGCCACAGGACACAGGCTCACTACGGCTTTGTGTGTCGGCGGGTGAAGCCCTGCCCGGCGACATGTTCCGCCGCTGGGAAGGCGCCACCGGCACAAAAATTCTCGACGGCATCGGTTCCACCGAAGCCCTGCATATCTTCATCTCCAATCTCGAAGACGATGTGAAACCGGGTACCAGCGGCAGAATCGTACCCAGCTATGAAGCAAAGATTGTCGATGAAAACGGGGCTGAATCCGCCGATGGCGAAGCCGGGAAATTGCTGATCCGGGGGGCATCGACGGCCCGGATTTACTGGAACAATCCGGAAAAAACTGCCGATACCATGATGGCTGACGGCTGGCTGAATACGGGTGACACCTACATCCGTGACAGCGATGGCTACTACACCTATTGCGGCCGCTCGGACGACATGATGAAAGTCGGCGGCATCTGGTGCTCACCCTTCGAGATCGAGGCCCGGCTGGTTGAACATCCGGACGTACTGGAAGCTGCTGTCGTCGGCCATGAGGATGAATCCGGCCTGACCAAACCGAAAGCCTTCATTGTCCTGAAAGAGGCTGACCGGCCCTCAGACGACATCTGTGCGGCCCTGACCGACCACTGCAAGGAAGGGCTCGCACGGTACAAATATCCCCGCTGGTTCGAATTCGTCGAGGCCCTGCCAAAGACCGCGACCGGCAAAATTCAGCGTTTCAAACTTCGGAGCTAAAACCAGTAAATGTCATCTGCCACTCACCCCACGGATACCGCCCCCCTTCAGATTTCTGACATCAGGGGATTCCATGTTCCCGGTGATTATGTCGATACCGACAGCGGGGAGATGATGAGCGGCGGTATTTTCGTCGAGCATTACAAACCTGCGAAAGTTCTGAAATCCGCCCCTATCGTCATGGTTCATGGCAACTGGCAGACCGCTGCCAACTTTACCGGCACACCGGACGGCCGTCGTGGCTGGGCGCATGACTTTCTGCGGGCCGGATATGAAGTCTACCTGATCGATCAGCCCGCACGCGGACGTTCCGGAAATCCGGCCGATCTGCATGGCGTCCGCGAAGGCAAAACGGTCGCGTTCGTCGAACAGCGTTTTACCAATTCAGCGGCATGGAAGCTCTGGCCGCAGGCTGCCACACATACCCAGTGGCCCGGCACCGGACGCAAGGGTGACCCTGCCTTTGACCGGCTCTATGCCTCGCAGGTGGAATCACTGGTCGACCGTCGCGTGACGGAACAGCTCAATCTCGCCGCCAACATCCGACTGGCTGAACAGATCGGCCCGGCCATCTGGCTCACCCATTCCCAGTCCGGTCCCTTTGGCTTTGCGCTGGCTGATGCCTGTCCCGACAAGGTTCTGGCCCTGCTGAGCATTGAGCCAAATGGCCCGACCTTTCATGAATGCCTGATGATGGGCGAAGCCGATGGCTGGTTCCGTGATTCCGAAGAAGTCGTGCGGCCACTTGGTGCCGGGCAGTTGCTGATGAATTTCGAACCGCCGCTGCCCGCCGGACAGCCCCTACCCTCACAACACCAGACCAAAGCAGACGGACCGGGACTTATCCCCTGCCACCTTCAGGCAGAACCCGCCCGGCAACTGCCCAATCTGGGCAATCTGAAACTGGCCATCGTCGTCGGTGAGGCATCCTATCACGCGCCCTACGACCACTGCACAGCCGCTTTCCTGGGCCAGGCCGGGGTGCCTGTCGATCTGATCCGGCTGGAAGACCGGGGTATCAACGGTAACGGCCATATGATGATGCTGGAACAGAACAACCACGAGATTGCCGACCTGCTGTTGCAGTGGCTCGACGAACGGAAACTGTAACCGTCACCATCCCTCACCCTGAGGAGGTGCACCGCACCGTCTCAGGGGATGAAGAGATATCAGGACAGCAAAAAGCCCGGCAGGAGATTTCCTGCCGGGCTTTGTCTTTCCGGTCTCAGGACCGGGAATAACTAGTTGCGTTCTTTATCAACCAGCTGGTTTTCCGCAATCCACGGCATCAGGGCACGGAGCTTGGCGCCGACCTGTTCGATGTCATGTTCTGCGTTGTTCCGGCGGGTCGCCTTGAAGCTCGGCTGACCAGCAGCGTTTTCCAGCATCCAGTCACGAGTGAAGCGGCCGGACTGAATATCGTCCAGAACACCCTTCATGCGTTCCTTCACGGAAGCGTCGATGACGCGCGGGCCGGTGACATAATCACCATATTCAGCGGTATTCGAGATCGAATAGCGCATGTTGGCCATGCCGCCTTCATACATCAGGTCAACGATCAGCTTCACTTCATGCAGGCATTCGAAATAGGCCATTTCCTTGGCGTAGCCGGCTTCGACCAGAGTTTCATAACCCGCCATGATGAGTGCCGAGAGACCACCGCAAAGAACAGCCTGCTCGCCGAACAGATCGGTTTCGCACTCTTCCTTGAAGGTCGTCTCGATGATGCCGGAGCGACCACCGCCAATGGCGGAAGCATAGGACAGGCCGATGTCATGGGCGTTGCCGGAAGCGTCCTGCTGGACCGCGATCAGGCAGGGAACACCGCCGCCGCGAACATATTCGGAACGCACGGTATGGCCGGGGCCTTTCGGTGCGATCATGAAAATGTCGAGGTCAGGGCGCGGGTCGACCAGGCTGAAATGCACGGACAGGCCATGAGCGAAAGCAACTGCGGCGCCTTCTTTCAGGTTGTCCTTGAGTTCGTCTTTGTAGATCTGGGCGTGATGCTCATCCGGTGCCAGAATCATGACGATGTCGGCCCATGCGGCTGCTTCCGCGCCGGTCATGACCTTCAGGCCTTCGCCTTCGGCTTTCTTACGGCTGGAGGAGCCTTCGCGAAGCGCGACGGCAACTTCCTTGACGCCGGAGTCCCGCAGGTTCAGCGCATGGGCATGTCCCTGGCTACCGTATCCCAGAATGGCAACTTTCTTGCCCTTGATCAGATTGACGTCCGCGTCGCGGTCATAATAAACGCGCATTGTGCTTTTCCTCGATTTTGTCCTGTGTGGAATTATTTACTCGGTGGCAGGATTTACAGGGGTTCCGGCCCTCGTGCAATGGCGGCGACGCCAGTACGCGAGACATCCTGTAGTCCCAACGGCTTCATCAGATCGATAAAGGCGTTCAGCTTCGACGGCGCACCGGTGATCTCGAATACGAAACTTTCGTTCGTACTGTCGACCGCACGGGCCCGGAAGATATCGGCGATGCGAAGTGCTTCAACGCGCTTCTCACCGGTTGACTTGACCTTGACCAGCGCCAATTCGCGCTCGACAGAGGCGCCTTCGACAGTCAGATCCTTGACCTTGTGGACCGGAACCAGCCGGTTCAGCTGCGCCTTGATCTGCTCGATCACCATCGGCGCACCGGAAGTTACCACCGTGATGCGGCTGAGATGAGCCTCGGAATCAACCTCTGAAACGGTCAGGCTTTCGATGTTATAGCCACGGCCGGAAAACAATCCGATGACGCGGGCAAGCACACCTGCTTCGTTATCCACCAGCGCGGCAATGGTATGGGAGCTGATATCCTGGTCTTGATTGGTCACATATCCTCCTCTGCGCCGGATCGCCCGGCACCAGATCGTGGTTCTTGTTCTGTCGTCAGGATCGGCGCGTCAGACGAGCACCATGCCACTTTCACTGACATTCGTATCACTCTTGCGCGGGCTCTTGTCATCCGGGCCGAGCAGGATCTCATTATGCGCCGCACCGGATGGAATCATCGGGAAGCAGTTTTCCTTCTGATCGACATGCATGTCGACAATCACCGGCCCGTCGATACTGAGCATCTCACCGATGACATCATCCACCTCGCTGGGCTTGGTCGCACGAAGTCCGGCCATGCCAAAGGTGTCTGCGAGCTTCACGAAATCAGGCAGGCTTTCCATGTAGCTTTCGGAATAGCGCGAGCCATGCAGCAGTTCCTGCCACTGGCGCACCATGCCCATATAGAAGTTATTCAGGATGAAGCACTTCACCGGCAGCCTGTATTGCGCAATGGTCGAGAGTTCCTGCATGTTCATCATGAAGGAGGCCTCACCGGCAACGCCCACGACCAGCGCATCCGGATGTGCGACCTGCACACCCATTGCCGCCGGCAGACCGTAACCCATGGTGCCGAGGCCGCCCGAGGTCAGCCAGTGGTTCGGCTTTTCAAAGCCAAAGAACTGCGCCGCCCACATCTGATGCTGGCCGACTTCCGTGGTGATATAGACGTCTTCATAACTTTTGGTCAGCTCATACAGACGCTTGATGGCATGCTGCGGCTTGATGATCTCGTTGCCCTGCTCGAACTTCAGGCAATCAATGGCCTTCCACAGTTCGATCTGCTCCCACCAGCTTTTCAGCGCCCGCTCATCAACGCGGGTCTGACGGGATTTCCAGATATTTGTCAGGTCTTCCAGAATCATGCCGACATCGCCAACGATCGGCACATCAACAGCCACGTTCTTGTTGATCGAGCTGGGATCAATATCGATATGGATCTTCTTTGCATCCGGCGCAAAGGCATCCAGACGCCCGGTCACCCGGTCATCAAAACGCGCACCGATACAAACCATCGCATCGCACCCATGCATGGCCATATTGGCTTCATAGGTACCATGCATCCCCAGCATTCCGAGATAATGCGGGTCAGAGGCCGGCACCGCACCAAGGCCCATCAGCGTCAGGGTGCAGGGGAAACCTGTCATCCGGACGAAATTTGTCAGCAACTGCGATGCAGCCGGACCGGAATTGATAACACCACCACCGGCATAGATGATCGGGCGCTTCGCCTTCGACAGCAATTCAACAGCAGCTTCAATCTGGCTGCTGTCGCCCTTGACCTGCGGGTTGTAGGTTTTGTGTTTCACCTTGGCCCGCTCCAGATAAGGGGCGATACCAACAAGAATATCTTTCGGCAGATCAACCACCACCGGTCCCGGACGCCCCGTGCGGGCAACATGAAAAGCTTCATGAATCGTGCGGGCCAGACGGTCCGGGTCTTTCACCAGATAGTTATGCTTGGTGCAGGGGCGCGTAATACCAACCGTATCGGCTTCCTGAAAAGCGTCATTTCCGATCAGATGGGTCGGCACCTGACCAGTCAGGCAAACCACGGGGATAGAATCCATCAGCGCATCGGTGAGTCCGGTAACCGCGTTGGTCGCACCCGGGCCAGAGGTCACCAGAACAACGCCAACCTTGCCGGTCGACCGCGCATAACCTTCAGCCGCATGAACCGCACCGCCTTCCTGGCGGACGAGGATGTGGCGAATGTCATTCTGCTGGAAAATAGCGTCATAGATCGGCAGCACCGCACCACCGGGATAGCCGAAAATGACGTCGACGCCCTGCTCTCGCAAAGCTTTCAACACCACTTCCGAACCGCTCAAACCTTCCGCAGACATGCGTCTTCTCCAACTAAAAACGGGCATCTCAGCCCTGCACAATAAAGTAGCCCGGCAGTCCTGCCGGGCGGGAGGCGCAACCTAGTCGCTCAATCCAGAGGGGTCAACACCGTCTGACGAATAAAATTAATTATTTCGTCCCTATTTCGTTCCGAATATTTCGTTTCAAGTATGAAATTGGAATTAATCTGATGTCGCAGCCAGGTAAACTGCCGTTTCGCATATCTGCGCGTTGCCTGACGGGCCAGAATCGCCGCGGTCTGGATATCCACATCCTCATCCAGATGATCGAACAGCTCCGGCAAACCGACAGCCTTCATGCCCGGCAAGTTCCGGTCAAAGGCATAAACCGCCCGCGCTTCTTCCAGCGCCCCGGCTGCCAGCATCTGGTCAAACCGGGCCTCGCAGGCAGCATAGACCTCGTCACGGGGCGGCAGAACCGTGATGACATTAAACCGCCAGTGAGAGGGCGGGGGATTGGCCGGCGTCCTGCGCCAGTCACTGAGGGCCCGGCCACTGATACGATAGACCTCCATCGCCCGCAGCAGACGCTGCCTGTCACCCTGTCTTATTGCCTTCTCTGCCAGCGGGTCAATCGCCGCAAGGGCGGCCCGAAAAGATTCCTCACCCCGCATTACCAGCTGACCCGTCAGTTCCTCACGGATTACCGGGTCAGAGGCTGGCAGGTCGTTCATGCCGGACATCAGCGCCTTGATATAAAGTCCGGTGCCACCGGCCACCACGGGCAGTTTCCCCGCCGCATGGGCGGCATCAATTTCCCCGGCCGCCAGATCTCGCCAGCGACCGGCAGAACAGGGGTCAGTGATCGGCAGCACGCCATACAGACGATGCGGCACACGGGCCATATCGGCAGATGTCGGCGCAGCACTGATGACCGGGATTTCCCGGTAAACCTGCATGCTGTCCGCATTGATGATGACCCCGTCGAAGGCCTCTGCAACATCCAGCGCCAGTGCTGATTTACCGGACGCAGTGACGCCGGCGACAATCAGCACGGGCTGAGTGGGTTTCTGCGGTGATGTATCAGTCATGACAGCAGGATTGCACAGGCCGCCGATTCCACAATGCCGGTATGACGCAGCTGTGATCCCTCAGTCCCGGAGCGGCCGCAGATTTGCCGGATCAACGCTGAGGCAATCAGCCGCGTCAGCCGTGGCAATATGTTCACCCGGCACCAGCGCATGTAAAACCTGATCGCCAGCCTGATAACGATACCGGGCACGCGATCCAAGGAACACGCGGGTCTGCCGGTCTGCCCCGAACAGGATCGCCCCTTCCGGCGCAGCATTTGCCGACACCGGTCGCAGATGTTCCTGGCGGATGGCAATCGCCGTCGTCGTCTCCGGCATGTTTCCGGCCGGGATATCAATTGCTCCGTTCAGGGCCGTCAGCCGGCCATCACTGACCTTTGCCGGGACCACATTGCTGCCCCCCATGAAGTCGGCAACAAAACTGTTCACAGGCCGGTCATACAGATCTTCCGGTGTGCCCGACTGTTCGATCACGCCATTGCGCATCAGAATGATGGAGTCCGACAGGCTGAGCGCCTCGTCCTGATCGTGGGTGACAAAGACAGTCGTCAGTTTCAGCCGTTTGTGCAGTTCGATCAGCTCGATCTGCATATCTT
>TARA_R110000787_G_scaffold16887_3_pt1 | contig 20677 bp, 18 predicted proteins | sample TARA_R110000787 | Tara Oceans TARA_R110000787 (sample SAMEA4397920) | marine metagenome | biome: Polar Biome; feature: [DCM] deep chlorophyll maximum layer (ENVO:01000326); material: water (ENVO:00002006), including particulate matter (ENVO:01000060) such as... | depth 35 m | reverse complement strand
GATCATCAGCTTGCCCATCGTGTAATTGAGATAGGCCGGATCATAGGTTCCGCGCGCCGCCTGCTGGGTCGCGTTGCCGAGATCCTGATAACATTCCTTCTGGAACATATCGAGGCTCTGCTCGACCGTCATCCCGCGCGCGTGCAGGCCGATGGCCGACAGATAGCGGCAGTTGCGCAGCAGCGCGTTGGACAATTGCCCGATTTTGGTTTCCGGATCACCATCGTGCAGCCCCGCTTCGACCATCATTTCTTCGGTATAATGGGCCCAGCCCTCGGCAAAGGCATAGCCGACGAACAATTTGCCGAAGATCGATTCCGCGCGATTGGCGTGGAGGAAATTCAGGAAATGGCCCGGCCATACTTCGTGGATCGTGGTGCCGAGCAGGTCCATCTTGCCGGGGATATAGGCGGCGCGGGTGGCCTCGTCCCACGACGGGTCCGGCGGCGAGATATAATAAACGCTCGGCAGGCCTTTTTCATAAGGTCCCGGGATGTCGATATAGGCGCTATTCTGCCGGTTATAGGGCGGCGATTCCTCGACCTGCGCGACCTCGGTGCCGGGAATGCTCACAAGATCTTTCTCGATCAGAAATTCGCGCAAGGGCGGCAATTGATCGCGGGCTTCCTGCACAGGGCCTTTCTCGGGCTTGTTCGCCGCCATTTTCGCAAAACAGTCGACAATGCTCGCGCCCGGCGCAAAGGCAGCGCAAGCCTTGGCCAAGGCTGCCTGATTGCGTTTGAGATCAGCCTGACCGATGGCTTCAAGCTCGTCGAGCGAGACATTGACGCCTTCGGTCTTGCTGACCATCGCGGCAAATTTCTCGGCGCCCAGAGCATAGCCGTCCTTGGTCGCCGGGACCGATCCGATATGACCGGCCAGATCCTTCATCGCCGCCGCGGCCGCAGCCGCAGCCACATCAAACTCGCGCTGCAGCTCGGGGTCCTTTACCTCGGCAAAGGCCGCCTTCGCGTCGCCGGTAAAATAGTCGGCGAAACCGCCAAAGCCAGCCTGACCGAATTTGAGATAGGTTTCGGGCAGCGGCAGTTTCAGATTGTCCTTGATCTGCTGGGCAGCGGCCGGAACCGCATTGGCATATTTGATAAACGCCTTCATCCGCGTGGTCGCGTCGGCATAGGGTCGGGCGATATAGACATTGGGGTCGAGCGCACCGACATAATAAGCCGGATTGGTGTGCGGGGAGTCAGCGGTTTCCAGCCAGAAAAGCTCGCCCTCCATCACATTTACCAGATATTCCCGTTCAAATTTTTCAGCCTCGCTCAGGTCTGCAGCGTCAATCGCCATCGCGCCCGCAATCGCCTTTTTGCGGATGTCTACGGCCTTTTTGAGGCCTTCCGCGCTCCAGTCAGGAAGCTGGCCGTCAAATTCATGCTTGCCCTGATAGACAGCAAAGGTCGGATTGACGGGAAAATAGCCGTCGAGGAAGCCGGAAAGATAGCTACCCCAGGCCGTATCCTGATCAATCTCCATTGCCGCGACTGGCTCGTCCTCGATCTTCTTGCATCCGGTCACGGTCAAGGCGGCCAGCGACACCGCCAGCAATAGATTGCGCATCTTCATTTTCATCTCCCCGGGGAATATTCCATTCGATTATTTTCGTGGCTGTTGATTGGCATAGTCGCCGGTCGCTTGGCCAGCCCTATTCGACGAACTGCGGCGCGCCCAAATCTTTCCACCCGGCCATGAATTGATTGCAGCAAGTTGCGGGAATCGCTAGCAGTCACCCTGTGATCAGCACCGCACCCCATCCCTTTACAATAGCCAATTATCGCTACCTCTGGTTCTCGCGACTCGCATCGATGTTCGCGCTTTACGCAATGATGCTGATCCTCGGCTGGCAAGCCTATAATCTGGCCCGCGTCGACATGGGTATCAGCGCATCGGCGGGCATATTGGGCCTGCTCGGGCTGCTCCAGTTCGTGCCGCTCTTCATCCTGACACCGCTGGTCGGCTGGGTCGCCGACCATATGGACCGGCGATGGATTGCGCGTATCGTGCTGGCGGCTCAGGCGATGATTGCGCTGGCTCTGGGACTGTTGACAGCAACCGGCGGGATTACCCTCTGGACGATATATATCATCGCGGTGCTGCTGGGCATCTGCCGGGCGTTTCTCGGACCGGCGATCACCTCGCTCGCTCCCAATCTGGTGCCGAAAGCCTCGATTCCACGCGCCATCGCTCTTTCGACCATCGCCTGGCAGGTCGGTGTCATTGCCGGTCCGGGCATGGCCGGCCCGCTGTACAAGGTCGATGCGGCCCTGCCCTATTTTGTCTGCGCCGGACTTTACGCGCTGGCGACGCTGGCGGTCTTTCTGATCGGCCCGGTCCCGCGCGCGGCAGCCGACAAGACCAAGAGCCCGCTGCAACAGGTCGGCGACGGCATGGCCTATGTCTGGACCAACAAGCTCGTGCTCGGCGCGATCACGCTCGATCTGCTGGTCATGTTCCTCGCCGGTGCAACCGCGATGATCCCGGTTTTCGCCAAGGACATATTGCACGCCGGCGAAATCGGCCTGTCGCTGCTCGCCGCCTCCCCGGCCGTCGGCGCGGTGATTGTCGCGCTTATTTTCTCCTTTGCTCCGCTCAGCAAGAATGTCGGCAACAGCATGCTGGTGGCCATGGCCGTATTCGGTCTCGGCACGATCGGCTTCGGGCTCAGTACCAACCTGTATCTCTCGATGGCCTGCCTCGGAATTTGCGGTGCTGCCGACATGTTCGGCGTCTATGTCCGCAGCTCGCTGATCCAGCTACACACCCCGGACGCCAAGCGCGGACGCGTCGGCGCGGTCAGTCAGATGACCATCAGCGCATCAAATGAACTTGGCGATGCACTATCCGGAGGCCTCGCTGTTCTGGTCGGTCCAATCGCGGCCATTGTCGCGGGCGGAGCCGGTGCTATAGTGGTGACCGGACTCTGGTCGCGCCTTTTCCCTCAATTAGGTGCTGCCAAAACATTTGACCCGCCGGAAGATCTGGAAATGGCACCGGCAGCAAGAATGACAAAATGAACAGGAGTGCAGGATAATGATTGCTAACAATATTCTCGAAACCATCGGAAATACGCCGCATATCAAGATGCAGCGCCTGTTCGGCGATGCCAATGTGTGGATCAAATCGGAACGCTCCAACCCCGGCGGATCGATCAAGGACCGTATCGGCCTTGCAATGATCGAAGATGCCGAGAAATCCGGTGCCCTGAAGCCCGGCGGCACGATCATCGAACCGACATCGGGCAATACCGGAGTCGGACTGGCGATGGTGGCCGCGGTCAAGGGCTATAATCTGATACTGGTCATGCCCGAGTCGATGTCGCTCGAACGCCGCCGTCTGATGCTCGCTTATGGCGCAAGCTTTGACCTGAGCCCGAAAGAAAAGGGCATGAAGGGCGCGATCGAACGGGCGCAAGAGCTGGTCGACCAGACACCCGGATCATGGATGCCGCAGCAATTTGAAAATCCTGCCAATTTTGAAGTGCACAAGCGCACCACGGCCATCGAGATCCTCAATGATTTCAAAGATGATCCGCTCGACGCGATTATCACCGGCGTCGGCACCGGCGGCCATATCACGGGCGTCGCGGAGGTATTGAAAGAACATTGGAGCCATTTGAAAGTCTACGCCGTCGAACCGACAAATTCGCCGGTAATCAGCGGTGGCCAGCCCGGCCCCCACCCGATCCAGGGCATTGGTGCCGGCTTCATCCCGGGCAATCTGCACACACAAAGCATCGACGGCGCGATCCAGGTCGATCCCGCTGATGCCAAGGCAATGGCGCTGCGAGCCGCCAAGGAAGAAGGCATGCTCGTCGGCATATCATCCGGCGCCACTCTCGCCGCAATTGCCCAGAAGCTGCCTGAGCTGGGCAAAGGTGCGAAAGTCCTCGGTTTCAACTATGATACCGGCGAACGCTATCTGTCCGTCCCAGAGTTTTTGCCCGAAGAATGAGCTCGATAGAGGTCCAGCAGTTCACCTATCGGCATGGTGACGTAGATTTATTAGGCTATATGGCCCAACCCAGCCGCTATCCGCGCGCGGGTATCTTGATTGTTCCGACCATCATGGGTCCGAACAAGCAGATGTTCGACCGCGCCAGATGGCTTGCCTCTTTGGGCTATAGCGCGATGGTCTGTGACCTGTATGGAAAGGGTCCCGTCGAAAATATGCGCGAAGCGCGTCTGCTGGCGAACGAGTTGCGCGCGGACGCAGAATATTATCGGGAACGGTTCCGCTGCGCGCTGGAAGAATTGCGCAGGCGATCAAAGCTGGGCAACAGCCGGATCGGCGCGATCGGCTATTGCATGGGCGGTGAAATCGTCCTCGAAATGGCACGCGGCGGTGAAGATATCGCTCTGGTGGTCAGCTTCCACGGCCTGCTCGCGACACCGCTACCGGCCAAGCGCGGGACGATAAAATCACGCATCCTGGTTTGCCATGGCCGGGCCGATCCACTGGTTCCGCCCAAGCAGATGCGCGCCTTTCTCGAAGAAATGGATATCGCTGGGGCCGATTGTCATGTGCATATCTATTCCGGCGTTCTTCACGGATTCACCGATGCCAGCAGCACATCCGGATCACTGGATGCGGTGAAATATAATGCCTCGGCCGACCGGCAAAGCAAGGCCGCGATGCTCAGCATGTTTGCCGAAGTATTTGAAACCAGAAAAACACCGGACCAGCAATAGGCCCGGTGTTTCTCGCATTATCGATAAGCTGATCTAGTCCGGCTTGCCATCGCCGTCATTGTCGAGCGCGTCCGGCTGGCCGTCACCATCGGTATCCCAGGCATCGGGCTGACCGTCGCCGCTACGATCCCAGGCATCCATGATCCCGTCACCATCTGTATCGATGGTCGGGGCCGGGATTTCGGACGGCGTCTCGTCCGAAACTTCGGGTTGTGCAGCATTGGCTGGAACGGACAGGCCTAATCCGACGGTAATCAGATAGGGTGTCATCCGGCGCAGGCCGTTTAGGGCTATGTTGGAATGCATTGCATATACTCCTTATGCAGATCATTCCCCTGTCACAGCTGTTGTGAGCCAAGCCCGGACACGGGTCCAGCAACCATCGACTATATGGGCAAAATAGGCGCTAAGCTGCTGATTTTCGTAATCTATCTGCGAATATACACAGTCTGTCGCAACCGGTCATTGGCGCTGCCTTTGACAGATTGTTGGCCACAGTTTGTCGAAAAATGGTCACATTTCTCGATATAATCCGAAAAACGGGTCCGGGGCATTTCAACAGAAAGGTTGCGAGCGATGTCCGGAAACAAGGTTGCAGAAACATCTGCAACGCTGACAAAAACAAATAGCCGACCGCTGATCATAAGGGTCGGCAAACGGCTGCGCGGCGCGATGAACAGAATATCGACCGCCCATTCGAAAATCCCCAACGAACCGGTCCTTCCGGCCACGGCTTTCCCGTGGACCGAACGATTGACCGAGCGCTGGCAGGATATCGCGCAGGAGGCCGCTGCGATCTTGCGCCACCGTGACGCGGTGCCGCCGCTCAACGATATATCCCCCGACCACCAGCGGATTGCCGGCGACGGCAATTGGCGCTCGTTCTTTCTGTTCGGCTATGGCTATGAAGTGCCGGAAAATTGTTTACGGGCGCCGGTTACAGCGGAACTGGTCCGCCGGATACCCGATCTCAATTCCGCCTTTTTCTCGATCCTCGAACCCGGCGCCACGATTCCCCGCCATCGCGGAGTGACCCGTGGTCTGGTCACTTGCCATCTCGGGCTGATCATGCCCGATCAACCCGAACGATGCACAATGCAGGTCGAGGATGAGGACTATTTCTGGGAAGCGGGGAAGTGGCTGGTTTTCGATGACAGCTGTTATCACGAAGTGCACAACCGGACAGATCAGCGTCGGGTCATCCTGCTGGTGCAGGTGAAGCGCCCGATGCGCCTGCTTGGCCGATTTGCCAATGATCTGGCGCTGTGGGGCATTCGCCGGTCACCCTTTGTGCAGGATGCCCGGCGAAATCTGGCCCGTTGGGAAGAAGCTTATCAGCAGGCGGAACGGAACGAAGCCGCCTGACCAGATCATTCAGGCGACCGCGAACATTTCCGGATCGAGCGCCATGATCGAGTCGGCACCGCCTTCAATCTTGCGGCGGAGAGAGCCCGTGTCCGGCAGGAAACGTTCAGAGAAATATTGCGCCGTCACCAGCTTGGCTTCGTAATATTTCGGATTGTCCGTGCCTGCATCGAGAGTGGCCTGGGCCGCCTTGCTCATCCGCAGCCACATCAGTCCGAGCGATACGATGCCCATGATATGCATATAATGATAAGCGCCGGCGCCGGCATTGTTCGGATTGGCCATGCCGTGCTGCATGAACCACATCGTCGCTTTCTGCAGCTCGCCATTGGCTTTTTCCAGAGCTTCGGCAAATCCGGACAATTTCTCGTGGCCCTTTGCTTCGGCAATCTCGTCGGCAACCACCTTGAAAAAGGCCTGAACCGCACGGCCACCATTCTGGCCAAGCTTGCGACCAACCAGATCCATCGCCTGGATACCGTTGGTGCCTTCATAGATCATTGCAATCCGCGCATCGCGGACGAACTGTTCCATGCCCCATTCGCGGATATAACCATGTCCGCCGTAAACCTGCTGCGATTCCGTGGCGATCTGATAGCCCATATAGGTGCCATAGCCTTTGACCACCGGGGTCAGCAGGCTGACCAGATCATTGGCCAGTTGCCGCTCTTCTTCGGTTTCGGCCTTGTCAGCCAGATCAACCTGCAATGCGCCCCAGAGAACCAGCGCGCGCATCGACTCGGTAAATGCCTTGCCGTCCATCAGCATCCGGCGAACGTCCGGATGGACGAACAATGTATCCGCTTTTTCTTCCGGATCCTGTGCTCCGGTCAGCGCCCTGCCCTGACGCCGGTCCCCGGCATAGACGACCGCATTCTGATAAGCGATTTCGCCCTGCGCCAGACCCTGCAGGCCAACGCCCAGCCGTGCCGCGTTCATCATGATGAACATCGCGCGCAGGCCCTTATTTTCTTCCCCGACCATATAGCCGGTCGCGCCGTCATAGTTCATCACGCAGGTCGCATTGCCGTGGATGCCCATTTTTTCCTCGATCGAGCCGCAGCTTACGCCATTGCGTTCGCCGAGCGAGCCGTCTTCGTTGACCAGGAATTTCGGCACGATGAAGAGCGAGATGCCTTTGGAACTGTCGGGCGCGCCCGGGGTCTTGGCCAGTACCAGGTGGATGATATTTTCCGCCATGTCGTGCTCGCCGGCAGAGATGAAAATCTTCTGGCCGGTGATCGCATAGCTGCCACCCGGCATCGGCTCGGCCTTCGTGCGGATGAGCCCAAGATCGGTACCGCAATGCGCTTCGGTCAGATTCATCGTCCCGGTCCATTTACCGGAAATCATCTGGGTGGCGTAGGTGTGTTTCTGCTCTTCGCTGCCTTCGGTGAGGATCGAGGCAATCGCGCCCTGGGTCAGGCCGGTGTACATTTCCAGCGCCTGATTGGCCGAGACCATGAATTCCATGACCGCATTGCCGACCACGCGGGGCAGGCCCTGCCCACCAAATTCTTCGGGCGACGACAAGGTCGTCCAGCCGCCGTCGGTCAATTGCTGATAGGCTTCCTTGAAACCCTTTGGCGTGGTGACCGAGCCGTCTTCATGACGGGTGCAGCCCTCTTCATCGCCGGACTGGTTGAGCGGATGCAGAACCTCGGTGGAAAATTTCCCGGCCTCGGTCAGGATCGCGTCGACCATTTCCGGTGTCGCATTTTCAAAACCGGGGAGATTCAGATAATTCTCGAGATGGAGAACTTCGTTGAGAATGAACCGGACTTCGCCGATTGGTGCGGTATAACTGGGCATGATATATACTTTCTGCTCAAATGGGGGGTGCCGGACATTACCGGCGTCTATCCTCTATTGATGCTGCGCTTTCAGTCCGCCATCGCGTTCTGCACAGTCTTTATAAAACCGGTCAGTTCCTTGATCGAGCTGTCAATGTCGGCGCGCTGTTTCTTCAGCGTATCCACCTTTTCCTGACATTTCTCGACGGTAACCTGCATCTGCGTCTTCCGGCCGTCGCCAAGATCATAGAGATCGATCATATCGCGGATTTCGGTCAGGCTGAACCCGACATTCTTAGCCCGCATTATCCAGGCAAGCCGCGCCCGGTCGCGTTTATTATAGATGCGCGACAGGCCTTTGCGATTCGGGGCAATCAACCCCTCGTCCTCGTAGAATCGCAGCGCACGTGCGGTGACGCCAAATTCTGCCGACAGGTCGGATATTGTATAGGCTTCCCGGTTTTGCAGATCGGGCGTATCAATTTCGGCGTGGTTTGGCGATTGTGACATGCAGGCCTTATAGCTTACGCTAACGTAAACGTCAATCCTCACCGCCGGGACAAAGACTTTCAAAATCATGCCCGCGGGTGGAACGGGCGACCGCATCACCCTCGCCGACCAGATAAAAGCTGACCCCGTTAAAGCCGGCGCGCGGACTGCAATAGCTCGCGCAACCTTTCGGCATAGCGCCGGGCAGACTCAGTTCGACTCCGTCAAACCGGGCGGTAAAGCTGCATTTTTCTTCGCTATTGAGGATGATACGGACATTTTCGCCATCGCGTTCGGCTTCACCCATGCCTTCGCACTTGGTGTCCGGCCCGAACATCGCGATCATCCCGACCTGATAGCCGTTTTCGTCATTGCCGACCGCGCAAAACCTGTCTGTCCCCAGATCGCTCCGTCGTTCAAAGGCACCGGAAAGCGTGACATTGCGGACGTCGGGTATGACACCAGCGTCAATCGCGGCCTGTTCCAGTGACGAAAGTTCCGTGTCCGGCTTTTCGGGACCGGATTGCTCCTGGCCACAGCCCGCCAGAACCAGAGCCAAGATCAAGGGAAGGCAGCGACTCAAACGACCGGCTCCAGCTTGCCGTCGACGATTTTCCGGTAAAAGCAGCTTCTCTGACCGGTATGACAGGCGGGACCTGCCGGCACAGCCTTGATCCAGAGCGCGTCCTGATCGCAATCAATCCGCATCTCGGTGACTGTCAATATATTACCCGATGTTTCGCCCTTCTTCCAAAGACACTGGCGGCTGCGGGAAAAGAAATGCGCGACGCCACTGTCCTGCGTCAGTTGCAACGCCTCGGCGTTCATATGGGCCAGCATCAGCAGTTCGCCCGATGAATCATCGCTGACGACCGCCGTGATCAGCCCGTTCGAATCATATTTCGGCTGCAGCATATTGCCGGACTCTCGGTCATGTTCACTTTTTGTCATAGCATGGGATTAAGGCGCGATCCGTTCCCGTGCAACGGCTAATGGCGCAATTGGCGGAGCCCCTTTCTGCCCGATCACGCAATATTATGATTTTATGACATTGGGGGCAGACAAAGCCCCCTTTCCTACCTATATGGCAGGCATCCCGCGCCCGTCCAATAACATGCCAGGTGAGATATGCTGACAACCCACCCGTTTGATGACGATAAGCTGCGGGAAGAGTGTGGCGTGTTCGGGATCGCCGGCATCGACGACGCAGCAGCCATGGTTGCGCTCGGCCTCCACGCTCTCCAGCATCGCGGACAGGAAGCAGCCGGCATCACCTGCCGCAACGGCAAGGAATTTTACAGCCACCGTGCACTGGGCCCGGTCGCCGGCAATTTCGACAGTGAAGAGATAATCAACCGTCTGCGCGGCGATTCCGCTTGCGGCCATGTCCGCTATTCGACCACCGGTGCCGGCACCTTGCGCAACGTCCAGCCGCTCGAAGCCGATCTCGCATCCGGCGGCTTTGCCATCGCCCATAATGGCAATATTTCCAATGCCCTGGCATTGCGGGACGAACTGGTTCGCCATGGCTCGATCTTCCAGTCGACTAGCGATACCGAGGTCATCATCCATCTGGTTGCGACATCCAAATATCGCACATTGCTCGACAAGTTCATCGATGCCTTGCGACAGGTCGAAGGCGCTTATTCGCTGATCTGCATGACCGCCGAAGGCATGATTGCCTGCCGCGATCCGCTCGGCATCCGCCCGCTCGTCATGGGCCGGATCGGCGAGGCCTATGTTTTCGCGTCCGAAACCGTTGCACTTGATCTGGTCGGCGCAGAATATGTCCGCAGCGTCGAACCCGGCGAACTGATCGTGGTCACCAACGGTGAACTGCGCTCGCATCGCCCTTTTCCGAACAATCAGGCCAGACCCTGCATTTTCGAACATGTCTATTTCTCGCGGCCCGATTCGATTGTCGATGGCAATTCGGTCTACAGCGTCCGCAAGGGAATCGGCGCGCAGTTGGCGATCGAAAGCCCTGTTGTAGCGGATTATGTCATTCCGGTTCCGGACAGCGGCACCCCCGCGGCGCTCGGATTCTCCGAAGAATCGGGAATCCCCTTCGAACTCGGCATCATCCGCTCGCATTATGTCGGCCGCACCTTCATCCAGCCCGGTGACGGTGTCCGCCATCTCGGCGTCAAGCTGAAGCATAATGCCAACCGTCCACTGGTCAACGGCAAGAAGATCGTATTGGTCGACGACTCGATCGTGCGCGGTACCACCAGCCTGAAAATCGTCCAGATGATGCGCGAAGCCGGTGCAGCCGAGGTCCATATGCGGATCGCCAGCCCGCCGACGATGCACAGCTGCTTCTATGGCGTGAACACGCCGAAGCGGGAAAAACTGCTCGCGGCCCGCAAATCGATCGAGGAAATGCGGGAATTCATCCAGGCCGACAGTCTGGCGTTCGTATCGATCGACGGCCTCTACCGCGCTGCGGGTGAAGAAACCCGCCATGATATCCAGCCGCAATATTGCGATGCCTGTTTCACCGGCGCCTATCCGACCGTTCTCACTGACCGCGACGGCGAGGAAGAAACGGACCAGTTGACGATGCTCAACGAGCGTTCCGATTCATCCGGCACGGCGCGAGACCATGAACCATCCGGCGACCTGCCTCGCCTCAAGCAATCAGCGAACTGACCATGAAGTTTGAAGGTCAACTGGCGCTCGTTACGGGTGCAAGCCGCGGTATCGGTGCAGCAACCGCCTTGGCACTGGCCAAGGAAGGCGCCCATGTCGTCATCACAGCGCGCAACGCCGACGGGCTCGAGAAGCTCGAGGAACAGATCCATCTGGCAGGCGGCAACGCGACCATCGCGCCGCTAGATCTGACCGACGGCGACAGTATCGGCCGTCTTGCCACCGCGATTTCCGGTCGCTGGGACGGACTGGACATTCTCGTGCTCAACGCGGCGATGCTGGGCACTCTGACCCCGGTTCCGGCCATTGATGGCAAGGAATTCAACAAGATCCTGACGCTCAACCTGATCGCGCAACAGGCCCTGATCGCCGGCTTTGATCCGATGCTGCGCAAGAGCGAAAACGCCCGCCTGCTCGCCATCACCAGCAGTGTTGGACGCAAGCCGCGGGCATTTTGGGGCGCTTATGGTGCATCAAAGGCCGCGCTTGAGACGCTTGTGCTCAGCTATGGCGAAGAAATGCGTAATCTGGGCAAGATTCGCACGGCAATTATCGATCCCGGCAAGACCCGCACCGAAATGCGCGCCAATGCCTATCCGGGCGAAGATCCGGCCAGTGTCAAACTACCATCGGTCGTCGCCGACCGGCTGGTTGAAATACTCGCCAGCGATTTCGAAACCGGCGAGCATTTCCGGATCAGCTGACCGGCGGCTCTGCAGCCACATATTTTTTCACCGCTTCAAAAAACGCGATCCGCTGGTTCTTTTGCTCGTCGGGTGACGCGCTCGGCCAGTTGCCGTTGGTCGCGATAACCAGCTTGTGCGCCGGATCGATGAAGATTCCTTGGCCGAAAATACCCTGTCCGGCGAAACTGCCGTCGTCAAAAGTCCACCATTGATAACCATAGCCGCGCCCCGGCGCCCCGATGTCAGCCTGTTTTGTACCGGCCTTGTCAAACCAGCCATCCGGGACAACAGAGGTCTCGCCGATCTTGCCGCCATTCATCGCGAACTGCCCGAACAGCGCATAGTCACGCACCGTCGCCGAGATGCAGCAGCCGCCGATTTCCTTGCCGCCCTCGTTGAGCAACCATTCGGCATCCTGCCCCATTCCATAAGGTTTCCAGACCTTTTCGGATAAATATTCAGACAAGGTCTTACCCGTTGCCTTGGCTACCAGGACACCGATCAAATTGGTCTCGCCGGTATTATATTGCCAGCGTGTCCCCGGCGTCGCCTCGTTCTTCAGCGTCTTCATATAGACGATGATAGGATCCATCCCGTCGACAGGCTTGGTATTGTTGAACAGCGCGACATCGGATTTCGGATCGCCATAATCCTCGTTCCACTTCACACCCGACGTCATGGTCAACAGCTGCAACACGGTCACCCCGTCATAGCCACTGCCCTTCAGTTCGGGGATATAGGTGGTCAAGGGATCGTCGAGCGATTTGATATGTCCGTCCTTGATCGCCGCGCCGACCAGCGTCGAGACCAGCGACTTCGCGACCGAGAAAGAGGTCCAGCGTCCATCCTTGTCGAAATCGCGGCGATATTCTTCCTTGCGGATTTTTCCGTCCTGCAAAATGACCATCCCGGCCAGTCTTTGCTGTTCCATATATTCGTCGATCGACAGCGGCTTGCCGGCAACCTCGAAGCTGTCCGGCAATGCCGTGCCGGTTGCCAAAACCTTAGGATTTTCGCCAGCCTCGATGGTGTTGGATGGCACCAATGTGTCCATCATCCGGAACGCCTTGTCCCGCTGCGCATCGGTCCAGAACAGGATATTCTTGTCGGTCGGCAGGCCAACGGCATCCGCCGCTACTTTTTGCACCTGCTCGCACGCCGTCAGGCTCAGGCAGGTTGCGCCCAGCAGCGCCAGTGTCCCCAATAATTTCATCATTCACTCCCCCGTTTTTTCATTATTTTATCAATGTTACCTGTGCGACATCGATGCCGCCACCACGAAAACCACCCTCGCAATAAGCGAGATAATAGCGCCACAGCCGGACGAAATGCTCGTCGAAACCGGTCGGCAGGTCCCCGCGGTCGACCACCTCGTCAAAGCGCTCGCCCCAGATTTTCAGTGTCTCCGCATAATCGAGCCCAAAATTCGTCTGATCGGTCCATTGCAGGCCCCGGGCTTCGGCCAGCGCGCGAAAACGGCTCTCCGACAACAACATGCCGCCGGGGAAAATATAGGTCTGGATGAAGTCGGCGCTGGCTGCATATTGTTCGAAAATATCGTCCGCGATGCAGATATATTGCAGGGCCGCCCGGCCGCCGGGCTTCAGATTGCGCGCGATGCAGTCGAGGAAATCGGGCCAATATTGCTGACCGACCGCTTCGACCATCTCGACGCTGGCAATGGCATCAAACTGCCCCTCGACATCGCGGTAATCCTGGATCAGAAATTGCGGCTCCGGGTGATGATCCCGCGCCCATGCCGTCTGTTCGTCGGACAGCGATATGCCGGTCACTTCCAGACCATGGTCGCGCGCCAGACTGCCCGACAGCGAGCCCCAGCCACAGCCGATCTCCAGCACGCTGTCGCCGGACTTGGTCGCCAATCGCTGCGCTATCGCCTCGATCTTGTTACGCTGTGCCTGCTCCAGACTATCAGCCTCATTGGCAAAAATGGCGCTGGAATAGCTCATGCTCTCGTCCAGCCAGAGCTGGTAGAAATCATTGCCGAGATCATAATGATATTGAATATTCTGCCGCGCGCGCCTTTTGTCATTGCCGCGCTTCTGGTGCCGCCGCTTTACGACCCAGTTGAAGAAACCCGAAGCACGTCCGGTGCTTTTCAGCCCCTCGCGATTGCGGGTGAACAGATCGAACACCGACACCAGATCGGGGCTGTCCCATTCGCCCAGTTCCCAGGCCCGGTACCAGCCGACCGACCCGCCGTTGATCAGCCGCAGCAACGCGTTCCAGCTGTGCAGGTTGATCTCAGCCATCGGCCCCTCGCCGCGGCCGCCCAATATCCTGGTGGTTCCGTCGGGCAGCTTTCCCTCGAACGTGCCATGGTCCATGCCGGCATCGATCCGGTCGAGAATATGGTGAAAGCCGGGCGCGAACAGGCGCGCGAAAAACCCTCCGCCCGTGGCGAAGCGTTTGCGTGCATCGAGCAGATGCTGCCCGCGTTTGGGGTTTTCGACGTTCATGGGCCCAAATATGGACCAGCGCTAAGCGCTTGGCAACGTAGAACTATCCGCTGGTTCAGTTACCCGGAGCGGCAGCAGACCCGGCGAGAATGCCGCCGTCGATATTCAGTTCAGATCCAGTGATATAGCCCGCTTCATCGGATGCCAGCAGGACAGCGATAGCCGCCACTTCGCTGGCCTTGCCGAAGCGCCGCAACGGCGTGTCGCGCACCAGAGCGGCTTCCGACTCCGCCCGCGCGGTGCCCTCCCCCAGCATCGGTTCCCACATTGGAGTCATGATCGCGGCGGGATGGATCGAATTGCAACGGATTTGCCAGCCCTGCTGCGCGCAATAAAGCGCAACCGACTTGGTATGATTGCGAATGGCCGCCTTGGAGGCAGCATAGGCCGCAGCTCCCGGAATACCGACCAGACCCGATCGCGACGAGATATTGATGATCGAGCCGTTGCCCTTGGACTTCATCGCCCGGATCGCATAGCGGCACCCGAGAAAAGTCCCGTCAAGATTGACCCGGTGCACCGCGCGCCAGTCTTCGAGCGAGGCATTTTCCGGATCATGCGGACCGATGCCCTTCTCGAAACCGGTCACACCGGCATTGTTGACGACGACATCAGCGACCGGATGCAAGGCGGCGAGCCGCTTCCAATCCGCTTCCTGCTCCACGTCGAGCAGCAATGTGTCGCAGCCGAGTTCCTCGCCAGCAGCGGCCAATGTCGCGGGATCGCTATCGGTCAGAAGAACCGTCGCGCCTTCGTCGACAAAAGCCTTGGCAATAGCCTTGCCGATGCCGCGGGCGGCGCCGGTGATGATACAAAATTTTCCTGATAGTCTGTGCATAAGAGGTCCTGAATATAGGTGTCAAAATATCCGGCCCGAAGGACCGGAATGGGTGATTTTGATATTGCCTGACGGCGACCTACTTGTTCATCGACCCGATATCCTTTGATCTGCGCGCCATTAATATCGGCTCGCTGCGCGCATTTCAATCCCCGGGTTCATTTCACCTCGGCATAGGCGTCCAGCGCCCGCTCCCGCGCTTCCTTGTGCCCGATGATCTTGGCCGGATAATCTTTGGGCTTGCAACCGTGGTCTTCCGGATCGTGAATATAGGGATCGTCAATATCGGCCAGTTCCGGGACCCATTGCCGGATATAGTCGCCCGCGTCGAATTTCTCCGACTGGGTCAGTGGCGCCATGATCCGGACGAACATGTTGCTGTCGACGCCGGTGCCGGAAACCCATTGCCAGTTGACGCTGTTGGACGCGTAATCGGCGTCGACCAGCGTGTCCCAGAACCATTGCTCGCCCTCGCGCCAGTCGATCAGCAGATGCTTGATCAGAAAGCTCGCGGCGATCATCCGGACACGATTATGCATCCAGCCGGTGGCCCAGAGTTCGCGCATCCCGGCATCGACAATCGGATAGCCGGTCTTGCCCTGACACCAGGCCTTGAAGTCGGCTTTCACCCTATCGTCACTTATGTCCCGCCACGGCAGAGCGCGCATTTTCTCGCGATAGCTCTCGCCGCCATATTGCGGGAACTGGTCGATGACATTTTGCGCATAGTCGCGCCAGACGAGCTCCTTGAGATAGGTCTCGACCTTGCTCCCCTGTCCGGCCAGCCGGTTCCAGATCCTCGTCGGGCTGATCTCGCCAAAATGGAGATGCGGCGACAGGCGCGATACAAGCTCTTCCGAAGGCAGATTGCGACCCTCGTCATATTGCGCCGCCTTATCGGCAAATTCCTCCAGATTCTCCTCCGCGCCCGCTGCGCCGGGTTGCCAGTGATCGCCAAAGGCGGCAGCCCAGTCCGGCTTGGTCGGCAATAGCCCCCAGTCACCCAGAGCATCGCTATCCGGCCAGCTGTCCGGCGTATCGAGGCTTTCAGGTGCGGGAGCGGCTTCCCCCGGCGGCATATGCTGGCGCAGCGCCTTCCAGAACGGCGTGTAGATTTTATAGGGCGTGCCAGCCCCGGTCGTCACCGTCCCGGGCGGCAGCAGATAATTGCCGTCATGGAGGATCAGCCGCGCCTCATCGCCGAGGGATTTTTCCAACATTCGTTCGGCATTGCGCCACCAAGGCTCGTAATGATGCAGCGCATGCACTTCATCCGCTCCGGTGGATTTGACAATTTCGGCCAAATGCTCTGCAGCCGGCCCCCGGCGCAGGATCAGACGTGATCCCAAAGCCTGAAAACATGCTTCCAAATCTTCCAATGACCGGTGCAGCCACCAGCGCGAAGCCCCGCCCATAGAGCGGTGTCTGGATGTTTCATCGTCGAGAATATAGACCGGAATGACCGGACCGTTCGAAGCCGCCGCTATTACGGCAGCTTGATCGGCCAGGCGAAGGTCGCGGCGGAACCAGATGATGGTTGGTTTTGTCATATCCCTCCCATGTCTCAGGGAAGCGCTTGTTCCAACCTGTCCTTGTGGACATTGGCGCGGACGGTGAACCGGTCATCGACCAGCGGGTCCATGAAGCGCTGGTCTTTGATGGTTACACGGGCACCGACCGTCTTGATGATCGGCATCCGTGACCAGAAGAGAAACGCAGCAGCATTCTTGTCCGACCTTGTCATTTCCCTTGCGAGAAACTCGCTATTTCCGGGAATTCCATGCTTCTCGCCGAGTAGCAAACCTTCAAAAAGACTATAAGATCCAGACCCGTAAGCGGATTCATTGCGCCACAATATTTCCCTTTTCCAGAACTGGAGCGGAAGCGGATTGGCTACGACCATTTCCGGCTGGTCCGCAATCGGACCGGAGTTTCCTGTTTCAGCAACATCACTATCGAGCAGCGATTTCGTTTCCGCCTCCGCCTTGCCGGTGATCATCCCATTGGCAAAAATATAGGCGCAGACTATGGCAAAGCTGATCCAGGCCGGACGCTGCCAATTGCCACCGCCCTTTTTCTCCCGCCGCCGCGAGAGCCAGACACCGGCGATCAACGCTGCCCAGATCCAGATATCGATGATGAAGATACTGTCGCCATAGAACCATTGCGACGAGAAGGGCTCGAGCAGCCGGATGCCATAGCTGTTGAGCCAGTCCAGCGCCGGGTGGCTGAGACAGCCGATATAGGCCAGCGCCAGCAGCCAGCCCTTGTGGATCGGCAAGCGGTCCGCAGGCCGTTTCCCGCGCTTCGCCTGCCAACGGTCGAACCCGATCATGATCCCGGTCAGCAACAGCGGCAAAACCAGCATCGCAATCGGCCCATGGGTGATCCCGCGCCGGATCGCCAGATGCTGCACCCCGTCCAGCAAGGTCGCCACCGCATCGATATCGGGAATATTGGCGGCGATGATCAACGTCGCCATGCCGAGACCGGTTTTCTTTTTCAGGCCCATCTGGCCGAGAACGGCACCGGCTAGGCTGTGGGTTAGATTGTCCAAATTTTTTGCTCACACGAAGACACAAAGTCACAAAGGAAGTTCCGATCTAACCATCATAATATTGATTGGCTAGTCGCTTCACACCATCTTTGAAAGTGGCTGCATCTTAGTGCCTTCGTGTCTTCGTGCGAGCCAAAAATCTTTACAGTTCCGGCCCACCCTCGGTCACGGTCCAGGTCTGACCCTTGCTCAACAAAGCCTGCAAATCCGGCGTCTTACCCGCCGCTGCCGCTTCGTTCTGAGCAACCACAGCCGCCTCAAACGTCGGCCGCGGATCGTCATAGAGGACGCCCAGCGCCATCGGGAATTCGCCGAACTGCATTTCAATCAGCATATGCGCGACCGAACGGTTGGTAACGTCGTGAACGATCACGTCAGCCGCCTGCCAGTCACCGTCGACCACATCGACGACTTCCAGCTGCAGGGTCTTGCGATTGAGCGTGATACCCTTGGTGCCCTTGCCGAACAGCATGGGTTCGCCGTTCATCAGATGCAGCTGCGTATCGGCCGCGGTTTTCTTCGCCGCAAATTCCTCGAACACATCCTTGTTATAGACGATGCAATTCTGGAAAATCTCGATGAAGGACGTGCCTTTGTGGGCATGGGCCGCCTTGAGTACGTCGGGCAGTCCTTTGTGGATATCGATCCCCCGCGCAACGAACCGCGCACCGGCACCCAGCGCAAATGCACAAGGCGATGCGGGCCGGTCGACCGAACCATAAGGCGTCGAGGGACTTTGCGTACCCTGACGGCTGGTCGGCGAATATTGGCCCTTGGTCAGTCCGTAAATTTCATTGTTGAACAGCATCACCTGGCAATCGAGATTGCGGCGCAGCAAATGCATCGTGTGATTGCCACCGATCGACAGCGCGTCGCCGTCGCCGGTGATAATCCAGACGTCGAGTTCCGGATTGGCCAGTTTCACACCGGTCGCAACCGCAGGCGCACGACCGTGGATCGTATGGAAACCATAAGTCTCCATATAATAAGGAAAGCGCGAGGAGCAGCCGATACCGCTGACAAAAACCGTCTTGGACGGATCAGCACCCAGATCGGGCATAGTCCGCTGTACGGCCTTCAGAATGGCATAATCGCCACAGCCGGGGCACCAGCGTACTTCCTGGTCGGTTTCCCAGTCTTTCAGCGTGGTCGTGATTTTGGTCATCTCGTTCATGACAAATTCTCCTCAATCGCCGTCTCGATCTCGGCGATGGTAAATGGCTGGCCGGAAACCTTGTTTACCGGCTTGGCATCGACCAGATACTGGTCGCGCAACAGGGTTTTCAGCTGTCCCATATTCATTTCCGGTACGATCACGCGGTCGTAGCCCTTCAGCAGGTCGCCGAGATTTTTCGGCATCGGCCAGATATTCCGGATATGGATATGGGCGACATCCTTGCCTGCTTCGACAGCCCGGCGGACCGCCTGATGGATCGGCCCGAAGGTCGAACCCCAGCCGACAACCGCCAGCTTGCCGCCAGCCTTGCCCAGCGCGACATCCTGATCCGGGATGCTGTCCGCAACACCCAAAACCTTGTCACGGCGGATTTCGGTCATTTTCTGGTGGTTGGCCGCGCCATAATCGATATGCCCGGTATCAATGCCTTTTTCGATGCCGCCAATACGGTGCATCAAGCCCGGCGTGCCCGGTTTGATCCATGGCCGCGCCAGCTTCTCGTCGCGGGCATAAGGCTTCAATCCGCCTTCCGGCATCGTTTCCAGGAATGTGGTCGGGAATGGTTCGATACCGCTGACATCGGGGATCTTCCACGGCTCCGCCGCATTGGCAATATAGCCGTCGGTGAGCAGCATGACCGGAGTCATATATTGTACCGCAATCCGCACCGCCTCGATCGCGCATTCAAAGGCGTCGCTGGGCGAGCGCGCTGCAATGATCGGCATCGGCGCATCGCCGTTGCGGCCATAGACAGCCTGATAGAGATCCGATTGCTCGGTCTTGGTCGGCAGTCCGGTCGAAGGTCCGCCGCGCTGCGAATTGACGATGACCAAAGGTAGCTCGGTCATGATCGCCAGCCCCATGGCCTCGCCTTTCAGCGCAATGCCGGGACCGGATGACGAGGTAATACCGAGTTTACCGGCATAGCTTGCGCCAATCGCTGCTGCGATCGCGGCGATTTCGTCTTCCGCCTGAAATGTGGTCACGCCAAATTCTTTCAGCCGCGACAAATGGTGCAGGATCGCCGAGGCCGGGGTGATCGGATAGCCGCCAAAGAACATCGGCAAGCCGGCGAGCTGCGCGCCAGCGACCAGACCGAGCGACAGCGCTTCTGCGCCAGTCACCGTGCGATATTTGCCCGGTGCCGAGGGAGCGGCACCGACTGTGCGCGACGTAAGATGGCCGCTGCCAAGACCGTCACCGGACAGTTCAGCGGTTTCGCCATAAGCATGGCCGGCGTTGAGCGCCGCGATATTGGCTTCCGCAACATCCGGCAATTTCGCGAATTTGCCTTTCAGCCAGTCGACGATCGGCTGCCGGTCGCGCTCGAACATCCAGAGCGCGAGGCCCAGCGTCCACATATTCTTGCAGCGCAGGGCTTCCTTGTTGCCAAGGCCGAACGGCTTCACCGCTTCCAGCGTCAGCGCGGAAATATCCAGCTTGAGCAATTGCCATTTCGCCAGGGATCCGTCTTCCAGCGGATTATTCTCGTATTTCGCCTTGTCGAGATTCCGTTTCCCGAACTCGCCAGCGTCAGCGATGATCAGACCGCCAGCGCGCAGCGCATCGACATTGGTCTTCAGCGCTGCCGGGTTCATCGCGATCAGCACATCGGGCTGGTCACCGGCGGTTTCGATCGCGCGACTGCCGAAGTTGATCTGGAAAGCGGACACGCCGAATAAAGTGCCCTGCGGCGCCCGGATTTCAGCGGGGAAATCGGGGAAAGTCGCAAGATCGCTCCCCGCCAGCGCCGTCGACAGAGTGAACTGCCCTCCGGTCAGCTGCATCCCGTCGCCGCTATCGCCAGCAAAACGCACGACGACATTCTCGGCGCCTTCGGGATGGGGACTATTCGGTTCTTCCTGCTTCAATGCGGTGGCCATAATGGATTTTCCGTGCCTTTATAATTATTACGCAAACCGCCCTAGAGCAGCAAT
>TARA_R110000787_G_scaffold262422_6_pt1 | contig 20683 bp, 15 predicted proteins | sample TARA_R110000787 | Tara Oceans TARA_R110000787 (sample SAMEA4397920) | marine metagenome | biome: Polar Biome; feature: [DCM] deep chlorophyll maximum layer (ENVO:01000326); material: water (ENVO:00002006), including particulate matter (ENVO:01000060) such as... | depth 35 m | reverse complement strand
TGCGGGGGGGTGCCGGTACCCGGATTATTGCCCGGCATCGGGACGGCTCGTCTGTCTTTATCGAGGGGTAAGCGGAGACTTTCCAGATGACATGCCCCGTCCTTCCGGGACTGGGCATGTCTGTAACGTCGGAAACGGGTGCTATTTCTGAAGGGATGCCAGGTAAGCGAGGATATTTGCGATATCCTTATCTTTCTTCAGGCCGGGAAACGACATCTTTGTGCCTTTGATCTTGGCTGATGGCTTTTTCAGATAATCGGCCAATTCCGCCGCAGTCCAGACCAGTCCCGCATCGGCTTTTTCAATCATAGCCTTGGAGTACTTGAAATCTTCAACAGACCCGGCCGGACGATCAATAATCCCCATCAGATGCGGGCCGATCGTATTTTTTGCCTCACCGGCTTTGTGGCAGGCGGAACATTTCTTGAACACCTTTGCTCCGGCTTTGGCATCACCTGTGATGTCCTGTGCGCCGGCAAATCCGCTGGTTCCGAGAATGATGATAAAAGCGGCTAGAACACGTCTATACATTCTGCATTTCCTCATTTGCGTTGATGGTGGGAAAATACAGCAACAGTCGTGATCATCTTTGTGATGGCGCAAGGAAAGCGGGCTTCAGGGTCAGGGCAGTTGAGGGAGCGAGTTGCTCAATGTGATTTCAATCCATCTTCGCATCAATACGCCGGTGGCTTAAATCCCCAGGGTCTCACCTTTGAATTTTAGCGGACTCCGAGAGCGATATTCGAATCGTAGGGTCTTGACCAAATCCTACCCCCGCAACCAACTAATCACGCCGCTAAACCAACAGGTTAGCGGCTTTTTTGTGCCCGGAAGTTAGAGGCGGGAAAGGTTGGGCAGAGCGTTCACAAGAATCACATCCGGATTGCTACGCTTTGCTCCGGGATGAATCTCGATATCGTTAATCAGTCCGCGGATGATCAGGGGTGCCTGCCCTCTGAAAGTTGTCCGCCGGAGAGAAGGCAGTCTCCATCCTTGCTTTGTCTATGTCAGGAGGTTCTGAGCCTGTGTTTGTGAAAGCAGGGTTTCATTATCTCATGTCTTCGTCATCAGTGCTGGCAATGTCTTGGCGGATCACGTGCCGGGAATGATTCCTCGGAAGCATCAGGGCCGAAGTTCGCTACCACAGTCTTGTCAGTGAGTTTTGGTGCCTGGGAGTTTTGCGCGCAGTGCGCCCGACCGCCTTCCGCTGCGGATCGTTTTGATCTGCTTTCAGCCGGCAAAAATATGCGGCCCTGAATCCTGCACCTGGTCACTATTTCCCATTCAACATAGCCCTGGAAGCCGTTTCATGTCGCGTCCTGATGCAGGACCCGACGATCCCTTGTCGGAGATTCCGGGCGGAGTTGTCCCTTGACAGCATATTTGAATTGGAACAGGCTGTTTATATAACAGAACAAAGTTCACATATGAGAACACCTATTGTCAAGTCAGCAGCGAGGGTTCTGGATCTTCTGGAGTTGCTGGCGCTCATGCCCGAAGGGGTGACGCTCACCGAGTTGTCCAATCGTCTTGGAATTCCCAAAAGCAGCATTTCGGCTTTATTGGGGACTCTGACCGATCGTGAGTATGTCGAGCTGGTGCAGGGGCGGTATTTCATGGCACGGCGACTCCGGGGGACCGGCTGGGTCGGCAAAGATCAGGAAATGCTCCTGAAACTGGCAAAGCCGGATATGCGGCGTCTGGCGGAGACGACAGGTGAAACGGCTTTTCTTGGAGTGATGACACCTGACTGGCAGGTTCAGTACGTCGCAAAAGTCGTCAGTTCACAGCCCTTGCGGTATGACGCAGATCTGGGAGTGGTTCGCCCGGCCTACAGTACGTCCATTGGCATTACGATCCTTGCGGGTCTTGAGGATGACAGGATCGATGCATTTTTTGATGCAACTGATCTGATTGCCATCACCGAAAAAACGATAACCGACGCGGGCCAGCTCCGTGCTGAAATCGAGACGGCGCGGCGAGATGGCTTTGTCGTCACGTCCGATAGCAATGTCACGGGAACGTCCGGTGTCTGCGCGCCCATTCGCAATGCCGCCGGGAGGGTTATCGCAGGACTGGCGATCATTGCTCCGAGTGCCCGGTTTACCAGACTGCGCGAGCAAGATGGTCAGGAACATACCGTTCAGGCGGTTCTGGATACTGCAGCCAGTATCAGTCGTGCTCTTGCGGGATACGGCCGAAGCGAGTCCACTTCATCTAAAGAGAAAGCAGATTATAATGGAGAATAGCAGCAAGCGCGCCGTTGTGATCGGCGGCGGCATTATCGGCGCCACGACTGCGTTAAAACTGCAGCGCGCGGGGCTGAGTGTCAGTCTTGTCGAACGGAATAACCCTGGTGAAGGCTGCTCGTTCGGTAACGGCGGTGCGATCAGTCCCGATGTCTGTGTGCCGATTGCCTTGCCGGGGATGTTGCGGAAGGTGCCACGCTGGCTGTTCGACCCGAAGGGGCCGCTGGTTTTGCGTTGGGGATATCTGCCAAAGGCCCTGCCGTGGCTGCTGCGCTGGATACGTGCAGGAAGAGAAGATCGGGTGCGTGAGGTCTCTCATGCACTGAGAGCACTGCATGCGCAGAGTTATGTGATGTATGAGGAGCTGCTGGGTGAGAGGGCACAGGGTCTGATAGAGATGACCGGCCAAATCTACGCCTGGCGAAGTGAACAGCCGGCGGCTTCGGAAGCGTTCTCGCAGGCGTTGCGTGCGGAGTTCGGTATCGAAGTTCAGTCGCTCGATACGGCAACTCTTCAGGGAATGGAACCGGATCTCTGTAAAAGCTTCCGGTCAGGTCTTTTCTTCCCTGAAAACGGGCACACGCTGAATCCGTTGCGTCTGGTGCAAACCCTCGTGACGTTGTTCGAGCAGGCCGGTGGTCGTGTGCTGCGTGAAACTGTGCGGGGATTCGACGTTGCAGACGGTAAGGCGACAGCCGTGCTTTTCGACAAAGGGCGTCTTGATAGCGATCTGTTTGTTCTGGCGGCTGGTATTGATTCGGGGACTATTGCCCGCAAGCTTGGTGACCGGATACCGCTGCAGGCGGAGCGTGGTTACCATGTGATGCTGCCCAATCCGGGCATCGCTCCGAGGATAAAGATCAGCAATCGGGAGAGCATGTTCGGCATGACACCTCTGGAAACGGGGGTCCGGATTGCAGGTACGGTTGAAATTGCCAGTCCTGATGCGCCGATGGACGAGGCGCGGGCACATGCCATGCTTGACCACGCCAGGAACATGTATCCCGGGATCAATACTGAAGATGCCACGTACTGGATGGGGTCTCGCCCGTCAATTCCGGACAGCCTGCCGGTTATTGATCGTTCATCCCGTCACGACAACGTCATCTACGCATTTGGGCACGGCCATTTCGGACTTACCGGGGCGCCTATGACAGCAGAACTTGTCACGAGCCGGATACTTGGCCGTCCGGGACCTGTGCCGCATGAGCCCTATGAGCTGAAGCGATTTGGGGGCAGCTGACAAATGACTGAAACCCCTGAGCAGAAATCAGCCGATCCAGTTGCTGACACGCTGGCCGGAGATAGTGTGGTCGGCGGAAATGCTTGGCAATGCGTTATCAGTTGCATTGCCGTTCTGTTTGCGGGCTTTCATCTCTATACAGCTTTGTTCGGTATTCTCGAGGGCATGCAGCAGCGTGTCTACCATATCGGGTTTGCGCTGGTGCTGGTTTTCCTGACGCGGCCATTGTTTCGCGGAAAGGGCGCGCGACCGGGGATTGTTGATATCGTGCTCGCCATTGCTGCGCTTATTTCAACCAGTTACCTGATTTACGAAGATCGGGGCCTGGCGATGCGTCTCGGGATTGCTTACGAACGTGATGTCATTCTTGGGACGATATTCATTGTTGTTTTGCTTGAGGCGACGCGGCGGGTCGCAGGCAGCGCTCTTGCTGTGCTGTGCAGCCTGACGATCATTTATGCTTATTTTGGCCGCTATATGCCGCAGGCGATCGCACATGGTGGCTTCGATCTTGAGGATATCACGGTTAATCTCTACCTGACCACGGAAGGCATTTTCGGCACGCCTCTGGCGATCTCATCTACTTATATTATCCTGTTCGTCATACTGGGGGGGATGTTGCAGGCCAGTGGCGCGGCCCAGTTCATTTCCGATCTTGCCTACGGACTTTTCGGCCGGGTCCGCGGGGGGCCAGCCAAGGTGGCGGTTTTTGCCAGCGGGCTTTTCGGAATGATCAGTGGCAGTGCGGTGGCCAACGTCGCGAGTACCGGTGTTCTGACGATTCCCCTGATGCGGAAGACGGGATTCAGTGCCCGCTTTGCCGGGGCTGTGGAAGCGGTAGCTTCTTCCTGTGGCCAGTTCACGCCACCGATTATGGCTGCTGCTGGCTTCGTAATTGCCGAGTCATTAGGTGTGCCATATCTGGAGGTGGCGACGGCAGCAATCATTCCTGCATTTCTGTATTTCGCGGCTTTGTTCATTGCTGTTGATTTGCGTGCTGCAAATCTCGGGATTAAGGGGGAAAGCAAAGACAAGCTTCCGTCCGTCAGGCAGACGTTCTTGAATGGCGGATACCTGCTTCTGGTGCCGATCACCCTGGTGCTGATGATGGCCGGTTTTGGCTATTCGCCTTTGCGCGCTGCGATTTTCACCATTGGTGTCAATCTGCTCCTGTTTCTGGGGCGCGAGCTGTTCCTCGGCCCGCGCAGCCAGATTCTGACAAGCCTGACACTACTGGTCTCGATCCATCTTATTGTGATCATCGTCAGTCATGTCTTCAGTCCGATATGGGCTGTGACGGTCTATGTCATTCTGCTGATCGGGGTTGGGCTGATTGCCCATAGTACGCGGCAACAGCAGACATCAGCCGGTTTTGTCTGGCAGTTTACTGATAAGACAGCAGCGGCCTTGCGTGCGGGTGCGCTGGGCAGCCTTGAGGTGGCCATCGCCTGCGCCAGTGCGGGCATTATTATCGGGATGCTCATGCTGACCGGGCTTGGGCTTCGCCTGTCAGGACTGCTGCTGGATATTTCCGGTGGAAACCTTCCGGTTCTGCTGATGCTGACGATGATTGCTTCGCTCATTCTCGGAATGGGGATGCCGACATTGGGCGCCTACATCGTGCTGGCTGTTCTGATTGCTCCGAGCCTGGTGCAGATGGGCGTGCATCCGATGGCTGCGCATCTGTTTATTTTTTACTTTGGCGTGATCTCTTCGATCACACCTCCGGTCTGCATGGCAGCATTTGCGGCTGCCGCGATATCAGGTGCGGGGCCTATGCGAACAGGTTTCACGGCATTTCGCCTTGGCATTGTCGTGTTCATCATACCGTTCGTGATGATCTACAACCCGGCAATGATCATGCAGGGGACAGTCTGGGAGATTGTCGTTGTGGCATTCACTGCCCTGTTGGGATCGGCAGCACTTGCGGCCAGCCTGGAAGGCTATCTTTTGCGCCGGATGAACCTTGTTGAACGCGGCGTCATTCTGTGCGGCGGGCTCCTCCTTCTCAGTGGTGATTTTTTGACGGACCTACTGGGGGGCGGGCTTTTGCTTGCAACATTTGGCCTGCAACTCCGGATGAAGATGAAAGACGAAAGAACCGAAAGATGACGGTATGAATAAGATGGAATCGTTCGATAGTAACAAAACGGAAGTTAATATCGGGGTTGATACAGGCGGCACACATACGGATGTCGTTCTTGTAAAGGGCGACCGGCTTCACACGCTGAAGGTTCCGAGCACTCCGGATGACCTGAGTTGCGGGATTATTGAAGGCATCACGATGTTGCTGAAGGAAAGCGGCTGTGAACCCGAAAGTGTAGCTCGTTTCGTCTATGCCAGCACACTGGTTACGAATCTGATCGTTGAAGAACAGGAGCCATCAGTCGGTTTCATTACGACGGAAGGATTCCGTGACGTATTGGAAATTGGCAGGGCTTCCCGGAAGCCCGATGTCTATGATATCCACTGGCGTCCGACCCCGGCTCTGGTGCCCCGTCACCTGCGTAAAACGGTTAAAGAACGGATTAATTTTCGTGGTGAAGTTCTGCACCCGCTGAATGATGATGAGGTGCGTGCGACCCTGCGGGAACTGTCGGACACAGGCATATCAAGCATAGCTGTCTGCCTGTTACACTCCTATGCAAACCCCGAGCATGAACTTCGTATCGCTGAACTGGCCAGAGAGGTCTGTCCTGATCTCGATGTTTCGCTTTCCTCAGGCATCGTGCGTGAGTTTCGTGAGTATGAGCGCGCCAGCACGACAGCTATAAATGCTTTTGTACGACGCCCCATAGTAACGCATCTGGAGAAGCTTGAGAGTGCCCTTCGTGACAAGGGCATTAATGCGGGAAGTTATATCATGCGCGGCAATGGTGGTATTTCCACATTCGCCGGCACCAAGGAAGCTCCCGTCAACATTACGCATTCCGGTCCTATGGGAGGAATCATTGGTGGTGCTGCCTTGGCAAAGGCTTGCGGCATTTCCAACATCATTACCTTCGATATGGGCGGGACGAGCGCGGATATTTCTGTGATCGCAGATGGTCAGCCAATCCTGACCAACCGCAGCCATGCCGGGTCGCATCCAATTCTGGTGCCGATGCTTGATCTGGTCACTATCGGGGCTGGTGGCGGCTCCCTTGTGACAGTTGAGGGTGGTTCGGCACTTCGTGTCGGTCCAAGAAGCGCAGGCTCGCGTCCGGGGCCGGTTTGTTACGGTCAGGGCGGTGAAACTCCGACGGTAACGGATGCGAACCTTGTAACCGGACGGCTGAATGCTGACTACTTTCTTGCCGGTCGGCGCAAGCTCGATGTGGACGGTGCGCGTCAGGCTATTCAGGAACAGGTGGCTGGTCCTCTGGGGCTGGGCGTTGAAGAGGCGGCGCTTGGTATTCTGTCCGTGGCTGAAGCCCACATGGCTAATGCGGTACGGCTGATCTCTGTAGAGCGCGGACTTGATCCACGTGAATTTACGTTTGTTGGATTTGGCGGTGCCGGACCACTCCATGCAGTCAGGTTAGCTGAAGCATTGTCGATGAACCGCGTACTCATACCGTCTGCGCCGGGTAATCTTTCCGCTATGGGATTGCTGTCTGCTGATGTGCGGCATGATCTTGTCCGCACGATGGTCACCGATGCCAGCACGATTTCTGGTGAGAAGATTCAGGCGCTTTTCAGGGAGCTTCTGGCTGAAGCGGAAGAAGTTCTTGAACGAGATGGTGTGAAGCCCGGGAGCCGTGAATGCTTCGTTGCGCTGGATCTGCGGTATCAGGGGCAGAATTACGAACTGACGATCCCGGTCAATTTTGAACGGCTGGCAGATTCTAACCCGTCTGACGGCATGATCGAAAGCTTCCACGAACAACATCAGAAGGTCTACGGCTATTCATTGCCGGGCCGTGTTGTGCAGATCGTCAATCTTCGTGTGACAGCCGTTGGCTCTGTGGAGAAGGCGCAATGGCCCAGCCATCCGGACTGTTCAGGGGCGCTTCCCGTACACAGCACCCGGAGCGTTGTCACTGGTGATGGCAAGCGCCGGGAACTCGCCGTGTACAGGATAGATGATATGGGCGACGGGGCTTCATTCGAAGGTCCTGCCGTCGTCGAATATCCGGGATCAACGTTGTTTGTCGAGCCCGGCTGGCATGCGCGTTTTGATGCCATGCGCAATGCGCACCTGACGCGGTTTACGTCTGAAAACAAAGCCTGAGGAAGTATTCAGCGATGACATCATTGTCCAATAAAGAAGCAACCTCCGGTGTTGATCCGGTTACCCTTGAAATCGTGCGTAACGGCCTGAAATCTTGCGCACAAAGAATCACGCGGCGAATGATCCGGTCGGCTAATTCATTCATCGTGAAAGAGATGGAAGATTGTTCCGCCTCCATACTTGATGTGGATGGCCAGCTTATTGCCGAAGAGGCAGGACCTCCGATCCAGTTGAACACTGTCGGTATCTGCCTGCGGACGGTTCTTGAACATTATTTCCCGGCCGGGGTGTGGGAGCCGGGCGACGTGATTCTGACGAATGACCCTTATGCTGGCGGTGAATCCATGGCTGCCACGCATGCCAATGATTACCTTGCCTTCGCGCCGATCTTCTTCGAAGGCGACCTTGTCGCCTTTGCCGGACTGATGGTCCATCACATGGACATTGGGGCCATGAACATGGGGACGCGCGGCTGGGGACTGGAGATTTTCCAGGAAGGGGTTCGAATACCTCCGATGAAGATTATCAGGAAGGGTGTCTTCAACGAGGAGGCGCTTGCCATTATCCTGAATAATACGCGTACCCGCGATGTCCATGAGAATGACATACGGTCACAGTTTTCCAGCGTTCAGGTCGCCTGTTCCGATGTACTGGAGCTTTTCCAGAAATACGGCCGGGTCACAATGGAATCCTGTTTCCGTGAGCTGATGGCCTATTCTGAACGCCGTACGCGCGAGGTCATCGCTAAAATCCCTGACGGCAAATATTCACATGAAGAGCCGATACTCGATGACGGGGCAAAAGGGGGCCCGTTCTGGTTGCGCCTGGAGGTGACGAAAGAAGGTTCGGAAATCACTTTCGACTTCACAGGAACAGATCCGCAGATCAAAGGACCAATCAACAGCCCGCTCGCGACGACGCTTGCTGCGGTTTATTATACGATGCGCTGCATCACCAGGTCGGACATCCCGAGTAATGAAGGCTGCAACCGACCAATTCATGTTGTGGCGCCTGCCGGCTCACTGGTAAACGCGCGGTCGCCTGCGGCGGTCATGCAGCGGATGGTTGTGTGTCACAGTATTGTTGATCTTGTGATGGGGGCTTTTTCAAAAGCAGTCCCGGAACGGATCATGGCTGACTCCTGTGGCTGTTTGTACAACTATTCGATGTCGAATGATCCTGGCCGGGGCCGACGTATTATGTTCGGTGAGGTGGCTCCGGGAGGAATTGGTGCAACAGCCTATTCCGATGGGCTCAATGTTATGGCATGCCATGTTACCAACTGTCATATCCCGCCTATAGAAGCCATCGAGATGGAATCGCCGGCACTGTATCTCCGGCGTGAGATGAGATCTGATTCCGGCGGCGCAGGGAAAAACCGCGGCGGTGTCGGATATGTTCTGTCTTATCAGCTGCTGGGTGATGATCCCCAGCTTCACCACACATCACAGAAATCGATTTCCCGTCCGCAGGGTGTTGCTGGCGGTGATCAGGGTGATGGTGGTCGATGGGTGATAAACGAAGGAACACCTGATGAGCGTGTTCTGGAATACGCCATCGGGGATATCGAGAACCTCTCTAAAGGTGACACGGTTACGCATTACACACCTGGCGGAGGTGGGTACGGAGCGCCGTTTGGCCGGGAGGTGAAACATGTGCAATCCGATGTTCGTTCGGGTTTCGTTTCCGTCGAAGGGGCGCTGACCCAATACGGCGTACGACTGGATCCCGATACTTTTGAGGTTTTAGAGCTACATCGCTGAGGCTGCGGCACCGTCTCCATCGCACCTCATCACTATGAGCAGGAGACTGACACCAGGAGGTACTGATGACATCAGGAATATCCAAGTTCTTATGCAAGGCAACTGTTACGCTGGCCATTATGTTTGGCGCCGGAAACGCCCAGGCGAATGAGTTTGTTACATTCGGGGGAGGATCCTCCGGAGGGGCTTTTTTCACGATTGCTGCCGGTATGGCACGCGTGGTTGAGAAAAACGTAGATAATGTGCAGGCAACGGCCCGGGTGACGGCGGCGACAACCGAGAATACACGGCTGCTGGGACGTGAGCGTATTCAGTTTGCGCTTGCTGCGGCAAGTGGCCCTTACTCTGCAGCAAGTGGTCTCCCGCCATTCAAAGATGAGCGTTATACAAATGTCCGGTATATCGCGACCGGATACTCGTCTCCCTTCCAGATCGTTGTACAGGCAGATTCTGAAGTTCAGTCGCTCGCCGACCTGCCGGGTCGTCGGGTGGGGGTCTTGCTCGGTATTACAGCGCAGGACTGGTTCCCGAGACTTGCAGAAGTTTACGGCGTAGCCGGGAAATTCGAAACGTTTGAACTGGGCGCGGGTGAACTCATGACCTCACTCAGGGATGGGAATATCGACGTTGCGGTGATTTCTGCTTCGGCACCGTCTCCTGCCATTAGTGACCTTGCCACATCCCGGGACGTGAGGTTCATTCCTATCGGTACGGAAGAAGCGAATAAGATGATCTCGACGACGCACCCCTTCTTCTACATTGATGTGATCCCGGCGGGCACATATCCGGGGCAGGATAAAGATGTTCAGTCGATACTGAATCCGATTCTTCTGATAACCCATGCCAATGTTTCAACGGATCTTGTTTATAATGTCACGAAGGTTCTGCTTGATACGCATCATGCAGATATGAGTGCCATTCATCCTAACGCCGGGCGTTTCCGGGTTGAGAATGCCGGGAAAAGCATGGTCATACCGCCGCATCCCGGTGCCGTAAAATTCTATAAGGAAAAGGGCATCGACCTGAAATAATACAATACTTGGCTTTTAGCGCGCGACTGCCTGACGCGGTCGCGCGCTTTTCTTTGCAGTCAGATGTTGCTCTGCTTGTTCGGGACTAAGTGCCGAAATCAGGTGACACAGAGAATGCCAGGCAATCAACGCGTGTTAGAAACCACACTACAGACAGTCACTGCTGTGGCGCGGGAATGTTGATCGCATTATAGAAGTGGCTGATATATGCTGTTTTGTGGGTGTCGTCTCCGGCAAGGACTGTGCGTCGACGGATTGTTTCTTCCGACTGGACGCTGCCGTTGCGAATGACCACACCGTAAACATCTTCAGCATATTCCGGGGTGATCAGTTCGTTTTCCACATCCCGGAGAACCTTTTCCGGAAGTCGCTCAAGAGGGTTTCCAAAGCCGCCAGCGCCCGCCTGAATATGAACGAATTCGTCACCCCGTTGCATTGGAACGCTCTCCATGGGACAGACCGGCAGCAATTGCTGGCCTGTTTCGCGGTTAATGATGTTCCATGACGGTGTGCCGGCCATGCCACCAGAGAGACCATATGGTGTGACGCGGCGGCGGTCTGAACGCATGATCAGATCGCCCTGATCAGCCAGCAAGCGGTAGCCGCGTTGTAGTGCTGCCCCACCACGCATACAGCCCGGTCCACCTGAATTTGTCACAAAGGCATAGCTTGTGATTTCTACGGGCTGTCTACTTTCCAGTAGTTCGATCGGGGTGTTGCTGAGATTGGCCGCTGGATTTGAAAGGCCTTCCTGACCGTCACGTTGCATGCTGCCGCCCCAGGCGCCCATAAGGCCCCCGGAAATCATATAAGCCTTGTTGTTCTTATCCCGTCCGGCGATATGCGGCGCTGATGACCCGCCTTCATTTGCCGCTGGAATACGGCCAGGCAATACCTGGGAAAAAGCTCCGAGCAGGGCGTCGAACATTCGAAAACAGGTGATTCCCCGGGCACCGCAGGGGGCCGGCTCAACCGGGTTAACAACAGTCCCCAGTGGTGCTTTCACCGTGATTGCCCGCATATATCCTTCGCAATTTGGAATTGGGACACCAATGGCGCAACGTACCGCCAGATAAGACATGGCATTTGTAGTTGGCATGGGGCCATTGATCGCCATCTTGACCTGCTTTGAAGATCCGTCCCAATCGACCTCGACGTGGTCACCGGCAATGGTCAGGTGAACACGCAACCAGATCGGCTCCGGGTTCTCGCCCATGCCGTCCAGACAATCTTCGAAGAAGTAGGTACCGTCAGGCAGGTTTCGGATTTCGGCACGGATTAATCGTTCAGCATAATCGTGCAGTTCATCCATATATTGCCTGAACTTCTCAGAGCCATGCGACCGGACCAGTTGTTCGAGTGCCCGTTCTCCGTTGTTACATGCCGCCAGTTGTGCCCGGATATCGCCCATCACATTGACCGGTTGTCGCGTGTTGCGCTCGATCATCTGGAAAATTGCTTCGTTCGGTTCCCCCGCCTCGAAAAGCTTGAGTACAGGAATGCGAAGACCTTCCTGGAAAATTTCACTGGCATAGACCGCCATCCCGCCGGGGGCGATACCACCAACATCCGACTGGTGAGCAAGGGTCGCAACAAAGCCTTCCAGTTCTCCGGCGACGAACACCGGCTTGACGATATAGAAGTCCGGAAGATGCATTCCGCCGGCGCCATAGGGGTCATTGAAAATATAAACATCGCCCTCCTGGAAATCACCTTCGTGTCGCTTTGTCAGGTTCCGCATGGCATCAGGAAAAGAACCGAGATGGACCGGTGTGGTCAGGCCCTGCGCCACCGTTCGGCCGTGCCGATCACAGACAGCGGTCGAGTAGTCCATCGAATCACGGACAATGTTCGAATAGGCCGATCGCATGATGACCAGAGCCAGTTCGTCGGCGATAGCACCGAGAGCATTTTGTAGAATCTCAAGCGTAACCGGATCAATTTTCATCAGTGACATCCACTTGGCTGGTAAGCACGACGTTGTTATGCGGGTCGACGGTCACCGACCAGGTGGGCGGTACGACGATGGTTGAATCATATTCTTCGATGATGACGGGGCCGGGCGTAACAGCACCAACCAGCTCTCCCCGTGAGAATACCGGCGTGTCGAAGGCTCCGGCACCGGGACCAAAATAGGCTTGCCGGGATTCTGCATCAGAAGATCTCGGGGATTTTACTGGCGGCCTCACCGTACCGCCTTTCTCAACCTGCACTTTTGCAATGATCCGGAGATTCACCATTTCCACAGGTTCGGACTCAGCTTTGTGTGCGTAGGTCCGGTAATGTTCCTGATGGAAGCTTGCTGCCAGTGTCTCAGGTTTCGGCTGCTCATCGCCATTAACAGGCACTGTCAGTTCGAAGGCCTGGCCCGCATATCGCAGATCAACAAGTCGCTGAATACCTATCTTGCTGCGCTCAAAACCTTCCGCGACCAGTGCATTGATGGCTTCATCGCTGAGGTCAGAGTATACCGCTTGAATGTCTTCCATCTGCAAATCATCGACCAGTCCGGGGAATGACCGGACCAACTCATGGGTATTGTCTGCCACCATTAATCCATAAGAACTGAGAACGCCTGGATTGGGCGGTATCAACACTTTTTTCATGCCGAGTTCTCTCGCAATTGCAGCAGCAACAACGGGCCCATTTCCACCAAATGCGATCAGCGCGTAATCCCGCGGGTCACGCCCCCGATAGGTAGAAACCGATTTGACGGCCCGGACCATATTGGCGACAGCCACGGTAAAGATACCGAAGGCTGCTTCCGAAAGCGGTTTTCCCATGACCGAAGATACCTGCTTCTGGATAGCGAGCAGGGTTTTCTCAGCGTTAAGCCTGAGACCACCGCCGACCAGGTGTTTCGGATTCAGATAGCCTAATGACAGAATGGCGTCGGTCAGGGTGACTGTCTCGCCACCATTGTCATAACAGACCGGTCCCGGTACCGATGCGGCGCTTTCAGGTCCGACCTTCAGTAATCCACCATTATCAAAGCGGACATGACTGCCGCCGCCCGCTCCGATTTCAGACACGTCGATGAAAGGTAATTTGATGGCATAGCCAGCACCTTTGACCAGCTTGCTGGACAGATTTATCCCGGCGCCGACTTCATATTCTGTGGTTCTTGTTGGTTCACCATCTTCGACGATGGCCGTTTTTGCTGTCGTTCCGCCGATATCCAGCGTGATGACTTCGCGCAGTCCGGCATTCTTAGCGATGTAGGATGCCGCAATAACGCCCGCAGCCGGTCCGGATTCCACCAGATAAGCAGGCTTGGCGATTGCTGCTTCGACACCCATCCGCCCGCCAGCAGACTGCATGACGTGGAATGACTTGCGCAGCTCTAATTCGGCCAGACGGTCCTTGAGATTGGTCAGGTAGCTGTTCATGACAGGACCGAGGAAGGCGTTCACCACAGTGGTGCTGGTTCGCTCGTACTCTCTGATTTCCGGCAGTACTTCATGGGAGTAGCTGACGAATATCTCTGGGGGGAGAATTTCGTCGAAGATGTCTTTGATACGCTTTTCGTGAACCGGATTGGCATAGGAATGCAGCAGACAGACGGCGATAGCCTGTACGTTTTCTGCGACCAGACGGGTTGCGGCAGCGCGGACGGACGCTTCGTCCAGGTGGCGGCGGATTTCACCGGTCGCGCCAATTCGCTCGTCGACTTCCAGTCTCAGACGACGCGGTACAAGTGGTGCCGGTTTGACATAGTCGAGGTTGTAAAGTTCAGGCACCCGGACACGGCGAAATTCCAGTACATCGCGGAAACCCTGCGTCGTGATAAGTCCGGTGCGGGCACCTTTACCTTCCAGAACGGCATTGGTGGCGACGGTGGTCGCGTGAACCACTTCACTGACTTCGGAAGGATCAATGGCATTTTCTTCCATTATGGCGGTCATGCCGAGAGATATTGCCCGACCATAATCATCCGGTGTGGATGAGACTTTCTTCGTCAGAACCACACCATCCTGAGCCAGCATAACGATGTCTGTGAATGTACCGCCTATATCAATACCAACGCGATATGAAGGACTACTTTTTGACCGCATTATCGGCTCCATCAAATTTTCATCAGGATGCGGTCGAGAAAGTCCTGCGCACGCTGGGAATGAGGGTTGGTAAAGAAGTCCGGGGTTGCTTTTCGTTCAACAATGCGACCCGCATCCATGAAGATGATCTCATCGGAGACTTCACGGGCAAAAGCCATCTCATGAGTTACGACGAGCATGGTCATTCCGTCCCGTGCGAGGTCGCGCATCACCCGGAGCACTTCAATAATCATCTCCGGGTCGAGTGCCGATGTCGGCTCATCGAAGAGCATCAACTTTGGTTCCAGCGCCAATGCCCGGGCAATAGCGGCCCTTTGCTGCTGACCGCCAGAAAGTTCCGCAGGATATTTCTTTGCCTGATCAGCAATGCCGACCTGTTCCAGCAAGGCCATGGCATGTGTTTCTGCAGCGGCCTTTGATTTTTTTTTGGCCCATCTTGGCGCAAGGGTGACGTTGTCCAGAATCGACATATGCGGATAGAGTTCAAAATGCTGGAATACCATTCCAATATTGGAGCGGAGTGCTGCGATATCGCGGCAGTTCCGGAGACTTTGTCCGTCAAAAAAGACATCACCCTCCTGGAAGTCTTCCAGTCGATTGACGCAGCGAAGCAGGGAGCTTTTGCCTGATCCGCTTGGGCCGCAGATGACAATGCATTTGCCGGAATCAAACTCCGTATTGATGTTGTCCAGTGCTCTGTACTGTTCATACCAGAGGCTCAGGTCGGTAACTTTGACCAACGGCTCGGTCATTGGGTCCTCACTTTTTTCTTCTCCAGATATCGGGCAAGGCAGGAGCCCGCAAAGCAGACAACGAAATAGACGACAGCGGCAAAGACGTAGAGTTCGACCGGCCGTATCGTTCGTTCGGTTACAAGGAAGGTGCTGTTCAGGAATTCTCTCAGGCCGACCACATAGGCGATGGTCGTACCCTGAAAGATGATGATGCATTCGGTCACCAGAGCCGGCATCATGTTACGCATGGCCTGTGGCAGGACGATCATCCGGATGACCTGGAAATAGGTGAGGCCGGTGGAGATACCTGCCTGTATCTGGTTCCGTCCAACCGACTGGATGCCAGACCGGATGATTTCCGTGAAATAGGCAGAGAAGAAGACCACGAAAGCAATCATCACCGAGGCGAAGTCACCTACCGGCCTGCCAATAATCAATGGCACCAGGAAAAAGAACCAGAAGACAATCAGGATCAGCGGATTGCTTCGCATGGCATTGACGAAGGTTGCTGACGGAAAGCGTATCCACCATCGGTTGCTGACCCGACCAACTGCGATCACGCAGGCTAGCGGGAAGCTGATGGCAATAACGAAGACGGCAAGCTGGAAGCTGACCCATAGTCCCTTCATGAGGAAGGGAAGGTTGGCAGGAATGACGGCCCAATCCATGTTCATGCCCTCATTTCTTTGCAATCAGGCCGGGAATTCGCAGCCGGTGTTCAAGCCATGTCATGAACAGGACGACAGTCGCCGTCGTGGTCATGTAGGTCACTGAAGCGACCGTGTAGGCTTCAACACCGCGGAACGACCATGCCTCGATCGATTTTGCAGCGCTGGTAATTTCGGCAACGCCGACAGTCAGCGTCAGGGCGGAGTTTTTGAAGATCGTCAGAAACTCCGACGCGATGGTCGGGATCATCACCCGAAAGGCGTAGGGAATGATTACACGCCGGTACATCTGGATCTGGGTCAGTCCGGATGACCGGGCAGCATCAAACTGTCCTTTTGGAATGGAAGATATACCAGAGCGGATATGTTCAGCCACGCGGGCCGCGGTAAACAGCGACAGCCCCAGCAGCGCTGTCAGGAACGGGACATGCGGGAGCCGGTTCCAGGACAGCATCCAGTCATGGGGAAGGAGAAGGGGAAACACAAAAAACCAGAGGAAGAGCTGGACCAGGAACGGGATATTCCTGAAGAATTCGACATATATCGTACCGATAATCCGAAGAGTTCTGGAGGGCGTCATCCGGATGGCCCCAATGACGATACCAACAGCCAGCGCAATGACCCATGCCATCAATGACAGATAAACCGTGGTCAGCAGACCTTCGATGATCCATTGCCGATTGGGGTCTTCCAGCAGCATTGACCAGTTGAAATCGTAATTAATCTCCATCCTTTTATTCCTGTACTTTCAGGCTCGACAGGGCCTGCGCAATTCGTGTCAGGCCACGTTCAATTTCCGGAACACCGGTCTTGAAAACAAGCCGGACGTGCCCTTCTCCGCAGTCTCCGAAGGCGGAGCCGGGGATGGTGGCAACACGCGCCTCGCTGAGCAGGAAACGGGACATTTCGATGGAACTCATCCCGAAGCGCCGGATGCCGGGGAAAACAAAGAAGGCCCCTTCCGGCCGGAAACAGGTGACGCCGGAAATATTCTGCAGTCCGGCGACCATCGCATTTCGCTGAACTTCGTAATTTTCTACAATCTTTCGAATTGGCAGATCACCTTCGCCGACGCCGGCCGCGATGGCGGCTTCCGCACCAGCCTGAGCGGCTGTCGATGGGCAGGATACCGCATGGGTATGGATCGAGATCATTCGGTTAATCACCTCCGGATTGGCTATAACCCAGCCAATCCGCCATCCTGACATGTTGTAGATCTTGCTGACTGTACGTGCCGTAATGGTTCTGTCGGCCATTCCCGGCAGGGATGCCATGCTGATAAAAGATGCGCCTTCATAGGCGAAATGTTCATAGGCCTCATCCATCAGGATGCGCAGGTCAAACTCGAGCGCCAGTGCAGCAATTTCCTGTAGTTCTCCGAGGCGCAGGCAGCGACCCGTAGGGTTATGCGGATTACAGAGCACCATGAGTCTGGTTCGCGGGGTTATCCGCTCGCGGACAATCTCAGCAGGTGCTCTGAACTGGTTGTCTTCCATCAAGGGTACCGCCACCGGTGTTGCCCCGGTGACCCGGACCATGGGTGCGAAGCTGATCCAGCCCGGATCATCAATCAGCACTTCGTCGCCGGGGCCAACCAGCGCCAGAAGTGCAGTGAGAATACCTTGCTTGGCGCCAACGGTTACAATGATCTCAGTATCCGGATCGGCATCTATGCCATTCTCTGTTCGTAATTTCTCGGCGATTGTCCGCCGCAGTTCCGGTAGTCCTCTCGGGTTGGAATAGAATTCACCGACAGGACTGTCCATCGTCCTGGCTGCTACCTCTTTGGCGATTGTCGGGGTGTGTCCCTGCTGGCCAAAGTCAACAATGTCGACACCGCGTTCGCGCAAGGCCTTGACCTCGGCAATGATTTCCAGCGATTGCGAGGAAGTAATCTTCTCCGTACGCTCTGCAAACCCGGTCTTACTCATTGCATGGTCCTCGGCGGCGGAAATGGCAGTATTGCAGCAGGGTGAATCCGGCATGTCCGTGCGCCAGCTAGCCGGATAATCCGGGAAACATCCCGGTCATATATTATGAGGAGATGGTCAACGGCGCTGGAGATGCCCTTGTCTGCCAGCGCCGCTTCCCGGTCGTCACAACTACTTCTTTTTAAGGAAGTTTTCAGAGCCATATGAGCACTGGCCCCGGATCACCGTTTTCAGTTCGGCAGACTGAACGCGTTTGTAACCGGCCTTCGGGGCATCACCAGCAAACCACTCATCATAGAGTTTGTCGTAACCACCCGTCGTGATGAAGTAGCAGAGCGACTGGTTGACCATATCCCGCCAGTTCGAATCATTTTCTGCCAACAGAATTCCATTCGGGATACAGAACAGGTCGGGTCCACGAACGTCCCAGCCTTCCGGATTGGGGGATTTGTTGGCGATGCTGAACAAGGTATCATCCAGCGTGACATGTGCATCTGTCTTGCCCTGGCTGAGGGCAATGAAGCCCGTCGAATGCTTGTCGAACGTCACAATTTCTGCCGGCGGGTTAAGCTCGCCGGACTCACCCATCGCGGTGATCAGCCGTTCCTCGACGCTGCCTTTGGTCACGCCGATCCGTTTGCCGGCCATGTCTGCAGTCGTCTGTATACTGCTGCTGGCCGGGACAAGTTTCTTGACGCAAACAGCATTATTGATAACGGAAAAGTCGATCACTTCTTCACGGGAAACAGTGTTACCGGTCGTTCCCAGTACCCAGTCGACCGTACCGTTGACGACCAGTGGAATCCGGGTTTGGGGTGTCACTGGTTTGAATTCAAGCTCGAGTTTTGTCTCGAGTTTCTGCTCGATGATGTCATGCAAAGCCTTGCTGAGATCGAGCGACCAGCCAACCCAGGCTCCCTGAGCGTCAATATAGGCGTAAGGCGGTGCGGATTCACGGGTGCCGACAATGATTTTCTTGTCCCGGACAACTTTGTCGAGAACGCTTTCGGCATTTGCAATATTGCTGGTGGCTGCGACGGATGAGGTCAGAACCAGTATCGCGGATAGCATCTTGAGTTTCGAATAACTCATCAAATTGCTCCTTTCCGGTATGACAAGAGAGACTTCAGACATGTAAAATTCGCTTGTGAGGAGAGTAATCTATGCCGTTATCGCCTTTCCATGCTAATTCAAAGACTCGAACAGTGGGTTGAGTTAAATTCAACTCACGTTCTTGTAATCGAATTTGTTGCACGCAGGTTTCAGCACGGAGACAACCAGAAAAATGAGCAAGCTGCCTCCATTAAGATCACTCGCGGTTTTTGAATCGGCGGCCCGGAATGGCAGTTTCTGGCAGGCTGCTGATGAGCTGCATATCACAAAGTCTGCGGTCAGCCATCACATCAAGAACCTCGAACATTTCCTCAGAACCCCGCTTTTTATACGTCTGAGCAAGGGGGTGCGGCTTACGGTGGAGGGGGCAACTTATTTCGAGTCAATTCATGAAGCCTACCGGCATATAGATCATGGTACCCAGCGCTTCCTTGGAAGTCCGAAACGAGACATTCTGACCCTGCGTTGCGGTGTCAGTTTCGGCTATCGCTGGCTGACTCCCCGGTTACCGCTGTTTTTGTCGGAGTATCCCGGGATTGATCTTCGGGTGGTTACGCCGACCGCGAAGTTCGACATCAGATCAGACCCGGTTGATGTTGAGATCCGGTATGGTGGTGTGAACCAGCCGGGAATGCATATCGAACCGCTGCTGGAGGAGAATATTGTTCCTATGTGCAGCCCGTCCCTGTTGAAGGGAAGCAGCCTGCGCGAACCGGGGGATCTGGGTAAATTCAGGCTGATCGAATCTGAATTGAGTGATTTTTCCTGGTCCTCATGGCTTACGGCCAATCGTGTCGGTATTTCAGAATTCTCGCGCCTGCGTTTTGATAATATCATTCTGGCGCTTCAGGCCGCCGTTTCAGGCCTTGGTGTGGCACTTGAAGGGGAGTTCCTGGCGAGCGAGGAGCTTGCTGCCGGGCGTCTGGTCATTCCTCCGGCATTACGTGGCCTGACCGCCAGAAAATCATTGAGAAATTTCATTGTTCCGGAAACACAGGCCAAGTCTGAAAAGGTTTTGCTGTTCCGGGACTGGCTGTTCCGGATGGTTCAGGGCTGATAAGTTTCTATGCTGAAAGTTAATGTATTGGGTGTTCTCAGATTTTAAGAGATCACTGAATCTCTATAAATGAGAACGCATCAGGGAAAACGTGAAATCAGGCGGTGAGCTGACCGGCCAGAGTACTGATTTCATCTTCCACCCAGCGACATCGTAGAGGCATCCGCCTTCCTGCCCGATGAATGAGCCATAATTCCTGCCGGACGGGACGGGTGAGCGGGACGACATACAGTTTTCCGGGATCACTGAAGCTGTCGACCCCGCTTCTGGGTAGGATGGCATACCCTGCGCCCGCCGCGACCGGGGCCGGAATCTGCGTTATCTGATTGATGAACCCGCGGCGACGGAGGCTGTCAGCGCCTTTAAAGTCGGGAAAATTATCAGGCATCAGCAGTTCGGCATAAGTGGCGCTGTCGGGGTGATCAATACAGCCCATTGCCTGGAGATCATTAAAACTCAGAGGCCCCGGGGCAAGGGAGGCGGCGGCGATCAGACACAAATCTTCAAACCCGATTTTTAATGCGGCGAGTTGTCTGTTCTGAGGGTCCTGATTGATGATGCCAATATCAAGATGTCCGCGAGTTACCCGTTCGATCACATCTGTCTGAGGGGCGGCTTGCAAGGTG
>TARA_R110000787_G_scaffold146062_1_pt1 | contig 20720 bp, 19 predicted proteins | sample TARA_R110000787 | Tara Oceans TARA_R110000787 (sample SAMEA4397920) | marine metagenome | biome: Polar Biome; feature: [DCM] deep chlorophyll maximum layer (ENVO:01000326); material: water (ENVO:00002006), including particulate matter (ENVO:01000060) such as... | depth 35 m | reverse complement strand
GAGAATGCCCCCGAAACGATCAACGATTCGCCCTATGACGACGGCTGGTTCTTCAAGCTCAAAATGTCTGACCCCGATGAGCTGGAAGATCTGCTCGACGCCGACAGTTACCAGGATCTGGCCAGCGATTAGTAAAGTCGATTAGCAGGATCAAGGCGGTTCAGTTTCCGCCACGCAGAGCTGCCAGGTGGCAGCTCTTTTTGTTTGTAGCTTTATCTCTTTTTGGAGTTAGCCATGTCAGTTGAATCGCCCGTCGAGCAAAGCCCGGTAGCCAGTTTGCGCCTCAAGACCGGGGCAGACCGTCGGTTGCGCGCGGGCCACCTCTGGATATATAGCAATGAGGTGAATACCGACATGACGCCGCTGAAAGGCCTTTCGGCTGGTGCGGTTGTCGTTGTCGAAGATGCCAGAGGGCATTTTGTCGGCATGGCCTCGGTGAATCCGTCAACCCTGATCTGTGCCCGGCTGTATTCTCTGGAGCAGGGCTGTCAGCTCGACCGCAACCTGATTGTGCTGCGCCTAAGACAGGCCATGAAGCTGCGTGAGCAGTGTTTCGAGAAGCCCTTTTATCGGGCGATCTTTGGTGATTCCGACCTGCTGCCCGGTCTGGTGGTCGATCGTTTTGGCGATTATCTGTCGGTACAGCTGACCACGGCGGCGATGGACAACCGACGGGATGAGTTGATTGCGGCGCTGGATGAAGTGTTTTCTCCGGCGGGTATCCTGCTGCGCAATCAGGGCTCTTTTCGCACCATGGAAGGCTTGCCGGAATATGTGGAGGTCGTGGCCGGGGAAGTCCCTGAACGGGTGGAGCTGGAGGAAAATGGTGTTCGCTTTCTGGCGCCGCTGCTCACCGGTCAAAAAACCGGCTGGTATTACGACCACCGGGAAAACCGCCAGCGCCTGCAGCATTTTGCAAAAGACAAGTCAGTGCTGGATGTCTACAGCTATGTCGGAGGTTGGGGTGTTCAGGCGGCGGTCGCCGGGGCCAGTTCGGTCACCTGTATCGACGTGTCGGGCGATGCTCTGGCTCTGGCGCAGGAGAACGCGGTACTCAATAATTACCGGGGCGAGTTTACCACCCTGCAGGGCAAGGCTAATGACCTGATGAAATCCGTGCTGGATCAGGGGCGTACCTACGATCTGGTGGTGCTGGATCCCCCGGCTTTTATCAAGCGGCGCAAGGATCAGCGTCAGGGTGAAAAGGCCTATCATCAGATCAACCAGTTGGCGCTCAGACTATTGGCCCCGGGCGGCACACTGGTTTCCGCCTCCTGTTCCATGCATTTGTCGCGGGAAGCGCTGATGGATGTCGTGAAAACAGCGGCGGCTCACCGGCATCGCCAGCTGCAGGTTTTCGCACAGGGCGGGCAGGGTCCCGATCATCCGGTACATCCGGCCATTGCGGAAACCAGCTATCTGAAAGCAATTTTTGCCCGGGATATTGCCGGTTGAAAGGTGCGCTGGCTAGTCGTTCAGCAGGCGGGCGGCTTCCATCGCAAAATAGCTCAGTACCCCATCGGCACCGGCGCGCTTGAAGCACAACAGTGATTCGAGAATGATCTGCTCGCGGTTCAGCCAGCCGTTCTGGAACGCCGCCACATGCATGGCATATTCGCCGCTCACCTGATACACAAAGGTGGGCGCCTTCAACTCATCCTTCACACGGCGCACCACATCCAGATAGGGCATGCCCGGTTTCACCATGATCATGTCCGCGCCCTCCTGCAAATCGAGGGCGCACTCGTGCAGCGCCTCGTCGCTATTGGCTGGGTCCATCTGATAGGTTTTCTTGTCGCCACTCTTGATATTGCCCGCTGAGCCAACCGCGTCCCGGAACGGACCGTAGTAACTGGACGCATATTTGGCCGAGTAAGCCATGATGCGGGTATTCACATGCCCTGCCTCTTCCAGTGCTGCCCGCACCGAACCAATGCGACCGTCCATCATGTCCGAGGGTGCCACCACATCGGCACCGGCGGCGGCGTGGGACAGCGCCTGTTTCACCAGTGTTTCAACGGTGATGTCGTTCAACACATAGCCGCTCTGGTTATCGATAATGCCGTCCTGGCCGTGCACCGTGAACGGGTCCAGCGCCACATCGGTCATCACCCCCAGTTCCGGCACGGCATCCTTGATGGCTTTCACCGCCCGCTGGGCTAGACCATCCGGGTTGTAGGCCTCCTCTGCCAGCAGGCTCTTGGCGGACTGCGGTGTCACCGGGAACAGTGCAATGGCGGGAATGCCGAGGCCGGCAATCTCGCGGGCCTGTTTCACCAGCAGATCGATGGATAGCCGCTCGATGCCGGGCATCGAGGCCACTGCCTCGCGCTGGCCGGCACCCTCCAGCACAAACACCGGGTAAATCAGATCATTGGGAGTCAGCACCGACTCCCGCACCAGACGACGGGAGAAGTCGTCGGCGCGATTGCGACGCAGGCGGGTGGCGGGAAAAGGGCCGCGATTATGGCTGAAACTCATGGAGGCTCCGGATTCAGATAAGCGTGAAGATCATAGGTGGGATGGGGCGGTTAATCAATTTGTTGGTGGATGGGGCCACTAACAGCGGTTGCGACTACAGGAGCGCGGTGAAATACTTGTGGCACTAGTGAAGGCCAGTCGGCCAAATTGCTTCATGCGGGAAACAACCAAAACCACAGGAAGGGTGATGGCGATATTGCAAAAATATCCTTTCGAGTCGACAGCGTATTCAGCTTGCCAGCTTTTTTTGTCCAGCAAACCAAACGCGGCCCTGATAACAGATTTTGGCAATCTGATGGTGTATGGATTGTTATTAAAGTCAACGTGTTACTGAAGACTACGGGTGCCACTGTAATATATTACAGTGGCCGCCTTTTAATAATTATTATGAGGCCGAAGGCCTCATTAAGAGACTGTTATGCGAGAAAAGAAATCGGAGTTTAGTCCAATGATCACCAGTGTATTTCTAAGCCATAACCACGCAGACAAACCTTTTATTAGAAAATTAGCTAGGGATTTGGAAGGGCATAATGTTAAGTGTTGGCTTGATGAAGCTGAAATGAAGATTGGAGATTCCTTAATCCAAAAAATTCGTAATGGAATCGATAATGTAGAGTATTTTGCCGTAATACTGTCTCCAAACTCCATCAATGCTCCGTGGGTAGTTAATGAGCTGGATGTCGCAATGAACCTTCAGATCAGCGGAAAACCCATTAAAGTTCTGCCTATCATGCTTAAAGAGTGCGAGCCTCCAGGGTTTCTTATAGGCAAGCTATACGGCGACTTTAAGGATGAAAGTAAATACTTAGATTCATTCAAAACGCTTACAACCTCCATGGGGGTTGTGTTCAACAAAAACGCATTGAGTGACGATTCTTGCCCTCACAATTTGGGAACCGCGATTGATAAAGCTGTTTCTTACAATCTTCCCTTAATGAGTTCACCATTTCATCGCCCATTCCAATATATGGGCATGTCCGTAGAGAAAGCGGAAAAAGCAGTTGGGGCTCAAGCAAATGACGTGGGAAATATAATTGTTGAAAATCCTGAATGTAAAATGCTGCTAGAGGCTGAGGGTAATTTTATCAGCTACGTTGACGTAGAGTTAAAGAGAACGGCACCTCGCAGCCAATCTACGGAGTTTGATTCTGAATCAATTCTTGGTGCTTTAAGTATTGGGCTTTCAGAGTTGGAGCTGGTTAGAAAGCAAACACACTTTCACACTTACTATGATCATCGTAAACGATTAAAAATTGGAGTTTCCTGTCAGTACGACGGCGCTCCAATATCAGTAGGCTTTAGCTCTAAATACTATGGCCAATAATATTGTGCAGCGCATAACAAGCGCATGTTGTTCGCCCCTGCGGGGCTGGGACCTTCGTTACGCTGCGCTTCACTACGGCCCCAAATGCGGGCATTAGGCAGAAAAACATGGCAGATCTACCACGAATGGAATTGTTAAAACCTACAGAAGCACAAGACTATCTGGTCGCAGCAAAAGGCATGTTTGCCGGTGCAAAGCCTTTATCCACCGTAAAGCCCTTGCCGTTATACGCAATTACACTGCTGTGTGGCCACACTTGTGAAGCAAGCCTGAAATCCCTGCTTGCAACATCGGGGCTAACGGCTGACGAACTCAGCACAAAACCATACGGCCATAACATTATCAATTTGTGGTGCGATGCAGCTAAAGCTGGCTACTCGTTGTCCTTTCCACAACCACACTGGGTGTCTCAACTCCACGAAGTTTATGACAAGCCTTTTCATTTGAGATATCCGCTAGGTTTTCATGGCATGGGCTTCCCAAATCAAGAAGCTATGCTACAAGGCACAGAAGCATTGCTTGAATTGGCAATGTCGGTTGTTAAATGAACCTAATTCTGCCTAACAAGAACATGTTATCGCTGAAGGGAAGGGGTTGAATAAGTGGGGTCAGATAAGACTTTTAAGAATAGAAATAAGTGGGGTCAGATAAGACTTTTTAAACAAAGGTAAATAAAGGTCTCGTAACGAAATTTTTTAACCACTTCCGCCACTAGGTCGATCAAAATTTATTCACTCCGTCCCCTTTGGTTATCAACCAGATTAGCTCCGCTACCCTTGTTAAGGGTAAGCCACTGTTCCCCCCGAAGGGTGCTAAGTCCAGGTCTTTGCCTGATATCTGTTCGTCAGATGGGTGCTGGCATGGCGGAGTTGCGCTATCAAGTACACAAAGGCAACGCGGCTTAATGTAGGTACAGAAAGAACAGCTATGAAAGCACTACTCACCGCATTACTTACACTTTTTTCCCTGCAAGGATGCTCATCAGAGTGGAAGGAGATTCCGGAAGTTGGGGCGCTATTCAAGCGTGCAGGCGTGACGGGAACCTTCGTACTCTATGATGTCGATGCGGGGCGATTTGTAGGGCACAACCAAGCTCGCTCCAAGGTGCGTTTCATTCCTGCTTCCACCTTCAAAATTCCTAACAGTTTGATTGGTCTTGCCGTCGAAGCGGTAGAGGGTGTTGATGAGATTCTGCCTTATGGTGGTAAGCCTCAGTCATTTGCCGTTTGGGAAAAAGACATGGGGCTACGTGAGGCGATCACGCTCTCCAATGTTCCGATCTATCAGGAGCTTGCCCGTCGCATTGGCTTGGAGCGAATGCGCGAGAACATCTCAAAGCTTGGCTATGGAAATGGACGTATAGGCGCAACCGTCGATACGTTCTGGCTTGAAGGACCGCTCAAGATTAGTGCAATCGAGCAGGCCCGATTTCTGGAGAGGCTGGCTCAGGGACAGCTACCACTACCCCCAGATGTTCAGGCGAGTGTTCGAGAGATCGTTCTTCTGGAGCAAGGGCGCTAAAGGGGTCGGAGTGAATTATTTTTAACGGCGCTAAAGGGGTCGGAGTGAATTATTTTTAACCGTTGCCGGCTGGAGTCCAAATAACAGCTTGGCTGATTAAAAATAATTCACTCCGACCCCTTTGGTTTTTGTGCGCCACTTCGTGGCTGGGATAGCCTCCATCACAAAGCCGCGCGTGTTGGCGGCATTAAGTGTCCAAATCAGCGCTCTAATGGAGATTAATGGCTACCTACAGGTTGAGATTCCGGTTTCATATTTCCCATAAGGGAATGATCACTGGAGACGATAAAGAGTGTGAGTTTGCCCTGCCGAATGGCTGCTGTGCATCAATGCAGTGTCTTGATGGTGATAGTTTTAGTCTCTCCACAAGGTTTGCCGTCTACTCTGGGGGATACAGTACAGAATCAGAAGCTTTGGAATATGCCCAAAAACTGAAAGATGCTGTTCTTTGCTTTGGGGCCAAATTTAGACTAGGAGTTGATGTTGGAAAAAATAAAGCGAGCGGGTTTTTAGCTGGTCACGTAAAGGAAAAGATTTTTGATGAACAGGGCGTCCGCATAATCGAAGATATTCACGGAATTTCTGCATACAGCGAAGAGTACCCGGTCGCTTGTTTTTCCATTTCCGCAGCGAGTCTCGTAAGTCCTAGAGGGGCCAAGTATTTGATGGACGAAGTTTTTACTATCTTGTCCAGTGAGCACTATTTGGATGCGCAGATAAAGCTTTCGATGGAGCTTTTGACATCTTCATTTTTCGAGTCATCTCCTCGCGCTCGATTTTTAACGCTGGTGTTATCTGCCGAGGCTATCCTGGCACCTGATCATCGATCATTAAAGGTAAAGAAACTAATTGATGAATTAAAAAGTCATGCAAAGTCTTCAGATATAACGCAACAAGAGAAAGATTCTATATTAGGATCGCTAAATTATTTGTATAGGGACTCAATATCACAAAGTCTAAGAAAAATGGCTGCTACGCACCTTACATATAATGTATATGATGGTTTGGCATCTGAACAGTTTATAAAAAAGTGCTATGACGCAAGGAGTAAGCTAGTCCATACAGGTAGCGTCGATGCTTCTAAATACAACATCGATACCTTGGCGGCCAATCTCGAGGTATACATGAAAGATTTGCTGACGAATATTTCAGGCATTTAAAAGCACTTAACCAGTCGCTGTTGCCGGACAATTTTTCCACCGCTTCGCGACTCCTAAATTGCCGCAAAGCTTCACGTTAGAAGGCACAAAGGAAGTGAATATCTACGAAGATGAAGATCGTGTCATTAAGGCAAAGTCACTAGAGGAAAGCCTAGAAGTACTAGAAATGCTACTTTCTAATGGCTACTCCGTTTGGGAAAACGGTTCTCGAATTAAAGGGAGTCGTAACAATTATTTTTTTAACCATTTTCACCGCTAGACTGATCAAGATTTATTCACTCCAACCCCTTTAGTCTCAAGCGTTATACGAAACGTTCGTCTTGGCGTACGTACCTAAAGACGTACAATTGGTTAAACGTTAAACACGCAAGAGGTGCGTCATGACCGGAATCACTGCAACTGAGGCGCGTAGCAACCTTTACCGGTTGATTGATGAAACAGCTGAGTCTCATCAACCAATCGTCATCATGGGTAAGCGGAACAAAGCCGTGCTGGTTTCCGAGGAAGACTGGTCGGCCATTCAGGAAACACTCTACCTGCTCTCCGTACCTGGTATGCGGGAGTCTATTCGTGAGGGGATGGAGACTCCCGTGGATGAATGCGATGAGGAGTTGGACTGGTGACATGGAAGTTGGTTTACACCAAGCAAGCCCAGAAAGATGCAAAGAAGTTGGCCTCCAGCGGTCTCAAACCAAACGCACAGGAACTATTGGAGCTGATCGCGGAAGATCCATACCGCAAGCCGCCACCGTTTGAAAAACTCATTGGCGACCTTGTAGGGGCCTATTCACGCCGTATCAATATTCAGCATCGTCTGGTTTACCAAGTGCTCGAGGACGAGCGAGTGGTGAAAGTTCCCAGGCTTTGGAGCCACTACGAATAGCCGCTATTGCCAAAATTAAAGGGTTGTAACGATTATTTTTTAACCATTTTCACCGCTAGGCAGATCAAAATTTATTCACCCCGACCTCTTTGTTCAGGCTGACGGTGGTTGCTCTGCGTCTTTGGCACCCATGCCCGTGGCCGGCAGCAGGTCTTCGAGAAAGAATGCCGCCAGTTCCGAGCGACCCGACAGACCGGCTTTGGCGTAAATCGACATGGACTGCACCCGCGCGGTCTTTTCCGCGGTATCCCGTATCACGGCAATTTCCTTGAGGCTCATGCCCTTGAGCAGCAGGAAGGCCACCTCCCTTTCCGCCGGTGTGAGGTGCCAGGCGGTCAGTTGCTGGTCGATGGCCTCCGAGAGCCCGTCCAGATAGGTTTTCGAGCGATTGCGCCATTCTTCCGATTCCTGTTTCAGGCCGGCGGAAATTTCTCGCTCGTGGTGAAGGTGCTTTTTCAGCCGGAACATATCCTTCAGCACGTAAAAGACACCGCCCAGGCCCAGCAGTCCTGCCGTGCCTTCCGCGAGCAGGTGCCAGAGGGCAACCCCTTCACCGGAGTCTGTTACCAGGTCAAAGGCGATGATGGCCGTGATCAGCAGCAGGGTGATAAGCAGTATGGCGCGGTCCCGGGAGGTCATGATGCTTTTCTAGTCGTCGTCATGATCATTATCATGATCGTCGTCGGATTCATGCTCGTCTTCATCCTCCGCCTCCCCCAGGTGCAATGACGAACCGAGCAGGTTCAGCTCCCGGGTATCACTGTTGAAATTCTGCAGCAGGTAACCGGCAAATGCGATGGTCAGGACCAGAAAAAATACCCCACTGATGCCGCGGGCCTGAACCGGCACGCTGTCGTCGGGCACGTGCTGTTTCTCGCCGTTCACCATGCTTTTCCAGATGGAGTCACGGTGTTTTGAAGTATGGAGGACTATTCCGGCCAGGTGAAGCAGAACAATCACGAGAAAGCCGTTGGCGAACAGTTCGTGAACGTCTTCCAGGTCTTCTCCCGCCTGTCCGGACGCCATCAGGTAGCCGGTGATGCCGAGACCCACGGCGCAGGCCATCATGGCGACGGCGGCCCAGCTGGAGGCCGGGTTGTGGCCACTCCAAAGCTTGTGATCCCTGGATAGCAGGCCCTTGAAGTAACCGGCGAGTTCCCGGGGGTGCAGGGGAAAATCCGAAAAACGGGCGTGGGTGGTGCCGATGACGCCCCATACCAGTCGCCAGGCCACCAGGAAGCAGAGGGTTAGCCCCGCGATCATGTGGTAGGAAAACACCAGGGACTCGTCGTCGATGGTGTTGCCGATGGTAAAGGCCACCACAAAGAGCGTGGCAAAAAGCCAGTGAAACACCCGGGTGGGCAGATCGTAGACACGTTTAGCTTTCATAGCGGACTCCTCAAACTACCGGTCAGACCGGATTGATCGAAAGTGATGCCTGGAGAATAGGTGGATGGCCATCAGGGAGCATTGTGCAAATGACCTAGAGGGGCCGAAAGGGCGGCAACTGGCGGTATTGGGCATAGGCCCTATGACCTAGGAGCCCGCTATCACTCTGATATCGAAGGGAGATTTGAGTCGGACGCGCGCAGGGGATGACGGCATCGACTGAGTGAAAACCCGGGCCACGGGCGCTCTGCTCCAATTCCGGCAGCCCCGTGGAGGTGTTGATGTTGACTGTCTAATCCGCGCTAAAGGGGTCGGAGTGAATTATTTTTAACCGTTGCCGGCTGGAGTCCAAATAACAGCTTGGCTGATTAAAAATAATTCACTCCGACCCCTTTGGTTGCGACCCCTTTGGTTCGACCCCTTTGGTCCGGGCGGTTAATCAATTTGTTGCAAGGCTTTCTGTAAGTGTTCCACGGCTTTATAGCGAAACCCTTTGCCCACCTTGAACTGCCTGAGCAGATCCAGTTCTTCCAGTTTCATCAGGTCGGCGCGGCTAGTGGCGTAGGAGATTTGGTGGGACAGGCGGTGAGATTCGATGGAGTAGACGGTGCCCGGTGTCTTTAGGGCATGCGCGATCAGCGCCTTTTGACGGTGATTGAATGCCATGCGGTTGTTGAGTTGCCCGTCGAGCGCCTGGGTTTCATTGGTTTTTCTGGAGATGTACTTTTCCAGTTTCTTGATTGAGCGGAGGATGATTTTCAGCTGGTAGATAATGAAATAGGAGAGATCATTTTCATCCGTCTCTGTGTATAAGAATGACTTGGCGTAGGAAGCGGGTGACTTTTTCAGCAGGCTGGAGATGGAGATAAACGCGAACAGCCAGTAGCCCTGTTTTAGCATCAGCCAGTAAAAAAGTGCTCGGGCGGTTCTGCCGTTAGCATCTTCAAAGGGGTGGTCATACGCCAGCCAAAAATGAAGAATGATGGCGCGAATCAGGGGGTGCATGTAGGGGCCGTCGGCATTCTGATTATTGGCAAAGGCGCACATTTTTTTCATGCGCTTGGCCAGTTTTTTTGCAGGTGGTGGTTGGTGGAGAATGTCGCCAGTGGTTTCATCCCATACGGCTACCCGCTTATCGTCGGCGCGCTGTATTCGCCCTGCGCCTGTGTCATCTTCCAGCATGTGCTCGGTGACAATACGGTGTAGTTTGCAGATTCGCTCCGGTGTGATTTCCTGATCTTTCATTGTCAGAATTTTTTGCATGGCTCTGAAATTGTTCAGGATCATTTGCTCGCTTTTGTCGCGTGGAGCGCGCCCGCTTCGCAACATATCGGCGGCATCTTTTCTGGTGGTGATCGCGCCTTCGAGTTGACTGGAGGTGATAGCCTCTTCAATCAGGGAGCTGATCGCATAGCGATCGCGCTGACCTGAATTGACCAGTTTTTCGCTGATCACCATGTTGTTACTGGCCCGGGCGTCAATCAGCTGCAGCTTTTCAAGGATATTGTCTGCCAGGCAATAGCTGAATGGGTTGCCCTTGCTGTCGGTAAGCGGCACGGATCGCCGCGTCTGACACCGGGCGAACTTCAGTTTGAGCCACCACTCCTGATGACTCAAACTGTGGGGTGGATCGCGTCTGCGAAGCTCGTCCCAGTGATAGTACTGTTGGCCTGTACTGGAGGGTTCAAGTGTCAGAATATCCAGCAGGCGTTGAGGGACTAGCTTGGTTAACAGTTCTTCAATTGATGGGGCAACAGCGGGCTTTTTCATGGGGTAAATCGCTTACTATTAATTTTATAGAAAGTAATAATAGATTAATAGTAGCGCTAGCAGACTTTATTATCAATTTGATAGATATTAATAATATGCTGGTATCTGGAATTCTATCCCGTTTGATGGTGCCCATTGTTTAGCGGTGGGACACCGGACACCGGGTTTCGGTGGAGGTTTAATCAGTGTAAAACCTCACAGTGGACAGTGGCCTGTATGGCGGCCAGAACCTGCCTTTTCCTCAAGCCAGTCCAATTTTCTACTCAGGCACTAGCGTCAAATGCCATTTTTCCTGTCTGGGCAAGAACGGGCTGGCGTTGCCCTCCACCCAATCCCGATGGCCCAGTGTGTAATAGCTGGATAACGGGTGGCCGCTCTGGCCGACGGCCATATGGAATATCCCTTTGTCTTCGTGGCCCGGTGCCACCACCATGCGTTGCGAGGCGCCCATGTTGGGTTTTTGCACCCGTGGCATATAGGTGTCGCCGGCCATGCTTTCACTGGGCGTGTTGAGCAGGCCGCCCAGCAGGGGAATGGAGCCGCTCAATGGGTGGCGGATGTCGAGGGTGTTGGTCTCGCCCCAGCGCTGTTCTCGCAGAGGATTACCGTTCCGGGTGAGTTCTCGAATGGTTTGGTTGGCCTGTGCCACCAGGAATTCCTGCCAGTCGCGGTAGCCTGCGGGGGTGTGTTCGGCGGGCTGTTTGTTAATCAACGTCCAGGTGGGGTATTCGAGGTAGATACTGACACGCACGGGATCAAAGAAATCGATCTCTTTATCCAGCTTCTGTATCACGCGGCCGGTGCTGGCACCGATGATGTTTTCCCGGAAACGTTTGACGATCAGGTAGCCGGTGGAGCTTTTCGAGGCCCGACCCTGCCAGTTTTCCAGCAGGTCGATCAGGGTGTCGGCGTTGTTGATGGTTGTGTCGCTGTCATTGTGTTCCCGGACGAGCTTGAGCAGCAATTGCTGCCAGCGGCTGAGGAACAGGGCGCGATCGTCCAGGGCGATGGCCAGCATATCCTGTTCGCTGAAGTGGTTGCTGTCGTGCAGGTTTTTAGCTATCTGTTGCTGGCGGGCACCCAGGGCATAACTGCCGTGGCCGATCTTGTCGAGCATGGCGCCGGAGACAACCCGGGCGTTGGCGGTCCAGATGCGGTTGCCCGCCGGGTTGATTACCCGGGGGTAGTCGGCAGCGCTTAGGTAGCCATCCCAGCGGAGATCGCCGGTAGACCAGTCCTGGGGGTATTTCGATGACTGCCCTTCACCGCTGAATCCCACCCGTTTGGGCAGCCGCCCGGCAATGGTCCAACCTTGATCGCCGACGCTGTCCACAACATTGAAATTTTGTCCCGGAATGCCCGCGCTGGCGGCAATGGTCAGGGCCTCGCTGGCAGTATCGGCGGCTTCAAGGTGGAGCAAATTGAGGTTGGCGCCCTCGGGGTCGTGGGCGACCCAGCGCAGGGCTAACACGCGGTGTTTGTGATCCTCGCCGATCACCGGACCCCAGATGGTGTGTCTGATTTCCAGGGTCTGGTCGGGTTCACCTTTTACCTTGAGGGTTTCGGTTTCGGTGGTGAAGGGCCGCCAGCCGTCAGGCGTCAGGTAGGTGTCGCCCGCGTCATTCAGTTGCAGCACGATGCTGTCCTGGTAGTCGCCGTAGGAGTTGGTAAATCCCCAGGCGATATGTTCGTTGGAGCCCACTACCATCACGGGGACGCCGGGCAGGGTGACGCCCGTGACGCGGCGGTTGTCTGCGGGCAGATACCAGGAGGCGCGGTACCAGATGTTGGGCACATTCAGCCCCAGGTGCATGTCATTGGCCAGCATGCCGGCGGAATAGCCGGTGAGCGCGCCACCCACGGACCAGTTGTTGGAGCCCACTGCGACGAAATCATGATAGAAGTCAACATCTTCCGGCAATTGCAACTGCGCCAGGGGCTGTTTGGGTAGCCGGTCGTTGAAAGCGTAGGCCTGGCCCTGTATGGGTGAATCCCATTCACCGCCCTCGGGGATCAGGAAGGCGAACCAGTCTGAGGGCAGCGTATCCCGCAACACCGCCAGGGAGCGTTCGTACTCGTCCAGTTCCGGTTGCAGGTCGATGTACATGCTGAACAGGGCGAGGAAGGTGTCTTGCTCCTGCCAGGGTTTTGGCGTCGCACGCAGCAGGGCGTATTCAAAGGGTGCCCTACCCAGTTCGTCCAGCCCCTTGTTGACCCCCTCGGTGTAGGTCTGCAACAGCGCCCGGTCTTCCGGACCCAGTGCCCTGAATGCTCGCAAGGCGCGTTTGCGGAACTGGTGAACGCGCACGGCTTTGTCGTGATTGAGCGCGAGAATGCCGAACAGGTCGGAGAGTTCGCCGGCAGCGTTGCGGCGCAGCAGGTCCATCTGGAAAAAACGTTCCTGGGCGTGTAGAAAGCCCAGGGCAAAGGCGGTGTCGTTGCGGTTTTCACCGGCAATGGTGGGGATACCCTGAGTGTCCCGCTCCACCGTGACGGAGCCCTGTAAGTATTCGCTGGTGACTGTACCCTCGAGCAGCGGCAGGCTCTCGCGCAGGAACCAGTAGCCATAGCTCACGGTGACAAGCGTGAAGAGCATGAGCAGCAGTAAGGCATGGATAAGCCAGCGGGGAAGAAAACGGTGCGCCATGAAGCCTGCCAGATGTTGTTGGTTGTGGTCACATGATAATGAAATCAGGCGGTATTATGGAGGCTTATGCCCGGTCAAAACTGCTAGAGAGCAGGTTGGAGCATGGCTTGCGCAGATGATTCTTCAGCAGAGCGGGAAACTGGGCGTTGTCCTGGCCGGGGTGCCACAGGCTTTTAACGACGGGCTTTGTGTTCATGGGTGATGCTCAGATGGGCTTTGCTGCTTTTATGGAGAGCGTCTTATATTAGTAGAGCAGCTCAGGAGCCGCGGTTTGCGACATGCTTCTATTCGATGATCCACAACTGGCTATACCAGTAATAGGCGCCCGGTTCATCGCCAACCGGCGCCGTGCAGTTCACTTTTTGACGGCCCGGCGTCCAGCGCGGCAGAGTGACCTCAATCTGATTTTTTCCCGATATGTTCACCGCCAGTTTGGCGCCACTGGCGTTGTAGCAGCCAATGCTGGCCAAATTAAAGCCGGGTTCGATGGCCAGGGTCAGTACGGAAGCTGCTTGCTCCGGCGTTGCGATCATGGCGCCGGCATCGACACGGATAACGGGCAGTGGCTGACTTTGCAGTGCGGTGTTAAGCCGTTCCCGCCTAGTCCAGTTGCCCGCCAGGGGAAAGCGGGGAATGACATCCTGGGTTGGGCTGGCGACGGCACCGGATTGCTGGGCGATGGAGTAATAGCCTTTTTGCTTGAGCAGGTTCAGTAGCTCAGGGTTGTATTCGCCGAAGGGGAAGGCGAAGAGGCGCTGTTCTCCCTGGCTGCGCTGGGGTATCTCACGGTTCAGACGCCGCTCATTTTCGATGACTTCATGGTCCATGCGTGCCAGCCATTCACTATGGGTTTCATTCTGGAGATAGCGCACCAGGTGGGCGTGGGACAGGCCGTGGTTGCCGATTTCAGCACCATAGTCAGCGAGTTCCCGAAGCTGATTCCAGCTCATTTGCAGGGTTTGCTGCTCGTCAACGGACTGGGCATTTACAAAAACTGTAAAGGGCCAGCCGCGTTTTTTTAACATGGGGAAGGCCGTTTGGTAGACCGAGATATAGGCATCATCAAAAGTGATGGCAACCGCCTTGTCTGCCGTGCCGCCACTATCGAGTTCTGTCAGCAGTTGGCTGAGGGGTTTGACCTGATAGCCACGCTCGTCGATCAATTGCAGGTGGGTTTTGAAGTCAGCTGGACTAATGCTGGTGCTTATTGGGGTGTCGGTGTCGACATGGTGATACAGCAAAATCACGCCATGGTCCGCGGCCAGAGCCAGCTTGCTAAAGGCGAGCAGGCAGAGAATTGCCAGCCAATATTTAAGAGTCATCATTTGTCCATCAACTGATTGTATTGCCGGAGCATGATTTTTATTTCGTTGACATAGGCCTGACGCCGTTCCGAGTAAAAAATCAGTGTGCCTGCCAGGGCAAAGCCGGTCACTGCTCGATCGGCGTTGCGTAATGCCTTACGTTTCTGCCTCAGACTTTTGTAGGCGGGGTGGGTGTTCAGGGTATGGAGGTAACTGGTCACCGAGTCGTAGGGGCGATCAAAGGCCTTCACCTCATGTGTATCCCCGGTTGACCGGTTTTTGGGGACAAGGCCGCAACCCTTTGTATAACACCACTCTCCGAACAGGTTATTGCCCTGCCGGGCGAAACGGGATCGCCCCCAGCCGGATTCGGCGGCGGCCTGAACCAGAATTAGGGAAATGGGGATGGTATCGACGCGCAGCAGTAGCTGTTCGACGAGTTCCCCGGGTGCTAACTCTTTGTTATTGAGACCGTATCGTGCCGCAATGCGATTGAGTGACCACTGTTTGATCCAGCCAGGTTGTTTGTCCTGATCCAGTTCGCTTTTTAGTTCAAGCAGCCAGTCGCGGTCATCCAGAACGTCCTGGTTGGCAGCCTTGGCAAGGGGCTCCAGAAACTCAAAAAAACGGGTCTTTAGCTCGGGAATATCGCTGATAATACTGAAATTGGGAAGTTTTGCCGACTCTACCCGGCTGGTGTTTAGCCACCACACGAGGGCAAGAAGAACCGCCAAACCCAGGGCCAGTGCGTATCTTTGTTTATGTGCTTGTATGAGTGAGAGTGGTTTCATGACGCTCTTAATTCAAAACTCAAGACGGCTTGAGACTCTCCCTGTTACGTGATGGTTCGAACCAGTTTGGTGTTTGTCTGGTAATCTTGCAAGGCCAATACACTCGGATTCACTGCGGCACAAAGCCGTCGGAGATGAAACTCAGATTCGGTTCTTACGTATGCTTATGCCATGAAAATACTTGCCTCTCTCTTGTCGGTTTTTCTGCTTATGCCTCTGGCCGCGCAGGCGGATCATGAGTGTGTGGTGTTGCTGCATGGCCTGGCGCGGACGGCCAACTCAATGGATGATCTGGAGGAAGCGCTGTCCACCAGCGGTTATCGCGTGGTGAATGTCGGCTACCCGTCCCGGCAGGAAACCATTGATCGTCTGGCGGTGATGGCGGTAGAGGAGGGTATCGCGGGCTGTGACCGGCAGCCGGTGGAGACAATACATTTTGTCACCCACTCGCTGGGGGGGATTCTGGTCCGCTACTACCTGGCCGATAACAGCATTGCCAGGCTGGGACGCGTGGTGATGTTGGCGCCGCCGAACCAGGGGAGCGAGGTCGTGGATGAGTGGCGTGATGTGCCGGGTTACGAGTGGCTGAACGGCCCCGCAGGGCAGCAGTTGGGGACTGGCGAAGGCAGTGTGCCGCGTTCGCTGGGACCGGTGAATTTCCCCCTCGGGGTTATTGCCGGAACCCGTTCGATCAACCCCATTTTGTCGCAAAGCCTGCCTAGCCCTGACGATGGCAAGGTGAGTGTCGAAAACACCCGGGTCGAGGGGATGACGGATTTTATCGAGATGCCTTACACGCACACCTTTATGATGGGTGCTGAGCCGGTGATAAGGCAGGTTCAGCATTTTTTGCGGAGCGGTACTTTTTTTCACAAGTCCGTTTCTTCTCACAAACCCGATTCCTCTCACAAATCTGCTTCGCCCTAGAGGTTTGTGCCAGAGTCTTCTGACAGGATGGCTGTGTGGCATCGAAGCTGTCGCGGTGCTTCTCTCTTTCTACCCCCTGCCCTGGCGAACCATTTTACAGTGTTTTAAATACCCGCTCCGCCGCGTCCAGGGTAAATTCCAGGTCTTCATCACTGTGGGCGGAGGACAGAAATCCTGCCTCATAGGCTGCCGGGGCCAGATAAATACCGGCTTCCAGCATGCCGTGGAAGAATTTGCCAAAGCGCACGGTGTCGCAGGCCATGACCTGCTGGTAGTTAGTGACGGCTTTTTCTTCGGTGAAGAATACCCCGAACATGCTACCGACATGGTTGGTGGTCATGGGGATGCCGACGGCATCGGCGCGGGCTTGCAGGCCTTCGATCAGGCAGGTGGTTTTAGCGAACAGTTTGTCGTGGAAGCCGGGTCGCGTCATTAATTCCAGTGTCGCCAGTCCGGCGGCCATGGCCACGGGGTTGCCGGACAGGGTGCCGGCCTGGTAGACCGGCCCCAACGGCGCGATCTGTTCCATGACTTTGCGCTTGCCGCCAAAGGCACCCACCGGCATGCCGCCGCCGATGACTTTACCCAGGGTGATCAGGTCGGCATCTATATTGTAGCGGCCCACCGCACAGCGGGGATCTACCCGGAAACCGGTCATCACTTCATCAATGATCAGCAGTGCACCTTGCTCGGTGCACTGACTGCGCAGGCTCTCGAGAAAGCCCGGCGCGGGAGGAATACAGCTCATGTTGCCGGTGACGGGCTCCAGAATGACACAGGCCACCTGGTCGCCAATTTCAGCAAACGCCTGTTCCACCCCGGCAATGTCGTTGTAGGTCAGCGTGACGGTGTGATCTGCCAGCGCCGCGGGAACCCCCGGTGAGCTGGGTACCCCCAGGGTTAATGCCCCGGAACCGGCTTTCACCAGTAGCGAGTCCGAATGGCCGTGGTAACAACCCTCGAACTTGATGATCTTGTCGCGACCGGTAAAGCCCCGCGCCAGACGAATCGCACTCATGGTGGCTTCAGTACCGGAATTGACCATGCGCACCATGTCCAGCCCCGGCACCCGCTCACAGAGTTCATCTGCCAGTTCAATTTCCAGTGCCGTGGGTGCACCAAAGGTCATGCCTTTCTTCAGCTGTTCGCTGACGGCGGCGATGACATCGGGATGATTGTGCCCGGCAATCATCGGCCCCCAGGAAAGTACGTAGTCGATATAGCGTTTGCCATCCACATCGAAAAGGTGTGAGCCCGCGGCGTGATCAAAAAAAACCGGGGTGCCGCCAACGGCTTTGAAAGCGCGGACGGGTGAATTGACGCCACCGGGGATGTGGCGCTGGGCTGCTGTAAATAGTTGCTCTGATCGTTGCATGGTTTTAAGCTATTTTCGTTGATAAATGAAAGAAAGTTATTATCCTTGATTGGGCATGAAGACGCTATTCAAAGCCACGACGGAGGTGTGATGAACAGGGCGGAGCCAGCTTGGCAACTGATCCTTGATTATTGGTTTGGTACAGAGCCTGACGATGCAGTTTGCGCCCGTCAACAGTCGCCAATCTGGTGGAGCAAAAGTCCCGAGGTGGACGCTGATATACGCGACCGCTTTGAACCCTTCCTGCAGGTGCTCATCAATGGCGGTAACCGCTACTGGCTGCAATTCGCTGAGAGTCGCCTGTCTGCGATCATTGTCCTCGATCAGTTCTCGCGGAATATCTATCGGGACTCGTCAATTGCCTTCAATGCCGACAGGTTGGCGTTGAACTGGAGTCTCTCCGGTATTGACGCCGGCATGGATAAACAGTTGCGGCCGATTGAGCGGGTTTTCTTTTATCTGCCTCTGGAGCATGCGGAAAGCCGTGAGATCCAGCGCCGCAGTGTGGTGTTGTACCGACACTTGCTGGCCCAGGTGCCCGCTGCACACCGGGAAGCTTTCGCCGGGTTTCTGGATTATGCCGAGCGGCATGCGGCCGTCATTGAACAGTTCGGCCGCTTTCCCCATCGCAATGAGGTGCTCGGCAGAGCGTCTACCGCTGAGGAACTGGAATATTTGTCGCAGTCCGATAGTGGCTTTTAGCCGGGTGGATTAAAACGGCCTGACTATAACCATCACCACGATCCCAATCAGCATTAATACGGGGATTTCGTTAAACCACCGGTAGAACACATGACTGTGGGTGTTCCTGTCATCCCTGAACTGCTTCAGCAGATACAGGCAACTGTAATGGTAGGCGATGAGGAGTAGTACCAGTGCCAACTTTACCTGAAACCAGCCACTGTTCAGGAAGTAGTTCGGGTAGATGGAAAACAGCGCAATGCCCAGCGCAACGGCGACTATCATCGATGGGTTTGCAATACCCCGGTAAAGTTTGCGCTCCATGATTTTGAAGCGTTCGATGCTGATCCGATCCTCGGCCATGGCGTGGTAGACAAATAGTCTTGGCAGGTAGAACAGCGCGGCAAACCAGCTGACCACAGCGATGATGTGAAACGCCGTGATCCAGCTTTGGCCGCCCAGCAAAAATTCTTTTATCAGTGCCATTCGCTGATCCTTATTGGTAATAGTTGTCGATATCCTGGCGGGTGATGATACCAGCAACTTCGCTCATCAGCGGCGCTGCGGTTTGGCTGACATAGACCGCCTGATCATCGTTCTGCTGCATGACCAGCAGGGCTTCCTGCAGGGTAGCGCGGGGGTGTATTGGCAGAATGGGCCATCGTTCCGCAGGAATCTCCTGTAGATCGATAGTGGTATCCGGTTCCAGGGCCAGTTGTTCCTCCATATAGCGAGCGAGATCGGCGGGTCTCATGATGAGTTTCGGTTCGCCGACATCCTCAATCACAATCCATTGGGGTTTGCTTTTCAGCAGGTCATCGATGCGCTCGAATGGCAGATGGCGGGAGTGTGAGATAAAGTCGCGCTTCATCAGGCTGGTGACACCGGCCCGGCTCAGACTCTGGAACCGCGGTGAGCTATAGCCATCGCGACCAATGGAGAAAAGACCGGGCATACGTGTCAGCATCCGGCAGGTAATCGTCGCGATAACAGTGACCAGCATGCTGGGTAAGAGAATATTGGGGTTGTAGGTCAGTTCCAGTACAGCGATAAGCGCAGCAAGGGGTGCGTTCAGTACAGCACCCACCATTGCACCCATACCGATGATGGCATAAAAGCCGGTGGACGATGCCTGATCCGGATGAAAAAGACTGCCTGCGATGCCCAGTGCCCCGCCGAGGCAGGCACCGATAACAAAATTGGGCCCGATGATACCCCCGGGTAAACCCAGTCCGACCGAGACACTGGACACCAGTATTTTTGCCGCGACAATCCCGATCAGCAAGCCCACTCCCAGCTCGCCGAGTAAGGCTTGCTCGACAGTATCATAGCCGACCCCCTGAATGTGCGGTACCACAGTGGCGACGGCGCCACACAAGACCCCCACACAGAGCATTCTCAGTAGCACCGGATGCTCCCGGAATTTTGTGGTGAAGGAATAGAGCATGAGCATGGCCGCTGCCGCCAGGCCGATAACCAAGCCGCATGCCAGCAGGAAAGGGATTTCCCACAGACTACCCATGTCGATAAGGGGTATGGCAAAGGCGGGTTGTGAGCCGAATACGATTCGCGAAACTACGCCGCCACTGACGGCTGCCAGAATGACTGGGATAAACCCGGCAATGGTGTATTCCATTAACACCACTTCCATAGCAAAAATAACCCCTGCCAGCGGTGTGTTAAATGACGCTGCTATGGCCGCCGCTACGCCGCAGGCAGCCAGTATGCGCAGACTGTTGTTCGGCAATTGCAGCTTCTGACCCAGCAGGCTGGAACAGACGGCGCCCAGATGGGCGGCAGGTCCTTCTCTGCCTACAGAATGGCCGCTCAGTAAAGCAATGGCGGCGCCGCCAAACTGGAGTAGTCCGTTGGCCGCTGGCAATTGCGCCTGATGGTATTGCATCCGGTCGAGAATGTGGCCGACGCCGACGGTATGGTATTCCGTCCTGCAGCTGTGCATGATCAGTCCGATCACCAGTGCCCCGACTACGGGCAGGATAAAATTGGTGGTGCGGCTGAGCATTTCAAAAGATTCGCTGCCCTGCGGCAGCAATAAGGCAAGGGGCCACTCAAAAGAGAGCCGGAAAGCGATAGCGATGAGCGCCGTCAGTAGTCCGCTAATGCAGCCCAGCACAGCTAACTGGGGCAGAGCGTCGGTGTGAGCAAGGCGCGCACGGAAGGCATCCAGTCGCCGTGAAGGCCAGCGTTTTCCGAGACGACTTTTCTGTTCCTCTATGGAGGTCATCTGCTGCGCTCCGATTGTTGCGGGACAGAGCCCGTTTATTGGCCTGGGGTTTGCGTTATTATAGGTAGCTCAATCCAGGCATAACAGGAACATTTATATCGTGATCAAAGTAGGTATTGTTGGTGGGACCGGTTACACCGGCGTTGAATTGTTGAGATTGCTTGCGGTTCACCCCGATGTGGTGGTGACGGCGATCACTTCCCGTGGTGAGGCCGGGCGGCC
>TARA_R110000787_G_scaffold401_3_pt1 | contig 20728 bp, 32 predicted proteins | sample TARA_R110000787 | Tara Oceans TARA_R110000787 (sample SAMEA4397920) | marine metagenome | biome: Polar Biome; feature: [DCM] deep chlorophyll maximum layer (ENVO:01000326); material: water (ENVO:00002006), including particulate matter (ENVO:01000060) such as... | depth 35 m | reverse complement strand
ACGGTGACCCTATTAACGATGCAGATGGAAACCAACTAGTTACACTAGGTCTAAAGAGCGTAGCTATAAAAACTATTGATGCACAAGCTCGTGGTTATCTAGCTGAACATGACTGGTACGTCACTCGTAACGCAGAGAAATCAACAGCTATACCTAGTGCAGTGACTACATACAGAGATGCAGTTCGTACAGCTCACACTGCTATTAAAAGTGATATAAACGGTGCGGCTAATCTTACTGCTTTCATTGCTTTGTATACTACACCTGTCGATGGGGATGGAAACCCAACTGGCAATGCACCTATAGTAGATTGGCCTGATGCGATATGAGCCGTAACCTATTAGACGCACACGTCAGGTTGGACACCTTAGAGCCAAGGATTACTAGGTTAGAAACTGAAAATCATATTCAGTTTAAAGAGTTATTTTACAGGTTAAAGCGTGTTGAAACATTTTTAATAATTGGGTGCGGTTCTATCATAGCAATGCTCGCATCTGTACTGATAAGGATGGGCTAATGTATCGTGTAGGCATAGTACTTTTCAGTATTGCCTGGACAATAATGCGTTCACTTCTTGCTTTAGTGTTTGTTCTATACTTTCTTAGCTGGGTTAATGCTGTTGCTGACAATACTGTGTCGAGCACAGTGGTAACAAACGGAACACCACCGACTGCAAACAGCGGGACAGCTGTGATTTCCAACAACGATATCTGCGCTACAGCACTAGGGCTTGGAGTACAGACTGGCAGCTTTGGTATTTCTACAGGCGGCATCCTCATTGAGCAAGACTTCTGTATGATACTAAAGCAAAGTAAACTGTTTTACTCATACGGTCTAAAGATACCAGCTGTTACAATAATTGCTCTCAACAGCGCGAAGGCATTTGATTCAATGATAATGTCTGGAGTCCCCCCACCCTTTAAAAATCTTATTGGACAGCAAGCGTTGACCGAATGGGAGAAGCCACAAAACTGGTACATGATTCCAGAAGACTCAAAGATACTGGCTAAATGGAAAACTGAATTAGCTAATAAAAAAATAGCTAGAGCAGAAAAGAAACGCAAAAAAATAAAACCGAAAGTGAGACCTGACAATGTTAAGAAAAAGTGGCCTTTTGCTTTTAGCATCGGCGCTCTTATCTTCTTACTCTAACGCGCAAGATTGCAGCGTTGATGTAGTTGGCCTTTGTACTCCAGGGGTTATTGAAACTATTGTAATAGATACTGTTACAACAACAGAAGTAAGTTCAACAGGTCATACAACCATAGACGTAATTACAACAACAACAACTACTGAGACCACAAGCAATGAAACATCAGTTGATTTACTTGATAGTGACAATGGTTTTGTAACGCCTAAAAAAGACGGAAATCTTGCGGTCGATTGGGGCGGCGTTGGTTCTGCGAATACAAGCACTTGCAGTATTTCCACTGATGGAAAGTGTGGAGGATTAACAAGTTCTAGTTTAACTACCTACATCCAGACCGTCGATATCTCAGACTTATCTCTGCCCGGTAATGGAGGTAAGGTTAACTATGGGATTACAATAAAGAAAGAAGACGCATCAGATTATATCTCTATCCACATTACAGGAAAGGATGGAGGCACAACAATATTTGACGGCACTCACATGCTTGCAGACGTTGGCACTACAACCTCCTCCTCTACCTTTTCAAATGGATTTGATTTTGGTGGTAAATTAACTAGCATTACGATTGAGATACGAGGCCAGAATGTAGGGGTTGCCCTGGACTATGCACAGTTTACTAACGTTGAGGCCCAAGTTTTATATAACTTAATTTCTACAATAGTCAGTGAACACATCCAAACCATAGAAACTTTTATAGCTTTAGACTTGGGTTTCAATGATGATTTGGTGGAAGATTTTTTTGACAATAATGAGGTCATTGAAAATGATGCCGGAGACATCGTAATCGTACCTGTGGCTGAAGAGCCTGACATAGAAGTTACGGTTGAAACGGTTGAGGCTGAAATTGACTTTCAAATTGAGCTAGATTTAGCTCCAGTTGTTGAAATAAATTTGCCAGGTGTAGAAGCTCCATCAATAGAAACCTCTGAGATTGAAGTAACACAAGAAATTGAGGCAGCAATTGAGGCTGAGCTAGAGGAAGTTGTCGAGGTAGTAGTAGAGCAAGAGCCAGAAACTGTTGAGGTTGAGACAGTTGAGGTTGAGACAGTTGAACCGGATGTGGTTTCACCAGAGCCAGAGCCAGAAGTTAAAGTTGTTGTTAAAGCGAAAGTTAAAGCAAAGCCTACTAAGAAACAAATAAAGGCAGCTGCAAAAAAAATAATACAAAAGATTAAACCCAAGGCTAGGTATTCAGTTGAGGGTCAGACTAAAACACTAATTGTTATGAACATCCTCGCTGATAACAAAAGTTTCTTTGATGAGGGACGTGCATTTACTCAGACGGATGGCTTTTTCTCCAGCAATGCAATCACAAGTCCAGATAACGTGGACAATTTTTTAGCAAATTTACAGTTTATTGGTTTTAACAACACGCAGATGAGCGCCATGATTAACAGTCAGTATGGGAGATAGGCATGGCAGAGGTTGAGTATAAAGGAATTAAGGTAGGTGGCTCCAAATTACTCCTTATTATACCCCTTGTCGGCACAATTTTTACGGGAATTTGGGGCTCTATGGAGGCCTATAATCGCTATTTGTTGATGGAAAAAAAGATAAATAACTTTGTATCGCCTGACCTTAGTCACATTGATAAGCATATTTCTTATGTAAAATCTCAGCTGGTACTTGTTGAAACTGAGTTTGACGCTTTAAAAGACGCTGACGGTTTAATGAACGAGCTAGTTAGAGAACAAGTTAACTCAATTAAATCTACAGCTGGTGAGCTACAGACCCAGGTTCACGACTCTAAGATAACTCAAAAGGAAGACTTACTTGGACTGAGTGCCAGAATAGACAAGTCAATTGAGTCCCAAACAACCAAGCTAGAGAAGTCTGTACGCAATTTAAATCGTGAAGTTGATAAAGTTACATCATCATTGGAGCAGCAAGAAAAACGTAATCGAGAATCTATTTTAGATTCCAATACGACCAGCCGAAACAATGTCAAAACAATTCGCGATATCATCTCAGCATTTGAAATCCGAATGGACGCAAAAATTGACCGTCTTGATACTAAAATCGATGAGCTAGAGAAAAATTTAGATGACAAAATAATGAAAGCATTAACCAACCCACTATTAAACTAGGAGAAAACAATGGCTACAATTATGGACCTAAACCCTCATTTAAGAAAACTAAACCCTTCTGCTTCACCTAAACCTAAGAAGGAATCCGTGGCCCCTGCCCCTAAAAAGCCTGGTCGTCCGGCTAAGAAAAAATGAGTCCAGAAGCCTTAGATAAATGGAAGATACTTCCCAGGCTTATGATGATGGCTCTTACAGTCATGTCATTCAGAGTGGTTGAGTGGTTTATGAACCTACCTGACCCCTCAATACAACAGTCTGGTTTAGTGTCTGTTTGCCTGGGCGCTCTCACCGGAAGCTTTGCGGTCTGGATGGGTGGCGAAAGCAAGAGCAACAGTTCTGCATCAAACAGTTCTGTTAAAACAGAAACACAAATGAAAGCGTAAAACAAATGGCAAAACAAGGATTGTATTCAAACATTGCGGCAAAGAAAAAACGCATTGCTGCTGGTTCCGGTGAGAAAATGCGTAAAGTCGGGGCCAAGGGTGCTCCAGCTAGAGGTGCGTTTAAGGCTGCGGCAAAGACCGCAAAAAGGAAAGTGAGTTAATAAAATGTTTGGAATGTTAAGCTCAATATTAGGACCAGTTGGAAACTTAGCTTCTTCATGGATGGATGGAAAAACTGAAGTCCAGAAGGGCAAGACGGCAATTGCGAAGGCCAAGGCTGAAGCAGAAGCGACTGTTATGGTATCCGCTGCAACAAGCACGGCTGACTGGGAACGAATAATGGCTAAAGGAAGCCAGGACTCATGGAAAGACGAATGGCTTACAATATTATTTAGCATCCCTCTTATCTTAGCTTTTTGCGGAGACTTCGGACGCATAACTGTAGCAGCAGGGTTTTCAGCACTGGAGATTATGCCCGACTGGTATCAATACACGTTGGGCGTAATTGTTTCTGCCAGTTTCGCCGTAAGGTCAGCAACTAAATTCTTTGGAGGTAAAAAATGAATGAAGACGAGCTAGTAAAACAACTTTATATCGACGAAGGCGTTGTGAAAGAAGTGTATCTGGACCATTTAAATTTAAAAACAGGAGGCTGCGGTCACTTAATTTTAAAAGATGAGCCAGAGTATGACCAACCTGTAGGAACGCCGATTAGTGAAGAGCGCGTTAACGAATGGTTTAAAAAAGATTTGGAAAGCGTGATGCTAGACTGCAAGTTATTGTATCGTGATTGGAATGAGTTGCCAGAAACAGCAAAATTAATAATTTGTAACATGATGTTCAATATGGGCCGTCCAAGATTATCTAAATTTAAAGGAATGAAAGCTGGAGTTGATGCACGCGATTGGAACCGCGCAGCTGACGAAATGCTGGATTCTCGATGGGCAAAGCAAGTTCCTAATCGAGCTAACAGACTCATCGAAAGAATGAGAAGTATAACTTAGAAAGGAAATAACATGAATTGGATTAAATCAAGACTCTCAGAAGCCAGCAGCTACGCATCAATTGGTATAGGTGTCATGGCTCTGGGGACTATTCTTGGCATAGGTGAGGCTGTTTTTATAGGTCTTGGATGTGCTGCGTTGGGCTTAATAATCTCAGAAGAGAAAAAAGAAGCTAAGAAAAAGAAGTAGCGCCTTATGGCGCTACCTCTACTGCAATATTTTAATACCTCTCTCAGAGCCGAACCTAACTTCAATCCACCCACGCGTCACTAGGTCTCTTAGAATACGGTGTATGCCAGACACTGAGTTAACTTTTGCCAGGCATTGTTTGCCGTCTAGCTCGCCTAAAGCTACCTCTTGGAGCGTTGGGAAGACTTCATGTACTTTTTTATACATAATAAGAAAGTTAAGCACTTGGTTTTGACGATGGGTTAACCCTATTTTTTCTATTTCTTCATTCTTTTTCATCTTTTTTCTCCATATGCTTTTGTTCATCGACAGATAAACCTTTATTCATCTGCACCCTTTTTGCGTGCAATTGCTCTCTTGAGTTCTCATCTAGCCTTGAAAGCGATGGCTCATTAACTTCCTCAAGATTTTTAAGTTTGGTCCGACGAGCAGCTGGAGTAATCTTCTCAGCTTTAAAGACCTTACCTTGCAACACCGAATATGTGTCAACAAACTCTAATTCATCTGCACAGACTTTTGAATCTTTGCCAGGTATGTGCAGTAGGTAGGATTGCTCATCTTTTTCTGGAGCAGTTTTAGACTCGTTAAGGGCCGCTAGTATCTGTGTGGGAGTTTGAGCACCAACTAATGAAGGTGGCTTCTCAGCGGGCAGTTCTGGGACTGCTACGTCCTTATTCGGGAAGTCATGTGCCTCTTCGGTCGTAATCAAACCTTTGATAGCATCAGGGAAGCTGTCTCGAAGACCAAAACCTCTAGCTCGCAGCTTCAACATCCGTTGAGGATACAATTGCCAAGGTCCAGACTTACCTAGAAGGCCAGCCCGCTTAGCTTCATCTATTGAGAAGGTTGAGGTGGTAGTCTCAATTTCTCCACCAGCCATTTCTCTTTTTACCTCACAGATTGCAGTGTCGCCCTCTATCACCTCTTTAATACCTCGAAAAGCTGGGTGCGCTTTTACCAGGGCAAGCATACTATCTCCCCATATTGACGGTTTACCATTTATAACAGAGATATTTTGCAGAGCTTGCATCGGAGCAAGGCCAAGTTCGTATCCCCACTGTATGGCAACTAAAACGTTAGCTGGCTTTCCCTGGAAGTTAGATGGGACCATGCCTGACTTTGAAAGGACTTCAGCAAAGGCCATAGCCTCAGTTAAGTTAGTTGGTTCTAATACTGATATCTTATTCATAAGAAATTTCCTTTATACTAAAGCTGTGGCTTTCTACCTTGTCCCCAGTGTCTACATACTCTTTTTTGTTTTTAAGGACAGTTTTTGAAACAATCTTAAACCCTGGGAGTACAGCAGCTTCAATATCTAGGGTGTCTAAGATATCAACCAACTTATTTTTTAAAGTATCTTTAACCTTTTTCCATGAGTTTGCTTCACTGGTAGCTTTTAAATAGTCTGAGCACATCATGGTTACATCAGCATGAGATTTCGGTAAATGTTCAACCAAGTCGAAAAACTCAGGTTCATTTTTACTTAAATCAATTTGTGGATAGTCTCCGTCACTTTCAACTAGCTCCCAGAACTCTTTGTAACAGTCTTTAAGAACTACGTTAAAATCAGGATTACTTTCTACTGGGTAATAATGAAGTTTACCTTTTTGAGACATACAAATTATTATGCCCCATTTGTGACCAGTACACAGCATTTGATGAGCAACCTGGATAACCCATTCCGGTTTGACTTTTGAGTTGTGATAGAAATCAGTTTTTATTTCACAAATCCCCTCACCCTCTAATGTGAAGTCATCACCTTCAGCTCCTCTTAAACGCAATGGAGATGCTAACTCAATAATTCTATCAACACTCGAAGCTATACCGATTTCCTTAACTTGATACGGCTTCACTGGCTCCCACATTTTGCAAGTAACTCCATACAGCTCAAAGATTTCCTCTGCTGCCCAAGGAGCGATTGAGTGCTCCAAGTGAGTTCCACGGCGAAGAGCGTTTTTAGAGAATACTTTCTCATCAACTTCCTCAACACCAGCTCTTGCACGTTTGTGTCTATCCAAGACTTCTTGTCTAGTTTGGAATTGAGTTTTCTGAAGTACTAAAGCACCAGCTTCAGAGCTACCTATTTCTTTTCCAGTAATGGTAAGTTTAGGCATTACAGCACCCCGCCATTTGCGATGTAGCAAGTATCAAGCAATGCACAAGCACCCCAAGCTAGTGCAGCCATTTGAGCAAATAAAACAGCCATTAACACCAGTTCCCAGACAGCTTTGAAATCGAAGTTTCCGTAAGTGTCTGTAAAGTAACGCTTATACAGTTTGGACTGTACAGTCTGTACAGTCTGTACTGTCAGTACTGACATACAGTCCATACTAAGATAATATATATTATCAGACAACCGGGTATATATTGATTTCTTCTTTTTTAACATTGTTCATTCCCTTTCAACAATTTGCGGTCCCTACTTAAAGTTAGAGCGCTATGATTTATTATGTATGGATACCTGACCACTTTGTGTAGATACCATACTATGATTTGCCCCTTTAAAGCTTACTTAAATCTTCCCTACTTCCAAGCGCGTCATGTCCGTTTGTCTCGGTCCAGCCTCTGCTTGTAAAGCTGCCAAATTCAGCACCTCTAACCCGAGGGTCAGCTGGACGCATATTAGCACAGTTAGAATTAGCCTTTAAGATGCTAGTTTGTATTGCCCACATCTTCTGCGGATGTGTTAGTTCTTCGTTGGCATTTATAACCCTACGCATTTCTAAAACCAACTCCTCTAGTATTCTAAGAGCCTGAGTTGCGTGCGTTGGATGCCACATCTGTATGTCAATTCTGCGTTTAAACCGAATGGAACCACCCTGGATTGCTTGCAGTGTTGAGTTCGTTCGTGCTCTCGCTTTTGATGACTTGTACATTAGATGTTCACTCCTTGTTCTCTTAACTTAACGATATAAATATTTATTGCAACATGATTTTCAGAAATTAATGCGTTATTATTTTTGATTATTACTTCTGCTCCATATCTTGTAAGTATTTAAGACAGACTGCGCCCACCAAAGCTTTTTGTTACTTGGGCTGTCTGCTTTTGCTTTCAATGTTCCTGGGCTTGGGACATCTAGTTTGTTAAACTCCACGCTAATTGCTCTCCAGGTCATGCCTCTGTCGCGCATTTCTTGGATAATAGGACCAACCTTGGCTGCTCGAGCGCTTGCTTTAGCCCTATGGGACTCTGCGGCTCTAGGTGTTGCTTGCTCTGCAATGTTTGCATTTCCCATTGAAGTACGAACTCTTCCGGCTTTCGTGGTCCAGGTCCCCTTCTCTTCTAGTTCCTGCTTAACCCTAGAAAATCCCGCTGCTGTTCTGCTGCGTATTTTATCACGCTCCATTTCGGCAAGCATAGCGTCTAAGGCAATAGAGCTGCGGGTAATGTGAGGGTTAGTTACGATTTCAAATTTAACCTCACCCCTATCAACTTCTTCCTCTAAGAAGCGTAAACTTTCCCATACACGCCTAGAAAGCCTGTCTAAGCTGTATACTATTAGAGTTGCCTTACTCTCTTTACAGTAAGCAATGGCATCTTGAAGGCCTTGACGTTTAATCCAAGCCTCACCAGATGATACACCCTGGTCTGCAAACCACTCAACGTGGTGCTCTCCACCATTTAAATATTCTTTTATCTTATGCTCCTGCATCTGTATATTTTGGTCGTCGGTACTAACACGCATATACGCAGCGTACTTACCGTACCTCGGTTTTGGTGGGTCTGTTCGTTCACCTAGCATAATTGTAATTCCCTTCTTTTCTGTTTGTAAAGCGACTTCTCATCATGTGATATTCGCACTGTGTTCACATTACTTATGGTATCTTTACAGGATTGCAAGAGTTTTTTGCGTGTTCACAACATTTTCATCTATTAAACGTGATATCACTGCGCTATCTGTTGTATAGAAACCATACTCAGAGAGTTTAAATGTCAGTAGTTACGTTATTTTGTCGAATATCGCCGGAGGTGAAGGATGCTTTAGAGCTTAGAGCAAAAGCGGAGCGGCGACACGTTAACGTTACGTTAGACATACTGCTCAAGGAGGTCTTGGGGGTTGGTGAAGAAGAGACATTCTTGATGGCTTTGCGGGAAAAAGACTATGAAGTTTAGCAAGTTTAAGAACAAGAAGGTTGTCTTGGATGGTCACAAGTTCGACAGCCAGGCAGAGGCAAAGCACTATTGGTTTACCTTAAAGCCACAGTTTGAGGCAGGGGAAATAACCCACTTAGAGCTGCAACCAAGGATACGGTGCGAGATTAACGGATATAAAATCTGCGATTATCTAGCTGATTTTAGATACATAAACAAACACACAGAGGGCAGAAATGGAGCGACAGGATGCACAGTCATAGAGGACGTCAAAGGGTACAAGACAGACGTGTACCGATTAAAGAAGAAGTTAGTGGAGGCGTTGTACTTGGGAGCAAAGATTATAGAAATAAGTCCGGCATCCTATCGCCAACTCAAATTGCCCGAGCAGTAGCAGACTTTGTTGAAATAGATATCAACGTGCTGCTAGGTTACTCCAGAAGTAAAAGCTTGGTTAAATGGAGGCACCTGACATACCTTATTGCTTATGAACTCACTGGTGAAAGCCTGACTGAGCTAGGTGACAGGTTCAACAGAGACCACACAAGCATCCTAAATGGGAAGAGAAATGCTTCTCGTTTACTTGAGAACCCTGAGTACTTTCGGCATTACCAGGCAATAAAAGCCTTATTTTGACTAACGCGTATAGATATCAGACTAAGAGCTACGGAACTAGCTTCGGGGCAAAACTAGCCCAAGGTGAGGCGTTCGAGAAGAAGGTAGTAAGTTATCTAAACAAACAAGCAAATATCGAAGCATGGAAAAGCAGCAGCGTAGTACATGACATACAGTTCACAGTAGAAGTCCCGCTAATTGGCAGCCTTGCCTTCTCAGCTGAATGTAAGTGGGACGACAGGGCATTTTCAACAAACAACCTGGCAATACAAACCTGGGATAATGGCAAGCCATCAGGCGTACATCCCGAAGGACCAAACCCTGACCTATGGGTTCACGGTGTAGCTAATGACGTGTGGTTTATTAAAACATCAATTCTTAGAAGTATCATCACCATGCACAGACAATCCTGGGGAGGCAAAACCATAAAGATGGGAGACCAGGGAGCCGGAGCACAAGGTGTTCTAATGCCAGTCGCAACAGCCAAGAACATAAAGGGTGGAACATGGGTGACTATAAATGCTTAACTTATCCAAAGTAGCACCTCCAATAGTATGCAGCACCTGTAACGGTAAAGGTTGGTCTCTCGAGGCTAACCCATACAATGAGGGTGACGTGGATTGGGAAGAGTGCTTCACCTGTAACGGACTAGGCAGAGTACACACACCAACTAAAAGGTGGCCCCATAAATGCTGAAGACTAAGATGGCACCAGACCCGCTGCGAGATGCACCAGAAGGTCACGGAGACCACCAAGCACCAGGTGAAAGAACAATGCTACCATCACGAGCTATCGTAGACAGTAGGTTCAATAGGTTCCCAATGTCACTAAGAACACTCGCACTGTGTTGTGGTCACGCATCAGGTCGTAACGCACAGTTCTACGTCAACCAATCAACCATGTCAGTCATCATGGAGTGCTCACAACAATCAGTGTCAAAGCACATGAGAAACCTCGTAAGATTCGGATACCTAGAGAAGTTAAGAAAGGAAGACCCAAGGAAAACATGGGGGTCACAAGGAGCACTATGGAGAGTCATATTCAACCCATCTATGAGCAACGAAGACTGCCTAAACTCAGAGCCAGTAACCGAAGAACAAGAACATATAAGAGCAGAAGAAACCATCAAACTAGCCGCAGTCGGACCTAAAGGACACACCAATAAGCCTGTGGATAACTCTGCAAACAACCCAACTCCCTACAACCTGGGGGTTGTAACTCCCTACAACCTGGAGGTTGTACATAACACTTCTATTAAAGAAGTAAGAAAGAATATAAATGAAGATGAATGTAAAAGAATGTGCAACGATTACGGTCAGCTGATAGCCGAGGTGCATGGTCAACCTTGGAGGTACGACATCAGGCAGTTGCTGTTGGCGAGGACAATACTAGAACGCATGAGCAGCACTGAGTTCCTTGCTGATGCCAAGGCTACACTCACATGGATGAAGAAGGCTAACCGTAAGCCAGCGCTTAGCTTACAGTACTTCATAAGCAAGTATACCAAGGTGGCTAAGCCTAAAGACCATCGAGCTATACTCGCTCAAGTCACAGCCAGAATGAACATGAGGAGATGATTGTAAAGAAACCAGACGCTGGTATGATACCTATACAGGCCCCAGATAAAAAGGGAGGTACCCCCTGGTCCCCTGTAGAAAAGCGACCCTTCCCCTCCCCCCGTCCCAGTATATGCGTGGGAGGTAACTTAGAAATATTTTTTAGAAACCCGAGAAAGGAAATTTTATGAATTACAATGTTAGCCAGGCGAGAGAGGGCAAGGAGGGCAAGACCTATTGGATGAAGTTAGGTTATGCGTTTGAGAAGGATGGGAAGGTATCATCGATAAAGTTAGATGCGTTACCTTTGCCCAATGAGAAGGGTGAGGTTTGGTTAAACTTATTTCCTGATGACCGTGACAGGAGTGCTGGTGCTACTGGTGGTGGTGTTTCTGGTGGTTCTCCCTGGCCTGTTAAGGAAACGGCTATTGATGATGCGATACCGTTTTAGATGGCTGGCAAGCGTCAGACTGTTCCCAAGGCTGCTCCATTTGCTTTGGGGCGTATTAACCGGAGGTTACGTGGTTCTAAGATAATCTATGAGCACCGTGATGAGTTAGCGTTGGAGTTGATGGCGTTGGGCAGCAGTAAGATTACTGATGTTATCGATTGGGATGCAAATGGGAATGTTAAGGTTAAGCCTTTGGCTGATATTCCTGAGAACGCTTTATCTGCGATTAAGAAGATTAAGGTTACTCCCACGTCTAGGGGAGATATTTTGGAGGTAGAGATGATTGACAAGGTGCGTGTATTGCAGCTGTTGGCTAAGTCTGCGGGCTTATTGGACAATGAGAAGGAGATAGATAAGCCTTCTGTTGTTTCGATAGAGATGGTTCTGCCTGGCGAGGAGAAGAAGGATGGCTGAAAAGCAAGCGGGATTAAAGCTTAACTTCTCCAGCTCACCTACTGTGGCGAAGTTTTTTAAGAGCAAGGCATTTGTGAGGGGATTAATGGGGCCTGTTGGTTCTGGTAAGTCTTATGCGTGCTGCGCTGAGATATTTCGCCGTTCTGTGGAGCAAAAGCCTAGTCCCCGGGATGGAATTAAGTATTCGAGGTGGGCAATTGTACGAAATACCCACCCGATGCTGCGAACGACTACGCTTAAAACCTGGTTAGAGCTACTTCCTGAGAATATTTGGGGTCCGGTTAAGTATTCGCCGCCCATAACGCATCATATCAAGCTACCGCCCAGAGATGGCGCCTCTGGAATTGACATGGAAGTTATATTCCTAGCCCTAGATGAGCCTAAAGACGTTAGAAAACTACTGTCTTTGGAGCTTACTGGTGCCTGGGTTAACGAATGTCGGGAGCTTCCCAAGGCAATTGTGGACGGATTAACGCACCGTGTTGGTAGATATCCAAGCAGACAAGATGGTGGACCTACCTGGCACGGCATTATCTTGGACACCAATAGCATGGATGACGACCACTGGTATTATAAAGTTTCTGAGAAAGAAAAGCCTGGTGGTAGGTTTCCGTGGGAGTTTTTTAAGCAGCCTGGTGGGGTTTTAGAGGTTGGCTTAGAGGAATTGCCGGAGGATATGCCCGAAGCGCAAGGATTTATCTTTCAAGCTGGTAAATGGTGGCAGACAAATGAAAAGGCAGAAAACCTGTCTAATTTACCCCCTGGATATTACGAGCAGCTGTTAGGCGGCAAGAATTTAGACTGGATTAGGTGCTATGCAGAAGGCAAATACACGTTTGTCCAAGAGGGTCGTCCTCTCTGGCCTGAGTATAACGATGAATTAATGGTCACAGACTTAGAGCCGGACCCCGGTATACCGTTACAGATAGGCTTGGACTTTGGATTAACACCCGCTGCCGTGTTTGCTCAACGCATGAAAAACAACACCTGGCATATTCTCCACGAACTTGTAACTCAGGATATGGGCCTAGAACGGTTTTGCTCAATGCTTAAATCAGAGCTTGAAAGCAGATTTCCTCGATTTGAAACCAGCGTATGGGGCGACCCGGCTGGTATGTCGAGAGACCAGATTTATGAAACCACGTCATTTGACCATCTAAAAACTCACGGCATCCTTGCCAGGCCAACTGCCACGAATGAATTTAGAACTAGAAGAGAAGCAGCTGCTATTCCGATGGGTAGGCTTATCGATGGTAAACCTGGCTTTCTCATTGATAGAAAATGTATGCGACTGCGAAAAAGCTTAAACGGTGGCTATCATTTTAGAAGAATTGCAATGGGCGCTGGACAAGAACGATTTCGAGATAGCCCAAATAAAAATGAACACTCCCACGTTGGAGATGCTCTGGGATATTGCTTGCTGGGTTCCGAACATAACATCATGACCAGAAGCCCATCCAGAAACCGCAGCTCCGTTTCTCAAGCAAAGGTCTTAGATTTTGACGTATTCAACTAGAACTTTAAACGATGTTTTAAAAATTAATTATCCTGATGATAAATTAATAGATTTCAAGCTGCATCACTACGAACACCTAGAGCTAAACAAGTTTGACCTTAAAAACTTAGACGATTTTCCTGATTATCGCAGCCACTTCGCCAGCTTTGCTGAACAAGGGCTTGCTTATACCATAATTATTTCTGGTAAAATCTCAGGAGTGTTTGGAGTTTTTGAGCTTTGGCCTGGCGTTTATGAGTTTTGGATGGTGCCAGGTAAGGATTTAAAGAAGAATACTATTGCATTTCATCGCCGAGCTTTAGCGTTTTTTGACTACTTTTGGGCCAATACTAAGCCAAATCGTATACAATTTACCGTGTGTTCACTGAATTTTCACGCAGACAGGTGGGCTAAACGCTGTTATTTTGAGCGCGAGGCAGTTTTAAGGAAGTATGGGCCGGATGGTTCAGATTATTTCATGTACGCAAGGATATCGTAATGTCTGGAATTGTTAAAAAATTAAAACCTAAATCAAGACCAATTGACCCAAGTGTGAACCAACGCATTTCTGAGAATGAGGCAGCTGCCAAAGCTGAAGCTGACAAAAGAAATCAAGGTCTCCAATCTGCCATATCTCGTCGCGCAAAGGGCGGGCGTAAATTATTAATGGACTCAAAGGTAACAGACCCTTTTGGCGAAGGTAGACTGACACTAAAGCGTTCACTTGGCGCGGGAAGAAATCCTAGAGGATAAAATGAAGCAGTATTTAAGAAACCCTAAACATCGGGAGCATCACGAAGATGAAAAAAGCCAGCGCGGGCAAAAAGCCACTAAAAACAAAGATGACATCGAAGAGTCCAGCGATGAAGGCGGCGATTAAAAAGTATACGCCTAAGAAAAAAGGTTATTAGATGGTCCTTTCTGTCCAGGCATTAAAGAGCCGATATAAAAAAGCTGCTGCTCACAAAGAGCAATGGCGGAACATTTATGAGGAGGCATACGAGTTTGCCCTTCCAATGCGTAACCTTTACGATGGATACGCAGAAAGTGTTCCCGGTCAGAACAAAATGCGAAGGGTCTTTGACTCAACAGCAATAAATTCTACTTCCAGGTTTGCTAATAAAATTCAATCCAGCTTATTCCCACCGCAACGCAGCTGGTGTCGCTTGGTTCCTGGCAACGAAATCCCTGATGAAAAGAAAATTGATATTCAAAAAGTGCTGGATATGTACACCGAAAAAATGTTTGGAGTAATGGCACAATCAGGTTTTGACCTGGCAATGGGTGAGTTTTTGTTAGACCTAGCGGTTGGTACAGCTGTTTTAATGATAAGCCCAGGCGATGAGATTACGCCAATTAGATATACTGCGATTCCTAGTTATCACATCACGTTCGACGAAGGCCCCAACGGCACCGTAGATACGGTTTACCGCGAACTAAAAAGACCTTTTAAGGTACTAGAGGTTGAGTTCCCTGGCATAGTAATCCCTACAGAGTTAGCTGCACGCTACGCAGAGGACCCGACCAAAGAGATTGAGCTGCTTGAGGCAACTTATACAGAAAAAAATTATATTCATTACTGCATTATGACCAAAGAAGGCGACGATAAGCTTCTGTCAAAAGAGCTAAATTCATTTCCTTGGGTTATCTCCAGATATATGAAAGCGTCAAATGAGCGTTACGGTCGTGGACCAGTGTTGTACGCCCTGCCCGACATTAAGACTTTGAACAAAGTTGTTGAATTAACTTTAAAAAATGCAAGCATCAGTATCGGCGGTGTCTTTACTGCGGTTGATGACGGTGTTTTAAATCCTCAAGCAATATCCATTGTACCTGGGGCGATAATTGGTGTCTCCTCAAACGGCGGTCCGAGAGGTCCCTCCCTTCAACCTCTCCCGCGTAGTGGAGATGCCAATACCTCGCAAATTCTTACTAATGATTTGCGGATGCAGATAAAACAAACGCTGTTAGATACCTCGCTACCGCCAGATAATATGTCTGCTAGGTCAGCAACAGAGATTGTTGAGCGTATGAAAGAGCTGTCTCAGAACATGGGTGCAGCATTTGGTCGTTTGATTTCAGAAACTATGTTTCCAATTGTTAGGCGTACACTTGAGCTTATGGACGAAATGGGAATGATAGATTTGCCATTAAAGGTCAACGGTCTACAGGTTAATGTTACACCGATATCGCCGTTAGCTATGGCCTCAAACATGGATAAGGTTAACGAAGTTATGCAGTTTATGCAGATTTCTCAAGCTCTTGGACCTGTAGGGCAAACGCTAATTAAAATGGACGCGGTAGGTGATTACATCGCAGACCAGTTAGGAATACCAGCATCACTTAGGACAACTCAGGAGGAACGCCAAGCAATGCAAGAACAAATGGCAGCGCAAGCTGAACAGATGATGGCCGCACAAATGGCCCAAGCTGGTGAAGCACCACCAGGCGAAGCGCCACCGGGTGCTCCAGTATGAACCAGGCAGATAGAATTAGAAGCATAAACGATATCGGCTGGGATGGAGTAGATGCCACCCCTGCCCTAAAATTCGAAAACAAAGACTTACAGCAAGAATTAGATTTTCTTTTTTCAAGAACGTTTTCAACCGAAGCGGGCAAGAAGGTTTTAAAACATCTTATCAGCATAACAATTGACCAGCCATCTTGGGTGCCTGGAGCAGATTCAAGTTATGGTTTTAGCCGTGAGGGTCAAAATAGCTTGGTTCGAGAAATCAAACAGAGGATGAAGCGAGCACATGAACGAGCAAGTTGAAACAACAGAACCCGAAGTAGCAGCCGTCCCTAATGGATTGATGGACGGATTTAAAGGTACAGAAAAAGAGGTTCAAGATGAGGCAGACATAGCTGTTCCTCACTTAGAAGCAGCAGAAGAAGAGGCAGTTGAGACTAAAGAAGCTCTTGAGAGACCAGATTGGTTCCCTGAGAAATTTTGGAATGAAGATGGCTTTGAGTTAGAAAAAATGACTAAAAGCTATGAGGAATTAGAAAAGGCTTTTACTCAAGGCAAGCATAAAGCCCCAGAAAAGTTTGATACTAAGGTCTTAGATGATGCTGGGTTCTCAAGTGAAGACCCAATTGTTGATGCTTATTTAGGTTGGGCAAAGAAATTTGGACTAAACCAGGTGGCTTTTGACGAGCTTGCTGGAACAATAGCTGAGATTGGTGGCGAAAACACAGCACAAATCCAGAATGATTACGAAACTGAGCTTAAATCTCTAGGCAAAAACGCAAATGAAATCATTCAAAGCAATGTAAATTGGTCTGATGGGCTTCTTCGTAAGGGTGTAATAACAGATGCCCAACGTGAGGAAATGAATTCTTGGGGCGGCACAGCTGAAGGGCAACGCTTGTTGCAAACAGTCCGGTCTCTAACTGGCGACATGACTCCATTACCAAATATTGCTGTATCTGAAGCTGCGATGACAGATTCTGACTTTCAAGATGAAATAGATACTATGATGGCAGACCCTCGTTATGGTTCAGATGCAAAATTCAGTAATGATGTAGCTCGTAAAATATACAAAAGGCGTGGCGAAAGCTTCCCTGGTTAAAAAATATAGTATGGTATCTTTACAGAATGTATATTTTGCTGTACAGGTTTAAATAACTGATAACCCTAAAGGCCAGTGTTGAATGATTTCCGCCAGGCCGGAGCTTCTCCGATAACCAGGGCAAACCCTTTTAATTTTTTTATGGAGAAGTAATATGAGTACAGGACTCAGTACAGCTTTTGTCCAGTTATTTGATTCTGAAGTTAAACAGGCTTATCAAGCCACGTCTAAACTTCAAGGTTTATGCCGGATGAGAACAGGCGTTGTGGGAAGCGTAGTAAATTTCCCTAGTGTTGGTAAAGGAAGCGCAACAGTTCGCACTCCTCAAACCGATGTAGTGCCATTAAACACAGCTTTTGCAACAGTATCTGCCACAATGGTCGATTACATTGCTGCTGAATATTCAGATGTGTTTAATCAAGCGAAAGTTAACTTTGACGAAAGACGCGAGCTTGCCGAATTAGTTGGTAATGCAATCGGTCGTCGTCAGGACCAAGTCATCCTAGATGCACTCGCAGCTGCTACAGCTGGGGCCACAATTGCTAACACAGTTGTGACTAGTGGTAGCGCAGCGGCTTCAGACATGAATGTCGGTAAAATTATTGCAGCAGCAGAGCAGCTAAATACAGCAAATGTTCCAGCTACTGACCGTCATTTAGTTATGCACGCTTCTGGATTAGCTTCACTTCTAGGCGATGAGAGAGCTGTAAGCGCGGATTATGCGTCTATAAAAGCTTTAACTCAAGGCGGCGGAAATGTTGGAAGTTTCATGGGTTTCACAATCCATGTAATTGGTGACATGGACGAAGGCGGTCTTGGAATAGATGGCTCATCTGACAGAACAAACTTCGCGTTTCATAAACACGCGCTGGGTTGTGGTGTTGGAATTGCTCCATCAACAAAAATCGATTGGATACCTGAGAAAACCTCGTACCTAATCGCTTCAACCATGTCTATGGGAGCAGTAGCAATTGATGCCGCTGGTATCATCGACATAACAACTAGGGAGTAAATAGCATGGCTTTTTTAAGAGCGGGATGGAATCCCATTGGAGGTCAGTCAAAAAAAGGCTCGGCTCCACAAATGTTCTCATATGCTACAGAAGACACAATTGCGACCGTTAACACGGCTGCATACTTCAACACAATTTCTGAAGAAGTAGAGGTTGGAGATTTAATATTCTGTAACACTTCGACTGGCGGAACTTATGTTGCAGCGTTGGTTTATGTTTTAACTAATGCTTCTGGGGTAGTTGATGTCACAGACGGAACGGTCCTCGCAAATACTGATGGGGATTAAATAACTTAAAGTCGGGGCGGTTCGCCGCCCCTTCTTCAACCTTGTGGAGTAGAGTATGGCAGCTGGCGATAGTAGTGTTGGGATTTGTAACAAAGCGTTACTACTTCTCGGAGCAGAACCAATTACCAGTTTCTCAGATGGCTCCGCCGCTGGTGCAGCGTGTTCCACAATTTATAACGAAATTTCTCTGACGACTCAAGGAATGTACCATTGGTCATTCACCTTAAAAAAAGCAAATTTAAGTCGCGGAACTTTAACTCCTAATTCTGAGTGGACTTACGAATACAATCTTCCAAGTGATATGCTAAACGGCGTTCCTCGAGCAGTAAGAACGTCATCTTTGGCGGGTGCGAACCTATATAAGAATTGGGAAATTGGTCAAAGTCAAAATGGCTCAACAGTTTTATTTACTGAAGCAGCCGATATATTCATAGATTATCAAAAGGCTGTTGCTGAAGGGCTTATGCCAACATACTTTGTAACTCTTTTGACGTATCAGTTAGCCTGGCACCTTGCCGAAGTTATAACTGACCAGACGACAAAGACCGATTATTGGAGAGCAGTTGCCTTGGGTACACCAGGCGATAATCAGCGAGGTGGTTTTTTCCGCCAGGCGTGCTCTATTGATAGCTCCGGTCAAACTCCAACTGTAATTTCAGATTATTTGCTGGTGGATGTTAGATGAGTAGAGTCCAGCAATATCAGTCTGGATTCACTGTAGGAGAACTCGACCCCCTTCTGCGTGGTAGAATTGACCTAGAACAATATTACCAGTCTGTGGCTGTCGCTGATAATGTTTTGTTTGAACCTCAAGGCGGTGTTTCTCGTCGCCCTGGCTTAAAATTTGTGTTTGATGCAACAGCTGACAATGCTGCCAATGGGGTTGTTTTAATACCATTTGAGTTTTCAACAACTCAAAACCTTATGATTTTAGGCTCTGTTTTTAATACAGCAAATACAATTCGGTTTCGTTTTTTTGTAAATGGGATTCTACAGACAAATATTAATGGTTCGGGAAACACATACCTAGACCGCACAGTAGGAACTCTTTATTCTGTTTCGGCAATTGATATAGACAAACTATATTACACACAAAACGCTGATACTATAGTTTTTACAAATGAAAACTTTAAACCTTTTAAGATTACTCGCGGGGCGAATAACTCAACCTGGTCTTTAACAACAATAGATTTTACATCTAATCCAGACAAAAACGCTCCATATACCGTATTCACTGAAGCTGTTTCCCAGCCCAACGCAACTTTAACACCTTCAGCTGTCAGTGGGGCAATAACCCTTACTGCATCGGCTAGTGTGTTTGCATCTGTAGGAACAGGCCAAAGGATTCAAAGCTATACTGGCTATGGCCGTGCAAAAATAATTGCAGTCACAAGCGCCACTGTAGTTACAGCAATAACAGAAGTTCCGTTTTACAGCACTGATGCAATCGCCGCAAACAGCTGGGATTTAATCCAAGGTTGGGAACCAGCGTGGTCAGCTACTCGAGGTTGGCCCAGAACCTGCACATTCCATGAAGGCCGCCTCTACTTTGGAGGGTCAGCACAGCTGCCCTCCACCCTTTTTGGAAGCAAGGTTAGCGATTACTTTAATTTCAACGTAGCTGAAGGTCTGGATGATGATGCAATTTTCGCAACGTTGGCGACAGATACGGTAAACGCTATTACCGCTTTGCGTTCTGGAAGAGACTTGCAGATATTCACAACTGGTGGCGAGTTCTTTATTCCCCAGTCCAACCTTGACCCGATAACACCGTCTAACATTGTTGTTAAATCGACAACAAGGCGTGGCTCAAAATATGGTATCCGACCTCAAGGTGCTGAAGGCGGGACATTATTTATTCAACGTCAAGGCAAAGCTTTACGCGAAATGGTCTTTTCAGATACCGAAATATCCTATGTGGCAAACAACATATCTTTACTGTCCTCCCACTTGATTGTTGACCCACAGAGGATGGCCCTGCGACCAGCGACCGACACCACTGAAGGGGACCTCCTCCTCCTCGTTAATGGTTTGGACTCAACTGGCTACAGGGCCGCTTCTACTGGCTTTACAGGCACCATTGCCGCCTTCATGCTAAACAAGGGCCAGCAAATCGTTGCACCCTCCTCTTGGACTACTGACGGAGATTTTATAGATGTCGGCGTAGACCTGGACCAGATTTATACAGTTGTTAAAAGAACGATAGGTGGAGCTGCAAAGTACTACGTTGAAATTTTTGACGATGACAGAACGACAGATAGTGCAATTCAGTATTATGCAAACCCTTTAGCTCCCGACCAGGCAAAGCCCTCAAACACTACAGCTGGTGGATTGGCTCATCTTAACGGTGAAGTAGTAAAGATTATTAGAGATGATATTGTTGACGCTGATTTTACGGTATCTGGTGGTAATGCGACCCT
>TARA_R110000787_G_scaffold160478_1_pt1 | contig 20748 bp, 17 predicted proteins | sample TARA_R110000787 | Tara Oceans TARA_R110000787 (sample SAMEA4397920) | marine metagenome | biome: Polar Biome; feature: [DCM] deep chlorophyll maximum layer (ENVO:01000326); material: water (ENVO:00002006), including particulate matter (ENVO:01000060) such as... | depth 35 m | reverse complement strand
ACAAGTCAGTTGCTCTACCAACTGAGCTAAGTCGGCTTGTTCTCTCAAAGTGGAGGCTATTCTATCAAATATTTTGAGATGCGCAAGCCCTTTTTTAGTATTTTTGACTTTATTTTAATAAAAAATCTCAAACAACTGATTATAAAAGGGTTTTTATTTTTTGAAAATAGCTACTTTTACTGCTCTTATTCCAACGGTCTATCTTTTAGCCAAAAAACCTAGTCACTTAACTTCTTTGGATTGGTTATTCATTGCTAGAAACATTCAATAATTGTGTAAACCTGCCAAGCGCCAATACTTATCAGCGACAGATTTTTTAAAAGATACCGTTAAAACTTGTGATTCCTACGATGCTAAGATAAAACTTGTTCGCTATAAAATTACTATTTAAAGCGATGCAAAATTTATCCTAACATAGTACTAATCTCTTAAAGCAAATCAACTACAACTTTTACCAGTTGACCAATTTATTATTTAAATAAACAAAGATAGCTCTCTTGTTAAAAATTGGCTATACCATGCCTGTATTAAACAACCATAGTGCTAAGCCAATAATAATAATTGCGACAAACACCCATATAAACCAACTACCACTCGGTTTCTTTTCAACTGCTCCAGTAGTGGCAGGGTTATCCAGTGCTTGATCCATCGCATTATTGCCTGTAGTACCCAAATCGCGAGATTGACCTAGATTGGCTGTGCCCGAAAACTGTGAAGTGGCTGCCTGTTTAGCACGCAGTACATCTGGATCTGCTTCTTCTTGCAAGGCCGTCTTAGTGGTTTTGTCATGCTCTGGCTCAATAGCTGCTTCAATGACTGGCGCCTCACTTACAGGAGACGTTTCTGAAAGGGTTTCGGATACAGCGTCTTTATGTAGCAAAGGCTCATCAGCTAAGACGGGCTGCTCTAAAAGTGATTCTTGATGAGCAGAAGGCGTTGATGTAGTTTCGGTTGAGATAGACTCTATTACTTCGGGCTCAGCAGCCACAATAGGGACACTTGAGGTTTCAGTAGGACTATATTCTACTTCGCTCAATACAGGTTCGGCTTTATCTGCGGCGGCTAAGATATCAGTGATGCCTGTTTCTTTAATCACTGGCTCATCTGTTTGAGCAGCGCTAACAATCTGTTCTGCTTGCACAGCAGCAATAGGCATTGCTTCTAAAGAATTTTCGACAGGTAATATCTCTTCGATTATCGTTTCTTTGACGACTGGCTCTGCTTCAACGATAGGTGCTATCTCAGTATCAGGACTCAACATTAACGTTGGTTTATCTGCAACTGCTTGCTCATGAATAACAGTAGCAGCCACTGGCTTACTTACCTGAAAAATAAAGCTTGCAAACCCAAGCGTATCCTCTGCTGATAACTGCTTCGATTCATTGGCAGCGATACGCTCATCATTAATAAAAGTGCCATTTGACGACTCTAGATCTTTTACGTATAGCTGACCGTTTAAGACACTCAGTTGTGCATGATTGCGTGAAATTTGCTTGCTACCTAGTACCAGATCATTATCACTACCACGGCCCACAGAGAGGCTGTCAGTGACCGTTAATGTCAGATCGCCAAGTGCCTCTGTCAAGGCATTCAACTGCCATGTATTGGTCGTTGCGGCATTCATATTATCGATATCGTTTGTCATGCGATGACTCCTTATTTATTATTAAATATTCATGATGGTCATTAGCTGATCCATCCTATTGTATCTGACGTTTATAGCTATATTATTTAGAGATAAAGCGCGGTTGTATGATACCGCTAAGCTTATTATAAGGAATGCTAAGCACTGGCATACCATAGGCATAGGGAGCGATAGCATAATGCTGATAACGAATATCAATCCCTTTATCCGTCAATGTGACGTTATCACTTAAGGTAAATGGCCAATTTTTTTCGTAGTTTTTCACATCTTTATCGACCGTTTTCACCCAGTCTTTATAAGCATTATAGACAAGCGCATTAAACTGTGGCTTTTTACCGCTTTGCAGCATATCAGCCAGTTTAATTTGTTTTTTCGTCTTCTGGTCAAACACTAGATATTCGCTATACGGCATTCCATGTGCGCCGCCAGTAAAGACATATGAGCTTATCTCGAACGTCTCAAAATCATTAATATGACCCACATATTCAGGTGTCACCGTTAGGCTGTAAGCAAACGCACTGTCACTCGGTAGCTCATTCAATTGCGAGGCAGCAAAACCATCAAGCGCGTTTTTGACAGCAGCTGGAGTGGCTTTGGTAGTGATAGGCGCAGATTCAGAGGGTTTACTATTTACAACCAGCGTATTGATACGCTGATTGGTGATATCGTTTATCCATTTGTGATTGGTTTTAAGATATTTAACTTCAATCTCCGGACAGTTATCACGCGCCGTGCAGGTTTCTTGTAGTTTTTTGGGTAACTGATAATCGAGATACTCTGTGCTACTAAAAAGGCTACCGGCATATGCTGAGAAGCTTAACGTGCCAAACAGCAACCCACTACTTACTATTGACAATAAACGCAGCCTACCCGCATCCGTAGAAGATTGCTGGACTGATTGTGACTCAATAATAGGACGTTGATTAGCAGTTTTCATATAGCCTCTTTAATATATCTATAAGATTTACTGATATTCTACCGTAACCTTTGTCCTATATTGTAGGAACACTGTTCGTGTTTTTTCTAGAACCATAGGGATTAAAATCAATAATACGCTGTTTGATAAGCTAATAAAAAAGACACGATAACGTGTCTTTTAAGATTAAGCAAAGTGGCATAATGGATTTTAGTGCTCACGCGTATTGCTAAACGTCACTTCTGGATAGCGATCTTGCATCAGCTGCAAGTTCACCCGTGATGGCGCAAGATAAGTCAGATGACCACCGCCATCTAGCGATAGTTGGTCATGGGCTTTGCGCTTAAACTTGGCTAACGCCACTTCGTCATCGCAATGAATCCAGCGAACGGTCGCAATCGATACCGGCTCAAAGATACACTGTACTTTGTACTCTTCTTTGAGACGATGGGCGACCACTTCGAACTGTAGTACACCGACCGCGCCCAAGATTAAATCATTATTAATCTGCGGCATAAAGACCTGCGTTGCGCCCTCTTCACTCAACTGCTGTAGACCTTTTTGCAGCGCTTTTGATTTGAGCGGATCTTTTAGAATGACACGGCGGAACAGCTCAGGAGCAAAATGTGGGATACCAGTAAAATTCAGCTCTTCGCCTTCAGTGAAGCTATCACCAATAGAAATCGTCCCGTGATTATGCAAACCAATAATATCACCCGGATAGGCTTCTTCTAGTGCTTCTCGATCACCTGCCAAAAAGGTCAGTGCATCGGCAATACGTACATCCTTACCCAAACGCACATGCTTCAATTTCATGCCTTTTTCATACTTGCCTGAGCAGACACGTAAAAATGCAATGCGATCACGATGACGCGGATCCATGTTTGCCTGAATCTTAAAGACAAAACCACTAAACGCTGTCTCAGTCGCAGCTACTTCACGTTCATTGGTCGGATGCGCTTTTGGTGGCGGCGCATATTTGATTAAAGTATCAAGTACCATATTGACGCCAAAGTTACCTAGCGCTGTACCGAACAATACGGGTGTCATCTCACCGGCTAAAAACTCTTCAACATCGAAGTCTTCTAGCGCCATTTGTACCAATTCTAATGACTCTTCAAACGAGGCGAACATTAAAGCGCCTAAGCGCTCACGGATATCAGGATAATCATAGCCTTCGCGCGTCTCAGCGACCGTCATATCACCGCCATGACCTTTCTCATAAAAATAGGTTTTGTTTTCGGTTAAATGATAGACACCAACAAAATCCTGTCCCATACCGATAGGCCAAGTGACGGGAATACATTTAATCTTTAATACCGCTTCGATTTCACTCAATAGCTCAAGCGGCTCACGAATCTGGCGGTCAAGTTTATTGACGAATGAGATGATGGGCGTATCACGCATCCGGCAAACCTCCATCAATTTGATGGTACGTTCTTCGACACCTTTTGCGCCATCGACCATCATCAGCGCACTGTCTACAGCGGTCAGAGTACGATAGGTATCTTCACTAAAGTCAGCGTGACCCGGTGTATCTAGCAGGTTGACCATATGTTCTTTATAAGGGAACTGCATGACCGAGGTGGTAATAGAAATACCACGCTCCTGCTCCATACTCATCCAATCAGATGTCGCATGGCGGTCGGTTTTACGACCTTTGACCTCGCCCACTACTTGAATCGCTTTACCCCATAGCAGCAGCTTTTCGGTCATCGTAGTCTTACCAGCATCAGGATGCGAGATGATGGCAAAAGTGCGGCGCTTGGCCACTTCTTTATTTAATTTCTTTGGATCTACGCTCATAATTATTGGCTTCAACGTTGTGTCATTTAGAAATCAATCTAAATAAATAGTGTAAACAATGGGCATATTGTAGCGGATTTAGCGTCAAGGTGCAGAATTAGCGTATAAAAAAACACTCTCTATCAAGCAAATAGAGAGTGTTTATGACTTTTTAAGCTTAATAATATTTTGTTATTTGCGTGGCTAAAAAGTCGGCGGCAACATCGTTATATAACTTGCAATCAACTACACCATTACGCTCATCCGAATTCGCTTCAGTTTTGCCACTAGCAACATAATCAGTCTCATATATACGATTACTACTATTATTGTAGGAATATACAACAGCACTATAAATATATTCTGGATCGTCGTTTGTGGCAAAAAACTTAATCTGTGACGCTGTTTGACGATTACTTATTCCGACTCCAAAGCCTTCTTTGGTTTGCGATGGACGATTGTCGTTAAAGCGATTTTTCGCGACATTAAGCCAGTCATTAAGTGTTCGATAATTGGTTTCGTTTTTGGCGTTAAATGCTAAAAACTCACGCTCACTGGTGATTGATGGGATATAACAAATAGAACCCTCTGGAAAGGCAGCATTAACATTGTTAGCTGATATTTTTGAGTAAGTGTTTAAGGCAGTACGGATACCAGAGCTGTTTTTTGTATTGCTTCCAGCTTTATAGCTATCAGCTTTGCGTCCTGATAAATCAACTTTATTATAAGTAATTCTATAATCTATAACAGTATTGCTATTTTTAAGATAAATAGGGCGTTTGACCGTAAGATTATTTACCTCAATATATCTATTTTCTAGCGTTCCCTCAAAACTGTTTAGCAAAACAGTTTTATCTAGCGTATTAATTCCTTGGCTATTATAGTTGGCTATAATATTGATAACTTCACTATTGTGCTCTCCTGTACGGTATTTTTCGTTGATACGGGCAATATTGTTAGCGTTACCTTCAAAGCTGCTTACTATCAACTCATTACTACCGCCTGAACCAAAAATAGCATCTTCACCCTCGCCGCAGCCCGCAAGGCTAAATGTCATTAAACATAATGCAATAGGTGTCATTACTAATTTATTCATCTTAAAACGTCCTCTTTAAATATTGGTACTAATAATTATGATTGTTATAAATCCGATTTATACGCTTAGTTTACCCTACTGTAACGATGAGTTATAGCAAACTTAGGTTTTGTTTCACAAACTTAAAAGGTAAACTTACAAATTCATATCATACTTTTACTGCCGCTATATAAAGCTCGCTTTATCCTCTGGTATGCTAGATGGGCTATTTTATAACTAGCTATAACAAGACTCAAAAATACTATCTAGAAATGATGGAAAACAATTTATATAAAAGGATACATTATGGAAACCCTATATTCGACTAAAGCATCTGTCACTGGTGGCCGTGCAGGTAAAGCTAGCGTACAAGACAGCGATTTAACCATCAATATGGTTGCACCTGGTTCTGGTAAAGACGGTAATAACCCAGAGCAACTGTTCGCTATGGGCTATGCTGCTTGTTTTGATGGCGCACTTGGTGCCGTCAAAGGGGCAGAAAAAGCAAAGTTTGATTCTACTACTGAAGTATTAGTAGATTTAAAGAAAGGCGAAGGTCTAGATTTTCAATTGGCGGTGAAGATTCACGTTATCGGTGAAAATACAGAGCTATCAGCGGATGAGTTTCAGCAATTGGTTGAGAAAGCCAATAAGGTCTGCCCATATTCTAAAGCGACCCATGGTAATGTCGATAGCGCAGTAACCTCAGAAGTAAAATAAGTTTCTAGTAACTACAATAGTTACAATGATAAAAAGAACTCAGTTGATCTGGGTTCTTTTTTTATGAATTATCATTTTAGGTCGTACACATCGTAACTGTTTATGCATTCTATTCGTTCATCATCTATTCGGCACGCAGCGCTTTTATCGTTATAATGAAGGTATCTTTTTACTCCATACTTACTGCAAAATATTTACTGACCAATACTTGCGACCCAAAACCTGATAAGTGACTCTCTATGACTGCCAACGATCACAACTCCCACTCGCCTATTAATCCCAATACGCTACCGAATTTTGCAACGATGCCCAATGTGGCGACAATGGACACCACGCATGTGGACAAAAACCAGCCACCTTTTATCTTGGTCGATGGCTCTTATTATCTGTTTCGTACCTATCATGCGCTGCCAAAAACCATGCAGAATTCGCAAGGGCTAGTCACCAATGCAATACGTGGCACGCTCAATGCACTTTTAAAGCTGATGCGCCGTTATCATCCAACCCATATGGCCGTTTGTTTTGATACCAAATCGCCAACCTTTCGTCATGCTATGTCAGAAGAGTACAAAGCCAATCGTCCAAAAATGGATATCGAGCTTGCCGAGCAGATTCCTTATATTCATCGTTTGGTCACCGCGCTTGGGATTCCACTGTTACGTATCGAAGGCGCAGAAGCGGACGATATTATCGGTACGCTCGCCTATCGTGCAGTTGCCGAAGGGCATCACGTGGTTATCTCAACTGGCGATAAAGACATGATGCAGCTGATTAATGACTGCGTAATATTAGAAGATAGCTTCACAGGCAAGATGACTGATAGCGCTGGCGTGGTTGAAAAATTCGGTATCAATCCTGAACAGATGATTGATTTTTTAACTTTGATGGGCGATTCCTCTGACGGTATCAAAGGCGTGCCCGGTATTGGTAAAAAGACCGCCAAAGACTTGTTAAATGAATATGGCACTATCGATAATATGCTCAAAAACGTCGCCAATATCAAAGGACGTGCTGGCAAAAACCTGCTCGAATATGCCGATGATATTCCGATGAACGCGCAACTGGCAACCATTGTCACTGATTTAGAAGTGGGGCAAGACTGGCAAGATTTAAAAATAAACACCGATCCTTGCGCCCACATCGATGAGCTACGTGAGCTATATAGTGAGCTCGAATTTAGAAATGAGTTAGCGTCACTTGATCACCCTAATCATCCTGCCAATGGCACGCAAAGTGTTGCTCATAGTCAAGCTGATGCTGAGTCACAAGCGCAAATCGCTAAATCCCTACAATCAAGCACCATCGGTGATATTACCGATAGCAAAATTCATGATAGAGCATGGCATACTATTTTAGACGAGCCTGCCTTTGACAACTTAGTTCAATTGTTAGCAGCTGCGCCGCATTTCGTTATCGATACCGAAACCACGAGTGTCTATTGGCGTCAGGCTGAATTGGTTGGCTTATCTTTTGCTGTGCAAGCACACGAAGCTTATTATATTCCGCTGACTCATGCGCTAGAAGGCGATGAATTAACAGCAAAACAGCTCGACCGCGATACCGTTTTGGCGCGTTTAAAGCCTATTTTAGAAAACCCAAACATCGGTAAAATCGGTCAACATTTAAAGTATGATGCCCATATTCTTAGCCTTTATGACATAAACCTCTTAGGCAATATTCATGACAAGCTCAACAATTGGGCGATGGATACCATGCTTGCCAGCTATGTGATTAATGCTGCCATTACCCGTCATGGCATGGATGATTTGGCACGGCATTACCTGCAAACGCAGACTATTAGCTTTGAAGATGTCGCTGGTAAAGGCGCTAAGCAAGTGAGTTTCGATCAAGTGGCGATTGATATTGCTAGCGACTATGCTTGTGAAGATGCTGACATTACTTATCAATTATTTGAGCTGTTTAGTCAAAAGCTTGCTGATGATACCAATAACGCTAAGCTACTACATGAATTAGAGATTCCAACCGCAGAGATACTGTGCCAAATGGAAGCAAACGGTATCTTAATTAGGCGTCCGTTTTTAAACGAGTTATCTAAACGCTTTGATGAAGAAATCATTGCCCTAGAAAAACGTGCGTACGAAGTCGCCGGTGAAGAGTTTAATCTTGGCTCTCCTAAGCAGCTTGGAGAGATGTTATTCGATAAGCTGGGCGTCGTGGGTGGCAAAAAAACCAAAACCGGTCAATATTCTACTGGTGAAGCCGTCTTATCAAAAATCGACCATCCTTTGGTCGATATTACTTTAGAGTATCGCGGACTCTCTAAACTTAAGAGCACCTATACCGATGCGCTGGATAATGTGGCAGATGCCAAGACTGACCGTGTGCATACCAGCTACCATCAAGCATTGACCAGTACTGGGCGCTTATCTTCGACTGATCCCAATTTACAAAATATTCCTATTCGTACCGCTACTGGTCGCTTGATTCGTCAAGCATTTATTGCGCCAAAAGGTCGAGTAATATTAGCAGCGGATTATTCGCAAATTGAGCTGCGTTTGATGGCGCATTTCTCAGGTGATAAAAATCTAACTCATGCCTTTAATGAAGGGCTAGATATTCATGCCGCTACTGCCGCCGAAGTACTAGGAAAAGAGGTCGCAGAGGTTACAGCAACCGAGCGCCGTAATGCCAAAGCCATTAACTTTGGTCTGCTATATGGCATGAGCGCTTTCGGACTAGCCAAACAGTTACAGATGAGCCGTAGTGAGGCGCAAGACTACATTGACATGTATTTTGAGCGCTATCCTGGCGTCAAAGACTATATGATCAATACTCGTGCCAGCGCTTATGAGCATGGCTATATCGAGACGATATTGGGTCGTAAGCTTTATACCCCTGATATCAATCATAGCAATCGCATGGTCAAACAAGGCGCTGAACGGGCGGCGATTAACGCACCATTACAAGGTTCTGCAGCTGACTTGATTAAGCTTGCTATGATTGCCGTCGACAAAGTACTACCTAAAGAGCAGGCAAAAATGCTACTGCAAGTTCATGATGAGCTGGTGTTCGAAGTGGATGCCGACAAGGTCGATAAAATAAGCCAATTGATTACTGATGCTATGCAAGATGTCTTGACAGCAACAGCAGTTGAAAAAGGCTGGAACGTCAATTTTGCAGTGCCGCTATTGGTTGAGACGGATTGTGGTCAGAATTGGGATGAGGCGCATTGATTCTTAAGGAGATTTTAAGTAGGTTTAATGCTATTTAAGATACTTGACACTCGCAGCGTAAACTAAAAAAAACAGTCGCGTATCATCATTGTCGGTATAATAAACCTATCTTATTTTTTCCCAAATTATTTTTTAGTCTAAAGTGAGCCTTAGCGCTCACTTTTTTTATTCTAAAAATCAGGAGCGCTTATTTTGGCTGCAGATGGCATTATCGAAATCCCCGGCATTATCTTACTGATAGCCTGTATATTACGTTGCGTGCAATATGTAGTGCAGAGTGAAAGCAAGCAAAGTCTTTATTTTTGGCTGGCATCAGTATTGACGTTTTTTGCGGTGATCCGTCGCGAATTAAACTATTTACCCGAGTTGTTTATTGCTAGCGATTTTTCACTGTTAAATCAGTCCTATGACTGGTGGGAAGATGCGGTGCTGCTTATAGTTTATCTGCTTATCGTGGGTTTATTAGCATATACCTGGCGTTATCTCTGGGCAGTATTAAAATCGGTGCCGATTTATTTATATCTTATGATAGTGGGGTTGGCATTATTAGAATATATGGGTGAAAACACGATTATGATTCCTCAAGGTTTGGGAGAGATCGTTGAAGAAATGGCAGAAACTGGCGTTTACGCGATTGCATTGACCTATATATGGCGTTTTAAACCGCTTATGTTTGAAAGACGCTTGCCACTTAATAAGCGCTATTCATCATGCCAAGCGTAGCAATCACTGGTCATGATAGCATTTGTCTTAGCGCTAACTTTTAATAGAGAGTTTGCTATACTAAAAATTAGCGCATTTTTTCAGGCATCATTTATCACCAATCATTAAGCGAGTCATTATGAATATATTCATTACAGGTGCATCACGCGGTATCGGTCTAGCGACAGCAAAACGATTGCTCGCAAAAGGTCATAGCGTCGGTCTTTTTGATATTGACACGGTTGAGCTTGAGCGTGCGATTGATGATAAAACTTTTAAAAAAGCGCTAAAAGGCAATCGTCTCGTCCATGGTCATCTAGATGTCATTGACCCTGAAGCATGGGATACGGCGATCGATCATATGCTGGAGAATTTTGGTGGTATTGATGTCTTGATTAATAATGCTGGCGTATTGGTAAGTGGCGCGTTGCCCAATACTGACTTGGACAAGCAATTGTCATTGATTGATATCAATTGTAAAGGTGTGCTCATCGGCTGTCATAAGATAGCGCCGTATTTAGCCGACAGTAAAAACGCCAAAATCATCAATCTCTCATCTGCCTCAGCGATATATGGTCAATCTGAAGTGGCACCTTATTCTGCCAGTAAATTCTTTGTTCGCGGTTTAACCGAAGGGCTAAACATTGAATACGCTGAGCTAGGTATCAAAGTGATTGATGTCATGCCACTGTGGGTAAAATCCGACATGACGAAAGACATCAAGGTCACCAGTATCGACCGTTTGGGCATCAATCTAACCGTTGACGATGTGGCTAAAACCTTGTGTAAATTAAGCGCTCAGTCGAATCGCAAACTGTCACGTACTCACTATCCTATTGGCTTTCCTGCGAAAATGCTGCATACAGCGTCGCAAGTCGCACCTGACTCATTAATGCGCTTTATCAATAGTAAAATCGGTACCAAATAAATTTAGACTATAAAGTTCAAAAGTAACATGACAATATTTAAACGGCTACCAAGATTTGGCAGCCGTTTTTTACGGTTGAATAAGCAACCTTCGTACATATTTTTAACATCCTGTGACACCTTACTACTAGAGGCAATGATGATAAGCGGACAAAATAGCTATACGACCACCTTTAAACCCTAATAGAGTTGTTAACTATAAAAACTAAGGAAAACAGTATGGAACACTCAAAAACCCCGCTACCAGAAGATATGAATCACATCGAAGGTGATGAAAATATTGATAATGATATCGATGAAGGGCAAGATAACCAAGGTAGCCAAGAGGTCGATTTAGACAATCCTATGTTGCATGTTATCGACAATGATGACTTTGACGATGATGCAGGATTTAATAATTCGCAAGTCGGAAGTGATGCAACCCAAGGTCTTACCCCTGTACATCATCAAAATATCGATGAATCACGTATTGATGAGTTGCTGGTTGAAGAGAATTTAGATGATAGCCACTACCCCAGTATTGCCGACATTGCTGACAAAGACGCAGCAAAACTAAGCCATGACAATGACTTTTAAAGAGTACTTTTAGAAAATTATTGATAAAAAAATACCGAACGTGATGTTCGGTATTTTTTTGAATATTCATTTGATATTAAAAACGTTTATGCCCAACCATCCAGAGTCCCTGCCCAACCTTTTACCAATGGCGCACTCATTGCCTCTAACAAGTCTATATGTGCTTCATCAGCGTTGAGCGCTGGAATATAATGGTATTCTTGCCCGCCAGCATGCAGGAAAGTCTCGCGGTTTTCGATAGCCAATTCTTCCAAGGTTTCTAGGCAATCTGCCGAAAACGCAGGACTCAGAATTTGTACCGAGCGCACACCTGAGCTGCCCCACTCTTTGAGTACCACATCGGTATAGGGCTTAATCCATTCTTGCTTACCAAAGCGTGACTGGAAACTGATAATCCATTCATCTGGTTTTAGCCCAAGCTCATGAGCCACTTGTGCCGCCGTACATTTACAGCGCTTCGGGTACGGATCGCCTTTATCAGCATAAGGCTGCGGAATACCGTGAAAGCTAAACATGAGCTTTTCAGGCTTGCCATGTACCGCTTGAAAACGACGGATGCTATCTGCTAATGCTTTAATATATAAAGGATGAGCAAAGTAATCTTTAACTATCGTTATATTGGGCAAATTACGCTGCTTCAGCGACCACTTAGTAATCGCATCATAAACCGCACCTGTTGAAGTCGCCGAATACTGCGGAAACACGGGTAACATGACGAAATGGTCAACCTCTTCACTACGCAATTGATCCATGACATCAGGCAAACCCGGATTACCGTAGCTCATCGCGGCATGAACAGACACGCGAAATGGCGCAGCACGGTCAGCCAGACGCTTGTCTAACATCTCAACTTGCGCGTTAAGAATATTGCGCATCGGCGAATCGCCATCCCAAATACTGGCATATGCTTCTGCTACCCGTTTCGGGCGACTTGGCAGCACAAACAGATTGAGGATAATCGCCCATAAGAATTTTGGGATTTCAATCACGCGCGGATCGGACAAAAACTGTTTGAGATAACGACGGACAGCTGGCGCGGTCGGTTCATCTGGCGTACCAAGGTTGACAAGTAAAACGGCAATACGGGGAGGCAGGTCAGGTTTCATAGCAGCACTGTTTTATAGTTAAGTTGATAAAGGAAGCTCTACAAAAGATTGTTAAGACAGTATTCAATGAGCACGCCGTTAGTGTAGCATTTTAACCCTTTATAACGCATGGCAAAAGTGTCCTTGTACAATTTGACACGCAGTTATCACTACTCACCTACGTCGATAGCGCCTAAAACCTGTAGCAATGACCCAGCATTTTTTTCGATTGGCTTAATAACATAAAAACTAAGTATGAAAGGCTGCGCTTGAAGGTTGTACTCATATGCGCATCGCCCTACAATAGGCAAGCACATGGTCAAAAAAACAGTGTAGATAAAACGCTTTTAGTAAACCATTTAAAAATATCGGCAAAACGAGTTGTCGATACAGTGTCCTTCTTATTTTATTGATGATTGTTGTCTTGTGAGGTAGCTTTGAACGCACGCCCTGATAATACCAGTGACCAGTCCGCCACAGATAAAGGCAATGCTAAAGGCAATGCTAAAGGCAATGCTAAAAGCTCAATCAACACTGAGGAATTATTGAACTCAGTCGGAGTCGTCACGCCCCAGACTCTTCATTTCGCTGAGCCATTAACTCTAGAGTGTAATCGCACTTTACCATCATTCGATTTGATTATCGAAACCTATGGTACGCTTAATAGCGACAAGTCAAACGCTGTGCTGATTTGCCATGCCCTATCAGGCAGTCATCACGCAGCAGGCTTTCATAGCGATGAAGATCAAAAAGCTGGCTGGTGGGACAATATGATCGGACCCAATAAGTCCATCGATACCAATCGATTCTTTGTTGTTTGTGTCAATAATATCGGTAGCTGCTTTGGCTCTACTGGTCCCACGACAATAAATCCAGATAGCAGTCAAGCACAAGTATATGGGCCTGACTTTCCTCTAGTCACTATCAAAGACTGGGTCAAGACTCAAGCCATGCTTTCAGATCGCTTGGGCATTGACGTCTGGCATGCCGTCGTCGGTGGCTCAATGGGCGGTATGCAAGCGCTGCAATGGTCAGTAGATTACCCAAACCGTTTAAAACGTTGCGTGGTCATCGCCAGTACGCCCAAGCTGTCTGCGCAAAATATTGCCTTTAATGAGGTGGCACGCCAGTCTATTTTATCTGATCCTGACTTTAAAGACGGACGCTATCTGCTAGCAGGCACTTACCCTCGCCGAGGGCTTATCCTTGCGCGAATGGTAGGACACATTACCTATCTGACTGACGATGCAATGAAAGCCAAGTTTGGCCGTGATTTAAAGTCCGGCAAGTTTATGTATGGCTATGATGTTGAGTTCCAAGTTGAAAGCTATCTGCGTTATCAAGGTGAGCGCTTTAGCGAAAATTTCGATGCCAATACCTATTTGCTTATGACCAAAGCACTGGATTATTTTGACCCGACACGGGATTATCCATTAGAGACTGCTATAGATTCGTCGCCAGAATCTTTAGCCTCGTCCCTTGCTGAGTCTGTAAAAGCAGATAGTAGCGAAGACGAGCTAGAAAATACTTTAGCGGACAGTGCGGATATCGACAACATAAGTGCAAGCAATCATCAAGAGCTGACCGCATTGAAAGCCGCCTTTGCCCATACTGAATGCCAGTATCTGATTGTGTCATTTACCACGGATTGGCGTTTTGCTCCTGAACGCTCACAAGAGATTGTCGATGCGCTGATGGCGACTGGCAAACCGGTCAGCTATATCAATGTCGATGCGCCGCACGGGCATGATTCTTTCTTATTTGATATTCCGCGTTATATGGGTGCTGTCAAAGGCTTCCTAAACGCACCATTTATGACTGATAACCGCGACCAAAACAGTCAAAAAACTTTAGGAGCGCGCTCATGAGAATGGATCATCAATTGGCTGAGCGTTGGATTGCCCCACACTCACATGTGCTTGACTTAGGCTGTGGTAATGGCGAGCTGCTCGCGCATTTACAGCAAAATCGCGGCGTAACGGGTTATGGACTTGAGATTGACGAGGACAAAATCAATGAAGCCATCGCCAATGGTTTATCCATTGTTGAGCAAGACTTGAATGACGGCTTGGCACGTTTCGCTGATAATAGTTTTGATACTGTAGTAATGGCACGTGCACTACAAGCCGTCAAATCGCCCGATATACTTTTGCTTGATATGCTGCGCGTCGCTCGTGAAGCGGTTATTACTTTTCCTAATTTTGCCCATTGGCAGAACCGAATACATTTGGGTTTGAAAGGTATTATGCCGGTCTCAGAAGCGCTGCCTTATGAGTGGTACAACACCCCAAATATTCATCTATGCACCTTTAAAGATTTTGAGAAACTGTGCGCGCAGCATGATATTCATATTATCAATCGTTTTGCCGTCAGTGATTCTGAAAAAGGGCATTCACCGTTGATGACAGCATTGATAAGACAAGCGCCAAACCTACTGGCAGATGTCGCTATTTATCGCGTCACCAAACAAAAACCTAAATGATATTTGCTACTGCTAGCTCTTATTAAAAGTAATATTGACACCCATAAGTACAACCTTAACCTTAATAGAGTCTTAATCTATTCTTACACCTAAGTAACTCTATGATTTTATTGAGGACAACGAGGTATAGATAGGCAGTAAATCGTGTAATTAGTATTTGAGTTTCGTAAGTTTGGGTGTTAAGCTAGCGAAATAGTGTCAACTGCACCCCGATTAATACCGTTTGTCGGCTTTATTGGAATCTATTGGCACATGATAACGATTAATTATATTGCTAATAATTAGGTAAGTTGGTCTTGCAAGATGTCGCCTAATTGTTATCGCCGTTTAACTGTCTTTAGCGAGACAATGTTTAGCGGGACAATTTTTTTTGCTTATTAACTGCCTAATTTTGGAGCTGCTATGAAATTATTAAAAGCTGCGTTGTTTACTGCCATTTTTTCTTGTGCAGGTTTTGCCAACGCTGAGTTAATATCAAACGTACCACTTGATACGTCACGTTTTGAGCTAATGCCTATTAGCGAGCTATCTAATCGCGCAGCTCAAGGTAATGATCATGCTCAATTTTATCTGGCCAAGCGTTTGCAAAAAGGCGAAGGCATTGCTCAAAATACCAAACAAGCGGTTCAGTGGTATACCAAAGCGGCTCAGCAAGGCGTTGCCCCTGCTCAGCTTAACTTAGCCATCATGTACTTGCGCGGTGAAGGTGTACAACCAAACCTACAACAAGCGCGTGGTTGGTTAGAAAAAGCCGCTATGCGTGGTGATAACCGTGCTAGCTATACACTTGCCTTGTTAGATGAAAAGCAAAAAAATCTAGTGGATGCTTATAAATGGTATGATTTGGCTGCCCGTGATGGCATGCTCGATGAAAAAGTCCGTAATAAAGCCCGTGGCAAAATTGGTCAATTGGCATTAAACTTATCCAGTGCTGATATCGCTAGTGCTCGCAGCAAAGCAGATACTTGGTTTCAGAGTAAATAAGCTTTAATTTACTTTATACAATGAATATGCAAAAAGCTCAGTATTTTACTGGGCTTTTTTATTGACTATTTTTATCATCGCCTATATCTGGCTTAAGAAGGATAAAACACCCAAAATATTCCTAAAATTTGTTACACTACGCCCTCATTAGTCAATTCCACAATCGTGCTAGTGTTATGAATCTTACCAACTCATTTTAACCGTTAATGATAAAAAGCACCTTAAACCCAATGCACTAGGTTTGCGACCTAGCCAGCAGGAGAAAAATATGAGTACCTCACAGACTGATAACGTAAAAGCATCAACCCATGCGACCGAATACGACAGTATGACCAATAATATTGTCGTTGCCGCTCTTTATAAGTTTACGCGCTTTGCTGACTTTGAAAAATACCGCGACCCAATTCTAAATACCATGCTCGATAACGACGTCAAAGGTACGTTGCTAATCGCTAGTGAAGGTATTAATGGAACGATTTCTGGCACACGCCAAGGTATCGATAATGTCCTAGACTATCTGCGTAGTATCGAAGCGATTGGCAGTTTTACTTTTAAAGAATCTTATACCGATGCTCAGCCTTTTTATCGCACCAAAGTAAAGCTTAAAAAGGAAATTGTCACGATGGGTGTGGAGAATATCGATCCATTGCAGTCGGTAGGGCGCTATGTCAAGCCCAGCGACTGGAATGCCCTAATCTCAGACCCTGATGTCATCCTGATTGATACGCGTAATGATTATGAAGTAAAAATTGGTACGTTCCAAAATGCGGTCAATCCTAATACTGAAACCTTCCGTGAATTCCCAGAATACGTGGCAAAAGAGCTAGACCCAAGCAAACATAAAAAAGTCGCTATGTTCTGTACGGGCGGTATCCGCTGCGAAAAATCAACGGCATTTATGCGCGAGCAAGGTTTTGAAGAGGTTTATCATTTAGAAGGCGGCATTTTAAAATATCTAGAAGAAGTACCTTCCAGCGATTCTATGTGGGAAGGCGATTGCTTCGTCTTTGATAACCGTGTCTCAGTCAATCACAACTTAGAAAAAGGCAGTTATGAGCAGTGTTTTGCCTGTCGTATGCCGATTACGCAATATGAGATGCAAAGCCCTGCCTACATAAAGGGTGAGTCATGTCCGCACTGTATCGATAAAGCGACTGACGAGCAAAAAGCACGCTTTCGTGAGCGTGAGCATCAAATGCAATTGGCACAAAAACGTGGTGAAGCCCATATCGGTAGTGACGTCATTGATGTCATTGAGAAGCGCAAAGCAGCTAAGATCGAAGCTCGCCGTCAAGCAGACGCAGCCAATAAAACTAAAGCTGGCTAAATTTATGCCTTAGGGACATAGAAAATGCGATAAAAAAAGAGAGGCTCTTATGAATAGAGCCTCTCTTTTTTGTTATTTGCTATTTATAGTGCTAACTATAAATTCAAACTGTTATTACAAAACTTAAAACAAAATACGCACACGAATTGTCTCTTGAACGTCTTTTAGCTGATCTAAAGCCGCGGTTGAGTCGTTATAATCGACATCCATAACGAGATAGCCAACATCGCCTTCCGTCATCAAGCTCTGCGCCAAGATATTGATATTTGCTTCAGCAAACAGACGGTTAATCTGCGACAGGACGCCTGGTACGTTTTTGTGGATATGCAGCAGGCGATGCGTGCCTTCTTTAAACGGAATCGATACTTCTGGGAAGTTGACCGCCGTTGCTGTATCGCCTTGGTCAGAATATCGCACAAATTTATCTGCAACTTCCAGTCCAATATTTGCCTGTGCTTCTTGCGTTGAGCCACCGATATGCGGGGTCAAGATGACATTATCGAACTTACGCAGTGGTGACTCAAACTCTTCATCAGCAGATTTTGGCTCTTTTGGGAACACATCAATTGCTGCACCCAAGATTTTGCCAGATTCAAGCACGGCAGCAAGGTCATCAATCTCGACACAAGTACCACGCGCAGCATTGATAAAGTAGCTGCCGTCTTTCATATGCGCAAACTGCGCCGCGCCCATCATGTAGCGTGTGCTTGGCAGATCAGGTACATGCAAAGTCACGATATCAGCAGTAGATAACAGCTCTTCTAAGCTAGCTACTTGGACTGCATTACCTAGTGGCAGTTTGGTCAAGACATCATGATAGATAACTTTCATACCAAAGCTTTCAGCCAATACAGACAGCTGCGAGCCAATAGATCCGTAACCGACGATACCGATGGTTTTGCCACGTACTTCATGTGAGTTAGTCGCAGACTTACCCCAACCACCGCGATGTACAGTGGCACTCTTTTCAGGGATACCGCGATAGAGCATGATGGCTTCAGCAAGTACCAACTCAGCGACCGAACGGGTGTTTGAGAATGGCGCATTGAAGACCGGGATACCGAATTCACGAGCAGCATCTAAATCTACTTGATTGGTACCAATACAAAAGCAACCAATGCCGATAAGCTTATGTGCATGCTGAAGCACTTCACGTGTCAGCTGCGTGCGCGAGCGAATACCGATAAAATGAGCATCTTTAATCTTTTCAATCAGCTCATCTTGATCCAATGCATGACTGATATTTTCAATGTTTTGATAACCAGCATCTTTTAATACTTTTAAAGCATTGTCGTGCAGACCTTCAAGCAATAAAAACCGGATTTTGTCTTTTTGGAGTGATAACGCCATGTGAGAACTGTCCTATAATTGTCTTATAAAAATCATCTGAGGGATAAGCTTGGATGAATGAAACGAAAAGAGTCTGGATATCTTACACAAAATTGGGCGGCGATGTTAGCAGATTAGATGAATTATTGGTTATCAATCCTGAAAACTTTTTATGCTATAGTGAATCCTGCTATCCAAATGAGAAAGCACCCCTTCTTTATGCTGTGTACGCATATACAGAGGCAAACTAATAACACTCTACGATTGCGACGACTATTAAATTGCAATAATATACATCGCTAATATTCCCTTAATAACATACACCATTAAACACGTTTAGTTATAGCCATTTGGTTATATGATAATTCCCATAATAATCCCCTCTATGCATAGCACTCACGTTGATACCGAGATTTGACCATGACTTCTTTATCTAGCCAAGCCCTATCTGAAACCTATACCGCGGCTGTCCAGACCCTATTAAATTCGCTGATTGACGCCCATCAGTTTGATGCCAGTCAAATTAAAACTGATAGCGAAAGCTTAGAGCATTGGGGTAAAGACTGGACCAAGCACTTTGCACCCGCACCTGCGGCTATCGTCTTTCCAAAGACTACTGAGCAAGTACAAGCAATTGTATTACTTGCTAATGAGCATGATGTGGTATTGACCCCAAGTGGCGGTCGTACAGGACTGTCTGCTGGTGCGGTTGCCGCCAATGGTGAGATTGTGGTCAGTATGGATAAGATGAACCATATCGGACAATTCTATCCCGCCGATCGTATGGTTGAGATTGAAGCTGGTGTGGTCACTCAGCAATTGCAGCAGTTTGCCGAATCAAAAGACCTCTACTACCCTGTCGACTTTGCTTCAGCAGGCTCTAGTCAAATCGGCGGTAATATCGGTACCAATGCCGGCGGTATTAAAGTGATACGCTATGGTATGACCCGTCAATGGATCATGGGGCTGACCGTGGTGACTGGTAAAGGCGATATCTTGCAGCTCAATCGCGGTATGGTAAAAAACGCCACCGGTTATGACTTACGCCAATTGTTTATCGGTAGTGAAGGTACACTTGGCTTTGTCACCCATGCACAAATCAAACTTGAGCGTCAGCCGCAAGACTTAAACGTCATGGTCTTAGGCATGGACAGCTTTAATGATGTCATGAACGTGCTGTCTGCTTTTCAAGCAAAGATCGATTTGACCGCGTTTGAGTTCTTTGATGATGTGGCGATTGATAAACTAATGGCACACGGTCAAGTACAAGAGCCATTTGAATCACGTACCAAGTTTTATACCTTGCTAGAGTTTGAAGCGCCTTATGAGCCTATCATGGATAAAGCCATGGCGATATTTGAGGAGTGCATGGAGCAAGGCTGGGTCGTCGATGGTGTGATGAGTCAAAGTCTGGCGCAAGCGGAAGAGCTATGGAAACTACGCGAATATATCTCTGAGACTATCTCAGTATTTACCCCTTATAAGAACGATGTCTCGGTACTTATCAGTCATGTCCCTGAGTTTATCTCTGAGATTGATCATATCGTCAGTAGTAACTACCCTGACTTTGAAGTCTGTTGGTTCGGTCATATCGGTGATGGTAACTTGCATTTAAATATCTTAAAGCCTGAAAATATGGGTAAAGATGATTTCTTTAGTGAGTGTCAAGTCGTCAACAAATATGTGTTTGAAACAGTGCAAAGATATGGCGGTTCAGTCTCTGCTGAGCATGGCGTTGGTATGACTAAAAAGCCGTATCTACATTATAGCCGCAGTGAGATTGAGATTGATTATCTGCGAGAAGTTAAAAAGGTCTTTGATCCCAATAATATTATGAACCGTGGTAAGATTTTCGATATGTAAGGCGTTTTTACTCTTGATATATCTTTAACTATTAAGGATAAATAGAAAGACGCGCAATCGATAAGATTAGCGTCTTTTTTATGCTCAAATAACACTAGGGCGTGTCCTCAATTCAATTGATCATATCTAAACGGGCTA
>TARA_R110000787_G_scaffold269147_3_pt1 | contig 20768 bp, 14 predicted proteins | sample TARA_R110000787 | Tara Oceans TARA_R110000787 (sample SAMEA4397920) | marine metagenome | biome: Polar Biome; feature: [DCM] deep chlorophyll maximum layer (ENVO:01000326); material: water (ENVO:00002006), including particulate matter (ENVO:01000060) such as... | depth 35 m | reverse complement strand
AGAACTCCGGCCGGTTGGAAATCCCTTTTGTCAACACGGCCTAGCCATTGCGCTCGCTCCCTCAGGCGAAGCGTGTAGGGTGCGCTAAGGCTCGCCAGGTAAGGCGAAGCCATGTCTCCTGCCGCATACTCAATTCCCACCTTGACCGTAAAACGCTCAACCAGCCCTTTGCTCATCATTAGACCAACCTGCGCTATGACGAAGACTGGTCGCAACTGCGTGGAACCCCTAATCGCCAGGCCGACTGGTGGGCGCGGTTGAAGGATCGTCCGCTGGATGAAGACGGTCGTTTCACGCTGACCTTGGGCGCGGAGGCGCGGGTCCGCTATGAGGGCTTTGCCGACAATCTCTGGGGCGCGCCACCCGCTCCGGATGATGGCTATCTCTGGCTGCGTGTCATGCCGCTTGCCGACCTGCATGCTGGCCCCGCGCGTATCTTCGTCCAGGGAATTGGCGGCTATGCCAGAGGCGTGGGTGCGGGGGCGGGACCGGCGGATGAGACCGGCCTCGACCTGCTCCAGGGCTTCGCCGATATCCGGCTACCCATCGGCGATCAAGCATCGCTGACGCTGCGCGCGGGGCGCGAGTTGATCGCGCTTGGGTCGGAACGGCTGGTCGGTTTGCGCTATGGCCCTAACATCCCGCAGCCTTTCGACGGCGTTCGGCTGATGCTGGAGCGAGGAGGCGCCCGCATCGAGGCCTTTCATGGGAAACCCGTAGCGGTGCGGCCCGGCACTTTCGACGACCGCCCTTCGCCGACCAAACAGCTTGACGACCTCTATGCCACGACGCCTGTGACAAAGGGCGTCAACATTGATCTGTACGCGCTCCGCTACAGCGATGCGGCCGCCCGCTATGCCGGTATGACCGCGCGTGAGCGGCGGCAAACCTATGGTGCGCGGCTGTTCGGCCAATATGCGGCCCTGCGCTGGAACTGGGAAGGGATGCTCCAGCGGGGGCGGTTCGGCACACAGCCGATCAAAGCCTGGTCGATCGCGACCGAGACGAGCTATGCGTTCGACCAATCACCGCTCAAGCCCCGGATTCGCCTGCGTGCGAATGCCGCCAGTGGCGATGCCGACCCGAAGGACGACCGGCTGGGCACCTTCAACGCGCTGTTTCCCAAGGGCAAATATTTCGGCGAGCTGACCCCGATTGGGCCGCGCAATATCCTCAACCTGCATCCCAGTGTCGATGTCGATCTGGGCCGTGGTATCACTATCGAACTGGCAGCAGTCGCCTATTGGCGCTTTAGTCGCGGGGATGGCGTCTATGACGTGCCCGGCCAATTGGTCCGAGGGCCGGGGGACAGCGCATCGCGGCACATCGGCAATCAGGTCGAACTGTTGGCCAATTGGCAGGTGAGCACTACCATATCCCTCTCTGCCTCCGCGTCACTGTTCCAAGCCGGGGACTTTCTGCGTGAGACTGGTCCCGCCCGGCCGATCCGCATGATCGGAACGGAAGCGATGTTCCGCTTTTAGGCGTTTTGAACCTCTGGGTGGCGGCATTGAAGGGCGCGGCCTGACGCCACGCCCTTCCTTTCATCATGCGGCGTCGACCAACACGATCTCACTATCCTCGATCGCTATGACCCGGATCACGTCCATGTCGCTGATTGCGGCACCGTCGCGGGCATTTACCCGAACATCGTCGATCTGGATCGCACCCGTTGCAGGCACCAGATAGGCCTTGCGGTCCTTGCCTATGCAGTAATGCGCGCTTTCGCCGGCTTTCAGCGTTGCGGCGACGACCCGCGAATCCGTGCGGATCGGCAGCGCATCCTTGTCATCATCATAGCCCGAAGCGAGCGTGACGAATTGGCCCGATCGCTCGCCCTTGGGGAAGGGTCGCGCACCCCAGCTTGGCGCTTCGCCGCTACGGGTCGGGACGATCCATATCTGGAAGATCTTGGTGGTCACCGCCTCACGATTATATTCCGAATGGCGGATGCCTGTCCCAGCTGACATGACCTGAACGTCGCCTGTTTCCGTCCGGCCTTTATTGCCCAGATTATCCTCATGCGTGATCGCCCCTTCGCGGACATAGGTGATGATTTCCATGTCGCGGTGCGGGTGCGGCGGAAAGCCGCTATTGGGTTCGATGCTATCGTCATTCCAGACGCGCAGGTTGCCCCAGTGCATCCGGGCTTCGTCATGATAGCCGGCGAACGAGAAATGATGCTTGGCGTCGAGCCAGCCATGGTTGGCGGCACCGAGGCTGTCGAAGGGGCGAAGGTCGATCATGCTATGTCTCCTGAGCGGACGGCGGGGGCCGTCCTGTTGAGACCTATTTAGGGCTTGCGGGCCTATCCGTTCAGAGGGATAAAACTGGCTGAAACATTCGAGGAAATCGAACAGTGAACAATCCAGGCATGCCGACCCTTGATCAGTTGCGTCTTTTCCTGGCCATCGTCGACACAGGCAGCTTTGCTGCCGCCGGACGTCGGCTCAATCGCGCCGTGTCCGTCGTGAGCTACGGCATCGCCAATCTGGAAGCGCAGCTTGGCCTTAGTCTTTTCGATCGGGAAGGGACACGCAAGCCGCAGCTCACCGTGGCGGGGCGTGCGCTCTTGTCGGATGTGCGCCATATCTCCCACGGCATTGATGGCCTGCGCGCCAAGGTCAAAGGTCTGCTCGATGGGCTGGAGGCGGAAGTCGATATCGCCGTGGACGTCATGTTGCCGACCGACAGGCTGGGCAAAGTGCTGCGCGCCTTCGCGGCGGAATATCCGACCGTGCAGTTGCGCCTGCATGCCGAAGCCTTGGGCGCAATCACCGCAATGGTGCTGGATCGCCGTGCCATCATCGGTATTTCCGGGCCGTTGGCCGCCGGAGTCGAGGGGGTGGAGTGCCTAGCCGCCGGGTCCGTGCCGATGGTCCCGGTCGCTGCGCCCGACCATCCACTGGGACGCATGGATCGCATTCCCCCGGGTGCAGGCCGCGACCATATCCAACTGGTATTGACCGACCGGTCGCGCTTTACCGAGGGGCAGGATTATTCGGTCATGAGCCCCAAAACCTGGCGTCTGGCGGACCTTGGTGCCAAACATGCGCTGCTGCGGGAGGGGATCGGCTGGGGGAATATGCCGCTGCCGATGATCGAGCCCGACCTGGTGGCAGGGACGCTGGTGCGGCTGTCCATGCCCGATCATCCTGGCGGCATATATCGCTTTGCCGGTATTTGGCGACGCGATGCGCCGCCTGGACCGGCGGCGTCCTGGCTACTCGAACAATTTGTCGCCCTTGGCCAGAAGGACATGGAATTGGAGGGGATGGGCGATGTGTGACGCGACGGGCGGAAGGGCATAATTTAGCGGCGGCAGGGGATCACAACAGCGGGATCACGCCGATGGTAGCGCTTGTTGGATTGGAGCGCCAATTTGCGGCGCTGCGCTGTGCCGCGATTTAATTCCCATCACGCGCTGGTAGGTGCATTATCGGGTCGGAACTTATGGGCCGACAACGCATGACCGGTTTCGAGAGAAGCAATTCGTCCAGCGGATAGCAAGAACTGGCCGCATGCAACCGCGCGCGCCTTCACGCTCCGCTCAGCGCCGCCTCCGAACTTTTAGTCCCGGAACAGGATCATATTCGGCTGGTCATTTACTCATACAAAAAGACACGATAGGGTCGGCCTAACATCAGATCGGGAGAGTGACATGGGCTGGACACGGCGCGGCATGCTGGGGGCGGGAATCGCGCTGGGCGCGATGCCGCCATTTGCCTGGGGTGCGCCTGCTGCACCGTTCCTGGCGTCGTCGTTTCCTTTGTCAGCCGTGCGGCTGAAGCCGTCGATCTTTCTAACCTCGGTTCAGGCGAACCAACGTTATCTATTATCGCTCGATGCAGACCGGTTCCTTCATAATTTTCACGCCGGGGCAGGATTGCCGACCAAGGGCAAAGTCTATGGCGGGTGGGAGTCGCGGGGCATCGCTGGGCACTCGCTTGGCCATTATCTGAGTGCGCTGTCGCTGATCTACGCGCAGACGGGCGATCCGCAGTTCCGCGACCGCGCCGCCTATATCGTCGGCGAACTCAAGGCGATCCAGGCGAAACAAGGCGATGGCTATGCGGGCGGCACCACCGTCGAGCGCGATGGCAAGACGGTCGATGGCAAGATCATATATGAAGAACTACGCAGGAGCGAAATCCGATCGACCGGCTTCAGCCTGAACGAAGGATGGGTGCCCCTTTATACCTATCACAAGGTCATGGCCGGTGCGCTGGATGCGCATCTCCATGCGGGCATGAAGGATGGCTTGGCCGTTGCGATCGGCCTTGGCGACTATCTCGGCACGATCGTGGAAGGATTGAGCGATGCCCAAGTGCAGGATATTCTCCGCACCGAGCATGGCGGCCTGACTGAATCCTATGCCGAACTGTACAAGCGCACGGGCAATCGCCGCTGGCTGAACTTGTCGGAACGGATGCGGCATCATTCGATCGTCAATCCGCTCCAGGCCGGACGCGACGAACTGGCGGGCAAGCATGCCAATACCCAGATCCCCAAGATCGTGGGCGAAGCGCGGCTGCATGAACTGACCGGCAATGCCGACCGGGCCAAGGTTGCGCAATTTTTCTGGGCCACCGTCACGCGCGATCACAGCTATGTCATCGGCGGCAATTCGGACCACGAGCATTTCGGCTTACCGCGCCAACTGGCTCAGCGGCTCGACCAACAAACGTGCGAGGCGTGCAACAGCTACAACATGTTGCGCCTGACACGTCATCTGTACAGCTGGAACGGTGATGCCAGCTATTTCGATTTCTACGAGCGCGCGCACCTCAATCACATCATGAGCCAGCAAGACCCCAAGACGGGCATGTTCACTTACTTCACGGGGCTGGCATCGGGGATGGCGCGCGTCCACTCGAACCCGACCGAGGATTTCTGGTGCTGCGTCGGGTCGGGCATGGAAAGCCATTCAAACCATGGCGAGAGCATTTATTGGAAGCGCAACGACGCGGTCGCAATCAACCTCTATTATGCCTCCACGCTGAACGCGCCCGAAGCGCAGCTCGACATGGATACCGCGTTCCCGCTGGACAATATGGTGCGGATTGCGGTGACGAAAGCGCCGAAGAAGCTGGCGCTGCGCGTACCTGGGTGGTGCACCACGCCGGTCTTGCAAGTGAATGGTAAGGCGGCAGGCGTCCTTGAGCACGGCTATCTGATGTTGACGGGCTTGAAGACAGGCGACCGCATCACATTGTCGTTGCCCATGCCGGTGCGGGTCGAATCGATGCCCGATGATGCCAAGCTGATCGCCTTCCTGAGCGGCCCCTTGGTCCTGGCGGGCGACATGGGTCCGAGTGAACGCTCGTGGGAGGGTGTGGACCCTGCCCTCGTCACCGATCAGAGCGCGCCGGCATTGGTAGCGGCTGGCGGCCTGCACCATTATCGTCTGGGTGAACAAGGCAAACCGGGCGACCTGACATTGCGCCCCTTCTTTGCGCAGCATGAAAACCGTACCGCCGTCTATTTCCGCCGTTTCGATACTGCCGAGTGGCAGACCGAACGCGTTGCCTGGGAACGCGGGGCCAAGGAGCGGGCAGACCTGGCCGCGCGCACGATCGACGTCATCCGACTGGGCGAACAACAGCCAGAGGTCGATCATGGCTTCGCCGACAGCGGCGGATCGGAGGCGGTTTCGCACGTCGCCGACCGCAGCCGGATCGTGAACAAGGGCTTTTTCGAGTTCGACCTGGCCGTCGCACCAGGACCAATGGCGCTGCAAATTGTCTATAGTGGAGGTCAGCGCGACAAGGACTTCCGCATCCTGATCGACGGCAAACAGCTGGCCCGCGAACGACTGACCGGCAAGATAACGTCCGCTCGCAATGTCCAGACCTATGCCCTGACGGCCGACATGGCGCGGGGTAAATCGAAGATTCGTGTCCGCGTCGAAGCCGACACGTGGCAGGGGGTCGAAGTCTATGTTGCTCGCACCATCCGGACGCAGGCGACGTAAATCTCGCGCGGCGGCCGGACAACGAAGATACATGCCCTTGTGGATGTCCTGGGGCGACCACTCGGCCTCGCCCTGACGCCCGGCAACACCTCCGATGTCAAAGGCGCGGACCTGCAGATCGCCGACCGTGGTTACGACGCGGTCGTTTGCTTCCGTATCTCTGATCCTCCGGGCCATGCGCGCGGAACGGGACCATGCGCGGAGGGTTGATGCGATAGACCGACAGGAGATGATCATGGCTGCACGACCCTATTGGAAAGGCCAGATCCGGCTTGCGCTCGTCTCCATCCCCGTCGAAATCTATTCCGCGACCAGGAGCGGCGCGACGATCGCCTTCAACCAGATCCACGAACCTTCGGGCAAGCGAATCAAATATGAGAAGATCGTGCCCGGCATCGGGCCGATCGACCTGGACGACATCGTCAAAGGCTTTGAATATGCCAAGGGCGAATATGTCCTGCTGGACGAGAAGGACATCGAAGGGGTCAAGCTGGAGAGCAAGAAGACACTGGAATTGACCCAGTTCGTCGATGCGCACGACATCGACATGATCTATTTCGAGAAGCCCTATTATGTGGTGCCTGCTGATGACCTGGCGGAGGAAGCCTTCATCGTTCTGCGGGAGGCGTTGCGGCGCAGTCGGAAGGTCGGTCTTGGCCAGTTGGCGATGCGCGGTCGGGAATATGTCGTCAGCATTAAAGCGTGCGGGCGCGGCATGGTGATGGAGACGTTGCGCTACGCCGATGAAGTCAACAAGGCCGCAAGTTATTTCCACGAGATCGGCGATGGCGAGCCGGATGATGAACTGCTCGATCTCGCCACGACCTTGATCGACAAAAAGACCGGCAAGTTCGATGCGAGCGATTTTCACGATCGCTATGTCGATGCGCTGAAGGAACTTATCGAGCATAAGAAGAAGGGGAAGACGCTCAACATCGACGGCGATGATGACGAGCCTGCTGATCCACGGGGCAATAATGTCGTTGACCTGATGGCGGCGCTGAAAAAATCCATCGGCCCGGCGAGCAAGGCGAAGGCCCCGGCAAAGAAGCCGACGGGCAAGGCTGCAGCCAAGAGTGATGCGAAGTCCGCCGACAAGGCATCCGCAAAAGCGCCTGCCAAGAAGCGGGCGTGAGCAGTTCGTTTCCGATGCTTTGCGCGTAGCGGATCATGACCGACGCGACCAAGGATCAGATGCTGCGCGAGATGGCCGCCCATCGTGGTTTCAAGCTGGTTAAGTCCCGCAGGCGCAAAGTCGGTGCGGGTGATTACGGCAAATATGGGGTGACCGATGTGGGTGGGAAACCCTTGCTTGGAGTCAGCGACGAAGGGCTTACCGCTTCGCTGGAGGATATCGAGGCTTTTCTGCGCAAGGGCGCGACAAGCACATGGAAGGCATCGGCCGACGCCATGCCTTCGCGTCCTGCATCGCCACGAAAAGCGAAGGCGACGAACGAAAAGATCGAGTCCACTATCCGACCGCGCGCGAGGCGTTCCGCCGGACACACGCCAACGCCCGCGAAGAAGATTGCGGCCAAGCCCGCGTCCACGCCCGAACCGGCCCCGCTCCGTATCCGCGCCGCGAAGTCAGCGGATGCGGCAGACATGGTGGCACTGCTGCGCCAGCTTGATAAGATCACCATCGACGAGAGCGGGGTCGTGGAGAATCTTGAGCGGGTCGCAAAGGCCGGTGGGGGCACGCTTCTGGCTATTTTGGAGGGGGTCATCGGTTGTTGCAGCTGGGCTTTGATCCCGACGCTTCACCATGGTCTGATCGGGCGGATCACGCTGTTGCTAGTGGATGAAGGCCATCGCCGCAAAGGTATCGCGACTGCCATGCTGGATGCTGCGACAAGGGCGATGCGCGAAGCGGCATGCACGCGGATCGAAGCGATGAGCGATATCGCCATCAAAAACGCGCATAATTTCTTCCGGGCTTCGGCGTTCGAGCAGACCAGCTATCGTTTCGTGCGGGCCATCGATGCGGAGGCATGACCCCTTTGTGGTGGTCCCGGAACGAGTTGGCGCATCTGCGGATTGAGGGGGAAAGGGACGGAAGCAACCAGAATGGCGAAGGCGCAGGACAAAAGCCCGAAAGACAGCCTTGACCTTTATCGGGCGAAGCGGGATTTTGCGCGCACGACGGAGCCTACAGGTGCCAAGCTTCCAACTAGCGGCAAAGGCTTTGTCGTGCAGAAACATGCAGCGTCGCGGTTGCATTATGATTTCCGGCTGGAGCTGGACGGTGTGCTGGTCAGTTGGGCCGTCACCCGTGGGCCAAGCGCCAATCCCGACGACAAGCGCCTGGCGGTGCGGACTGAAGATCATCCGCTCGATTACGCCCGGTTCGAGGGCCTGATCCCCAAAGGCGAATATGGCGGCGGCACCGTCATGCTGTGGGACAATGGCATATGGGAACCGATAGAGGGCAAGGATCCACGCAAGACGCTGCCCGAAGGGCATCTCCATTTCATCCTCCATGGTCGTCGGATGCAGGGCGAATGGATTTTGTTCCGGCTCAAGCCGCGCGCGAAGGAGCGGGGCGAAAACTGGATATTGCGCAAAGTGAATGACAGTTTTGCCGGTGGGTCGGACGATCTAATCAGCCACCATCTCACCAGCATCGACAGTGGCCGCACGATGGACGAGATCGCCGCTGGGAAACCTGTTTCCGAGAGCAAAGCCTCAAATGCGAAGGACAGTGGCCCGCCGCCATTCCAGCCGGTACAGCTGGCGACCCTGGTCGACCATGTGCCTGCAGGTGACCGTTGGCTCCATGAGCTGAAATATGATGGCTATCGCACGCTGCTGGCCATCAGCGGCGACAATGGCAGAGCCTATACGCGGTCGGGCCTCGACTGGTCCGATCGCTTTGCAGGGCTGATCGCCGACGCGACAAAGCTGGGCGCTGAGAGCGCCCTGATCGACGGTGAAGCGGTGGTGATCCTGCCAGATGGCCGCACTAGCTTCCAGGGGTTACAGGCGGCGCTGAAAGACGATCCCGGCCAAATCGATTATATGGCGTTCGACCTGCTGGCATTGAATGGCGAGGATCTGACCGGGCGGCCCTTGCTTGAACGCAAGGAGATGCTCGCCAAGCTGATCGGCGACGGGGTGGGGCATATCCGTTATTCGGATCATATCGTCGGGCGCGGCGAGCAGTTGTTCGAGCGCTTTTGCAGCGCGGGGCTTGAAGGCGTCATCTCCAAGCGGGTCGATGCGCGCTATGCGGGCACGCGATCGGGCAGCTGGGTCAAGACCAAGTGCATTCGGCGTCAGGAATTCGTGATCGTGGGCTGGTTACCCTCTGACAAGCGGCGCGGGTTCCGGTCGCTGTTGCTGGGCGTGCATGACAAAGGCACGCTGCGGTTCGCCGGGAAGGTCGGCACCGGCTTTTCGGCGGATGAGATGGAGCGGCTGCTGAAACTGATGGCACCGCTGGCCCAAAAGACACCGACGGTCGATGCCCCACGCGCTGCGGTACGGCAGGCGCGCTGGATCACACCGAAACTGGTGGTCGAGGTCGCCTTCGCCGAGTTTACCGACGAAGGCGTCCTGCGCCATTCAAGCTATCTCGGATTGCGCGAGGACAAGAAGCCGGAAGCCGTCGTGCTGGAAATCGAAGCGCCCGTCGCAAGGGTGACGCAACCCACCTCGACCAGCGGGGTCAAGATCAGCAATCGCGATCGGGTGATCTTCCCGGAGGGTAAACTCACCAAGGGCGAATTGGCCGATTATTATGAAGCGATCGCGGATATCATGCTGCCCTGGGCAGGCAGTCGGCCAATTAGCCTCGTGCGCTGTCCGCAAGGTCGCGACAAGAAATGCTTTTTCCAGAAACATGATGCGGGCAGTTTCGGCGACGACGTCAAGCAAGTAGGCATACTGGAAAAGGATGGGCATGAGGAGCCCTATCTCTTCGTCGATGCGCCTGCAGGGCTGCTGACCTGCGTTCAGATGGGGACGATCGAATTTCATGGCTGGGGTGCCCGGATCGGGGATGTCGAGAAGCCCGATCGACTGGTGTTCGACCTTGATCCCGACGAGGGGCTGGCATTCAAGGATGTGGTGTCGGCCGCCTTCCACCTTCAGGATGTACTGGCGCAGATGGGGCTGGTCACCTTTCCGATGGTGACGGGCGGCAAGGGTGTGCATGTGATCGCCCCGCTGACGCCGAGCGCGGAGTGGCCGCAGGTCAAGGATTTCGCGCACCGTTTCGCAACCGCCCTGTCGCAGGCCGATCCCGACCGTTTTACGGCCGCGCTTGCCAAGGCGAAGCGGACGGGCAAAATCTTCATCGACTATCTGCGCAACCAGCGCGGTGCCACCGCCGTCATGCCTTACAGCGCGCGATCGCGGCCGTTCGCACCGATCGCGGTGCCGCTCAGCTGGGAAGAACTGCGCACGCTCGACGGCCCAGACCATTGGCATATTGGGGATGCGCGCGAGATGGTGAAACGCGCGGCGTCGAAGGATCTGGCCCATTGGGGCAGGGCCGATCAAATCCTGCCCGATCTGTAGATGGTCCTGCCGTGGATCAAGCGGGGGCGAGGGCGTCGTCGAAGATCCTAGGCCGTGAACTCATAAAAGCAGGCATAGCCCTTGGCTGAACGGATTTGTTTGGCGTAGGGTTTGGGTGATGTTGGACTCATGCCGATAAGTAGCTTCGATTTGATGGCCGCATTGGCGATCATGATCGGCTTGCCGATAGCAATCATCTTGCTCAACCGTTGGAAGCCGCGCTCAGGATGGTGGCTGCTTGGATGTGTCATCGCGTTCATTATCATTGGCAACATCATCGAGCAGAGCGTCGGGCGGCAATAAGCAGGCCTTCCCATTTTCGCCAAACAGTGATTCAGAGTCGGCATGAGCCGATATGATCTGACCGACTTCGAATGGCGCGTGATCGAGCCGCTTCTGCCGAACAAACCCCGAGGCGTTCCGCACGTCGATGACCGGCGCGTGTTGAACGGCATCTTCTGGGTGCTGCGATCCGGCGCGCCCTGGCGTGACCTGCCCGAGCGCCATGGCCCACGCACCACATGCTACAATCGGTTTGTGCGATGGCGGAAGGCGGGTGTGTGGGATCGCATGATGGACGCCATAACGACCGCCTACGACGGTGACATCCAGATGATCGACAGCACTTCCATCCGGGCGCACCAACAGGCTGCGACGGCAAAAAGAGGGATCGAAATCATTGTCTCGGTCGATCACGCGGCGGGCTAACGACCAAACTCCATGCCGTCGTAGATGCGCAAGGACTCCCGATCCGGCTTGGCCTAACTGCTGGGCAGGCGCACGACGGGCAGATTGCCCACGAACTGCTCAATCATCTCGGGCCGCACATGATCGTGCTCGCGGACAAAGCCTATGATGCAGACCGCATTCGAACGTTGATCGAGGAACAGGGCGCGACGCCCAACATCCCCGCCAAGAGCAATCGGAAATGGAAGCTCTGCTTCAGCAAACGGCTCTATCGCGAGCGCAACTTGATCGAGCGGTTCTTCTCCAAGCTGAAGCACTTCCGCCGTGTCGCCACCCGCTACGACAAACTGGCCAGCAACTTCCTCGCCATGGTTCAACTCGCTTCAATGCGCCTGTGGTTGCGCGCTTATGAGTCTACGACCTAGACGTTTGGCAGCGACAAAGGAGAAGCAACTTACATTATTACGACGAGGCGAATCATCTTGGGTGATGAATTAAGGTGCCGGAACGGGTGGGCGGGCTTGTGAGGGCAGTGCATGGATCGCCTTATCGCGAACCTCCAAACAGCCGCTGCGCTTGCCTTGACAAACCCCTATTCTTCCGGTCACCAGAATTTAGCGGTTACTATGCGGCCTTTGCTGCCAGTCGCGCCGCAAGCTTCTCTTCCTCAGTCCAGATTTTACGCACACGTTCTTTCTGTGGTTTGGCCTGCTTGGCCGGTCCGCCGCCCAGCACCGGTGCCCGCTTGGTCGAGTGCCGTGCCGCTTCACAGTGCCATTGGTGATCGGCCTGAACGGTCAAAGTACGACCGATTTCCCGCTCAACATCATGCAGCCAGGCGCGCTGTTCGGCATCGCAAAGCGTGATGGCGAAACCGCTGCGCCCGGCGCGGCCGGTACGGCCGATCCGATGGACATAGCTTTCCGGCAGACTGGGCAAATCATGATTGAAAACATGCGTTACCGTATCGACGTCGATGCCGCGCGCAGCGATATCCGTTGCCACCAGGACTTGCACTGTCCCGGCGCGGAACGCGTCCAGCGCGCGCTCTCGCTGCCCTTGTGATTTGTTGCCGTGCAGCGCATCGGCCGCGATGCCCGCCTCGCTGATGAACGCGCAGACTTCGTTGGCAATATTCTTCTGCAGCGTGAAGACGACAGCCTGGCCGATCTCCGGCGTTTGCAACAGTGCCAACAGAGCCGCCTTCTTATCGGCGGCATCGAGGAACATCACGGACTGCTCAATCCGATCGACGGTGGTCGATGGCGGGGCGATCTCGACTTTTGCCGGATCACGCAGCAGGCTCTCTGCAAGCGCGGCAATGGATTTTGGCATCGTGGCCGAAAACAAGACGGTATGCCGATCTCGCGGCAACGTGGCGACGATGCGCTCGATCGGTTTGGCAAAGCCCATATCGAGCATCTGGTCGGCTTCATCCAGCACCAGCGCCTCAAGCTCGGACAGGTCGCAAAGATTTTGGTCGATCAAATCCAGCAGGCGTCCTGGCGTGGCAACGATGATGTCCACGCCATTTTTGAGCGCATTGACCTGGTGCAACGGGCTGACGCCGCCGAAGATCGTCGTCACGCGAAGGTGTAGATGGCGGCCGAAACTTTCGAAATTGGCGGCGATCTGGGACACCAGTTCGCGCGTAGGCGCGAGAACTAGGACGCGGGCGCCGCCCGCAGGTGCCGCGCGAGGAGCCGCAGCAAGGCGATGCAACAGCGGCAACGCAAAAGCCGCAGTCTTTCCTGTCCCGGTTTGCGCCATGCCCAGCATGTCGCGGCCCTGCAGCAGCCGCGGGATCGATTGGGCCTGGATGGGCGTGGGGCTGACATAGCCTTGTTCGACCAGAGCCTGCAGCAAAAATGGTGCTAAGGAGAGATCGGCAAACGTCATATTCATTGGCAAGCAGCGCCTCCAGCGCTCAGCAAGGCTGCGCCGGATTGGGCTTAGCATATTGAGATGAGGGGCTGCTAAATATTATGCTGCACTGCGTCAATCGGAAAGCCAGCCCAGGATGCCAAAAGGGCAGGTTGGGGGTGCGTTTCAAACGCGCCAGGCAGACCAAGGGAGAACCAACGGTTTTACACCCCTCCTCTCCTAGCTGTTTCCTCACTCCCCGCCCTCTTCCGCAAACCAGCGATCGGGCTGCTTCGTCGTTTGCGGCCAGATTTCATCGAGCGTCATGGGGTCATAGAGGCGGCCATTCTTCATGACCGCGCCGATCTTCATGCTGTTGGCGATGTCAGCCAGCGGGTCGGCGTCGAGGATCAGCAGGTCGGCGAACTTGCCCGGCTCCAGGCTGCCGACATCGTCGCTATGGCCAATGACTTCCGCTGAACCGATGGTCGCCGCCCGCAGCGCTTCTATCGGCGTAGCCCCTCCGGCCGCGAAGGCCTGCATCTCCCATTGATAACCCAGCCCCTGCATCTCGCCATGACTGCCGATGCCGACCAAACCACCGGCGCGTTGGATCGCCACCGCGTCGGCGGCGATCTGTTGCCAGCTCTGGGCTTCGGGCGGCATCCAGCGGCGGTTACGCAGCTTTTCGCTGATGATGCCGGATGGCACGAAATGGCGGAATTTGGGGTCGTCCTGCGGGCGTCGGTTGATGATGAAATCGAACAGGGCGGGCGTCGTGCCATAAGCGACCATGATGGTCGGTGTGTAGCTGGTGCGGCTCTGCGCGAAAAGTCGCACGATATCTTCGCGCAGCGGCGAGATGGGGATGCTATGCTCATTACCTGAAAAACCATCGATTGCATGGGTGAGGTTCAGCACCATGTCGCTCGCCCCCTCGGTCGTGGGCATCATGCCGAGATCCTTGGCTGCTTCCACCATATATTGGCGCTGCGCGCGGTCGCCGATCATATAGCTCTTAATGTTGCGCGTGCGATAATGGTCGCGATAGCGGGTTAGGATGTCGAGTGCGTCCTGCTTGCTGTGAATCTCGGCATTGACGAAGACGCCGGGGCCGGTCGACCAGGCGCGCGGACCATGCATCATACCTGCATCGATCATGTCCTGATAGGTGAAGACATCGGTCGTAAAAGGTTGAACGTCGAGCGCGGAGGTGACGCCATAGGCAAGGTTGGCTGCAAAATTCCAATGACCCTGATCATGAATGCCGCGCCGTATCTCAAACCAATGGGCGTGGGTGTCGATGAAGCCGGGGACGATATATTTGCCCCGGACATCACGCACCGACGTATCGGCGGGAAGGGCGATGGAACCAGCCGGACCTATCGCGACGATGCGGTTGTTGGTGATGAGGATATCGGCGTTTTCAAGCGCGTCGGAGCCTCCCGCCATGGGGATCACGGTTGCGCCGCGCAGGACGAGATTGCCGCGTGGAACATCGCGCGGCAGTTCGACGTGAAGCGCGACGCTTTGCGCCAGCGCCTCGCTGCCTTGCACTGGTGCGGCAAGTGCCTGTGCGGTTGATAGCCGACGGAAGGTCGAGCCGACCGACCAGGTGATGGTCGCGCCGTCATCTGCCCAATCGGTGAAGTCGGCACCAATGCAGGTCAGCTTCGCTTTGGCGACGATCGGGGCTGAAAGGTCTATGGTCGGCGGCGCGCTGCCGTTGGCGGGCGGCACGGCGAGCAGGTAAATCTGGCTGAAGGATTTGACGAGCGCCTGCTTGCCGTCTGGGCTGAGGCGCACTTCGTCGACCGGCGTGGGTCCGGGGAAATATTGGCCAAGGCCGGGTGCCAGAACCCGCAATGCGACGTGTGGATCGTCACCGGTGATCGGCACAGCACTGACACCCGCCGGGCTGTAGAAGAACAGCCGTCCGTCCCGCGCAAAATGGGGCAGCCGCGCGCCCATGGCATGGGTGACGAGGGTCGCGGGACCACCCTGTGCGTCCATGCGAATAATGTCGGTGGGCCGTGACGGATCGATTTCCGACATGGTGCGCAGGCGATCATGATGATTAGCCCGCAACGCGACGACCGTCTTGCCATCCGGGGCGAAGATAGGCTGGGTGTAGAAGGCCGCGAACTGGGTCAGCCGCTTCGGTCGCCCACCGCCCGTCGGGATGCGCCAGACATGGCCACCACCCTTCGCGGTCCAGCTGACATAGACGATGCTTTTGCCATCGGGCGACCAGGCGGGCTGGAAGGCATCTTGCGCGACGAGTTTTTTCGGCGTCGCGCCGGGCGTCAGACTCTGGATGTAGAGGCCGCCCAAGGCGGTAAAGGCGACGCTTTTACCATCGGGCGACTGGCGCGGTGCCTGGATCACGCGGACGCGGACTGGCCCTTCCTCCTCCTTCTGGCGCACGCGGGTCAGCGGGCCGAGGCCCAGTTTTACTGGTGCGGTAAAGGGTATGTCAGCCATAGTGCCGCTGGCAATGTCGAGCCGCTTGAACTTGCCGCCGACACTCATCAACAACGCCTTATCATCGGGCATGAAGGTGAAGCGCGGCAGCAGGTCGGCATAATAGCCGCCATCCTGCCCGTCGCGATCGATGGGCAGGGCGATCCACCTGTCCTCACCCGTCTGCATATCGCGCAGGCGCAGGCCCGTCTGCATGCCCTTTCGGCTGGCATAAGCTAGCAGCCGTCCGTTATGCGAGAGGGCAGGGCGCATGGCACCGCCCGCCGACTCGATTATCGTCTCATCCTGCCCGGTCTTGAGATCGCGGCGCGCGATCGACCAGTTGGGCAGGTCGTTTTCGGTCCAGGTATGGCCGCGCTTGGTAGAATAATAGAGATAGCGGCCATCGGGTGAGGCGACAGCGCCCAACGCGTTCATCCTGGTGTCCCAATTTTCGGGCGACCCTGCCTTGGTGATCTGGACGCCACTGCCGCCATTGCGATCATACATGAACAGCTCAAACGCCAGGATAGCGTGGACGGCGCGCGACACGGTAACGAAGCGGCCGTCAGGCGACCATGTAGGTGAGGTATAGATGGCGACGGATGTGTCATGGGACAGTTGCTTGAGGCCCGTGCCATCGACATTGGCGATCCACAGGTTGGTGACGCCCGACCGGTCGGAGAGGAAGGCGAACTGCGTACCATCGGGGGAGAAGACCGGATTGCGTTCGAACGCCATGCCGGTGAGCAAGGGCCGCGCGGAGCCGCCTGCCGCATCCAAGGCATAGATGTCGCCCAGTAGGTCGAACAAGATGGTCCGGCCGTCAGGCGATATGTCCGGCTGCATCCAACTGCCCTCGCGCGCCGCATATTCCAGCGTGCGCGTTGGCTTGAGAGTCAGTACATCCTTCTGCTGCGCGTGAAGGGTGGGCGCAGCGAACAGGGCAGCGCCGAGCAGCAAGACAGCGAAGAAACGCATTGCGACCTTTCCGGCAGAGTAGATCAAGGGAAGACGGGACCGCCTGCCTTGTGGCAAGCCGCCCCATCCCTTTCCAGTCTTTTACAGGCTCCAGTCGGCGCGCAGGCCGATGGTGCGGGGCCGGATGATCGAGCCCTGCGGCGTGAAGGCGTCATCGGCGAAAGGCGCATTGAGTACGCCATATTTGTCGAAGACATTGTTTGCAAAGGCCATCAGTCGCACCTTTTCACCCAGGCCGATCGAGGCGCGCAGGTCGAACACGTTGAAATCCCCGCGCCGTGATACATCGTCGAAGCTGGTCGGTGCCGAAGACAGGTAACGATGCGCGATGTCGAAGGTCGGCGCGCCCGATACATCGGCAAAATTCAGCGTCAGATTATTGGCGATCGACCATTTGGAGGATCCGGGGAGCGTCGTCCCTTCAGGATAGCCACCCAGTCCTGCCGCGTCGAACGGATAGGGGAGGAATTCCGTTATCCGGGCATCCTGATACGTCACGTTGGTGGTAAAATGGACCATCTGGCTCAGGTTGACCGTTCCAGAAAACTCGACGCCTTCGATCCGCGCACCCCCTGCGTTGACGACATAGGAGAAATAGGACGGGGCCGGCCCGAACAGGCGCGCCTGGATATTGTTCCAGTCGATACGGAAGCCGGTCAGGTCGATCGCGAAGCGGCCGTCGGGCGTCTGCGCCTTGATGCCCGCCTCGTAATTCTTGACCTTGTCGCTCTCATAGGAGGCGGGGATGGTGGGAAGAAGCCCGGCATTGGGGTTGATGCCGCCGACCCGGAAACCGACCGAATAGGTGGCATAGGCCATGAAATTGGTTGATGGCCGGAAAGCAACAGTGACTTTCGGCGTGAACCCATCTTCCCTCTGATTGACGCTGCCGCTGCTATCGGTCGGCGTATAGCCGCCGGGATAACCACCTAACGCGCCCGCCTGGTTCAATACGTCGGCTTTGGCAGTGGTGTCGAAGTAGCGACCGCCGACCGTAAATTCCAGCTGCTCGACCGGCTTGAACGACAATTCCCCGAAGACCCCGAAATCCTCGTTCGTGCTGCTGGTATAATAGCCGTAGAGCCGATCACCCGGTGTCAGCTGCGCGCCGGAAAAGCCCCCGAACAGACCGGGATTGGCGTCGATGAAGTCGGCCGCCCCCGCCTGGATGATCTGGTCATAGCTGGTCTTCTTTGCCTGCATGTAGCTGACGCCGACGAGCCATTTGAACGGCCCGTTACCGGCCGAGGCGAGGCGCGCCTCGACCGTCTTGATCAGCGCTTCGGCGTCACCCAGCGAATAGGCTGCCGCGTCGCCGGTGGTAATGCCGGTCACATAGGGGGAAGGGTAAGAGAAGATAGTGCTGTTGTTCTTCTTGGTGATAGAACCCAGCACCGTCAGGTTGGCCATGTCCCCCACTTCCTGGTCAAGGCGCAGGCTGCTCATCCAAAAATCGGTTTCCTGCTTTTCCGCACGCGGCAAATCGCGGACATAGGGATTACCCAGATCGAGATAGGTCTGATCGTCCAGCTTGCTGTCCTGATAGCTGGACAGGAACGTGACCTTTGTAGTTTCACCCAGATGCGCGACGATCGAGCCGCGCAGGCCACGGCTACGGAAATCGTTGGACCCGTTCACGCCGATGCCAGGATTGTCGAGATAGCCGGCGTCCGAACGCTGCATTGCGACCAGGCGAAGCGCCAGCTGGTCCTGCACCAGTGGAATGTTGATCATTGCCTTGGCGGCATAATTCAACTCGCCCGACGCATTTTTGGTGGTGCCGACCAGGCCGGATGCCGCTGCATCGATCTTCGAGGCATCGGCCACATTGGCGATATAGTTGACGAGGCCGCCCAGCGTGGACGATCCGAACAAGGTGCCCTGCGGCCCGCGCAGCACTTCGACCCGCTGAAGGTCGAAGGTATCGACATCAGGGATGCCGATCGGGAAGCCGGGTTCCACGATGGGCACTTCGTTGAGATAATAGCCGACCGTGGTCTGGCCCTGTTCATGATAGGTGGTCGCTGCAACGCCGCGGATCACCACTTCGGAAATGCCGGGCTGATAATCGTTGAACACGACGCCTGGCAGGCGCGTGATGTAATCCGACAAGCTATTGGCGTTCATGGCCTTGAGCTGCTCGCCGGTCACTGCGCTGATTGGCATCGCTACCTGGCGGATATCTTCGTCCCGCTTGCCCGCCGTCACGATGATGGCATCGCTGTCATCCGCAGGTGCCTGTGCCATCGCCGGAACGGTGATCAGCGTCGCCGTGGCTAGCGCAACCAAGCTGACAGACTTCATGGCAGTAATCATCTTCATGTCTTTTCCCCTTATGATGGCAAGAGTCGCCGTGTTCGGTCGCCCCTCGCTGTGATGACGGTGCCTCAGGCGTTGAACCGCTCGACGCCGTTGACGATGGTTTTCAATATGGTGGTCGCGCCGATCTTCACGGGATCGATCGCGAACAGGTTGGCGTCCATGACCACGAAATCGGCGAGCATTCCTGGGACGATCCGTCCCAGCCGATCGTCCTGAAAACCGGCAAAGGCATTGGTCGCGGTGTAGGCGCGCAGCGCTTCGCTAACGCTCAGCTTCTGTTCGGGCAGCCAACCGCCTGGATTGGCGCCGTCAATCGTCTGGCGCAGCACGGCCGCCGCCACGCCGGTCAACGGATCGAGCGGCGCGACCGGCCAGTCGGACCCGAAGGCGACCTTCGCCCCTGCATCCAGCAGCGATTTGAACGCATAGGTGCCCTTCAGCCGTTCCGTCCCAACGCGCTGGACCGCCCAGCGGCCATCGTCGATCGCATGATAGGGCTGCATCGCGGCGATGACCTGCTGCTTTGCGAAACGGGCGATTGCGGTGGGCGAAAGATGCTGGGCATGTTCGATGCGGAAGCGGCGGTCACGCGCGCCGTTTTTCGCGGCGGTAGCGGCAAAGATGTCGAGCGCTTCGTCATTGGCTTGGTCGCCAATGGAATGGATCGTGACGTGCAGACCGGCCGCATCGGCATCATTGACCCATTGCTGGACATCAGCCCGTTTGTGTAGCGGCATGCCGCTGCTGCCGGGTGCATCGTCATAGGGTTGGTAGAACATCGCCGTGCGTGACCCCAGCGACCCGTCATATTGCAGCTTCAGCCCGCCCCAGCGTAGCCAGTCGTCGCCGTGCCCCTCGGCATCGATCAGCGCCTTGACCTTGGCCCAGTCTTGCAGGGGCAGGAAGGAATAGAAGCGCATGCCCGGCTCCCCCTTCATCCGCAGGCGGCGCAGCGCATCATGGGTCATCCAGTCCAGTTCGGTGGTGTGGACCTGGGTTATCCCCTTGGACAGGCCATGGGCTATGCCGTTGCGCACCGCCGCCTCGCGATCGGCATCCGTCGGCGCAGGGATGGCGCGCTTGACAAGATCCATCGCCGCGTCCTTGAGGATGCCGGTGGGATTGCCGTCCTTGTCTCGGACGATCACGCCGCCGGGTACTTCAGGTGTGTCGCGGTCGATCCCGGCCAGTTTGAGCGCAACCGAATTAAGCGCCAGCATGTGGAGGTCGAGCCGCTGCACCGCGACAGGCGTGTCGGGGGTGACCGGATCAATCCAACTGCGGTCGGGCAACTCGCCGCCCCACAATTCCGCGTCCCAGCTGTCGCCCTGCACCCACTGGCCGGGCTTGAGCGCCCGCGCCGCTTCGCCGACTATCTGGGCGAATTGCTGCGGGCTTTTTGCGTCCCGCAAATTGGGCTGCGTCAGAAGATCCGAGCCTATCAGGAAATGCGTATGGCTGTCGATGAAGCCCGGCATGACGAATGCACCGCCAAGGTCAACGATGCGTGTGCCCCTGGTTATCTGCGCCTTAACGGTGGCGGCACCTATGGCGGCGATCCGTCCACCGCTAATGCCGATGGCCGATAGAGTCGGCGCACCCTGTCCCGTCCACAACATCGCGTTCACATAGGCGGTATCAAGCGCCTGATCCTGGGCCCAGACGCGCCCGGTCGTCAGCGCCAGCGCAACACCCCCTGCGCCTCCGGCCAGCATTGTGCGGCGGCTGATGCTCATGGTTTTGCCTCCCGTGCGATATGATCCAGCCGATCTTCATTGTAGAGCTGCATCCAGTCGGCCAGCGGCCCCTGTGCCATGCCGGTCATGATCTCATTCAGCGGACCTCGCGCCTCGTCCCGACCCAATTTGAAGCGGCCGTCCACCGCGCGGACATGCGCGCGAAAGGCGATGATGTGCGGCAGCATGGACGGGAGACGTTCTTGCGCGTTCGATACCGT
>TARA_R110000787_G_scaffold8499_5_pt1 | contig 20786 bp, 17 predicted proteins | sample TARA_R110000787 | Tara Oceans TARA_R110000787 (sample SAMEA4397920) | marine metagenome | biome: Polar Biome; feature: [DCM] deep chlorophyll maximum layer (ENVO:01000326); material: water (ENVO:00002006), including particulate matter (ENVO:01000060) such as... | depth 35 m | reverse complement strand
CCTGTTCCGCGACTTTGCCCAGCGCGCCAAAAGCATGATCTGGCTCAATCCTGAAGGCCGCGCGCTCTGGGGAACCGGCGACAGCGCCATTCCGCGCTACCTGCCTTACTGCACGCAGATGAGCCATGTCGCGACTTTGAAGGACCTTGAACGCGCCGTCGACGAAGTCCTCAGCGCATACGGCTAGAGGCCGCCCAGCACGTTGATCTGTACAAAGGCCGCCATGTTAATGGCAACGGTCATCCAGAACAGATACCGGAATGTGCCCTTGCGCGTTTTGTGTCGAAAAAGCTCCTGCGCCAGGATCGCGCCCGGCCAGCCTCCGACCAGTCCCAGCAAGAGCAGGACCGTTTCGGAAATGCGCCAGCTCTTCTGGATCGCGGCGTTCTTGTCGATCCAGTACCCGATGACTGAACCCATGCTCGCCACACCGTAGACGATCCACCAGTTGACGGAGACAGTCGTAACCTGAGACACGGCCAGAACGATGCCCAGGAACGCGGCGATGACGAGGAAGGGCGGAACGTGCCTGACAGCCCAGAAGCGCGGCCGCTTAGGTGGTGCGACAGGCGCGATGATCGGTACCGCATTCTGCGCCTGCACCCGTCCGCGCGCATCCGTCACCACGTCAAACGTGTAGGCCTGTCCGATGTCCAGCCGCTTGTCCTCCTTGGGAAGACTCTTGATGTGAAGGAACACGTTCGGGCCACCATCATCGGGTGCAATGAAGCCATATCCCCTGTCGGGAAACCACTCGACCAGCTGACCTTCACGTCGAGTCATCAATTTCTTTTCCCTGTTGCACCGCAGCAGCCAGCGCGGCGCTCAAAAAGCGATCAATATCCCCATCAAGTACACCCTGGGTGTCTGATGTTTCAACCTCTGTACGCAGGTCCTTCACCATCTGATAGGGCTGCAGGACATAGGACCGGATCTGATGGCCAAACCCGATTGCGCTCTTTGCAGCATTTGCCACATCAGCAGCGTCGCGGCGCTTCTGCAGTTCCAGTTCGTACAGTTTCGACCGCAGCATGCGCCAGGCCTGGTCGCGGTTCTGGTGTTGCGACCGGGAGACCTGGCACGCAACGACGATCCCGCTTGGCGCGTGAGTCAGGCGTACGGCACTGTCCGTCTTGTTGATGTGCTGTCCACCGGCACCCGAGGCGCGATAGGTATCGGTACGCACATCGGACGGATTGATCTCGATCTCGATATTGTCATCGATTACGGGCGAAACGCTGACCGAGGCAAAGCTCGTATGGCGCCGCGCCGAACTGTCGAACGGCGAAATCCGCACTAGCCGGTGAACGCCCTGTTCCGATTTCAGCCAGCCATAGGCGTTCTCACCCTTGATCTGGATCGTGGCTGACTTGATGCCGGCCTCTTCACCTTCACGCTCGTCGAGTTCCTCGACCTGCATGCCATGCGCATCAGCCCAGCGCATATACATGCGCCGCAGGATGTTGGCCCAGTCCTGGCTCTCCGTACCGCCTTCGCCCGCATTGATCTGGACGAATGCGTCATTGGCATCCACTTCACCTGACAATAGCGCAGCGAGTTCAGCCTTTTCGGCACGCTCAGCCGCCCTGGAAAGGGTTCGCTCGATATCCTCGATCATCGACGCATCGCCATCGGCGAGTTCCAGCAATTCTTCCGCGTCGGCGGCTTCCTGCTGCAGCAATTCAACCGTGGCAATTCCGTCTGCGAGGCGCTGGCGTTCCCGCATCATCGATTGCGCAATCTGTGGATCATCCCAGAAGTCGGGACGCTCGGAAAGACTGGTCAGCTCATCAAGGCGTTTTGTGGCTGTATCCCAGTCAAAGACGCCTCCGTAGCAGTTCGGAGGACTGGCGGATCTGATCGATCAGGGACTTGATTTCAGCGGACATGACAAAGGGCCTCTTCGGGCGGGTTTACGCAAACGGGACGACAGGGGCCGGGATAGCCGAGCCCTGACAGTCCGTCAAAATTCCAGTTCAGAAAATTCCGTCGAGACCATCATCGGCTGGCGCTTCCGGCGGATTCGGAGACGGGTTGCCTTCCGGCACAGGCTGCTCTCCGGTGCGCGGGTCGAACGAACCGAACGTGCCGGATCCCGAGCCGGAATTCCCGCACGCGCCGGAAATCGACAGGCAGTCATCCGTTCCGGCGAACGCCGACATACCGGGTTCGGTGCCCGGGCGGAAAGCCTCGTCGATAATGACAGAAGTGCCAGGGCCGGGCAGTTCGCCCGAGCGCGCGTCGATCTTCACGAGGCGAACACCAGGAGGAATACGGAACGGAATGGCCGGTGTGCCCTCAAGCGCTTTTTCCATGAAGTCCGTAAAGATGGGCGCGGCAACAGAGCCGCCCGCTTCACCTTCGCCCAGCGACCGGTTGTCATCAAACCCGACACGCACACCAACCACGATATCCGGTGAAAAGCCCATGAACACGGCGTCGCGATAGTCATCGGTCGTGCCGGTCTTGCCGGCGAGCGGCTTGCCAACGCGAAGGGCCCGCCGGCCGGTGCCGCGCTCGACCACACCTTCCAGCATATGCGTCACCTGATAGGCGATGATCGGGTCAAGCACCTGATCGCGACCGTCCGGCAATTCTGGCGGCCCCTGGCCATCCCACTCTTCGACTTCACACCCGGTGCATTCGCGTTGGTCGTGCCGGAAAAGCGTTCGCCCGTGACGGTCCTGCACACGGTCAAGCAGGGTCGGCGTGACAATCTTCCCGCCATTCACGAAGGCTGCGTATCCCCGCGCGACATCGATCAGATACGCGTCGCCCGCGCCCAGCGACATAGCTGCATAGGGCGGCAGGTCAGTATAGACGCCGAGGCGTTCGGACAGTTCGGAAACTGCCTCCATGCCAATGTCCTGCGCGACACGAGCTGTCACCTGGTTGAGGGATTTCTCCAGCGCAATGCGCAGGGTGACCATCCCGTAGGAGCGGCCTTCGGTATAGTTTGCCGGTCGCCAGTAGTCGCCCGTCGACACGTCGAACGAGACGAACGGCGCATCCAGCATACGTGTGGCAGGCGTGTAGCCCTTCTCAAGCGCGGCCGCATAAACGAAGGGCTTGAAGCTGGAACCCGGCTGGCGCTTGGACTGCGTTACCCGATTGTAGCTGCTTTTGAAGAAGGAATAACCGCCCTGCATGGCCAGGATGCGGCCCGTGTGCGGGTCCAGCGCGATCAGCGATCCATCGACCTCAGGAACCTGGCGCAGCGTGGCATTGCCGACCGGAAGGAACATGGACTGCGCCACCGGCCTGGCGATCGGATTGCCTTCTTCGTCGAGCTCCTGCTGTTCAGGATCAGGCGCGCCGGTTTCATTTGCATTCAGGACCTGGCGTTTGAGTTCAGCCAGGACTACATGACCGACCTGAAGGCCCGGCTTGCCGCCTTCGGGCTTGTAGGTCTGGGCCCACTCCAGCTCTTCGGCCGGCAGCTTGATCCTGGCGCCATCGATCAATAACAGTTCAGCAGATTTCGAACTGACCGACGTAACCAGCGCGGCTTCCCATGTGCCATAGCCTCCGGGAAGCTCCACGGCATTCAGCGCCTCAAGCATGCCGTCGCCCACTGGCAATTTGGTGATCGGCCCGCGATACCCGTGACGCCGGTCATAGGCGACGAGTCCGTTCTGAAGCGCCTGTTGCGCGGCCAGCTGCATACGTGTGTCAATGGTCGAGCGGATGGACAGGCCGCTCCGGCCCAGCGTTTCCTCGCCATAGGTCTTGGTCAGATCGCGGCGCAGTTCCTGCACAAAATAAGTCGCCGCAGCATATTCCGGCCCGCGCAGGCGTTTCGTCGTCGTCAGCGGCATCGCCTTGGCTTCATCGGCTTGCTCACGCGTGATGTAGCCGTCTTCCACCATGCGCCCGAGCACATAATTGCGGCGCGCGAGCAGCCTGTCCGGATTGGTGTAGGGATTCACCGCCGAAGGCGCCTTGGCGAGTGAGGCCAGCACGGCAGCTTCGGACACGTTCAGTTCCGGCAGCGACTTGTTGAAATAGTTGAGCGCGGCAGAGCCGACGCCATAGGACCGGCCGCCAAGGTAGATCTCGTTGAGATAAAGCTCGAGGATCTCGCCCTTGGTGAATTCCTTCTCCATCCGCTGCGCGACGATCGCTTCCTTCGCCTTGCGTTTCAGGTTCTGGTCGCGCGTCAGCAGCATGTTCTTGGCAACCTGCTGCGTAATGGTCGAACCGCCCTGAAGACCGCCTGACCCGGTCACCTTGTTCTTGGCTGAATTCACCGCGCCGCGCGTGATTCCGACATAGTCGAGCCCTTCATGCGTGAAGAAATTCTTGTCCTCGGCGGCCACGAACGCGTCGATGACGTGCTTGGGAATGGATTCGTAGGGCACGAAGACGCGATGCTCATCGGCAAATTCCGCAATCAGCGTCCCGTCGCCGGCATGCACACGCGACGTAATCGGCGGTTCATACTGCTTGAGTTTGGAAATGCTCGGCACGTCGCGGCCCAGGGCCGCGAAATACAGCCAGATCGCAATCAGGCCGATAACGCCAAGAACAAAGCCGGCAATGAAAGTCCACTTTGCAACCGGCCAAACCCAGGTCGGAATGCGGGGTTTCTCGTAGGCATCGGCCATGTGGGTGTCCTGTTACAAGGGCCAGCGATCCCTGGCAGCAGACGGCGGAATCGCATGCGTTTCCGGCGATAGTAAGGCGCACCGGCGGCGCGTTAAAGGGGCCAGTGTCAGATGTCCTGCCGATCGACTTCGCCGTCATTTATCGAAACATCCGGCAGCGGCCGCTTCTCGGGTGCCGGCGCAGTCAGGCCCTCAGCCAGTTTGGCTTCCAGTTTCCGCCGCTCTTCGGCCGGAGGCCGGTTATCGAGGGCATATTGCCAGGCTTCGCGCGCCTCATCCTTGCGGTCCAGATACCAGTAGATATCACCGAGATGGCTCTCGATTTCCCAGTGCCGGTGGGGTTTCAGTTCATTCCGCGACATCTCGATCATGCGCAAGGCACCCTTCAGGTCACCCATCTTGAACAGGGCCCAGCCAAAGGAATCCGAAATATAAGGGTCGTGCTGGGCCAGCGCCTTGGCCCGGGCCAGTACACGATACCCCTCTTCGTATTTGTCCGTGTGGATAATCAGGAAATAGCCCAGTGAATTCAGCGTGTAGGGATCGTTGGGACGCGCCAGCCGCTCTGTGCGCAGCAGGATGATTGCGTCATTGACCCGGCCTGCCTTGCCCCAGGCATCAGCCAGCGCCAGACGGCGGTCATGTGTATCGTCCAGCTCGCGCGCCTTTTCGGCATTCTCGGCGGCGTTCGCATAATTGCCAAACTGGCCGTAGATCTCGGCGGCGAGGCCATGGGCTGCCGCCCGTTCGGCAGGGCTTTCGGCCGCCGCCAGCAGCGCATCGAGCAGCTCACCCGCCTCTGCTTCATCATTCAGCAGTGTGCGCAACTGCAGCGCGCCATACAGGGTCTGCAACCGGTTGTCGGCATCAGACAGCTCCAGCGCCTTGTCGATCGCATTGCGCGCCGCAGCCTCCTGCCCGGCCATCAGGTAGGCCTGACCAGCCGCAATCTCCAGCGACGCAGTTGGCTTGGGCCCGGTCAGGGCCACATGCGCAGCCGAATCATAAAGGGCATTCTCGTAGAAATCATCGACGATCGACGTGCGCAAACCATCATCTTCGGGATGGATCAGTAGCGCGACCTGGTCGAACGCCGAGCGCTGGTCGTCAAAACCGTCAGGACGGCTGCCCATCATGATCTGCCGGATGATCCTCTGTTCCTGCAGGGCGCGCGACACATCTGCCAGAGACTGGGCAAAAGCCGCCCGGACTGTCAGCGATTCATTGTGCAGGTTCTTGCCGGTTTCCAGACTTTCCAGCGCGGCGGCATAGCTGATTGCTTCTTCGGGCTCGGCATCTGCCAGACGCTGGTAGACGGCCTTTGCCTCGTCAATCCGGTCCAGCTTCTGCAGCAACAGCGCATGCCGGGAAATGACCGTCTTGATATGAGAATATAGCAGGCCGCGCGGATCGAACTGGTGTTCCGGGGCCTCGATCTGTGTCGGCGTAAGGGATTCATAGACAGCCAGCGCCTGTTCCGGGCGGCCCAGAGCCTCCAGCATGGCCGCCAGCGACAGGTCACCCGTCAATCCGGGCATGCCGGACGAAGCACCGCGGTGGCGCTCAAGCGCCGCGTCGGCCTGCCCGTCCATGGCGAGGAACCAAGCGTCGAGATAGGCATAAAATTGCGACTGGCTGCCCGTCTCGTCAGCAGTATCGTCGCCCGCATCGTGAATGTTCAGGATTGCGCGTGCGCCTGTCGTATCGTTCGCCGCCGCCCGGTCGATTGCGAGGAAGGCATTGAACAGGGGATTGGAGTCGCGGTCTTCCAGTGCGAGGCCGCGAGTCATGATCAGGAACGCCGCCATATCCCCGGCCTTGATCGCATCAATCGGTGCCGGATAGGCCGAAATGCCTACCGGCGTGCCGTCGGCACCCATGACGGCTGTCGACCGCGCCGCATCTGACAGCTCGGCATCGGCATAGATCGATGCTGACACGTCTGCGACCTGTCCGGAGGCGAGTGAGGCGCATCCGGCGAGTGCGAGTGTAATGGTTAGGGCAGAGGCGGCTAAGACAGGCTTGAGGCGCATGGGCGTCAGGGTTCTCCGTTTCGCAATTGCGAAGAATGAAGCAGCCCCATGAGGCAAGAACAAGGCCCCGAATGGTAAAAGCGCGGACAGGTTGCCCTGCCCGCGCCAATGTCACGCAGTCGTGCGGTCGTACCTACATGTTCGGATAGGCTGGGCCGCCACCACCTTCGGGCACGGTCCAGTTGATGTTCTGGTTCGGATCCTTGATGTCGCACGTTTTGCAGTGAATGCAGTTCTGCGCGTTGATCTGGAACTTGAGGTCGGCGCCCTCCCCGATCCACTCATACACGCCTGCCGGGCAATACCGGGCCGACGGGCCGGCATAGACATCATGCTCGGAGGATTTCTGCAGCGCCATGTCCTTCACGATAAGGTGGCAGGGCTGGTCCTCGCCATGGAACGTATTGGTGAAGGACACATTTGTCAGCTTGTCGAAGCTGAGCACGCCATCCGGTTTCGGATAAGCAATCGGCTTGAACTTCGCTGCTGGCTTGAGTGATGCCGCATCCGTCTTGCCGTGCTTCAGCGTCGGCAGGAACCCGAAGCCGACCAGCGAGCGCATCCACATGTCCGGCACGCCGATCATGGCGCCCATCATCGTGCCGAAGCGCGACATTAGCGGCTTCATGTTGCGCACCGTCGACAGGTCCTTCTGCACCCAGCTGGAATGCATGGCCGCGTCATACTCGCTCATCTCGTCACCGGAACGGCCGGCCTTGATCGCCTCAAACGCTGCTTCGGCGCCCAGCATGCCGGTCTTCATGGCATTGTGCGTGCCCTTGATGCGCGGCAGGTTCACAAACCCTGCGCAGCAGCCAATCAGCGCACCACCCGGGAAGCTTAGCTTCGGAATGGACTGCAGGCCGCCGGACGTGATGGCCCGCGCGCCATAGGCCACGCGCTTGCCGCCTTCCAGGTAGCGCCGGATGTCGGGGTGGTGCTTGTAACGCTGGAATTCCTCATAAGGCGCGAGATATGGGTTCTTGTAGTTCAGGTGAACCACATAGCCGACAGAAACGAAGGGCTCGCCATTGTCACGGAAGTGATACAGGAATCCCCCGCCATTGCCGTCCTTGTCCTGGACAGGCCAGCCAAACGAGTGCTGCACCAGGCCATCCACAAAAATCTCTTCCGGCACCGACCAGACTTCCTTCAGGCCAATTCCGAACTTTTGCGGGTCGCTGTCGGCCTGCAGGTCGAACTTGCTCATCAGTTGCTTGGTGAGCGAGCCGCGTGCGCCTTCCGCAAACAGCACATATTTGCCGAGCAATTCCATGCCGGGCTCGAAATCGGGCTTCTTCTGGCCATCAGCGCCGATGCCCATGACCCCGGCAACAACGCCGCGCACTTCGCCCTTCTCGCCGTAAACGACTTCGGATGCGGCAATGCCGGGATAAATCTCGACGCCAAGTGCTTCTGCTTCGCGGCCAAGCCAGCGGCAGACATTTGCCAGCGAGCCAGCGTAGCAACCATGATTGCTCATCAGCGGCGGGAAAGGCAGCCAGCCAAGCTCGGCCGATCCGTTCTCGCCCAGCAGCTTGTAGCGGTCGATCTTGACTTCGGTCTTCAGCGGGCAATCGCTATTGGCGCGCCAATCGGGCAGCAATTCGTCCAGCGCCTTCGGGTCAAGCACGATACCTGAAAGGATGTGCGCGCCAACTTCACCGCCTTTTTCCAGCACGACGACAGACAGGTCTTCGCCGGCCGCATTCGCCGCCTGTTTGAACCGGATCGCTGCTGAAAGCCCGGCCGGGCCGCCGCCAACAATAACCAGATCATATTCCATCGACTCGCGCTGCGGGGCGTCATCAGCCATTGGTAACTCCTCATTGTGGCGTGTAGGATACCGCCTTACGTTTCGATCATAAGCAATTACAGCCTGTTTCGGGAAGGTCCAGAGCGTCGCAATGCCAAACCTCGCGTCAAGTGAAGCCCTCAAGGCGCTGACAGACTGGTGGCTGGACATGGGAGTTGAGGTCGATTCGGCCCGGATCGACGCCCTGATGCGGGAAGTGAAGGCTCCCGAGCCGGTATTGAAGTCCGTGAACGCAGATGCCGATGGCGCGCCGAAAGCCGCACCTCGCCGCACCCGCGGACCCACTGACTGGGTTGCGGAAGCCACACGGGCCGCCGCGGCCTGCGATTCGATGGAGGCGCTGAAAGGGGCCATCGAGGCGTTCGATGGCTGCCCGCTTAAGGCGACCTGCGAACATACGGTTGTCTGGGATGGCGTGGTGGGGGCGGACCTGATGGTCATTGGCGAGGGTCCGGGAGCCGAAGAGGACCGGCGCGGCCTGCCCTTCGTCGGCAAGGCCGGGCAGCTGCTTGACCGGATGCTCGCCGCAATTGGCCGTTCACGCACCGAAAATACGTTCATCACCAACGTCAATTACTGGCGCCCGGCCGGTAACAGAAATCCTGACGCCGAGGAACTGGACGTCTGCCGCCCTTTTGTGGACCGGATGGTCGAACTGGGAAAACCCAGGCTGATCATCGCCACGGGCGGCGTCCCGGCCAAGGCGCTGCTTGGCAGTGATGACGGGATCATGAAATTGCGCGGTACCGAGTACACGTTCACGACACCCGGCGCCACCTCCATTCCGCTCATCCCGATCCTGCACCCGGCCTATCTCCTGCGGCGTCCGCAGGACAAGAGCCGGGCCTGGCGGGATCTTTTGCTCATTGAAAAGAGGCTGAACGAACTTGGCTGATCAGTCTTCGAGCTTGGCGTCGGCCTTCGCGTCGACAAGGCCGCGTTCCTTCTTCTTGCGGGTTTCGAAAGTGCCCGCGATATCGCCTGCAGTGTCCGCACCCAGCACTTTGCGCGCGGTTGCGAAAATCTCTTTCTCTTCTTCATCGATATGGTGCTCATAGCGTTCACGCAGAGTTTTAAACCGCGCCAGCCAGTCAGGCGAGCTGAAGTCCATCGCCTCAATATCCTTCATCATCTCGTCGATTTCGTGGTGCTCCGACACAGAATGGCGCGCCTTGGGCTGGCCCTTCGACTCTTCCATCAAAGGCGCATAAAACGCCTCTTCTTCAGCGGCGGCGTGCGCCCCGACTTCGTAAAAGAATGTTTCCCAGAGTTTGCGCCGCGCTTCGCTGTCACCACACGTTTCAACCAGCTGCGACAATAACTGGCGGTGCCTGTCATGGTCTGACTTCAAGCGATCATATATGGTCGTCATTCGGGACTTCCTCGTGCAAGTTGGATTGTAAATGGAACGCCGGTGCCTGAAGAGAGTTCCTCGTTCTCGTGCGCCTGCCAGGAAATCTCCATGCCCGCTCCATTGTCCGTCATTATTCCCACGCTGAACGCGGCCCGGGATTTGCCCTTGTGTCTCGAAAGCCTGATGCCTGGCCTTGAGAGCGGCTTGATACGTGAAGTCGTTGTGTCTGACGGCTTCTCCGAAGACGGGACGCAATCGCTTGCCGAAGCCGCTGGCGCCACTTTCCTCAAGGCCGCAAAGGGCCGTGGCCGCCAGCTGATAGCCGGCGCAGAGGCTGCGCGCGGCGAATGGCTGCTATTTCTCCACGCCGACACCGCCCTCTCTCGCGAATGGGCAGAACGTGTGTCCGACCACATCGCCCAGCGCCCGGACAATGCGGCTGTTTTCCGCCTGAAATACCGCTCGGACGAAAAAGGCGCACGCTGGCTGGAATCACGCGCCAACCGCAGGGCGCGCTGGCTCGGCCTGCCCTATGGCGACCAGGGCCTGCTGATCTCGCGTCAAAAGTATGACCAGATCGGCGGCTTTCCTGATGTGCGCCTGATGGAGGATGTCATGATTGTGCAGGCCGTGGGAAAGAAGAACCTTACCTTCCTCGATGCCGAAGCCCGCACGTCGGCGGCCAAGTATGAACGTGACGGCTGGCGCAAACGCGCCTGGAAGAATGCCTGGATGCTGGCGCGCTTTTTGCTGGGCGCAAGCCCAGACAAACTCGCCAAGGAATATACCTAATTGTCTTCCCAGAATTCCTCGGTCTCGAAATCTCCGCTATGGGTTTCAACCAGGTAAGTCTTGAACGCATTCAGGTCGGAAACCCGGCAGGAATAGCTGTCCGTCCGTTCAATGCTGAAACGCTTCAATACTGTCTCTTGCGCGTCATTACATGCCGGCATGGCGAACTCATATGTCGGGACGTGCGTCATCGCGCCAAGCCGCATATGCGCCAGCAAATAGTGATACGACACTTCATCACCGTCCTGCATTTTCGCTTCAGCCAGGTAAACCGGATTGGCCTCTTCGCTGCCGCTTTGCGCGTCCAGCATCTGGAAGCGAACGAAAAGTGGCTTTTCATCTGCCTCTTCGGGCGGAGGCGGGATTGTGTACGTGCCGTCATCTCCCGCCATCACAATCCGGCAGTCATCGTCAAGACAGAGCACGACGCCATCATAGGGTAACGTCACCTGCTCTCCGGCAGGAATTAACGGGACTTCACTGTAAAAGCAGGCTGACAGGGCGAACAACCCGGTCAGGGCTGCGAGCATTCGAAGCGCGTTCATGTCAAATCTCTCCCTTGCGTGAATGACAGCTTTGATCTTCTTGCTGTCGAAAGTAAGGCCAAGGCATGAAAAACGCGACCGTCCTGATCTATGCAAAACCGCCCCGGATGGGGCTTGCCAAAACCCGCCTGGCCAGCGGCGTCGGCCTGACCGAGGCCAGACGCATCGCTCATTTCACGCTTGCCCGCACGATGCGGGCGGCGCTCTCCGGCCCCTGGAAAACCGTTCTCTATGCGGCGCCTGACCGGGCACTGTCCGATACACTCGGTGGCTTCTGGCCGAGCCATCTTGTTCGCCGAAGCCAGGGCACAGGCAACCTGACCGACCGCCTGAACCGCGGCCTCGCCGACGCGTATCCGGGACCGGTCCTTTTCATCGGCGCCGATGCGCCAGACCTGACACCGGCCCTGCTTCACCAGGCGGTCCGCGCGCTGAACCGCCACGATGCCGTCTTCGGCCCGGCGCGCGATGGTGGCTTCTGGCTGTTCGGGATCAACAAGCGTGCCCGAACCCGATCACCCTTCGCAAACGTCCGCTGGTCAGGTCCGCACGCAATGGAGGATGTCTGGAGCAATCTTTCCGCAGACGCTTCGGTGGCGCTATTGCCGATGCTGATCGACATCGACGAGGGACAAGACTGGCAAGACTGGAATGAGTCGCGCTGACCGGCGCCCTGCCTACAGCCGGGAATAAAGCTGGTAGCCTTCGCGATAGTACAGCTTCATCGTTGTGATGACGTCTCCTGCGAGCGATGTCGTGCGATCAATCACGAACACTGCCGCGCCCTCTCGCACATCAAGCGCGCTCGCCACCGCCTTGTCGGCAGCGACCGCCGAGAACACGACATCACCGCCGGAAAATGGAACCGTCTGCACCAGCCACTCATTGGCGCTGATATCATCCAGCGGCGCATCCATAATTTTTGGCACGACCCGCGTATTCACCCAGCGCGTTTCGAAAGCGAAAGGCCGCCCGTCTGCGAGGTGGACCGTATCCAGATGAAGCGCTTTCGTCCCCGCCGGCAGGCCCAGCCTGGTGCGGATGGCAGCCGGCGGCGCTTTCTGAGCCCTGCGCGTGAGCTGGTGACCATAGGCGCTGCCGAGCGCCTCGACCTGTTCGCGGACAACCGGAATATTGAACTTCGCCTGGCGCACCGGCATGTCGCACACACGCGTCCCCCCCTTGCGCTTCCTGACGACGAGGCCGTCATTTGCCAGCCCCTGAAGCGCGCGATTTATCGTCACCCGCGCGCAGCCATACTCGTCCGCCAGCATGGCCTCACCCGGAATGCGCTCGCCCAGCGCCCATTCGCCGCTCTGGATGCGCTCAAGAATCGACTGGCGGATCGCATGATGTGAATTGGTGCTCATAGGGCCTCTCTCAGGCGGAAGATTGTCTGCGCAAAGTCGCGCGCAATTTGCTCATGATGGATATGCCTGCCGCCGGTGACCATATGCCGTCCCGCCGCCCAGACATCGCTGACCACGCCATCCGACCCGGCAAATATCCAGGCGTCCAGCACCGTGTCCCGCTTCAGCGCGCATATCGCGTGATGAGTGTCATCGAGCGCCGTCAGGTCCGCCAGCGCACCTTCTTCGATACGGCCCGCATTGCGCCCGACTGCCTGCGCGCCGCCGCGCGCCGCGCGCTCATAGAGATACCGCCCATTCGACGGCGTGGCCTGGTCTGTCAGGATCACCCGCTGCTGGTCACGAAGCCTTTGCGACACTTCCAGCATGCGTAACTCTTCCGTCAGCGCGATCTTCACATTCGAATCCGAACCTATCCCGAGCCGGCCACCCGCCTGCAGATACCGCGCCCCATCGAAAATGCCATCGCCCAGATTGGCCTCGGTAATCGGGCACAGGCCCGCAACCGCGCCCGACCGCGCCAGATCGACCGTTTCGCCTGGATCCATCTGTGTCGCATGGATGAAACACCAGCGGTGATCCACCGGCATATTGTCCAGAAGCCACCGGACCGGGCGCGCGCCCAGCGCATCCACCACTTCTCTGACTTCGCCCACTTGCTCGGCCGCATGGATGTGCACCGGCCTGCCCTGTCCCAGCTGCACGGACGCGCGCAGCCCTTCTGCCGAAACCGCGCGCAGCGAATGCGGCGCGACACCCAGCATGAAATCATCTGGCAGGTCCGCGAAGTGGCCAGATAGTGTGGAATGCAGGGTCTGGAACGCATCAAGCTCGCAGCCAAACCTCAACTGCCCGCCTTCAAGCGCGCGCCCATCCAGGCCGCCCTGCATGTAAAGCACCGGCAGGTGCGTGAAGCCGATACCCGTCAACCGCGCCGCCTCAATATGCCGGAGTGAGGTTTCCTCGACCTGCGCATAGGCCCGTCCGCCCGGCGCATGGTGCAGGTAATGGAATTCGGCCTGCGCGGCATAACCGGCTTCCAGCATTTCCATCTGGACCTGCGCCGCAATCACCTGGATATCGTCCGGCGACAGGATTTCCAGGAACCTGTACATGACTTGCCGCCAGGTCCAGAAATCGTCAATCGCCGTGGGCCCGCGCTTTTCGGCCAGCCCCGCCATTGCCCTCTGGAAACTGTGACCATGCACGTTCGATAGTGCGGGCAGCAAAACACCGACACGATGGTCGGCCTGCCCGCCTGTATCCAACACGCCGGAAATCAGCCCGGCATCATCTACTTCGACGGTCACATTCTCCCGCCAGCCATCTGCCATCAGCGCCTGTCTGGCAAAAATTCTGGTTGTCATCACGCTTGCGCCCGGATTATTATGTGCATACAAATTATCAAATCGAACGCGAATAACAAGGGCGATGACGAAAGCTGTTTTCTTCTCCGATTGCACTTTGGCCTCGATGAAATGGGGAGAGGCAGACTACGGCCTCATGCCAGACGCAGCTTTTGCTATTCGCGATGGACGTATCGCCTGGGCCGGCAAGGCAGCGCGCAGGCCTTCGGAGTTCCAGGGTGCGCCAACGGAAAGCCTCGGTGGGCGCCTTGTAACACCCGCGCTGATTGACTGCCACACGCACCTCGTTTTCGCCGGCAACCGCGCCCGCGAATTCGAACAGCGCCTGCGCGGCGCCAGCTATGAAGAGATTGCCCGCAACGGCGGAGGCATTGCCTCAACCGTCGCCGCCACCCGGATAGCGAGCTTCGATCAACTGGTTGAGCAATCCTTGCGTCGTCTCGACAGCCTCATAGGCGAAGGCGTGGCCGCCGTTGAAATTAAATCCGGCTACGGACTGACAATTGACGGTGAAATGCGCATGTTGCGCGTCGCACGCCACCTGGAGACCCTGCGCCCGGTCAAGGTCAGGACAAGCTGGCTCGCCGCGCATGCCGTACCTGCAGGCTATGCCGGTCGACCCGACGCCTATATCGACGAGGTCGCAATCGCCGGCCTTATGCAGGCCGCTGCTGAAGGCCTTGTCGACTCCGTCGACGGTTTCTGCGAGGCGATCGCCTTTACGCCGGCGCAGATCGAACGCGTCTTCCAGACCGCCCGCTCACTGGGCCTTCCTGTCAGGCTGCATGCCGAACAGCTCTCTGACCAGAAAGGGGCCCTCCTGGCCGCCCGCTATTCGGCGCTTTCGGCCGATCATCTGGAATACCTGGCAGGCGCCGATGTTGAAGCCTTTGCTGCCGCCGGAACCGTTGCCGTGCTGCTTCCAGGCGCGTTCTACACGCTGAAGGAAACCAGACTGCCGCCGATCGCTGCGCTGCGCGAGCATGGTGTCGCCATCGCCATTGCGACGGACTGCAATCCCGGCACCTCACCGATCTCGTCCATCCTGACCGCCATGAACATGGCCTGCACCGAATTTTCCCTCACACCTGAAGAAGCGCTGGCTGGCACGACGCGCTGCGCCGCAAAGGCGCTCGGACTGTCAGGCGAGTACGGCGAGATCACAATCGGCGCCCGTGCGGAGCTCGCCGTCTGGGATGTCGAACACCCGTCTGAACTTTCTTACTGGGTCGGCGGATCGCCCCTCCACAAGCGCCTCTCGCACGCGATTGCGGCATGATGATTTCACTCAAGCCCGGCCACGTATCCCTCTGCGATCTGGAAACCCTCTATCGCGGCGGCAACGCATTCCAGCTTGACCGGTCAGCTTACACGCGTGTCGCAGAATCAGCAGCCACGCTGGCGGACCGGATCAAGAGCGGTGATGCAATCTACGGCGTGAACACGGGCTTCGGAAAACTCGCCTCTATCCGCATCAGCGATGACAAGCTCAAGGCCCTCCAGAGAAACCTGGTCCGATCACATTGTGCCGGCGTCGGAGAGCCGCTCCCCGCCAATGTCGTCCGCCTCATCATGGCGCTCAAATGCATTTCGCTGGGGCGCGGCGCGTCTGGCGTTCGTCCCGAACTCATCGCGCATATCCAGAACATGGCACGCGCCGGCATCCTGCCCGTCATTCCGGCCAAGGGGTCGGTCGGCGCGTCGGGCGACCTTGCCCCGCTTGCCCACATGGCGGCCAGCCTCATCGGCGAAGGCGAAGTGGTCTATCGCGGTGAGCGTATGCCGTCAGCAAAGGCATTGCAGACGGCAGGTATCGCCCCTGTCGAACTCCAGGCCAAGGAAGGACTGGCGCTTCTGAATGGTACCCAGGTATCAACCGCCCTCGCGCTCGCAGGATTGTTCGGCGCATGGCGGCTGTCGGTGTCATCGCTCACGACTGCGGCCCTGTCGATCGACGCGGCCATGGGGTCCAGCGCACCGTTCAGCGACGAAATCCATCAGCTGCGCGGACACCAGGGGCAGATCGACAGCGCCCGGCGCCTGCGCGAACTTCTTCAGGGATCGGAGATCCGGGAAAGCCACAAGAGTGGCGACGAGCGGGTGCAGGATCCCTATTGCCTGAGATGTGCGCCGCAGGTTATCGGCGCCTGCCTTGACCAGCTCCGGCAGGTGGGCGTGACGCTGAAGATCGAGGCCAACGCAGCGACTGACAACCCGCTTGTCCTGTCGAATGGCGAGATCGTCTCCGGCGGTAACTTCCATGCCGAGCCGGTTGCCCTCGCCGCCGACCAGGCTGCCATAGCCATCTCCGAAATCGGCAGCATTGCCCAGCGCCGGATCGCCATGCTGGTCGACCCCGCTCTCAGCTTCGGCCTCCCGGCCTTCCTCGCGCCGGACCCGGGCCTCAAGTCGGGCCTGATGATCGCAGAGGTGACGTCTGCAGCGCTGATGAGCGAAAACAAGTCGCTCTCGAATCCGCGTTCGGTGGATTCAACGCCCACCTCGGCCAACCAGGAAGACCACGTGTCCATGGCCTGCCACGCCGCGCGCCGGTTGCTGGAGATGAACACCAATCTGGCCGGCATTCTGGGGATCGAAGCCATGTGCGGCGCGCAGGGCATCGAATTGCGCGCGCCCCTGGAAACCAGCGACAGCCTTGCAGGCTTGATCGGCACTATCCGGAAACACTGCCCTCCGCTCGACGATGACCGCATGGTCAGCCCCGACATCGAAGCCCTGGCCCGTCTTGTGCTCGAGACCGCAACCCTTTGTGATCTGGATGGAGGAACCACTCCGATTGGACTGACGCCATGACCCCCGTCACCATCATTCCCGGCTCCGGTCCCGTCATTCTGGGCCAGCCCCATTCAGGCACCTTCGTTCCGGACGATATTTTCGCCCGCCTGAACAGTCTCGGCAAGGAATTGCGCGACACGGACTGGCACGTGCCCCAGCTCTATGAGGGCCTGCTGCCCGGCGCCACAATCGTCCGCGCCAATTTCAGCCGCTATGTCATCGACGCCAACCGCGACCCTGAAGGCACCAGCCTTTATCCCGGCCTGAATGTCACTGAACTCGTCCCGACCAGCACGTTCGACGACGAACCGATCTGGCATGCGAACCCGACAAAGGCTGATATCGCGCAGCGCATCGGGTCTTTCCACCGCGTCTATCACGCGGCCCTGGAGGCTGAGATCGCGCGGGTAAAGGCGGCGCATGGCTTTGCCGTGCTGTACGACTGCCACTCCATCCGGTCTGAAATCCCGTACCTGTTCGACAACCAGCTGCCTGACCTCAATATCGGTGACAATAGCGGACGGTCCTGCGCACCAACCATAACGTCTGCGGTCGCCGCCATATGCGCGCAATCTTGCCTGTACAGCCATGTCGTGAACGGCCGCTTCAAGGGCGGATGGACCACCCGTCACTATGGCCGGCCGGAAACAGGTGTACATGCGATCCAGATGGAACTGGTCCAGCGCTGCTACCTCGATTCCGAAATGCCGCCCTTTTCCTATTCCGCCAGCCGCGCAGCCCCGCTCCGGGAACTGCTCGGCACCATCCTGAAAGCCGTCGAAAACACGGCAAACTCCAGCCTCATGACGGAGACCTGACATGGACACGCCCCGCAAGAACAGACGCGACATCAAGAGCCCGACAGGTCCCGAACTCAACTGCCTGTCCTGGACCACCGAGGCACCTTTCCGGATGCTCCAGAACAATCTCGACCGGGACGTAGCCGAAAACCCTGACGAACTCGTCGTCTATGGCGGCATCGGCCGCGCCGCCCGGACATGGGCAGATTTCGACAAGATCATCGAAACACTCAAAACCCTGACAGAGGAAGAGACGCTGCTGGTCCAGTCCGGCAAGCCCGTCGGCGTCTTCCGCACCCACAGGGATGCTCCGCGCGTCCTGATCGCCAACTCGAACCTGGTGCCGCACTGGGCGACCTGGGATCATTTCAACGCGCTCGATAAGAAGGGCCTGATGATGTACGGCCAGATGACGGCCGGCTCGTGGATCTATATCGGCACACAGGGAATTGTTCAGGGCACATATGAAACCTTTGTCGAAGCGGGGCGCCAGCATTATGATGGCAACCTCAAGGGAAAGTGGATCCTCACAGGCGGCCTCGGCGGCATGGGCGGCGCCCAGCCCCTTGCGGCGGCCATGGCAGGCGCGTGCTGCCTCGCTGTCGAATGCAACCCGGACAGTATCGATTTCCGGCTGCGCACCCGCTATCTTGATGAAAAGACCGACAGTCTCGACGAAGCCCTCGCCCTGATCGGAAAGTGGACAGCGGCGGGCGAAGCCAAATCCGTCGGCCTTTGCGGCAATGCGGGCGACATCTTCCCCGAACTGGTCAGGCGCGGCATTCGCCCGGACCTGGTGACAGACCAGACCTCGGCACATGATCCCATCCACGGCTACCTGCCCATTGGCTGGACGATGGCGGAGTGGAAAGAGAAACAGGCAAGCGATCCGAAAGCCGTCGAGCAGGCGGCCTGCGCGTCGATGAAGATTCAGGTCCAGGCCATGCTGGACTTCTGGAATGCCGGTATTCCCACGCTCGACTATGGCAACAATATCCGACAGGTCGCCTTCGATGCGGGCCTCGAGAACGCCTTCGACTTCCCGGGCTTTGTTCCAGCCTATATCCGACCGCTGTTTTGCCGCGGCGTTGGCCCGTTCCGCTGGGTCGCGCTCTCGGGCGATCCGGAAGACATCTACAGAACAGACCAGAAGGTCAAGGAACTGCTGCCCGATGATGCCCACCTGCACAGGTGGCTCGACATGGCACGCGACCGCATCGACTTCCAGGGCCTGCCCGCCCGCATCTGCTGGGTCGGGCTGGGCGACCGTGACCGCCTCGGGCTCGCCTTCAACGACATGGTCGCCAGCGGCGAATTGAGCGCCCCGGTCGTGATCGGCCGCGATCACCTCGACAGCGGATCGGTTGCCAGCCCCAACAGGGAAACCGAGGCCATGAAAGATGGCTCGAGCGCCGTCTCCGACTGGCCACTGCTGAATGCGCTGCTCAACACCGCATCGGGCGCAACATGGGTCAGCCTGCATCATGGCGGCGGGGTGGGCATGGGCTATTCCCAACATGCCGGAATGGTCATCGTCGCTGATGGCACCGAAGATGCCGCCCGCCGTATCGGGCGTGTTCTCTGGAATGACCCGGCATCCGGGGTCATGCGCCACGCCGACGCGGGATATGAAGACGCGCTCGATTGCGCCCGCGAAAAAGGCCTCAATCTGCCAGCGATCCTCTGATAGCGCGCCGCAGCGCAGAGCAGGCGACACCTGTTTTACAGGCAATGCGATCCATCCACATAATTTCATCGACACGATATAGTTTGTTCTTGTTTTGTTCTTTATGATGTGGGCACATGCGCCCTATGAGAACCAGGCAGAAACTGAACCCCAAAGGGCGCGTCACCTTGCTGGAAACCAGGCAAGCGGCCGAGCGCGGTGAACAGCGCGGACGCGGCGCCGTGTCCAACCAGACCGGGCGGTTCGAACCGGAAACCCGTCATGCCTTCGACGATGGCTGGGACACGGTGGAGGAAACGGCCGCCCGCCTGGAGACAACGCTCACGCAGGAATCGGCCAAGACGATCATTACGTTCAACAAGTCGCCCGACATATCCTTTGACCGCACAATCAATCCCTACAGGGGGTGCGAGCATGGCTGCATCTATTGCTTTGCCCGGCCGAGCCATGCCTATGGTGGCCTGTCGGCCGGCCTGGATTTCGAGAGCCGGCTTTTCTTCAAGCCGAACGCGCCAGAGCTGCTGAAGCGCGAACTATCGCGGCCCGGCTATCGCCCACGCCCGATTGCGCTCGGCATGAATACAGATGCCTTCCAGCCTGTGGAGCGGGATACGGGCCTGACGCGGGAAGTGCTGAAGATCCTGTTGGCCTGCCAGCATCCCGTGAGCCTGCTGACCAAGTCATCCCTGATCGAACGCGACATGGATATCATAGGCCCGATGGCCAGGATGGGCCTCGCGCGGGTTGGCGTGTCGATAACCACGCTGGACCGCACCCTCGCCCGCAGGATGGAACCGCGTGCAGCCACGCCCGCCCGCCGCCTCCAGACCATCCGCGCCCTGTCCGACGCGGGCATACCGGTAACAGTGATGACCGCCCCCATCATTCCCGGGCTGACAGATCATGAAATCGAGAACCTCCTCGAAGCCGCCGCGCAGCACGGGGCAACCGGCGCAGGCTATGTGATCCTTCGCCTGCCCTACGAGATCAAGGACCTCTTCCATGAGTGGCTGGTCACGCATGTGCCCGACCGTGCGGCAAAGGTGATCAACACGATCCGCGACATGCGCGGCGGCAAGGATTATGACGCGCGCTGGTTTGAACGCGGCTCGGGCCGCGGCCCGGTCGCGAAGATGATTATGCAGCGCTTTGTGCGTGAAACACACCGGCTTGGACTCGACACGCCCCGCGCTGCCCTGCGGACGGACCTGTTCCGGCCACCCACGGCTATGGATGACCAGCTGGAGCTTGGATTTTAACAGGAATTACCCGGTAACTCCCATCTTTATCCACAAACTTATCAACAGGTCTATTCACAGTCTCCGAATCCGTTAGTTTCGAACCCGAAACGATTTCGGACTGATTCGGCTGCGCAACTATTAGGGTTTCAGAAACCGGCGTCCGTCACTGATTCGGCTTCACGAAACATGCGTTGCTTAAACGGGGCTGGCAAAATGGAATTGAAAAGAAACACGATCATGCAGGGCGACTGCATCGATATCCTGCGGCGCCTGCCAGACCAGTCTGTCGATCTGGTCTTTGCCGATCCGCCCTACAATCTCCAATTGGGTGGCGGGCTGACACGCCCCGACCAGTCAGTCGTCGATGGCGTAGATGAT
>TARA_R110000787_G_scaffold16622_72_pt1 | contig 20796 bp, 18 predicted proteins | sample TARA_R110000787 | Tara Oceans TARA_R110000787 (sample SAMEA4397920) | marine metagenome | biome: Polar Biome; feature: [DCM] deep chlorophyll maximum layer (ENVO:01000326); material: water (ENVO:00002006), including particulate matter (ENVO:01000060) such as... | depth 35 m | reverse complement strand
GGCCGGGCTGATGGTCCGGGCCGGCGAACGGGTTGCCCGCCTCGACGGTAATGAACGTCCGGCATCCGGCAGGGTCGCCCTGATCCGTCTGGCCACCGGGCTGAACAAACAGGCTGAAACCTCAACCGGAATTCCGGCCCGCGCCAACCTTCCCCGACATGCCCGCGTTGTCATGTTCGGCGATTTTCTTGACCCGCTGGAACAGACAGCAGCCGCCGTTCGCGGCCTGTCGGCTCAGGGTGTCGATGGTCATCTGATGCAAATCACCGATCCGGTTGAAGATGCCTGGCCCTTCGCCGGGCGCGTACAGTTCAACGGGCTGGAAGGTGAAGCCAGTCAGCTGGTCGGTCGCGCCGAGACCCTGCGACAGGCCTATCGTGAACGTCTGCAACAGCACCGTGCCGGATTACAGGGAATCTGCGACAGCTGCGGCTGGAGTTTCGGTCTGCACCGTACCGACCATTCCCCGGAATCCGCCCTGATGGCCCTGTTCGTCCGCCTTGGACAAAGGTCGCCACGATGAACCGTCGCCAGGATTCATTTCCGGAGAACCCTGAATGCTGAGTCTGGGCGCCCTGTCATTTGCAGTGCCGCTGGCACTGGCGGCTCTGATTACCCTGCCGCTGCTGTGGTGGTTGCTGCGCGCTGTGCCACCGGCACCGCAGCGAATCGATTTCCCGCCCCTGCGTCTGCTCACCGGATTGCTCGCCAAGGAAGAGACACCTGCTCATACGCCGCTCTGGCTGCTGTTGCTGCGCATGCTGGCCGCCGCTCTGCTGATCTTTGGCATCTCTCATCCGATCTGGAATCTGACCAGCCGCCTGCCCGGCAGCGGGCCTTTAATTCTCGCTGTCGACAACGGCTGGACCGCCGCCACCGACTGGGCCGCCAAGGTCAAAGCCATGCAGGGCCTGATTGACGAAGCGGCCCGCACCAGCCGCCCCGTTGCTGTGCTGCCCGCCATCACCGATCCTGCCTCGCCTTCCGCTGCCACCGGACTGGCCACGGCAGAAGAGGCCCGCCGTCTGGTTGGCGGCCTGACACCTTTCCCCTGGAAGGGCGAACGTTCCGCCATTACCGACCGGCTGGACAGCCTGACCCTCGACGGCTCGGCAAATGTCGTCTGGATTGCCGATGGTGTCGGCCAGGAAGCGGACCGCAGCTTTGCCGAAAGACTGCAACGTGCCGGGTCGCTCCGCCTGTTGCTCGACGACGAAGGGCAGGGGCCGCTGATGTTGCTACCTCCCTCGCTGGATGGGGCTGACATTACCCTGACTGTGCGGCGGACAACCATCACCGGTGACGCAACCGTAGTGGTTCGTGCCGTGGATGCCGACGGACAGGGGCTTGGCCTGCAAACCCTGAACTTCGTTGATGGCGAAGGCGAAACCAGCGCCGCCTTCAGTCTGCCCACTGACCTCCGTAACCGGATCGCACGGCTGGAGATCCAGAACCGCCCCGGCGCCGGATCGGTCGCCCTGACCGATGACCGCTGGCGCCGCCGCCCGGTCGGGCTGATCGCCACATCCGCCACCGATACCCAGCCGTTGCTGGGTGCGCGCTATTACCTGCGCAAGGCCCTCGACCCGTTCTCCGAAATTCGCGAAGGCGATTATCAGGAACTGATCGACAGCAAACTCTCCGTCCTGATTCTCCCCGACTATGCCGGACTGACCGAAACGGACCAGTCCGCTCTCGACAGCTGGTTGCGGGCCGGTGGTGTGATGATCCGCTTTGCCGGACCGGCACTGGCCCGGCAGCCGGACAGCCTGCTACCTGTCACGCTGCGCTCCGGCGGGCGGTCCCTTGGCGGGGCAATGTCATGGTCCCGGCCCACCGGTCTGGCCCCCTTCCCGGCAGACAGCCCCTTTGCAGGTCTGCCGATTCCGGCAGAAGTTCATATCCGCCGGCAGGTACTGGCGGAACCCTCGCTCGATCTGCCGAACCGTACCTGGGCTACGCTGGTTGATGGCACCCCGCTGGTTACCGCCGAACGACGGGATGAGGGATTGCTGGTTCTCTTCCACGTCACCTCGAATTCCGAATGGTCTGATCTGCCGCTGTCCGGCCTGTTCGTCGATATGCTGCGGCGTATTGTCTCGGAAAGCCGGGGTGTGCTGTCGGATACCGGGCGGGCAACCCTGCCGCCACTTGCCAGCCTCGACGGCTTTGGCATCCTTGGTGCGCCGATGCTTACCGCCACCGCCATTGAAGCAGGCGGCACTACGCTTCCCGTGGTTGGGCCCCGGCACCCGCCGGGCCTGTATGGTGCTGACGGCGCAACACTGGCCCTGAACATCGGCACCGCAGACAGCAGCTTCGGGCCAATCACCGACCTGCCAGCCGGGGTCACCATGGAAAACTATGGCGGAAGTGAAGAGATCGATATCAAACCCTGGCTGTTACTGGCGGCGGCGCTGCTGTTGCTGGCCGATTTCATCATCGCCCTTGGTCTGCGCGGCCTGCTGCGCCCCGCACTGACCGGCGCGCTGGCTTTGATGATCTTCAACATTGTTGCCCTTCCCGACGCCCGTGCCCAGAGCACAAGGACCGATAACCGCGCCGCCATGGAGGCTGCCCTGCAGACCCGGCTTGCTGCCATGGACACCGGCATTCCGGCCTCCAATGAAGTTGCCCGTGCTGGCCTTTACGGTCTGACGCAGGCTCTCAACCGCCGCTCCGCGACAGATCTCGGTGCTCCGGCGCTGGTCAATCCCGAACGGGATGACCTCAGCTTCTATCCCCTGATTTACTGGCGCATCGACCGGCAGCAGCAAGGCATGAGTGACTTTGCTGTCGGCAAGCTGAACGACTTTCTGAAAAATGGCGGGTTGCTGCTGATCGATCAGGCGCTGGGAGATGGCCTTGGCGGCACCTCGCTGGCACAGCTGCTCCGCGGGCTGAATGTCCCGGCCCTTGCGCCCGCAGGGGATGACCATGTTCTGACCCGTTCATTCTATCTGCTGAACGACTTCCCCGGCCGCTGGACTGGTAATCAGGTATGGGTGGAACGGGATGCCTCGACCGATAATGACGGGGTTTCCTCGGTCGTCATCGGCGTCAATGACTGGGGCTCTGCCTGGGCCACGGATGATGCGGGCCGCCCGCTTTATGCGGTCACACCCGGCGGCGAAATCCAGCGGGAAATGGCCTATCGCTTCGGCGTCAATCTGGTGATGTATGCGCTGACCGGCAACTACAAGGCAGATCAGGTCCATGTCCCGGCGATCATGGAAAGGCTCGGGCAATGAATAATACCCTGTCCGGTCTCATTCTCTCCCCGCTCGTCGACCCGCTCTGGATATGGTCGATTGCAGCGGTCACGATCCTTCTGGCCATTTACGCGGTCTGGCGCGGTGCGCCCGGTGCAATTCTCCGGCTCGCCGCAATGACGGCGGTGCTGATTGCCCTCGCCAATCCGCAATTCGTCAATGAAAGCCGGCAGCCGATTGCTGATGTTGCCCTGATTGTTGTCGATGATTCACCCAGCCAGAAACTCCGGGACCGCTCCGAACGTACGGAAGCGGCACTTGCCTCCCTCACGGAAACGCTGGGTAAATTCCGCGATCTTGATATCCGGGTTGTCCGCACCGACGGACGGTCAGAGAAAGCCGCCGGAACTCATTTGTTTGAGGCGGCTGACCGGGCCATCTCCGGCCTGTCTGATGGCCGGCTTGGTGCCACCTTCATCATCACCGACGGACAGGTTCATGGCCTGCCTGATCCGGCGGACCGTGCGGGCAGTCCCGTACATGTACTGCTGACCGGAGAACGGCGCGGCCTCGACCGTCGGCTGGTTGTCGAACAGGCGCCGAACTTCGGACTGGTCGGCAAGGAAGTCAGTATATCCCTGAAAGTTGAAGACCTGCACGGAGCTGCTGGCGCTGCTGCCCAGATTACCGTCCGGCGGGACGGGCAGCTCATCGAAAGCATCTCCGCCTCCACCGGCGAGACAATCGTACTACCCCTGCAGATTGACCATGCCGGCGAAAATATCTTTGAATTTGAAGCAGCCGGCCCCCCCAACGAACTGACCCTGCGTAACAACCGTGCCGTACTGCCCGTCAACGGTGTTCGCGACCGGCTGCGTGTGCTGCTGATATCCGGCGAACCGCATCCGGGTGAGCGCACCTGGCGCAACCTGCTGAAAAGCGATCCCGCCGTTGATCTCGTCCATTTCACCATTCTGCGCCCGCCAGAGAAGGCGGATCGCACACCCTTGCGCGAACTGGCCCTGATCGCCTTTCCGATCCGGGAACTGTTCGAGGTGAAGCTTGATGAATTCGATCTGGTGATCTTTGACCGCTACCGGCGGCGCGGGGTGCTGCCGCCGCTCTATCTCGGTAACATCGCCCAGTATGTCCGCAATGGCGGGGCACTTCTGATGGCGGTCGGGCCGGAATATGCGGGTAACATGTCGCTGGCCAGAACACCGCTGGGCGATGTGCTGCCGGCAGAACCGACCGGCAATATGACGGAGAGCGGGTTCCGCACAAGGGTGACGGAAACCGGGGCACGCCATCCGGTGACAGCTGACCTGCTGGGGGCTGCCGATATTGCAGACACCCCCCGCTGGGGCCGCTGGTTCCGGCAGATCGAGGCCACAGCCCGCGATGGCGAGGTGCTGATGTCCGGCCCCTCCGGACCAATGCTGATGCTCAGCCGTCCGGAAAGCGGCGATGTCTCAACCCCTGATCCGTCAATCACCGCTGGGGGCCGGGTGGCCCTGCTGCTCAGTGATCATATCTGGCTCTGGTCCCGTGGTTATGAAGGCGGCGGCCCGGCGTCTGAACTGTTGCGGCGAGTCTCACACTGGCTGATGAAAGAGCCGGAACTGGAAGAAAACAACCTGACCGCGCGCAGTGAAGGTCAGAACCTGCGGATTGAACGCCGCTCCCTCACCCCCGGCCCGGCAAAGGTGGAACTGACCCGTCCCGACGGCAGCACCGAGACACTGGACCTGCAACCCAATCGTAATGGTATCGCGACGACCACCATTGCCGCCGCAGAACCCGGCCTCTACCGGCTGACCGACGGCCCGCTCGACCGGCTGATCGCAGTGGGCGATATCAACCCTGTCGAGTTCTTCGATGTCCGCACCTCACCCGAACCGCTGTCTCCGGTGATGACCGCCTCCGGCGGCGACTATCGCTGGCTGGCCGAAGATCCGTCCCCGACCATCCGCCGCATTCGCAAGGATGCCAACCGCTCCGGCGACGGCTTCCTTGGCGTGCTGCGTAATGAAGATTACGTCATCACCGGCATTACCCAAACCCCGGCGGCCCCACCGCTGGCCGCCCTCGTCATCCTGCTCGGCCTGCTGCTCTGGGCCTGGCGACGGGAAGGGAAATAGTTTCCGGATTTTCACCTCCTACCCCACACCCTCATCCCATGGCGGTGGGTCGCGGAAGCAGTGGGCGAGGTGATCGATGAAGAGGCGGACCTTGGCCGAGAGGTGACGGGAATGCGGATAGATGGCGTAGATCGCGATCGGGTCAGCCTCGAAATCCTGCAGAATCGGTACCAGTCGTCCGGCCCGCACGGCATCACCGACAATAAAGGACGGGGTCAGCAGGATACCGAGACCGGCGGTCGCGATACTGGTCAGGAAGTCGCCGTTGTTCGCGGTAACCACCGGGTCCGTGGTTACCGTCAGAGGCCGGCCATTTTCCTGAAACCGGAATTCACGCGGGTTTGAGATATAGCTGTAACTCAGCATCCGGTGACGGGCCAGTTCCTCCGGCCGGTTCGGGCGCCCACAATGAACAAGATATTCCGGGCTGGCGCAGATTACCCGCCGGCAGGTCGCCAGTTTCCGCGCGATCAGACTGGAATCCGGCAGATCCGCAATCCGTATCGCGAGATCATAACCTTCATCAACCACATCAACCTGCCGGTCATTCAGCGTAACATCGACCCGCAATTCCGGATGCAGGCCCTGAAACTCTGCCACCGCCGGAGCCAGATGCCGGATACCGAACGACATCGGAGCATTCAGACGCAGCGTCCCGCGCGGGGTATCCGACAGTTCAGTGACAGCCTGTTCTGCGGCCAGGATATCGTCGAGCACAGCGGCACAGCGGTCATAATAGGCGCGGCCAACCTCCGTCAGGCTGAGCCGTCGCGTGGTCCGGTTCAGCAGACGTGCACCGAGCCGGTCTTCCAGCGCCGTGATCTGCTTGCTGGCCGCAGATTTCGACAGGCCAAGCCGGTCAGCCGCAGCCGTGAAACTGCCCGCCCGAACCACCTCGACAAAAACCTCAACGCCTTGCAGCCGTTCACTCATTGTTTACCTCAGGAAACAATATGATGAAAAAATGACGGCTTATCGCCTCCAAGGCAATCAATTACATACAGGCCACAACCGAAACAGCTCTCACAGGAGACGAGCATGACCAAGGTACTGGTGCTTTATTATTCAAGTTACGGCCATATCGAAACCATGGCATCCGCCATCGCAGAAGGTGCCGCCGGTGTCGACGGCGTGACGGTCGATATCAAACGGGTTCCGGAACTGGTGCCGGAAGAAGCCGCAAAGAATGCGCATTTCAAACTGGACCAGAAAGCAGACATCGCCACGCCTGCGGAACTGGAAAACTATGACGCGGTTATCTTTGGCACGCCAACCCGGTTCGGGAACATGGCGTCCCAAATGCGCAACTTCCTCGATCAGACAGGCGGTCTGTGGGCTGCGGGCAAGCTCGTCGGCAAAGTCGGCAGCGTCTTCACCTCCACCGGTACCGGTGGCGGCAATGAAACGACCATCCAATCGTTCCACACCACCCTGTTTCATCACGGCTTTGTTGTCGTCGGGCTGCCCTATGCCATTCCGGAGACAATGGATATCAGCGAATTCCGGGGTGGTTCTCCCCTCGGCGCGGCAACAATCGCCGGGCCGGATGGCAGCCGCCAGCCATCAGAAACCGAGCTGACGATGGCCCGGTTCCAGGGCAAGCATGTCGCCTCGATTGCCGCTAAGCTGAAGGCCTGAGGCCAGGACTGAACAACAGGAGTAAAAAACCATGGGACAGCTGGTGAACGGCGTCTGGCAGGATGTCTGGTACGATACAAAGAAGACCGGCGGAAAATTTGTCCGCTCGGAATCCGCCTTCCGCAACCGGATCGGTGATCCGGGATTCGAGCCGGAAGCCGGGCGTTATCACCTCTATGTCTCCATGGCCTGTCCCTGGGCGCACCGGGTGCTGATCATGCGACAGTTGAAGGGACTGACAGACGATATCAGCCTGTCGAAGGTTGATGCGCTGATGCTGTCCGAAGGCTGGACCCTGAGCGAAGGGGAAGACCCACTGCATGGTGCCCGTCGCCTGCATGAAGTCTATACTGCGGCAAAGCCGGATTACACAGGACGGGTCACCGTGCCCGTTCTGTGGGACCGCAGGCAGGGTACCATCGTCAATAACGAGTCTGCGGAACTGATCCGTATGCTCGATAACTGGCGGGGCGCACCGGAATATTATCCGGAAGACCTGCGGGCTGAAATCGATGCGGTGAACGAGCGCGTCTACAAAACGGTCAATAACGGCGTCTACAAAAGCGGCTTTGCCACAACGCAGGATGCCTATGAAGACGCCTTCGACGCACTGTTCGACAGTCTGGACTGGCTGGAGGGTCTCCTCGACCAGCGTCGCTATGTTGCCGGAGACCGGATCACCGAAGCGGACTGGCGGTTGTTCACGACCCTCATCCGTTTCGACCCGGTCTATCACAATCACTTCAAATGCAACCTGCGGAAACTGCGGGAGTACGACAATCTCTGGAACTACATGCTGGAACTCGCGCAGCAGCCGGGGATTGCTGACACCATCGATTTTGAGACGATCAAGAAACACTATTATGGCAGCCACGAAACGGTAAACCCGACAGGGATTGTACCGAAAGGTCCTGCCATTGATCTCGCGCAACCACATAACCGAAACCGGATACCGGTTTAGGAGGACATGATGCTGGATGTAAGACCTTTTGACGGATTGGGGAAGTTTCGTAACGGCTGGCTGAATGCCACCCACCATTTCAGTTTCGGTGAATATCATAATCCCCGGCGCATGTCGTTCGGCCCGCTCAGGGTCTGGAATGATGACACGATTCAACCCGGCACCGGCTTTGACATGCATGGTCATCGTGACATGGAAATTATCACTTATGTCCGCCGGGGCGCGATCACCCACAAGGACCATCTCGGTAATGTCGGGCGGACCGGTGCCGGTGATATTCAGGTGATGAGTGCGGGAACCGGGATCATGCATGCCGAGTTCAATCTGGAAGATGAGGAAACTCTTCTGTTCCAGATCTGGGTCACCCCGGACAAGACCGGGTTGCCTCCGCGCTGGGAAGCCAAACCGTTCCCAAAAGGCTCAAGGGACGGCAGGTTTGTGGCTCTGGCGTCAGGCGAGGCCAAGTTCGAGGATGATGATGACGTTCTGCGGATATATCAGGACGCCACTCTTTACGGGGTCGATCTTGCGCCCGGCGCATCAGTTACGCACAAGCTTGGCACTGCCCGCCGGGCCTATCTGGTGCCGTCACAGGCAGACATCACGGTCAATGGCCAGACAGTAACGAGCCGGGCCGGACTGGCTGTTGAAGATGTTGAGAAGGTCGATATCACGGCATCTGACCAGACCGATGTACTGCTGTTCGATCTGCCCTGATCATAAATTGCTATTGTGGATGATGCGGATACCCCCGGACCGGAACAAATGTTAACATGCTCTGGTCCGTGGGGTCTTTCGCGGACATATGTCCATGTCTGCAATATGGGGTCAGAGTATATGTATACCGCTGAACGACGCGCCCGGGCACAGGGCTCTCTGGTCATCAGCCATGACAGAGCTGCCCCCGGAAATAATGACATTTCCGAGCTGAAGAATCTCATTCTCGGACTTCGCAGCGATATTCAGGCCATGCAGCAAAACAGCGGCGAAGGTAACGGAAGCCTTCCCGCAGCGGTGCCTTCCTCTCCGGAGGACCCCTCTGATGAAGAAATCATGACCCTGAAAACTGAGGTCAAGGCACTGGCTCACGCAATTCAGCAGACCAAACGGGAAATCGCCGCCTTGCGCAGTCCGAATGCTGACAAGGACCAGATCAGCGCCGTCACCGATGAACTGGATGCAGTTGTGCAGGCGACGGAAGACGCCACCAACACCATTCTTGAATCAGCCGAAACCATCGACAATGTTGCGGAACAGCTGCGTTCCAGCGATGACACTTTCGTCAACCAGCTTGGTGAACAACTGGCCGAGCAGAGCATGAAAGTGTTCGAAGCCTGCAATTTTCAGGACATTACCGGACAACGCATCAACAAGGTCGTCAACGGCATGAAATTTGTCGAAGAACGCATTCAGGCAATGATTTCGATCTGGGGGGAAGAAGACTTCGCCAAAATCGCCCCCTCAACCGAGATCAATTTTCGCCCCGAAGACCCGGATGCATCCCTGCTCAGTGGCCCGCAACTTGAAGGTCAGGGTATCAGCCAGGATGAAATCGACGCCCTGTTCGACTGAACAACGACCCGCCGGATTCAGAGTGCCGGAATATTGAACATCCGGCGCAACGCCTGCTGGCCGGGCGGGGTAATCTCCAGTGCCCGGCTGTTGTTCAGCCGCCGGACATAACCCTGATCAAAATAGTGGCGGCAGATAACGGCCCCGAGATGTCCGGCGACATGCGGCACCCGCTCGCTCCAGTCCAGACAGGGACGACAGACAGGTCGGGCACCTTTTTTCTTCCTCTGCTCCGCAAGGCTGATCCCCATGCCGGTCAGCGCCTGCATCCCGGTTTCTGTGACAATCCCGGACTCACCCTCAAACTCGACATAACCCAGATCGACCAGACTGGTTGCAATCGCCACCCCCAGCTTCCCGGCAAAATGGTCGTAACAGGTCCGGGCCCGGCGCATTGAGGCATCCCGTGGCCCGGTTGACAGTTTCCGGGTTTTTGCCGGGGCCTCTGATGAAGCAATCTGCATGATCCCTTCCAGCATCCGGGCGATATCCGGTCCCGCGAGGCGGAAATATCGATGGCGTCCCTGTTTCTCTACCGCCAGCAACCCGTTTTGCGTCAGACGAGACAGGTGGCCACTGGTGGTCTGTGCCGTGACACCGGCAACCGTCGCCAGTTCACCGGCGGTCAGGGCCCGCCCATCCATCAGTGCCGCCAGAATCGACGCCCGTGCCGGATCGCCGACCATCATGCCGATTTCAGCGATACGGTTGGTGGTCATGGACATATGTCGATCCTCCTGAATTGTCCGGTGCCTGCCACACCACACGGATTGTTATAGCCGGACTCCACTCCCCATGTTTCGGTGCAGACCGAAGCATTCATATCAGCGACAGACTATCACAGGGCTCTCGTGAACAGGAGCTAACGCATGACTTATTTCTTCGGACGCCGGGTCGTCTTCTCAGCTTTCGTCCTCGCCATTCTGGGCTGGGGAATCGGATTTTACGGACCACCGGTTTTACTTCATGCGGCTATTGAACGCACGGGATGGCCGCTGGCCTGGGTATCTGCGGCCGTCACCCTGCATTTCCTTGTCGGCGTCATTATCGTCGCAAACCTGCCTCGCCTCTATCGCAGGTTCGGCCTGCCTGTCATCACCACCGGAGGAGCTTCCCTGCTGGCCGCCGGGCTGCTCGGCTGGGCGCTGGCGGGCCAGCCCTGGCAACTGGTTCTGGCGGCTCTGGCCACCGGTGCCGGATGGGTCACCATGGGGGCGGCGGCGATCAACGCCATCATCGCGCCATGGTATAACCGACGACGCCCATGGGCACTGTCCACTGCCTATAACGGGGCAAGTATTGGCGGCGTCATTCTGTCGCCACTCTGGGTGTTGCTGATCGACCACTACGGCTTTCCCGCTGCTGCGACGGTCATTGGCGTGACGGCAATCCTGATCGTCGGCATCATGAGCCTGCTGGTCTTCAGAATCCGACCCGCGATGATCGGCCAGTTCCCGGACGGGGATGCTGAAGCTGCTGTCTTTACCGGCGCACCCACCTCAGTTTCTGCGCCCCTCCGGCTGACACGCGATCCGCGATTTCTGACACTTGCTGCCGGCATGGCCCTCGGCCTGTTTGCCCAGATCGGCATGGTCGCCCATCTGTTCAGCGTACTGGCCCCCGCCATCGGTGCACAGGCAGCCGGTTTCGCAATGGGACTGGCCACAGCCTGTGCCATCGCCGGACGCAGCATTGCCGTGCGGGTACTGGCCACCGGCCTGTCCCGCAGAACCGTCGCCGCCGGAAGCTACGGCGTACAGATTGCAGGCTCCCTGCTGTTTTTCCTGTCTGGCGACAGCACCGGGCTGGCCATCTGTGGCGTGGTCCTGTTCGGAGCAGGCATCGGCAACGCCACCTCCCTGCCACCGCTGATCGCCCAGTCCGAATTCCCGGCTGCCGAGGTGCAGAGGGTGGTATCGCTGATCGTCGCTACGGGGCAGGCCTGTTATGCCTTCGCCCCGGCGGTCTATGGCCTGATCCGGACCATCGGAACAAACGGCGACGGCCTGTTCTTTCTGGCGGTTGGCGGGGTGCAGGTCATCGCCCTCTGCTGTTTCCTCAGTCGCGGGCAGCGAGCAGCAGCACCTCAACCCGGATAGGTTCATCGCCGTCATGCCGCATCACGGCCTGATCCCGCGACATGACCTCAAACCCGGTCTCTGCTGCTGCCGTGGTCAGGAAATCGGGATGGAAGACATAGCGTATATGCTCTCCCATCCCGAACCGTGCGACATCGCCAAGCTCCGCCGTAAAACAGAAATGCCCCCCGGCCCTGAGGCAGGACCGCACAGCCCTCATCAGGGGCAGCGGGTTGCCGATATAACCGAACACATCTGCTGCCACGACAAGGTCATACCGGCGATCTGTCCGCTTCAGAAAATCCAGCGCACTACAGGCTTCCAGCTGGCGGTATAATCCGCGGCGCTTTGCCTGCCGAATCATCTTTGGAGCGAAATCCATACCGTCGACATCCCGGGCCCAGGGCTGAACCGCCTCACCGCACAGGCCGGTCCCGCAACCGACATCCAGAATTTCCAGCAGACCCCGCCCCGGCCCGAGTGACCCTTCGACCGAAGTCCGGATCAGGTCATGGCCGCAATAGCCCAGCTTTTCTTTCAGGTGCCATTCAAAAAAATCCGCGTAGTAATCAAACAGGCCGGCATAGAATTCATCCGGCGGCGTTTCCGGTGTCTCGCCTTCCCCCATCGTCGACAGCACGAACGCCGCTTCCCGGTTTCCCGGATCCAGCCGCAGACATTGCCTGAACGCCTCCGCCGCCCCGTCACGATCGCTGATGGTCGAACGCAGACGTGCCAGCAGCAGATAACTTCGTGCGCGATCCGGAAACCGTTCAATACCGGCAAGCTGAACAGCATCCGCCCCCGGCATATCACCGCGCAACGCCGTGATTGCCGACAAATGGTCGAAGGCCTCAGCAGGGGAATCCCGGCGTTTTACCAGTTCCCTCAACACCCCCGTCGCCTCGTCATGCTGGCCTGCATGTCCCAGTGCCAGTCCCAGATTACAGGTGATCATCGGATGATCCGGAATCAGGCTGAGGGCCTGTCTGAAGCAATCAACGGCAACCTCATGCCTGTCGGTCGCCAGCGCAATATTGCCTTTTTCGTTCCAGGCGGAAGGATTGGCCGGATCAAGGCCGAGCAGTCGGTCATAGATTCTGTCCGCCTCAGCCAGATCACCCAGCGCACGAAAGGCCGAAGCCGATATCTGCAGGGCCTCGCGGTGGTTTGCATCCCGTTCCAGTGTCTGCCCGGCGAAATCCCGGGCAACTTCCGCACGGCCCAGCCGAAGGGCCAGACGGGCCATCAGCGCCAGTCCCTCCGGGTCCCGGGGATGCGCGGTCAGCCAGTCCCGGACGCCGGCAACAGCTTCCCGCAGCCGGCCGGCGGCTTCATCTGCACGTGCTGTTTCAAGCGCGGACAGATCCGGCCTCCCGCGACAGCCAGAATTTTTCAAACCGGTCCATCGCCTCTGACAACAGCCCGGTCGAGCTGGCAAAACACAGACGGATATTGCCGTCGCCTCCTGCCCCGAAGGTGTCGCCGGGAGCAAGCCCCACAGCCGTTGCCGCCATCACTTCCTTGCAGAAGGCCAGTGAATCCGTCATGCCCTCGACAGAGAAAAAATGATAGAAGGCGCCGTCCGGCAGCGGACAGTTGATCCCTTCCAGCCGGTTCAGCCGTTCATGCACCAGATCACGCCCCGCACGATAGCGGGCAAGGCTTTCCGCGATGAACGGCTCGCCTTTTTCCAGTGCCGTAATCCCGGCCCACTGCACAAAAGTCGTCGGTGCGGCAATATTGTATTCGCTGATCTTCTCCACAGTCCCCGTGAGATGCGCCGGACGGGTCAGCCAGCCGAGCCGCCAGCCGGTCATTGCCCAGGGCTTCGAGAAGGAATTCACCACCAGCACCCGGTCATCCGGATCTGCCACTTCGAGAAAACTCGGCGCATGTGGCCGATCATAAATCAGCCGGGCATAGACCTCGTCAGCAACGATCCAGATGCCCCGCCTGCGACAGAATTCGAGCAGGGCCCGCTGCTCATCCGCTTCCATCGTCCAGCCCGTCGGGTTGTTTGGTGAATTGAGAAAGATCGCCCGTGTCCTGTCGTCACAGGCCGCGAACAGCCGGTCGAGGTCCAGTGAAAACCCGCCCTGATTGCGATCCAGCGCCACATCCCGCGTCTCACCGCCCATAATGCCGACCAGCCCGTGAATGTTCGGCCAGACCGGGGTGACGAAGACCATGTTGTCTTCCGGTGCAATCAGCATCTGAATGGAAATCGCCAGTGCCTGCATGCCGGACCCGGTGACAGTGATCCGCTCTGCATCTACATCAATGCCATAGACACGCCTGCTGTAGGCCGACAACGCCTCACGCAGTTCCGGAATACCGGAATTCGGTGCATAGAAGGTTTTGCCTTCCGCCAGCGCCCGGCTGGCGGCCTCACCGATGAAGGCCGGGGTCGGTTTGTCCGGCTCCCCGAACCACAGCGGGATCAGTCCGGGCAGGTTGCGACCCGCCTCATAGACTTCGCGAATGCCGGATTCACGAAGGTTCTCGATATTGCTTCTGAGACCGTTCAGCTTGCCGCTCCTGTCACCATAAAATGTAACCTGTGCTTTCCGGCGTAGCCGAATACACTGTTTCTGTAAACCTGACTGTCTTCATCACGCGCCTGTTACGCGACGGATGTCTCCGGCCATACATTCCTGTTTGCCCGATGACATTGCAGTGCACCATTATATATTCAGAGGACATTCGATGAGGAATGCGATCACATGCTGACGATATACGGCCTTAAAAACTGCGACACCTGCCGCAAGGCACGCAAATGGATGGACGGCAAAGACGCCGACTACCGGTTTGCCGATCTCCGCGCAGACGGTTTTACACGGGACGACCTCCGGCGATGGGTGGAAACCGTGGGATGGGAAACGTTGCTGAACCGCCGCGGAACCACATGGCGCGGCCTCGATGACAATGCCAAGAACATTTCCGATGCTGAGGCTGCGACCGCCCTGATGGCCAAACATCCCGCCCTGATGAAACGCCCGATCTTCGATTTTGGATCATCTGTTATCGTCGGTTTTGCTGCCGCCCAGCAGGCTGAACTGGAGCAGTCCCTGTGATTTTGGACCGCGATTCGATCAGCAACGGGCTGATGGAAGAACTGGGACGCGAGGCTGGCAAACAGGGCCTGTTTGAACCTTTGTCCGATGCCGAACGTCATGCGGTCATGGAAAGATTGCTGGCCGCACGGGAAGCTGACGAAGCAGTCTGGGTTTTCGGCTACGGCTCTCTGATCTGGAATCCGGCCTTTCACTTTCTTGAACAAAGAAAGGTCGAGGTTCAGGGCTATCATCGGTCCTACTGTCTGTGGACCCCGCTTGGTCGCGGCACGCCGGAATGCCCCGGCCTGACGCTGGGACTGGAAGAAGGCCGTTCCGTGACCGGTGTTGCCTTTCGTATCGACGAGACGCTGGCCCGCGAAGAACTGATGATCATTTTCCGGCGCGAGCTGATCTCCGGTGCCTATTCGGCAAAATGGGTAGATGCCGCCTCCCCCGACGGCGACATCCGCACCATTGCCTTCGTGATGAACCACGACTACCCGCGCTATGCGGGCAAGCTGCCGGAAGACGAAATCGCCGCTATTCTGGCGACGGCCAGCGGCAAGATCGGCAGTTGCCGGGAATATCTGGAGAACACGGTCAGCCATCTGGATGAGCTGGGCATTCCCGACCCTTACCTTCATGACCTCCTGAAACGGGTGCAAAACACCGCATGAGTCTTACCCGAGAGCAGATCAAAGGCGGCATCTTCGACCAGATGCGCCAGGAAGCCGGGCCGAAATACATGGCCGAACGACGCAGCCCGGAAGAATTTCTCCAGTCCCGCATCGACGCCATGCGGCGACGCCCGGCTGACGCAAAGGATGTCTGGGTTTTCGGCTACGGCTCGCTGATGTGGAACCCGGCGATGCTGCTGGCTGAAATGCGACCGGCCCGAATATACGGCTATCACCGTTCCTATTGCCTGAAATCTTCCTTCGGACGCGGCACCCCGGAATATCCTGGCATGATGCTGGGCCTGAAACCGGGCGGTTCCGTTCTCGGGATGGCACTCCGGCTGTCACCCGAGAACATGGAAGAGGAACTGGAAATCGTCTGGAAGCGGGAAATGTCGAGCGGTGCCTACAAGGCCCTCTGGCTGAAAACCTGGCTTGAGGAAGGTCCCGTCTGGAGCCTGTCATTTGTAATCAACCCGGAACATCCCAGATATATCTGCGACATGTCGGAAGAGGAGATGGCAGAGCGGATTGCAACCGCCACCGGACGTAACGGCACCTGCCGGGAGTATCTCGAAAACACTGTCAGCTGGCTCAATGATATGGGCCAGAAGAACAGCCCCATGCACCGCATGCTGCGGCTGGTGCAGCAACGGGATAACGCAACAGCGAGAGGATAAGACAATGGCTGACAAGATCACCAAAACCGACGCTGAATGGCAGGCTGAACTGACCCCCGAGCAGTATTATGTCTGCCGCAAGCATGGGACAGAACGCGCTTTCACCGGCCCGAATCATGACAGCAAGGAAGACGGCATTTACAGCTGCGTCTGCTGCGGCGAGCCTCTGTTCGATTCAAAAACCAAGTTCGATTCCGGTACCGGCTGGCCAAGCTACTGGGCACCGCTGAGTGAAGAATCCGTTGCCGAATATGAAGATCGCAAGCTGTTCATGAAACGCACGGAAGTGCGCTGCGCCCGCTGCGATGCACATCTAGGCCATGTCTTCCCGGACGGCCCGCAGCCAACCGGCCTGCGCTACTGCATGAACGGCACCGCCATGACGCTGGAAAAGCGCAGCAAGGAATAGCTCCCGGTCACAAATCCCGGATGGCCCGGCCTGTGCGGTACTGGTCGTGCCGGATAAAGCCGGGTCTTACAGGACGCAGTGTTTGGCGAAGTCGGCGATCTGATTGGCGGTCCAGTCGCCCTTTGGCTGTTCTTTCATCTCGGCGCACCATTCGGGGCTACCCACTTCAGGGCTGCAGGCGGCGAGAAAACCAAGGGTCGCCAGGACAGTCAGCAGTTTCAGCGAAGTCATATATATTATTCCTGTTCAGGTAGAAAGTTCGCGACGCCGGCCATCAAGATGACGGATGAAATCGCGAAGATTACGGACAGCGCGGGGTCCATGCCGCGCCGAGATTGATGCTTCGCCATTGTCAGTATCCAGGATCGCACGCAGATCCTCGAACATGGCAGCAAACAGAATATGAAATTCAGCTTCATCGAAATACCAGGTAGCATCGGCACCACCGGGAGTTGGCGGACCAAGGTTAGAGTCGACCACATTAATAAACCAGTTGATCCGTTTTGGCATATCATCAAAACGCCCGGATATGGCCATCAGCAGATCAGTGACCAGATCAACTGCCTCGTCATCGTCATAGACAACCTGCCAGTCGAAATCCCCTCGCGCCGTATCTCTCAGACGATTGACGATCAGGCGGGCGCGTTCCTGCGCAGCATTGATCTCATCTTCTCCCAGCATGGTCTGGAGTGCGGTGATGAAGGCCGGCACAATACGACGGGACAACTTGCCCGGCGGCGGGGCCTCAGCCCCTCTGGGGGCAAGCGCCCGGTCGAAGCTGTTGACCAGCAGGCGTTCCACCACCTGTGTACGGGCCCGGTCCCATTGCGACTGCAGCCACAGCGCAATCGCCTGATCCCAGGCTTTCTGATAGATCGCATCAAGCCCTGAAATCGTGCTCTGGTAGCTGTCGAACAGTTCGCGAATCTCCTGAACATCAAGCTTTCCACCGGACTGTTCTGCTTCATCAGCCAGAATTTCGGTGAAGAGCTGCAACACCGAATGGGTGGTGTCTGCGAACCTTTTGGGTCCCGGCCCGAGCGATTTTCCGCCTCTGCGCACCATAAACATAATCCAACATTTCTTTTGCAAAGCTTACGGGGATATCGCGGCATGGGCCAGAGAGTTGCGAAATGCGCTGTAGCGTACCAACCGTCGTTATTGACGCGGCTCGTTCCGCTGCCTATTGATCGCGGATCATGACGGACAAACTCAATATAGCGATCGCCCAGATCAATCCGACCGTTGGCGACATTGACGGCAACGCCCAGCGCATCCTCGCAGCGCGCATGGATGCCCATAAAGCAGACCTCGTCGTCTTCAGCGAACTGGTTCTCTGTGGCTATCCGCCGGAAGACCTGGTTTTAAAACCGGCCTTTCAGGAACGGATCATCGATGTCGTGGGTGAACTGGCCCGCGCAACATCTGATGGCGGCCCGGCCATGATTATCGGCACCCCCTGGCGCGTTGGTGGCAAACTGCACAATGCCGCCCTGCTGCTGGACGGGGGAGAAATCGCCGCTGTCCGCCTGAAATGGGATCTGCCCAATTACGGCGTGTTTGATGAAAAGCGGGTTTTCGAAGCCGGGCCAATGCCCGGGCCGGTGAACTTCCGCGATGTCCGTATCGGCATCATGATCTGCGAGGACATGTGGAAACCGGACGTGACGGAATGTCTGGAAGAATCCGGCGCAGAATTTCTGCTTGTCCTGAATGGTTCCCCCTTTGATGAGAAGAAACATGAGCAGCGCCTGAATCTGGCCGTTGCCCGCGTTACAGAATCCGGCCTGCCACTGGCTTATGTGCATCAGGTTGGCGGACAGGACGAACTGGTGTTCGACGGGGCGTCATTTGTCATCAATGCAGACTGCAAGCCAGCGCTTCAGGCACCGGCCTTCGTCGAAGATATCGCGATGACCACATGGTCACGCACCGGTGACGGCTGGCAGTGCGAACCGCAGAAACTGTCGCCGGTTTCCAGCGGTTTCGAGGCGATGTATTCCGCCATGATGCTGGGCCTGCGCGATTATGTGAACAAGAACGGCTTCCCCGGTATCATACTTGGCCTCTCCGGCGGTATTGACAGTGCCCTGTCAGCAGCGGTCGCCGTCGATGCACTGGGTGCAGACCGGGTGCATTGCGTGATGATGCCGTCCCCCTATACCAGTCAGGACAGTCTGGATGATGCGGCAGAGGTTGCCCGTCTGCTCGGCACGAAACTGGACAGCATCAGCATTGAGCCGGCAATGAACGCCTTTGGCGACATGCTGGCACCGTCCTTTGAAGACACCCAAAGCGGTGTGGCGGAAGAAAACATCCAGTCCCGGACCCGTGGCCTGATTTTGATGGCGCTGTCGAACAAGCATGGTGCCATGCTGCTGACCACCGGTAACAAATCGGAAATGTCGGTCGGCTATGCGACGCTGTATGGTGATATGTGTGGCGGCTATTCCGTGCTGAAGGATGTCTACAAGACGGATGTCTTTGCCCTGTCGGAATGGCGCAATGCCCATGTCCCGGCCGGCGCGCTCGGCCCCGATGGCCCGGCCATGCCGGAACGGGTTATCACCAAGCCCCCTTCGGCAGAACTGAAGCCGGACCAGACCGATCAGGACACCCTGCCGCCCTACGATATCCTCGACGGTATCCTTGAGGCACTGGTGGAAGAAGAACAGTCGGTCGAATCCTGTATCGCGAGCGGCTATGACGAAGCCGTGGTGCGCCGCATCTGGCGTATGCTTGACCGGGCGGAATACAAACGCCGCCAGGCCCCGCCGGGGGTCAAGGTCACCACCCGGAACTTCGGCCGCGATCGCCGCTACCCCATCACCAACGGCTTTACCCGTCACATTTGAGACGCAGGCAAGGCCGGTATATAACCACCCTCATCCTGAACCCGTTCAGGATCTTGTCCGACTGGCCTGAGCCTGAATGAGCCGCTGCGGCGGAACAACCGGGATCCTGAAACTGGTTCTGGATGAGAAAACCAATTGTGGAATTCGACTGATGACCCTGACGATTTATGACACCGCCTTGCGCAAGAAGGTTCCGTTTGAGCCGATAGATCCGGCGAATGTGCGGGTCTATGTCTGTGGTCCGACCGTCTATGATCTGATCCATATCGGCAATGCGCGGCCGCTGGTCATCTTTGATGTCCTGTTCCGGCTGTTACAGTCACAGCATGACCGGGTGACCTATGTCCGGAACATCACCGACGTTGAAGACAAGATCAACGCCCGCGCCCGCGACAACGGCGAAAGTATCCGCGACCTGACCGAACGTACCGCCGCCCAGTTCCGCCAGGATGCCGCAGACCTTGGCTGCCTGCCGCCGACTGTCGAGCCGCGGGCGACCGAACATATCGCGCAGATGATCGACATCATCTCGTCCCTGATCACCAATGGTCATGCCTATGAGAAAGACGGTCATGTGCTGTTCAATGTGCCTTCCTGGGATGACTATGGCCGCTTCGCCAACCGGGACCGCGACGAGATGATTGCCGGCTCCCGCGTGGAGGTTGCCCCCTACAAGAAAGACCCTGCCGATTTTGTGCTGTGGAAACCGTCGCTCGGGGATGATCCGGGCTGGGACAGCCCCTGGGGATTTGGCCGGCCCGGCTGGCATATCGAATGCTCGGCCATGAGCCGCGAGCATCTCGGTGTTGATTTCGACATTCATGGCGGCGGACAGGATCTGATTTTCCCGCATCATCAGAACGAAGTGGCGCAAAGCCTCTGCGCCGCGCCCGGCAGTCGTTTCGCCAAATACTGGATGCATAACGGCTATCTGATGAGCGAAGGCGAGAAGATGTCGAAAAGCCTCGGCAACTTCTACACCGTCCGCGACCTGCTCGACGAATTTCCCGGCGAAGCCCTCCGGCTGGTCATCCTGCAGACCCAGTATCGCCAGCCGCTCGATTTCTCGAAGGATAAATGCCGCGAGGCGAAGATCACGCTCGACCGCTTCTATACGGCGCTGCGGGCCACATCGGATGCCGCCGGAGCAACGGCAGAACCGGACGCCCCCCTGCTGGAGGCGCTGGCCGACGACCTCAATTCACCGCTGGCCCTGAGCCATCTGCATGCGGCATTGCGCAGTCTGAACACGGCAGAAGACAAGGCAGAGGCACGAGCGCATCTGCTCGCGGCCGGTGCCGTGCTTGGCCTGTTACAGCAGGATCCGGAAGACTGGTTCCGCTGGACGGCAAAGGGATCGGACGATGTGGATGAGGCTGAAATCGAAGAACTGATTGCCGCCCGCGCGGAAGCCCGGAAGGCCCGTGATTTTGCCGGGGCGGATCGCATTCGTGACGATCTGGCTGCCCGCGGCATCATTCTGGAAGACGCTGCCGGCCAGACCACCTGGAAAC
>TARA_R110000787_G_scaffold48295_3_pt1 | contig 20803 bp, 20 predicted proteins | sample TARA_R110000787 | Tara Oceans TARA_R110000787 (sample SAMEA4397920) | marine metagenome | biome: Polar Biome; feature: [DCM] deep chlorophyll maximum layer (ENVO:01000326); material: water (ENVO:00002006), including particulate matter (ENVO:01000060) such as... | depth 35 m | reverse complement strand
AGCATATCACCAAAAGACAGCGATATGCAGTTACCGCTTATTCATTGAACCAAGATTCCCGAGCTTTCATGATGAGTTTTCCTGCGGTTTCAGTATCTAAGTCTTCGATATCTTCTAAGTCGAAAACGGCTTGTTCTGCTAAGTCATCAACCGTAATGATGTCCTTTTGAGCCATTTTATAAGCCCAGCTGACCGTCATTCCTTCAAGATCTTGTAGTTCCTGACTTGGCTCTTTCATGTTCTGTTGTTTGACCAATTCGTCTGCGATAACGACTTCTTTCGCACGCTCTTGGATCATATCAATCGCTTCATCATCTAATCCTTCAATATCGTAGAAGGTTTCGACAGGTACATAAGCCACTTCTTCAATACTGGTAAAACCAATATCGACAAGCGCTTGTGCTAAGTCTTTATCCACTTCTAGGCGTTCATAGAATAGTTCGATGAATGCTTTAGATTCGTTTGCTTGACGCTGCTGATACTCTTCTTCTAGCATCATATTTAGCTTATAGCCGGTCAGCTCAGAAGCTAAGCGTACGTTTTGACCTTGTGAGCCAATCGCACGTGCTAGCTGATCATTGGTACTAAAGATAATATCAGCCGTTTGCGTATCTTCATCTAAGATGATACTGCTTACGTCTGCAGGCTCTAAAGCGCTGATGATAAATTGGGCAGGATCATCTGACCAAACCACTACATCAATACGCTCGCCATCAAGCTCTTGCTGTACTGCTTGGATACGTGTACCACGCATACCAATACAAGCACCAACCGGATCGATACGATGATCATTGGTTTTCACCGCTATTTTAGCACGAGTACCCGGTAAGCGCGCGACGTTACGAATTTCGATAATTTGTTCTGCAATCTCAGGCACTTCTTTTTGCATCAATGCCGAGAGCATTTCAGGATGAGTACGTGATAGAAGCAACTGAGCGCCACGGTTTTCACGGTTTACATGATATAAGATGGCATTGATACGCGATTTTGCGCGCAATTGCTCACGTGGTAGCATCTGATCACGTGACAGATAACCCTCAGCATTATCACCTAAGTCAATGATGTAACCATCACGGGTTTGTTTTTTGACTTCGCCATACATCATCTCGCCAACACGTGGCTCAAAAGCATCTGCTACTAAATTACGCTCAGCTTCACGAATCTTTTGGATGATAACTTGTTTGGCTTGAGTGGCAGCAATACGACCAAACTCGATTGACTCAATTTGCTCTTCTTTAATATCACCGATTGACCATTCTTCTTGATCAAGGTCAGTAATCGCAAGCTGACAAGCAGGCATTTCATGGTCTTCATCTGCAACCACTGTCCAATAACGATAAGTATCATAATCGCCTGTTGTACGGTCAATTGAGACCCGCACTTCTACTTCCGGCTGATCGGTATATACTTTTTTCTTAGTCGAGACGACCAAAGCATCTTCGATTGCTTCAAAGATATCTTCAGGATTTAAGCCCTTCTCGTTACTGACAGTTTCTACTACCGTTAAGATTTCACGACTCATACTATGCCTGTCCTATCATTTTTTAATTGACTTAAATTTTATAATTTTTGACTTACTCTATATTTTCACCATCAGTCATCTAAGCTATTAGACTAACTGCGTTTATACACTAAAAGGTCTAATAGCGAATAGATTAAGCATCTTCATAAATTAAATTGGCTTTATCAATATTGCTCAATGCAATCTCAAACTGATCACCATCAGTGGCAGTCAGCTTTAAAGAGGTGGCATCGATACTGTTTAAAGTACCAGTTGCTTTACGGCGTTTTTTATCACCTTCACCAATCGCTTGTATCAAACGCAAGCTCACTGTCTGACCGACATAAGCATGCATTTGCTCATCTGAAAAGAACGCACGGTCAAAACCAGGTGAAGAGACTTCTAAAATAAACTCACCGGAAATCGGGTCATGAACTTCAAGAATACCGCTCACTTGGTGATTCACTGCTGCACAGTTTTCAATCGTTACTTGTTTATTTTGAGCTTGCTCTTCTGGCAATGCCTCAATATAAATGCGTAACAAAGAGCGATTACCTTGCGGTGCAAACTCGATACCCCATAGTGCCACATCGCAAGCCGCGACGGCAGGGGCAATGATATTAGTCAATTCTGTAACTTTGGTCGAAAGCTTCATAATCTATTTATATTTTCCTATTCACTTATCTATCTTACTTAATAAATCCTGCTGAAGTTTTTCTTCACCATTATTTAATAAGAACCTATCGTTATTTAAACCACAGTGCTTGTCTTATGCTTAAAGCATAAACACAAATGATATCTACCGGGTATTTATATCAGGGTAAGCTTAACAAATATCAAGCTCAGCCGCGCTATGCTTTTATTACTTATAAAGCAGTACTATCGATAAAAGAGTGAGGAATAAAAGATAGTGTGCTTAAGTATCATCGCGCCATGAATGACATGTGATGACAAGCTTCTATAAATGGTATCGCACTCTATAGACATAGAGCTTAGCATAAGTAGGATAGATATCGCGATTACACAGACCGCCAGATACAAAAAAACCCACAAGCATAATGGTGGGCTAATTGTTACTGACAAATTTAGTGTGCAAAACATCAGTATAAAAAGTGGTAGCGGGGGCTGGATTTGAACCAACGACCTTCGGGTTATGAGCCCGACGAGCTACCAGACTGCTCCACCCCGCATCAATCTAGAACGCGTATTATAGGGAGGTTTTATAGTAGTGTCAATCTTTATTTAAAAATAATTTAAATTAAAAATCTTAGCTATTTATGAACGACTCACTTAATACGATACAACTTTAAAACTTGGTGCGATTGGGGGGACTTGAACCCCCACAGCTTGCGCCACCACCCCCTCAAGATGGCGTGTCTACCAATTCCACCACAATCGCATTACTCTAACTGTTCTCTCTATATTCTCAATACCCATTATAGTTGACGCGTAAGGTAAGCATCAAAGGTCTAAGACTTGTAAAAACAGAAAAAGCATTGTAAATGTAACGCTTTCAAATAGCAAGGGCTGCCTACTTAAAAAAGTAGAGTAACAGCAGCTACTGAGGATTTTGTGTCAAAGGCCGCGGTGTTTGTGGTGCTGAAACCGGTGCATCTAGACGAAACTGATCTTCTGCCTGCTTACGAGCATGGACCGCAAGGGTCATACTCGTGATAAAAAAGATGGCGGTCAATACGGCTGTCGCGCGTGTTAAGAAGTTGGCAGTGCCCGCTGCACCAAATACTGTACCTGATGAGCCGGCACCAAAAGAAGCCCCTGCATCTGCCCCTTTACCATGCTGTATCAAAATCAAGCCAATCATGGCAATCGCCACGATAATATGCAGGGCTAATATAAACGTAAACATGGTGGCCTCTTTTGCCGCGTAATGACGACTGATAACGAAAAACAAATCGTATGGTGTAATAGTGATAAAGATTGGCGGTAAATGTTGCCATATCGATGATATAAATAGGGCGTATTGTACACGATTGCAAGGGCACTGTTAAACCCACTTTTGCCAACTGATAAAGACATTTTGTGAATAACAATTACGATAAAGACTCACGTTTCTATCATATCTATCAAGAATCTACTAGATACTGGCTTGGCTAAAAGCGGTGGCAATCGTCAGAAAGCTGTCAGCTTTCAATGAAGCACCGCCAACTAAAGCGCCATCAATCATAGGATCAGCAGCAAAGCTATTGGCATTATCAGCATTGACACTACCGCCATACAAAACCGTCATGTTAGACAATGAGTCGGCAAATCCTGCCAACGTTCGCTTGATATGCTTATGAGTGGCGCTGACTTCTGCTACTGTTGGCACTTTACCTGTACCTATTGCCCATACTGGCTCATAAGCAATAATGAGACGAGTCGGTAATGCCTCAATAAGTTCTGGCTGCTGTGCAATGAATTCTTTGATAACCGCTAACTGATTATCAATGACTTTAAGAGTTTGCTTAGTATCATATTGCGCTTGGCTTTCACCAATGCAAAATACCACGCCTAAATCTTGTGACAATGCGTGAATCATTTTTTGCAATAAAGCATCGTTAGATTCTTGATGATACTGACGGCGCTCTGAGTGACCAAGGATTGTCCAAGTCGCTCCAGCATCGACTATCTGCTGCGCTGAACATTCACCTGTATAGGCACCAACACTGGCACTATGCCCACTAACGTCTTGAGCTGCACACAGTATTGAGGTGTCTTTTAGGCGACCATTCACTGCTGCTAAATGTATCAAGCTTGGTGCTACCATTATTTGACAACGCGCGGAGTTATCGTGGCTCATTTGCTTGGTTGTACTAATAGCAGCGCATAAGTCGTCCAGTAGTGCGTTTACGTCATGGCTCGTTGCTGGATTCTGCTTCCAATTTCCAATTACCCAAGCTTGCATTCTTCTCTACCTTGTCTTATATATGGCTGCCAATATGGCTAATATGCGCGCAAGTATAACAAATATTTCACAAGTGCTATAGTATAGTGCGCCCCAAATCAAAACTGACCTTTCAACCGTTGCTTTAGTAACTATTGCTAAATAATTATTTTTGATGAGCCAATCGAGCCTTACACTCTATAAAACCTTTGCGCTCACGCAAATCCCTATATGATTTTCTCAATATAGGATAAAGTGCAGACAATCGATTTTTTTATCTCAAACCCGTATTTAAAATAACTATTTTAATAATTAGCTCAACTATCAACGATAAAATGGCAATAAGTAAAACATGGTGAATAGCCTGCTATTTAGGTAAATATATCGCCTACCAGATGTCGAGCAAGGAGAAGTCTTAATGTCTATCACAACCAGTAAATACGGTGGCTTAGCACAGCAGCTGATTAGCGAAGGTATCGTAAGCGAAGCGCATATGAAAGCGGCGCAGACTGATTCGCAGCAGCAGCAAGTAGGACTGGTCTCTTATCTGGTAGAGCATAAGCTTGCCAATGCCTATCAATTGGCTCAAATGCTATCGCAAGCATTCGGCGATCCTTTATTTGATCTCGATGCGCTCAGCTCAGAGGTCATCCCAAAAGACTTGGTCGACGAAAAAATCGTCCGTAAGTTTAATGCCTTACCGATGTTTAAGCGTGGGCAGCGCTTATTTGTGGCACTGAGCGATCCGACCCGTATCGATGCGATTGATGCGATTGCCTTTAACTCTCGCTTGTCAATTGAAACCGTTGTAGTCGAAGAAGATAAGCTTAAAAGGCGTATTGAAAGCTTCTATGCTGATAGCATGCAAAATTTTGATAGCTTTTCTAATAGTGATTTGCATATTGGCTTTGATGAGAGTCAAGAAGAAGATGATGGCGAGACCAAAATCTCTGATAGCGTCGAGGAAGCACCGGTCGTCAAGTTTGTTAATAAAATGCTAGTAGATGCCATTCGTATGGGGGCGTCCGACTTACATTTTGAGCCCTATGAAAAAAGCTATCGAGTGCGCTTTCGAGTCGACGGTGTGATGCAAAAAATGGCCAACCCGCCCGTACAACTCGCGGGGAAAATTGCTGCGCGTTTAAAAGTGATGTCACAAATGGATATCTCAGAGCGCCGGGTGCCACAAGATGGTCGTATTAAGCTTAAGATATCTAAAGATAAGGCCATCGACTTTCGGGTAAGCTGCCTACCTACCTTGTTTGGTGAAAAACTGGTTTTGCGTATTCTAGATCCCTCATCAGCCATGCTTGGTATTGAAGCGTTGGGCTATGAGCCCGACCAACAAGATATGTTCTTGGAGGCGTTACATAAACCGCAAGGCATGCTCTTAATTACCGGTCCCACTGGTTCTGGTAAAACCGTCTCACTCTATACTGGTATTAATATCTTGAACACTGGTTCGACCAATATTTCGACTGCTGAAGATCCTGTCGAAATTAACCTTGAAGGTATTAATCAGGTCAACGTCAATCCAAAAGTGGGACTGACTTTCTCCACCGCTCTGAAGTCTTTTTTACGCCAAGACCCTGATATTGTGATGGTTGGTGAAATTCGTGATCTTGAAACCGCTGAAATTGCGATTAAAGCAGCACAGACAGGGCACATGGTACTTTCAACCTTACATACCAATTCAGCGCCCGAAACATTGACGCGACTACGCAATATGGGTGTCGCTTCCTTTAATATTGCCACTTCCGTGAACTTGGTCATTGCCCAACGATTGGCACGACGCTTATGTAAAAACTGTAAAAAACCCATTAGTATCCCACGTCAAAGTCTGCTTGAGCTTGGTTTTACAGATGCAGATTTGGACAATACAGACAATGTCATCTACGAACCAGTCGGTTGTAATGAGTGCCGTGAAGGCTACAAAGGACGTGTGGGCATTTATGAGGTGATGAAAGTCACTCCAGATATTTCACGTATTATCATGGAAGATGGTAACGCGATAGACATCAAAGATGCGGCGCTAAAAAACGGTTTTAGAGACTTACGTCGCTCTGGTGTTTTAAAGGTTTTACAAGGTGTCACCAGTATTCAAGAAATGATGCGCGTAACTTCTGAATAGCATATTTGGCTGAAAAGTTTGGTACAGATATTGCTCTGAGTAAATTTCATTATGTCCGTAAAACTTGTTGTTTAATTACTATTAAACAATAATAGCCAGTAGGAAAAATAAAACAGATAAACACTGGTTTTTTGCGCTAAAATAAAGTATATCCGCTTAAAACAATGGGTTAACTACGTTTTATAGCAGGCATTATCTATATTGGACTATATCAGACCATTTTTTCAAGGAACGGACATGGCAAAAGCTAAGACCGACATGCTGTTAGACTTTGTATATGATGGCGTCAACCGTCGCGGGCAAAAGGTAAAAGGTGAGACGACCAGTCGTAGCTTAGAGCTTGCCAAAGCCACGTTGCGCAAACAAGGTATTACGGTTAAAGGTATCAAGAAAAAGCCAAAACCCTTATACACCTTTAAAAAGTCTATCAAGCCTATCGATATTGCTATTTTTGCACGTCAATTGGCAACCATGATGAAAGCTGGGGTGCCATTGACTCAATCCTTTGAGATTGTCGCGGACTCTCTAGATAATCCGAGTATGAAAGACTTGGTGTTACAAATTAAAGCCGATATCGAAGCTGGTGGTACTTTTGCATCGGCATTACGTCGCCATCCCCGCTATTTTGACGATCTTTTTTGCTCGCTTGTTGATTCTGGCGAGCAGTCAGGTGCGTTAGAAACCATGCTAGAGCGAGTTGCGACTTATAAAGAGAAAAGCGAGCTGTTAAAAGCTAAGATTAAAAAAGCCATGAAATATCCTATCGCGGTCGTTGTAGTTGCTATTATTGTCACCATTATTCTGCTTGTTAAAGTCGTTCCAGTGTTTGCTGATTTATTTGGCTCTTTTGGTGCAGAATTACCTGCTTTTACCCAAATGGTCGTAGGTATGTCTGAGTGGATGCAAGCATGGTGGTTCATCTTAATTGTATTTATTGGTGGCGCAATTATTGGCTTTTCAGAAGCTAAGAAGCGTTCAAAGAAATTTCGTGATGTCCTAGACCGTGCGGTATTAAAAGCCCCAATATTTGGCAATATCGCTTACCAAGCAGTGATTGCGCGTTTTGCTCGTACGCTGTCCACGACTTTTGCTGCCGGCGTACCGCTTATTGATGCGCTAGACTCTACTGCCGGTGCAGCAAATAATGTCGTATTTTATAACGCTATTCAACAAATCAAAAATGACGTCTCTACGGGACAACAATTACAGTTCTCGATACGTTCAACCAATTTATTTCCAAGTCTTGCTATTCAAATGGTAGGTATCGGCGAAGAATCTGGTAGCTTAGAAGAGATGCTCGATAAAGTAGCAGTCTATTATGAAAACGAAGTTGATAACGCTGTTGATGGTTTGACCAGCTTGATGGAGCCGCTTATTATGGCGGTACTTGGCGTATTAGTCGGTGGCTTGGTCATTGCCATGTACTTGCCAATCTTCCAGATGGGCTCAGTGGTAGGCTAAAAGCTAATTAAAGGGTAGTTCGTTCATGCAATTTATACAGTTATTACAAGAGAACATGACAATCGCTTTAGTCGTATTTGGTCTACTAGGGCTGTGCGTCGGTAGCTTCTTAAACGTGGTAATTCATCGCACTCCGCTGATGATGGTATCGGCTTGGCGACAAGAGTGTAGCCAGTTTATGTATGAGCAAGCAGATATGCCGCGTGAGCATACGATGCCACTAGTTAATATTGTTGCCACTGATACACCTATTACCTTAAGTAAACCAGCATCGCGCTGCCCGCACTGTGCCCACAAAATTAAGTGGTGTGAAAACATACCTTTAATCAGCTGGATATTACTACGCGGACGTTGCTCAGATTGCAAAGCGGCTATCGGGCTTCGATATCCTATCGTTGAGCTAGTCACTGCTCTGCTATCTGTACTAGTCATTTATCATTTTGGCGTTGGCATGGTAGGGCTATCGGCATTAGTTTTAGTCTGGACACTGATCGCCTTAACTGGTATCGACTTTGATACACAGTTATTGCCTGACCGCTTAACTTTTCCATTAGCAGGGCTAGGATTGGCGGTCAATTCACAAGGTTGGTTTGTGCCCCCTACTCAGTCGATATGGGGCTTGTTATTGGGATTTTTATCGTTATGGGTAGTGGTCAAGATATTTTATTTAATCACCAAAAAGCATGGCATGGGACAAGGCGACTTTAAATTATTGGCAGTACTGGGTGCGTGGCTTGGACCTATGATGTTACCCTTGATTATTTTATTATCATCATTGCTAGGCTCTATCGTTGGGCTTATCTTGATGAAAAAACAAGGTGAGAGCAAGCCTTTTGCCTTTGGTCCTTATATTGCTATTGCCGGTATTGTGGCATTGTTATACGGCTCAGATATCGTTAATTGGTATTTAGGTATGTATACTTAAGCAATAGCCATTTCCCGATAGTTATGTTTAACCTTTCATTGATTACAGTCATTATCCTTCTATCAGTCAGATAAGTCATCATTATGTCAAAATACGCAGCAGCACCTTCACCTTATTCGCATCAGCCGCAAACGCCTGAGCATAAAAGTAAAATATTGGTAGTGGGTTTAACGGGTGGTATCGGCAGTGGCAAATCAGCCGCCAGCGACTGGTTCGCACAGCAGGGAATCGATATTATTGATGCAGATGTCATTGCACATCAAGTAGTGGTCAAAGGCAGCTCAACGTTGCGCAAAATCCAGAGGAAATTTGGTGATTGGGTGCTAAACGCCAATGGTGATATGGATCGCGCCGCTGTACGGACCCATGTGTTTACTTACCCTGATGCCCTAATTGAGCTTGAAGCGATTACCCATCCCGCGATACGCGAAGCTGCAAAAAAGCAATTGGCAGAGAGTACCTCGCCGTATGTGGTGTTGTCAGCGCCGTTATTGATTGAAGCGGCAGAAGCTGGGCTTGCCAATTTATGTCAACGTATTTTGGTGATGGATGCCACAGAAAATACCCAACTTGCACGAGCCAGTCAACGTGATGCGCTAAGTGTGCAAAAAATTAAAGCCATTATGGTCAATCAGCTAAGCCGTGAAGAGCGCAATCGTCATGCGGATGATGTGGTATTAAATGAGAGTGATCTTGCGGCGCTATATGTACAATTAGAGCCGCTCCATCAAGACTATCTTAAACTTGCCCAGCAGCTAAAGTTCGCTGCCGATTAATCTCATACAAAGCCATACCTGTCGCCACACTGACATTTAAGCTTTGTAAGTTGCCATGCTCGTTGCCTGACATCGGAATATAAACCAGCTCATCGCAGCTTTCTGTTGTCAGGCGACGCATCCCCTCACCTTCTGAACCCATGATAATAGCCGTCTTACCAGTCAGATCTGCAGCATGGATTGGTTTGGCATCGGCATTAAGAGCGGTACCAAACACAAAAACGCCGGCATTTTTAATTTTTGTCAGCGTGCGTGCTAGATTGGTCACGCTAACAATAGGCATCATTTCAGCTGCACCGACAGATACTTTAGCAACCGTTGGCGTCAAGCTAGCTGCATGATGTTTCGGACAAATGACTGCATCGACACCCATGGCTACTGCTGTACGCAAACAAGCGCCAAAATTATGGGCGTCCGTAATTTGGTCTAGTACCAGTAACAAACAATCATCTCGACCAGCAAGCGTATCTAGCAAACCTTCATCAGCGAAGCCTAATGGACGGGCGTTCAGCACTACGCCTTGATGTTGCGGGCTACCACACAGCTGAGTAAGTTTGTCTTTTTGCGTTGGTTGAATACTGATGCCATTATCACGTGCTTGCGCCATAATAGCCTGTACATGACTGTCAGTCTCGCGCCCTTGCTGTACAAATAAGCTCAGTCCATCAAGAGGACGGTATTCGAGCAAAGCATCAATGGCATGAATGCCATAAAAATAGGTAGGTTTTGCCATAATAGGCCTATTGATTATAAAGTGGGTATTGCACAGTGTTATAAAAAACATGCAATAAAAATAGAGATGTGTAATTGTAGCAATTAATGACCAGCTTCATCTAAATAATGTCAGCAAAAAAAAGAAATAAACCTGATAAGATTTATTTCTTTGGAATCATTGGCTTTTTGGCGTTATCAATTATCTAAGCGCACTTTGAAGCATATTAGCCTTCTAAGTGGCAGATATACTGGACAATCTCTTCTGTGCGTAAATTGAAACCACTATTACCTTCAACCACGAATGACTGTCCTGCGCGGTAGTAGCTGAACTCCTCTTCCCCATTTATTTTGACTTCACACTCACCGCTAGTGATTTCAATACGTTCAGATGTATTGGTACTAAAGTGATAATGCTCGACCAAATTATCACAAGGCAAGATAACACCTAATGTTTTATGACGACCGTCCTCAAACATAATGGTATGGCTTGAGCAACGACCATCATAGGATATCGTGGCTTGAGCATTGACTGTTACATTAGTAAATTGCGCCGCTGTCATAGTGGCTTCCTTATCAAATAATTATTGCCAACTAAAAAACCAAATTGAATGTGTAGATAAGCAAATGCTTAGATAAGCGTTGTTATATCTACCTTTTACCATCGACTCTAAATCATTTTTACTTTGCTGTGCGCTGATTATAGAATTGATTTATCTTATAGGTTTAAAAATAACCATTTATTACTGATAGTTACTGACACACAGGTTTGTATCATGTTCTACAAGCTAACTGCTCTGTCGTAGAATGCACGAAAATCTGGTGGTAAGAGTTTATCATTATGTGAGATTATGCTACCACATTATATCTATAAAGTTTGTTACAGCGGCAAGAAAGTTCCGCTTATTATGATGGCTTTAAGTGATGTTATTGATTACCTTTAATATTTGTATTTAAGATTATTTGCCACCATACTATTTGCCAATTGCATTTATCTATGTTGCAGTATGAACTGAACCGATTCATTCCTTTATTTAACCTATTGTAGAGATAACCTCCTTGTACGACATTACATCGTATTTGAGGTTTGTTGTCTGTCATGAGAGGCGTTGATGCTAGTATCATTAACTTTAAATCAGTTTGCGTTAATTGCTCAGCATGAGCTGAGTGTGGCTGAAGGCTTCAATGTCATCACTGGTGAAACAGGCGCTGGCAAATCACTATTACTCGATGCGCTGTCTTTATGTATCGGCGAGCGCGCAGACAGTGCAATGGTCCGGCATGGCGCGGCGCACGCGGATATCTACGCGCAATTTGATGTAGAAAACAATAGTATCATTGCTGAATGGTTTGCCAAAAATGAGCGGGCTTTAGAAGAGCCAGATGTATTGATTCGTCGACAACTTAGTAATACAGGGCGCTCAAAAGCATGGTTAAATGGCACACCTGTCAGTTTGGCTGAGCTTAAGAGTTTGGGTGCATTGCTGGTCAATATTCATAGTCAACATGCTCAGCAGGCGCTACTCAAGCCACAATTTGTAGTGCAATGGCTAGATGAAATGGCACAGATAACTTCTCTTGCTACGCAGACCTCAAGTAGCTATCAAACTTATCAGCAACTTAAACGCCGCGCTGACGATCTCGCTAGCCGTGAAGCTCAGCGCCAAGATCGTATTCAACTGTTGCAAAGCCAGTTAGCAGATATCGCACCGTTATTGGTCGTTGATTATGCAGAAGTAGAAGCAGAACACGAAGAATTATCTAATATTGAAGCACTAATGATTGAGGCCAGTCATGGCTTGCATTTACTCGATAATGATACCGATGAGCCCGATGTAATGACCTTGCTCGGGCAAGCAATTAAACTATGTGACAATCAAATGAGCGTGAGCCAAACCTTTGAGCAAGCCTCAGAACAGCTGCATTTGGCGCAGCAGCAAATCACTGAAGTGACAGGATTGCTATCAGATTATGCTGAGCAGCAATTGCCTGACCCTGAGCGTTTGCAGTCATTAGACAGTTTAATCAGTTTAGGTCATCGCCTATCACGTAAGCATAACTTGCCAGCTAGCGACTTGATTCATGAAGCAAAAGGCTGGGAAGCGCAATTAGAACAATTAGAAAACGAGCCAAGCAGTGATGCAATGGCGGCACAAATTGAGCAAGCATGGCAAGAGTATATAGCACTAGCAACTGAGCTAAATAAAAAACGCGCTAAAGCTGCCCCGATTGTCAGTAAACAGCTGATTAAGCAACTACAGCCGCTTGCCCTACCTAATGCACGTTGTGAATTCGTTTTTACCAAAAAGACCGATGTCAGCCAATATAATGGACAAGGCTGTTATGATATAGACTTATTATTCAGCGCCAACGTCGGTATGCCGATGCAGCCGCTACACAAAATCGCTTCAGGCGGTGAGCTATCACGTATGGCGCTAGTGATGCAGGTCTTGCAAGCGACCAATGCAGATAATAATGCGGCAAAACCTATGCTAGTCTTTGACGAAGTCGATGTTGGTATCAGTGGTGGTACGGCACAAGTGGTGGGTGAGCTGTTGCGCGCCCTTGGGCAAACGCAGCAATTACTCGCCATTACCCACCAAGCCCAAGTCGCTGCGCAAGCGCATCAGCATATCTTGGTACAAAAACACCATGACGAGCAAACTGAAAGTGAGCTTGTCATCTTAACCGAGAGTGCGCAAGTAGATGAGCTGGCACGTATGTCTGGTGGTGTTATTATCACCGATGTCACTCGTGACCATGCGCGCAGTCTATTGAGCGATGTTAAATGATCATTGATTGACCACCATAAACACCTTCTGACGGCTAAATCCTTGCTTTAGTTGATTTTTTATTCATTATCGCCATATAGTGGTGTCAGCTCTGTTATTTTACCTTTATTAGTAGGTTGCATTTGTCTCTATGTCCAAAGCCAATTTGACCCATCATTTTTTAATCGCGGCGCCTGAACTGTCAGACCCACGGTTTGAGCAGGCGCTGATTTATATCTGTCGTCATGATAAACACGGTGCCCTCGGTCTGATGGTCAATCGTCCATTAGAGCAGGCACGCGTGGGAAAACTGCTAGAAGATCTGGATATTGAGGTTACAAACGCACAGGTGATGGAAGATCTGGCATTAGAAGGTGGACCTATGTACCCTGAGGTTGGCTTTGTACTGCATACAGGGCAGCCAGAATGGGCATCCTCATTTGCCATCTCAGAAAATGTCTGCATCACTACCAGCCAAGATATCCTCAAACGTATTGCAGCCGGTCAAGGCGTTGGTCATTATCAGCTCTGTTTAGGTCATGCCAGCTGGGGTAAAAAACAGCTCGATCGTGAGCTTGCCAACGGCGATTGGCTGGTATGCCCTGCTGATTTAAACTTATTGTTTGATACGCCTTTTGAGGAACGGTGGCAAATGGCCGCTGATAAGATTGGGGTTAATTTTGATTATTTAAGCAGTGACATCGGTCATGCTTAATTTCATACGCTGAACGAATACAGAACTAAAAATAGGAAACACCCCTTATTATGGTAGATAGCACTCTTATAAAAGACAGTACTGACACTAGCGTTGCTGAGCCAGCGATTAAGCCACACCTTATCTTAGCCTTAGATTATGGGGTTAAAAAAATGGGCATGGCACTCGGTAATAGCTTGACAGAAACGGCGCGTGCCTTTGATATTTTAGCGATGAATAATGGGCAACCTGATTGGGATAATCTACTCGGTATTATCAAGGTTTGGGGCGTGGCAAAGGTAGTAGTCGGACTGCCGTTAAATATGGACGGTAGCAGCTCTATGCTGTCAAAACGCGCACATAAATTTGCCCGTCGTCTGGCACATAGAATCATGGAGCAGCATTTACCTGTCATCGTATCTCTATGCGATGAGCGCCTAACATCGGTCGCCGCGCGTGAGATAGCATGGGAAAATGGCTGGATTAAACATGAGCGCGCTCCGATTGATGATATCTCTGCCTGTATTTTAATGTCGACCTACTTTGCTGATCCTCATAGCAGTATCGCCATCGACGCCATCAAAGCAGATTAATTGAGCATTAGCTTTCTTTTTAATGTCCCATCAATACCTGATATAGTCCGTTCTACATAAAAGAAATACAAATGTTATCAATCACTACTGGGGTTAATTTTCCTTGCTTGCTGTGCCTACGCAGACAGAGGCTGCGAATAATTAACCCCATTAGTTCTGTACCCTTTTAAAAGTGAATTAACTGTACCTCCTCAATCCAAACGAATAAATGACTGATTATTATGACCTCTGTCTCAGACCACTCTTTGCACAATTCTTTGCACAATAGCTCGCGACATGGTTTTGCACCGCTTGCTATTGCGCGTATCAAAGGCGCCCAACGTGTCAACCAAATAGCCGTCTATCTCATTTATGCCGCTATTATCGCTTTTATGGTTTTTGGCACCATTGCTAGTATCAAAGCTTTTCATGACAATCAGCTCCTGTATCAACTATTCTACAACTTACCTTATGCTTTGGTGGCACTGACTATTCCATTGACGCTATATAATGCCTTTATCATCTATCGCTATCGTCTCAATCAAACCTCGATGGTTATCATGACCATTGGTGTCTCAAGTATTATCCTGATCGGCGGACTGTTATTTGCCGATACGGCTTGGTTAGGATTGGCATCGTGGCTCGGTGTGGCTTTTTTATTTAAGGTGAGCTTTAAGCGCTTCTTTAATTTCTTAGCCCTATCCGACTTACCTGAGAATAATAACAGCACTGAAAACAATAAAGATATTATCGCTATTGACGCAGAAAATAGGCCTTTATAAAATCATTAGAAAACAAGTATTCAGCTACCAAACTTATCTATTAGGTTTATATAACAAAATATGACGACTTCAATATTAGACACGACTATTCACCATCATCTAGATACCCAAGGACTGATTTGTCCTGAGCCGGTCATGATGCTACATAAGACGATTCGTAAAGCGGATGGCGGCGATGTGATTGAGATATTAGCCACTGATCCTGCCACTACGCGTGACATTCCTAATTTCTGCCGGCACTTGGGACATACCCTTGTCCATCAAGAAACGCTAAACGATGCGCCAACCTATCGTTATTTAGTCAAGAAAAAGAGCGCTTAGCGCAATATATAATGCAGAAATATCTTTGCGTTATAAAAAATACATCATTCATATCTGAAAGGTAGGTCGCGTGTTAGCAACAGAAATACAGTACGTGCAATGGCACGAAAATGAAACCTTACGTCAGGCTCGCTGGTTGTCTCAAAGCAATCATGTGCCGCCTGCACGTATTGTTGTGGTCGACGACAAAACGACAGCCGATGAGGCTTATCGCTTGGCTTGTGCTGGAACGTCAATGCTGTGGCGCGGTGACTTTAATAATGCAAGGCAACTGCTGCAAGCCATCACTCGACGCATTGACCGTGCGAATGAGCGTTCTGAGCAGCGCAAAATTAACAAAGCGACCAACAAATCCGCTAAGTCCGCTAAATCTACAGATGAGGCTTCAGTATCCTCTAAAGACATCCCTAATCTTTTTCATCAGCAACGCCAAGTCCAATCTCAGCGTTCGCGCCTATTAAGCCGTTTATTATTAGAGCTTGATGCCGGTTATGTCAGCCAGTTACGCCGCGCCCCTGATGTCGGTGCTGCTTGTACCGCTGCTTTTGGTGAGTTGAATGAGTCATGTCTAATTTCATTTCGTGACCTGCAAGGTGCCTTAGGTGCGACAGGGTGGCGCGTAAAAGGTGTGGCAATCGAAAATTTGGGTTTATCAATTTTCCCACATTATGGCGTCTTTGCACCGACTCGTCATGAGTATGTACAGTTGTTGCTCGATGCACCGTTGCCAGCCGTTTATGATGTCGCCTTTGATATCGGTACCGGAACCGGTTTGCTTGCTATTATTCTGGCGCAGCGCGGTGTGAAGCAAGTGATTGCGACGGACTTAAATCCGCGTGCATTAGCCTGCGCTAGTGACAACCTTACACGTTTAGATTTACCTGCAGTGCAATTGCAGCAAGCGGACTTGTATCCGACTGATGCGCCATTGGCTAATTTGCTGGTCTGTAATCCACCTTGGTTGCCTGCCAAGCCAACCTCGCCCTTAGAATTCGCCGTCTATGATGCCAATAGCACGATGTTACGTGGGTTTTTGCAAGGCGCAAAGCAACATTTAGCTGAGCAAGGAGAGGTCTGGTTGATTCTGTCAGATTTGGCAGAACATTTGCAGTTGCGCAGCCGCGATGAATTATTGGGCTGGTTTGCTAATGCTGGTTTAGAAGTAAAATACCGTCTCGATACCCAACCTAAACACGGTCGAAGCCAAGACGATACTGATCCACTATTTGCAGCGCGTAATGCGGAAGTCACCTCGCTATGGTGTTTGGTAGCTGTTAATACTTAAAGGGTAAAAATGACTTTGCCAAATTTTATTAATTGATAATCAGTTTAAAATAAAAAATATCGTCTATATTAACTCGGATTTTCTTATACCACTACTGAGTATGTCTTATGAGCCGCGACCGTGCCGTACAGCAGCGCCAACCAAAAGCGCTGGCCGTAGATGATGAACCGGCTTATATAACCGAATTTCGTCAAGCAATGCTGGCTCGTGGTTTGGCCACACGTACCCGTAACGCCTATGTGCGTGATTTGCGCTCCTGCGAATTAACCAATCACGCGGCATTAACGCGTTGGCAGCCCGAAGACGTGCTCCACTGCCTGTCTATTCTCACTCAAGATGGCAAAACGCCGCGTACGCAAGCGCGCATGCTTTCAAGTTTGCGTCAGTTTTATCTGTGGATGATTGCCAGCAACCTACGTGAAGACAATCCTTGTGAGCGTGTTAAAAGCCCAAAACTTGGTCGTCCACTGCCAAAAGATTTGGCAGAAGCTGACGTTGATAATCTCCTTGCCGCGCCCGATAGTAGTACTGCGCTAGGGCTACGTGATAAAGCCATGTTAGAGGTACTTTACGCTTGCGGTTTGCGCGTCAGTGAGTTGGTTAACTTGTCTCTTGAACAAGTGAATCTAAACTCAGGCTGGCTGCAAATCACGGGGAAAGGCAATAAAACCCGCTTAGTGCCTTTAGGGGAATATGCATCAGATGCGCTTGAAGATTATTTGACGCATGGACGTGGTGATTTGATAGCCCATTTAAAAGCAGGAAATTGCCAAGCAGTGTTTTTGACCGCCCAAGGTGGCTATATGACCCGGCAAAACTTTTGGTATCTGCTAAAGAAATACGCCAAAGTTGCCAGTATTGATAAAGACCTATCACCGCATACCTTACGTCATGCTTTTGCTACCCATTTACTCAATCACGGTGCGGATTTACGGAGCGTGCAGTTATTGCTGGGACATAGTGATTTATCGACGACGCAGATATATACCCATGTGGCGACGGCTAGATTGCAAAAACTTCATGCTGAACATCATCCAAGGGGTTAGATTACTGATTTACGAGATATTATTAACAATATAAAAATTTATAAATTAAAGCAAAAAAACGGCAATATTATAATAATACTGCCGTTTTTTCATACTTAATAGAAACGTAATCTTGCTTATATGCTATAGCGATAATGAGGACAAGCCTGCATATTCTGTGCCTTTTGATAGTACATAACGCTTACTGGTTTCCCCATCCGTTAAGAAGCCACCAAACGTCTGTGATACAGCGCTAAACAGAATAATACTGACAGCAGACAATGCTTCTTCAGCCAACTCTGTGGTATTTAATAGCTCTTTGGCTTTGGCCACACTAATCACAGCACAGCTTTCATTTTCACTAAGACGAGGCTTGGTCTCTTCATTATAGTTTTTATAACAAAAAGCGATAGACACATATTCATCACAACCAGATAGCTCAGCCAGATAAGCTTTATCGATAGTTTTTACTGCTTCCACACATTTGACACCCGGCTGTTTTTTGAGAGGCTTAATACGCTTACTATGCACGATATGAATAAATGTTTCTTGCGCTGGGTTTATTTTCGTTTTGATTTTAGACTTCATATTTAAGCATCCTTTCTAATTAAGTAAAGCTTGGTGAGTTTAATCTTAGTAAGCTGGTACAACTCCTAGTATGACCGTAATTCTTCATATCAAGAAGACACTACAATAAATAGTTGACCAATTAGTTAGCTTTATTAGTATTCCATAGCTTCAATAAGGATGCTATAGCATTTACGATATAAATGCGTAAACGGGTAACTTCAACCTGACATAAATCTGACAATCGTTCCTGTCAAATACCCCTCCTTTAGTGCCCATCACAATTTCCACTAATACGTAGCTGCAAATCTTCCCTTTTATCGTTACAATACTCATCATAATGTGCACCCTGTTCATTTGAGCAATGCACCACCTTTTACTTATCTATAATCCGAGAATTCCATGAGCCATAGACCACCTAGCGATCTATTAGAAAAAGCAAAATACTGGCGCGAAGATATTAATTTTCGCGAAGACGTACTCGGCAAGCCGTTTGATTTTGCGACCACGTGGGGTATTTTTTCACCACAAAAGCTCGATGACGGTAGCTTGATGTTACTTGATTATGTGGATTTTCAGGCGGATGATGACTCGATAGATTTGGGCTGTGGCTACGGCGTTCTGGGTATGGCAGCAGCGCGCGAATGTCCTAATGGTCAGCATACTTTGATTGATAAAGACTTTATGGCAGTAGAATATGCACGCCTTAATTGTGAAAAGAATGGTCTAAAAAATGTCGATGTACATTTATCAAATGGCTTTAATCACGTGGCAAAAGACAAAGACTTTAGCCTTGTGATGTCAAACTTACCAGCCAAAGTAGGCAAAGAGCAGCATTACCTTTATTTCCTAGATGCTCATGCGCGTATGCGTAAAGGTGGACGCTTTTACGTGGTGACGATTAATGGCTTACGTCAATTTATGAAACGCTCATTTACCGAAGTCTTTGGTAATAGCGAAAAGGTAAAACAGGGCAAGACTTATACGATTACCATGGCAACCAAAGATTAAATCCTAGAATCAGACAAATAAAAAGCACGCTAAATCATATGGCTAAACTTTTAGATTTACCTCATTTTGAGAGTTACATCTGCCGTTTCAGTAAATATCCACCCAACAATGCACTGGCAATAATCGGTAATATCACCATCAGTAGCGGCGAAAAGCCCGTTGCTAGTGAAACAAAACCGACCAAATCCTGCACATAACTAAATAGCAGCCCAAATAATAATGCCACGACGATACGCAAGCCGAGACTGTGCGTACGCAATGAGCCAAAGACAAACGAGCAGGCGACAATCACTAATGACAAGATAGACAAGGGTGATAATAGCTTTTGCCAAAACGCCAGCTCATGACTTAAAGAGCGAGTGCCTTGCTGACGCATAAATTGACGATGCTCATAAAGTTGCGTAAGAGATAAATCTTCGGCTTGACGCGTGAGCAAATACACAGACTCAGGGGCAAACGGTAAACTCAATGTGTCTGTGGGCGATATGGCTTGGCTACTTTCAAAGCCTTGATTAATCATCAGCTTGGTCATATTGTTCAGCTGCCACTCATAACGATATTGCTCGCTCGGTTTGCTGCTAGCGGTAGCAAGCGCCTCGCGCCCGATATATTTACCACCTTCAGCATGAATGGCAGTTTGCAAGTTGCCGTTATTATCTAAGTGCCAACGCTTTACCTGACCGATATTCCCTTTGACATCAGCATAATCGATATACAAGATATCACTACCACCCGGCTTAGCACTGCCGTCTTTTGTATTCTCAAAGCGTGGTTGCACTGTCCAGTAACCACGTACTGAAGTCACTAGCGAGCTGTTATCCTCACTATTAATCTCATTTGCCAATTGATTGGAATACGGCAACACAAACTGGTTAATGAATAATGCTAATACTACAAAAATCATAGCTGGCTGCAATACCCAACTGACGATTCGATAAACGCTAATACCAGCAGCTCGCATGACGACCAGTTCACTGTTATTGGCCAGCAAGCCCAAACCAACGACCGCACCCAATAATGCCCCTGTTGGGATAAATTGTTCTAAAAAATAAGGCGAGCGATAAAAGATATATCTGATTGCCTCTCCCATCGTATAGCTATCATCTAGCGAATCAAGCTCAGATAAATAAGAGAATACCAGCTGTAATGCCCATAGCCCTATGACCGCCGCGATAATCGCTAGCAAGGCATTTAGTTTCACATAGCGGCTAAGCACTTTGAGGTTAGTCGGTTTTGGGCTAAGTAGCGATTGAGCATTTGGCGAATTCGGCTTCGATGATTTAGAGAATAGAGCACTCATTAGGATTGCCCTCCTTGTGAGCTACTATTTTGATTGTCGGTAACCGTCAAAAGCTCATTTTCTGGCTTGCGAAAGCGCAATCGGTG